>ENA-OWRJ01000235-OWRJ01000235.1-human-gut-metagenome-genome-assembly--contig:-NODE-235-length-80934-cov-6.897736_pt1 | contig 80934 bp, 76 predicted proteins | sample MGYA00248269_ERZ651897 | MGnify/ENA primary metagenome ERZ651897 (study PRJEB26924, sample SAMEA4378252) | human gut metagenome | biome: human gut; feature: human-associated habitat; material: faeces...
GAAAGGAGCTGTCCCTAGTACGAGAGGACCGGGATGGACGCACCTCTGGTGCACCGGTTGTCGTGCCAACGGCACAGCCGGGCAGCTAAGTGCGGAACGGATAAACGCTGAAGGCATCTAAGCGTGAAACCGCCCTTAAGATAAGATATCCCATCGAAAGAGTAAGACCCCTCAAAGACTATGAGGTTGATAGGCCTATGGTGTAAGCATGGTGACATGTTCAGCCTGCAGGTACTAATCGGTCGAGGGCTTGACCTTATTTCATCTCTTCTGATTACGCTTCTCTGTTACTTCCTTTATTCAATTTTCAGGGTTTGATACCTTGAATATATGATAGCCGGTGCATATGGCTATGAGGTTCCACCTGTTCCCATTCCGAACACAGAAGTTAAGCTCATACACGCCGAAGATACTCAGATGGTGACGTCTCGGGAAAATAGGGCTGCGCCGGCTCTTATCATATATACCATATTCCTCAATAGCTCAGTCGGTAGAGCGCATGACTGTTAATCATGATGTCGCTGGTTCGAGTCCAGCTTGGGGAGCCAACTTATCGTTAAAGTGACCTTACTGAATAGGAATGAGAGCAACGTTTGCAAAGCTCTATTCTACGTCATTTAAGCAGAAATTCTGTTAAGTGAACATTCAGAGAAGGCACTTTAATTTTTTGCCTTGAAATAGTAAATATAGGGTGTTTAGAAACTCCCGTAGCTTATGAACTGAAATAGTTCTTGAGTTACGGGAGTTTTTTGTTCCAAAAATATATTTATATTGGGGAGGGCGAACCACATGGCAGACTACTCAATCGAAGACCTTATAAAAATAATCGAAGCAAATACAATTATGATTCCCAAGAGTGTGGCGCAGCGTAAGGATGTTTACAATGAGAGTAAAACTCTGTTCGGAGTAGTGTTCACTGACTGCTTGGAGGAGCTCCGTTCATATGGCAGATCCATTGATGGGCAGACAGTGGGCAAGATGATGAAGGACTACGTTATGGATATGACTATCGGAGATATTCAGTGCGAGTGCCTGTGTTCACCTTCAATAGCATCGGCGGCAAAGAGTGAAACGGTCATGCTCATAAACAAGACCAATCTTGTGGAATGTCTCCGTGAAAGCCGGGTGATATGATGCAATATATCATAGCACCACTTTTGGAGATTTTAAATCCTACTAACACCGTGTCACGGAACAGACTGCTTTCCTTTGCTATTGGCAATGCCGAAGCGGAGATATACAACTGTCTTATCGCAAAGCACGTTTACTATAACAATCTCGGGAAGCTCTTTGAAGGCGGTTGGTTTTATTCCACTGTAATGGATCTGCACCTGAGCAGCGGATATGCCGAAGACGCACAGCGCAATGCCATACGTCATCTTATCAAGCATGGACTAATCGAATCCGAGCTGAAAGGCATTCCTGCAAAAAGATTTTTCAGAATCATTCCCGATGTTGATAAGCTGAATTCTCTCATAAATTCAGGTGAGGAGATTCAGCAGGCTATCGCACAGAGATACAAGGATGATATTGAAAAGCGCAGTCAGCGCAGAAAAAACACAAAGCGCAAGTACATCGAGGTAGCAGAGGACAGCGTTCATGAATGTCCTGCTGCCGAGAGTTCAGATACTATTAAAGAAGATACAGCTCCGGAAACTTCTTCGGAGAATGTTATGGAGACTGCTTCTGATTCCGCTCAGTCTGTCGATGCTGCCTGCAACGTTGATTGCGGTGACAGCTCTCAGGTAGGTGATCCTGATTCCTATATTGGTAGTATCGGAGCTTACAAAATAAATCAGCCATTTTATGACACGGTTTCCTGTTCACCCGAATACAGGGGAACAAGTCCGCCTTACATCGGGATGGAAACTAAAGATAAAATAAATCAAAGAAATTTTTTTGAATATCAATCTTTCAATCCTTCTGCGTCCGTGGAAAAATTTTTTGCTGTTGAAAGAACGTATGATGGAGTGATGAAAAGGCAAAGCATTAGTTTTCTGAATATCCTTGATATGCTTGGTTTTGATACGGAGGAGTGCGAGCATTACTTCGGTTTTGTCCCCAAGTGCGAAGCTGACCTTCATGAGTTAAGTGATGAGGATAGAATTTCCGCCAGGCTGACACTTCCCGAAGCCTTCCGCAGTGACCGTAAGGCACTTATTGCTGCACTGAAATTTCTGTGCGGTTACTCCTACTACGGCACTCCCGATTCTTCTGTACGTAGGTTTATGGACATTACTCTCGGTATAATGGCAGACCTGGTAGCTGCTAACAGCTTTAAGTTTAATGGTGCTTCCGTCAGCTATGCTGATGTTGTTGACACAATCAATGAGATCGTTCATGAGAATGGCTTGTATGAATTCATCATCGACTTTTACTATGAGTGGGAGAAAATTCTGCGGGAGAATGTCAAAATTCGCAACAGGACTTCTTACATGAAAACTTGTATGTGGAACTGGATGAAGCGGTGGAAGATTGAGGAATACAATATGCTGGCGGAACTGGAGTGAAAGTCAGTTTATGCAGCTATCAAAAACCGGTTGAGCGGATGCCATTTCCGAAGCAGTAAATGCACAGAGCTTCACATCAATATCGTAATCTGGAAAATCGGAAATGAATTTCTTGTATGCCCGACAGCACTGTTTTGTGGATTCACCTGCGGGATTTGATAAAGAGCCGCCGAAGATGCCAGAACTGATAAGCGGAAAGGAAATGCTGTGCAGGTTGTTTTCCATAAGAACACACAGCGAGTTGTAATATGCTTCAAAAAGCTTCTTAAAGGCGGTTGGTGTTACGCTAAAGTTCGGACCAACAGCGTGGATAATAAATTTGGCATTTTTCATATTGAATGCAGGAGTGATAACCGCTGAGCCGTCCTTAAGGGGAGTCTGATATTTTGAACAGGCGTTTGTAAGTTCGGTTATTCCGGCTTTGCGGAAAATAACGCCGCAGATTCCACCGCCTGCCCACAGTCCATCGTTGGCAGCGTTGACAACGGCATCAACATTTTGGTCAGCACACGAAGCGTTAAGTAATTCGATTTTACTCATAGCAGCCTCCAATAAAATTTTTTGTTATGAGTATTATACCACGCATTGGGTTATATTTCAATAACGAACCGAGGTGAAATATTTGCAGAACAAAAGCATTGAGGAGATAAAGAACAACAATAAAAATTTTTTGAGTGCAGTTGAAGCAGCAGCCGTTCTCGGTATTGCTCCGGCAACATTCAGAAAAAGAGCAGCGGAGTACGCTGAGAAGTTTCCAATCGAGCGAGTGGGGAAGAAATACAGAATTCCAAAGGAGCCATTCATTGCTTATGTACGGACAGGCAAGAGTTTTAAGTGAGGAGTGAGGATTGTGTTTGTAAAAATTCGTGACAGCCCCTGAGCGTGATCGCATGATTTATCAGAATACAAGCTGCATGACTTCCTGTGCAATTAGGGCAAATGCATATTTTCGGTTGGGAAGGTCGGGGCAGGACTTTTGAAAATGAGTGCGGTTTTGGAAGATAGCAAGCGTAGATTAAGTGTCCACTTAATCGGGGCGAATAACGCAGTTACGCCACTTTAGGGGATTATCCCCTAAGACCCCAAATAAAGAAAGGCAGGATATATGATAAGCAAATATAAGGAGACGCATATAAAATTTACCGAGGAGCAGTTCGAGATTGTGAAGAAAAAAGCTGACGAGCTGGGACTGCGGCCGGGAACTTATGTCAAGAAAATGGCAGTCCAGGGAGAGATAAAAAGATATGACCTCTCCGAACTGCGTGACCTGACAAGAAATTTCAAGATGATTGGTGTGGAGCTGAATCAGATTGCAAGAACTGCGAATATCAAAGGTGATGTGACTGCTTCGGCAATGGAGGAAGTTCTGCGTCAGTATGGTCGGCTTGAAAAGGTTATGGAGAAATACCTGAAACCCTTGAAGCCCAATGTGGTGCTGTGAATTGCCAATCATAAAATATGTTGCGGTACATGGTTCTCCGCTGTCGCTGCTGCGATATGTTACTAATGAGAATAAAACCGAAAAAACGCTGATTTTGGGAATAAACTGTTCCACGAATTCAAGAGATGCGTATGAAGAAATGCGAAGGAACTTTGAGTTATACAGCGAGGAACGGTTCTGGAAAAAATCTCTGTTCATGAAATCTGAAATTCTGGGAGGAAAGGAACGTGTGCGGCTACATCATTATATACAGTCCTTCAAGGCAGGAGAACTTACAGCGGCGGAAGCACATCAAATTGGTATGGAGTGGGCAAAGGAGGTCTTCGGAAAAAAGTTTCAGGTGCTTGTTTCTACCCATACCGATAAGGGACATTATCATAATCATGTGATAGTTTGCCCTTATGATGATGACGGAAAGCTGTGGCGTGCTGACAAAAAATCTTTGCAGAACTGCAAGGATATTTCCGACAGAATTTCTCTTGCTCACGGGCTGAGCATTATCGAACACCCGAAGAAAAGCTATAACCATAAATATGGTGACTATATGGCTCAGCGGCGTGAATCGTCCTGGAAAGAAAAGCTGAGGTCAGAGCTTGATGAGCTTGTTATGCAAGATGATGTCCGCAGTGTTGATGATCTGGTGGACAGGCTGAAAGAAAAAGGTTATGGTATTCATATGAAAAAATATCTTTCCATAAAGGTTAAACCCAATCTGAAAGCAATTCGTACATACAGACTCGGTGACGGATATTTTCTTGAACATCTTGCCTATCGCATAGAACATAAGAATTTTGAGATGCCGCTTTCTGAGATTGCGAAGTATACCGGTATTCAGCGAGAGTATGCGATTTGTCTGCGACAGCTTCAGATGATTCTTTACAAAAGTCCCGAAGCAGAAAGACCGCAGTATGTGAGTTATCGTTCGGTGCTTAAAAGCTATGAGATGCTTTGTTATATGCACGAGCATAAAGTTCATAGCATTGAGGATCTGAAAGCAGAGGTCAGCAAGGCTGAAAAGAATTATTCCGAGGTACTGTCCGAACAGAAAATGCTTACAGAAAAAATTGCCGAGGAAGAAAAAATAATTGCCGACTTTCCGAAGTTCAAGAAACTTGCGAGCCATAAGCCTTTTTCCGCAGAGGACAGGAATCTGCTTCGGCAGTACAGTTATCTTGCGGATAATGGCGTGTTTACCGAATCTGATGCTGCTAAGCACAGGAACAGTCTTGCAGTTCTCAGAGGTCGGCAGAAATCTTTTGAAGAAAAGGTTAAGAACGCCAAAATCGAAAGCGATAAACTCAGAGATTATCTTGATACATACAATTCTCAGGCTGCAGCTCAATATGACATTCTGCTTGCAAGGGCAGAGGAAGAAAGGCAGATGATGATTAGAGAGCCGAAAGAAAATCAGCAGGAACAAACAACAGAACAAAAGAAAAGAGGTATTTCAATATGAAAAACAGACGAAACCATTCATCGACGGAGGAAGAATATTTTTTCAAAATTCAGTTTAAGACCATTGATGACGTCAACGGCTTTTGTGAGATTATGCGGGGCCTTGACAGATTTGTGACTTCGGCTGATATACGCAGCGGCACATATATCGTTGATGCGAAAAGTCTTATGGGAATTTTCTCGCTGAATCTTTCCAAACCTGTGGAGGTTTGGTTTAAGATTACGCTTAACGATATGCTGCACAGTATGGATATGGATAAATACTTTGCGGCTAAGATTGAAAAATGGCTTGTGAAGGAGGAATGAGTGCCTTGATGATATGGGATTGATATTAACGGGAGTAAGTATAAAAACACCGCAGGCGGTTGCTTGCGGTGAAAAGAAAATAGTTAGAATCCTGTATAAGTTCCTGACGTATCCTTACTGCTGATTATTTTTCCGTTCTGTACATCTAATTCTAAAGTCATGCTATAAGAGTGGGGTCCTGTGAAAGCTCGTCCCATGAAGTTATTATACATTTCTTTACCTATAATAATTGTTCCGGAATAAGATGATAATTTCAGATTAAGATTTTTATAAAGCATAAATTCGTTGTCTTTTTTAGGAGTAATGCCATTAATAGGTGGATACTTCCCATTTTTACAATAGACCTGGAGGTGATGTAAATACAGATCATTGTCAGAGACCTTAAAATGAGCTATGAAACCCTTCCAACAAGCAGTATGTGGTTCAGTTGGTGTTAGTCCAAAGGATTCAGGATTAAATAATGAGTAAATGTTATCTGCACGCAAAAAAATCCATTCTTCATTTTCCCATATAAAGGGGTCAGTCATTTGCTGTGACATATATGTACCTCCTAAAAAAGTTATAATTTACTGTTATTATTGCAATATTTATCCAAAATCTCATGAATATGATTTTTAAGATATGCCCCGGGTGTGGTATTGTGTTCTTCACAATACTGCTTGAAAAGCTCAGCATCTTCACGGCGAAGGCGGCAGCTTACAGAACGCATATTTTCCAGGTCCCATTTCTGATTGGAAGCCTTGCGCTTTTCACTGACCTTGCGGACAGTGGATTCCTGTGTATCTTTTTCCAACGGTATCAGCTCCTTCAAAAAAATACCTATTATTATAAGTATATCACATCTTTTACACTGTTGACAGTGTTAAAATGCACAAACATTTCTATAAAAGTTTGTGAGTTTTTAATCTTGTATAGCACTGTTGACAGTGCTATAATAAAATCGTAGAGAAAAGCACGAAATAAAAAACAATGAAAGGGTGGTCGGAAATGGACAAGAATACCGAAAAGCTGCAAACGGATCTTAGGGTTGCGGAGGCATTTATCAGAGCACACGATGAATTGAAAGTAAATGAGGTGGCAAGACAGAAAAGGATATACGGAAAAGCGGTGCAGGCTGCGGAAAATCGTCGGAAGAAAAGGGAGGAGGAGCAAGTCTGCTTTGAAAGAATAAAGAGCACTCACTATGAGCCAAGCGAAGCGGTCAAAAATGCGTTGAAAAACAACTGCGGAATTGACCTTGTAAAAAATAAAATGGAGGAATGAGCTATGTTAAGAATTTCAGATGAAAGCTACGAGAGAGTACAGAATGCTATCGAGGATCTGGGTTACTGCTGTGAGCTGGAGGACGATTATGAACAGTGGGAGGATATTGCAGCTTCATCAATGTCAAGCTTTCTTGATGATCTTGATGCAGAACAGTTTGAAATGACCGTTGCGGCGTTCATTGAGTACATCACCGACAAGGCTGACGAGGATATGAACATGGCAATGGGTGTGAAAACTGCTCTTGCAAGATATATCCGTGAACGACTGGAATACCTTGATACTTACGTTGTTCCCAATGTAAAGCTCAGCCTTGATGAAGATGAGGATTATGACGATACAGACGTTGCAGTTCTTGTCAGAGAGCTTATTGTTCAGCAGAAAATTGTTGATGGTATTCAGTTGGGGGAGTGAGTTTAATGGGCAAAATTTTATCCATAAGCAATCAGAAAGGCGGTACTTCAAAAAGTACACTGGCTGTAAATCTTGGGGCTGCACTGCGTTTAGCAGGCAAAAAGGTTCTTATCGTTGACTTTGACCCTCAGGGCGATGCTTCCGCATATCTGGGGTTTGGGGACGAGGATGCAGACACTATCAGCCAGATGATAGAGCGATTTATCAGAGGAGAAAAGGTTGACCTTCACGACATTATCCATGTCAGCGAGCAAAATGGCGGTGTGGAATATATTCCTGCCGACCTTTCACTTGCAGGTGCGGAAATGTACCTTGTGTCCGTAATGGCAAGAGAAACCGTGCTGAAAAGAATGCTTGCGGAAATTCGTGATGAGTATGATTACATAATAATCGACTGTCAACCTTCATTGGGTGTGCTTGTCCTCAATGCTCTTGTAGCAGCCGATGGAGTTATTATCCCTGCACAGACACAGGAGTTTTCACGTAAGGCACTGAAAGCAATAACAGATATTATCCAACAAATCCAATTAACCATAAATCCGAATCTGAAGCTGCTGGGAATATTACCCACAATGGCAGATAACACGGCAATGTCACGAGATACCCGAAAGATTTTTGAGGACAGCTACGGAGAGCTTGTTTTCCCTATGAATATTTCCCGTTCCGTAACGGCCGCATATTCCAGCAGGGACAAAAAAGCACTTTGCTTCAAGGCAAATTCCAAGCTTGGATCGGAGTACAGGCAGGTAGCAGATGAGGTTGTCAGGAGGGTAACGGCATGAGCAAATTTGATCTTAATTCGTTTATAGCAACACCGGAAGCAGTAAAAAACGCAGTACAGCTGATTTCCATAGACAAGCTTGTTCCCTACAAAAATCACTGTTTCAAGCTATATGAGGGCGAAAGGCTTGATGATCTTGTGAGGAGCATTATAAATAACGGCGTTATTGTTCCGATAATCGTAAGACCGATTTCCGACAGTCAGAAGTATGAGATTCTGGTGGGACACAACAGAGTGTATGCGGCGGGTAAGGCAGGAAAGGTAAATGTTCCTGCTATTGTAAAGGAAAATCTGACCGAAGAGGAAGTTTCGGCTTATGTTGTGGAATCAAACCTGATACAAAGAGGTATAAAGGACTTAAAGATTTCAGAACAGGCTTATGCCATTTCTGAAAGATATAAATATCTGAAAAATTCTGTGGCTGTAAGGGCAATAGAGCAGGAGCTGTCAATGCTCGAAGGAATCAAGTCTCCGGTGGAGACTCAGGAAAAATCGGACAAACTGAAAGATACTGCAGAAGAATACGGACTGAGCAGAGCGTCTATTGCAAGGCTGCTGCGCATAAATACGCTGTCCGATAGGCTGAAAGAAAAGGTTGATGAGGGAAACATAAAAATCAGACCTGCGGTGGAGCTTTCATATATATCCGCAGAAATGCAGGAAATGCTTTCAAAAACAATGGCAGAAAAAGAAGTTTCCGTCATTGATATGAAAATGGCAAAGCAGCTTCGGGAAATATCCAAATCCTATGCAAGTCCGTCGGAAGACCTTATTGCAGAGGTTTTGAACGGCAGTTATGGTGACAAAGCAGAGCATAAGGAAATAGGTGAGAAGGTCACCATTCCAAAGGCAACATATTCAAGGTATCTGGGTGGTTATTCCAAGAAGGAAGCCAACCTGATAATAGAAAAAGCACTGGCACTATATTTTGAAAAGCAGGAGGAAACAGCGTAATGGCAAACAAAATGATGATCACAGGAAAGGTTGTAAAGAAGCCGGAGCACATTGAGTTGGGCAAATACAACATAACAGTTCAGACCGCAGGCGGCAGGGAGATTACCGTCATGGTTGACAGTGAGGGTATTAATGAGCGTATTGAGGTCGGTATGCTTGTTAGTTTTCTTGCTGTTAAGGACGGAGATGTGGTTGCGGCGGATAGTGTTAGTTACAAGAAGTAGTATTCGTATTTGGAGGTAACGGCAGTAGATAATACTGTCGTTTCTTATTATGAGCTTGAAATAATTAAAAAAAGTTATATAATTGTAATATGGATAAAAGTCGTTGAAAATAAAGCGATTTTGGAATTATCAAGAAATAATTTGAGAGCATAATATATGCTGTTAGATTATGGTATATAATTCGTGTCTTGAAAAAACGGAGGAAAATTATATGGCAGACACTAAAAAGGAACATTATGTACCTCGTTGCTATTTGGAAAATTTTGAAGATAATAATGGTCGTATTCATGTATTTGATAAAGTAATAATTCAGACAAGAAATCCTAAAAAAGAAGAAATAGCACATGAAAATTATTTTTATGACATGGATATTGAGAAGTTAATTTCTGATGTACCTCCAGAACAACGGGAAAAAATTATAAATGATATAAAAGAAATTACAGGTTGTGATGATTGGGATACAATAGTAACTGAAATAATTAATCCTAAGCATATAGAAAAGAAATTCTTTTGTGAAGTTGAAGGTGTGTATGGCCCACTATTAAAACGTATTATCCAAAATAGCTATTCTGGTAATCAATGGGTGATAGATCATTGTGCACCCTTTTCAGAAGATGATAAAAGCATGTTATCTTTATTTTTAGCAATTCAAATTATAAGAACGAAAGCATTTAGAGATTCGATTCACCAGATTAGTGAGAAAACATTTCAGACACTTTTATATAAGCAGCAACTAAATGATGAGGTTTCTATAAGTAGAGAAGATATTAATGTGAAGGCAAATAGTGAATATATAAAATTGTTGCATCTTGATATGATATTAGATGAAGATATGGCTTTAGAAATGGCAGAGGTCTTGTCAAATCATATTTGGGTAATGAATGTTAACAAAACTTCAAACCCATTTTATACTTCTGATAATCCTGTTCTTACTATTCCACATATAAAAGACAAATACATGACTTACGGCGGATATAATTCAAAAGGTGTTGAAGTTGTTTTCCCTGTTTCTCCTAACTTGCTTCTTTCAATGTATGAAAAAAAACAGTTTTCATCATATTTCAACGATCGATCGTTTAGAATAATTAAAGACGATACTACCGTGGATAAATATAACAGGGTTCAAGTTGCCCAAAGCTTTAGGTGCGTTTTCTCGAATATGAATGAGTTTAGTATTGCGAAAGACATGTGTGATAAGTATCCGGAAATACGTGATCCTGATAATCGTATAACTGTTTGTTAATAAAGATATGATACAAGCATAAAGACGTGGAGAATCAGTATGAAAATATACATAGATGCAGATGGATGTCCGGTGGTTGATATTACAATAAAGACAGCAAAAAAATATGGTGTTGAGTGCGTCATTCTGTGTGACACATCACACAGAATTGAACGTGAAAATGTACGTACCATTGTTGTGGAAAAGGGTGCGGGCAGCGTAGATTTCAGGCTTGTGAATTTGCTCTCAATAGGCGATATTGTCGTTACCCAGGATTACGGACTTGCGGCTATGTGCCTTGGAAAAGGTGCTTATGTGCTTAACCAGGACGGAAAGGAATACACGAACTACAATATTTCGGGACTGCTTGAATTTCGTGCCATTCACAAGAAAATCCGCAGAAGCGGCGGCAGGCTGAAAGCTATCCCGAAACGAACGCCTGAGCAGGACAGGCAGTTTGAATCGGCACTGGATAGAAAGTTGGCAGAGTAAAATAATCATATCCTTTATAAAGAGGCTGTTGTATGAAAGTACAGCAGCCTCTTTGATTTGCCGCACAGACAAGGACGATGATGGAAATCCTGCGGACAGGATTATTGCTAAGACTTTGAATTATTGAGGTCGTTTCGTATATATGGGAAAGAAATCAACAAGGAATTTTCATGTTGATTCTTTGGTGGAAGTGGATGTTAAATCGAAAGTGTCAAGAACAGAAATTAATGGGCTTGAGGTGATTTTTTATAAATAGCTATGATTTGTTTTTAACAACCTTGACAATCGTCTTCGTACTTTTTCAATTCTGATATTGTTTCTTCTGATAATAATGATATAAGACTTAAGAAAAATTGTCTATCTGAGTCAGATATTTTGCAGGCTCCTATCGTCTGTTCATTATTTCTGTTGAAAAAAAGATCGTAAAACTTATCCAGTTCACGATAAAAGTCCTCAACATACATAATTGCATCATCATTAAAATTTAATTCATGTTTATTGTCATATAACAGTGATAAGAAATACGATGCGCTATTAAGGATATCTTTATTGTTATAGAATTCTCTCAGAGGAGTATTATCTTCGCCATTAATAAAATTGATGTATTTTGACGGATTGGTAAGCTTTAATCCAACTGCTACAGGGATAATAACTTGCATTATAAAGTTTTGCGCATATGAATATGAAATGCTTCCTGCATTATTATATTTTTGAGTAATTGCTTTCATAAGTTCAATATATTTGGATATTTCACGTAATTGAAGATTATAATGACTAATTGCGTGTTTTATTGTTGTATCTATCACATTTGGACTATCGTAAAATTCAATGGATTCGTAATATTTTTTTATATTAGCTGGTGGAAGTGATATGCGTAGATCAAAGAACCTATCAAGATATTTTCCAGAATTGAAGTTTTGACCATAATAATGACTAATTGTATGTTGTAATTCTGAAAGATTTACTGAAAAAATAAATGTGATCTTGTCATTGTAAAAATGGTGTTTTATACGTTCTAATAGCTTTACCGCAAATTTAGGATTGCATCGATCCAATTCATCGATGATAATAATAAGACGATTATTATCGTTCTCAGGTAGTATGCTGTCAAGAAATTCTTTAATTGTTTCTGATATTGACTTTTCCTCATTTAATTTGTCAAGAATATTTGGTTTTTTTAATGATTCAGCTATCTCATTAGGGTCAAATCCAGCAAATATTTCTGCGATTTTTCCAGCAACAGATAAAACATCAGAAAAAGTAATCTTTTCCTTTAATTTATTATAGTTGTTTGTATCTTTAACAATTTGATATATCATTGATATAATTGGATCGTAGTCAGTATCATTTTCCCATGCATCATAGTAAATGGTAATGTTTTTGCTAAACGTTAATATTCCATTATCTTTGGATAATTGTTTCCATTTGTCACGAATTTTATCTTCATTTTCTATTATACAACCTGTGTATATACTATGAGTATCTAAAATCATTTTAAGTTGTTTTACAAAAAATGTTTTTCCACTACCCCAGGGCGAGTCAATTGCTATAGAATAATTATCGCTAATCGATTCAATAATTTCGATAAAATATAAAAGATCTGTATTTCTTCCTATTGTGTCATCTAAAAATGTCTTTTGTATATTTTCTGGGGTGGGCTGTAAATCTCTTTTTTTCATAGTTGATCACCTCATATATCTTTCAGTATTATTGATAAACAAATTGTAGTTGTTGCAAAGAGAGTAATTGTATATTAGTATTGTAACATATAATGATAAAAATATCAAGCAGCTGTCTATTTTTATGCCCAAAACTGTTTACAAAATATTCAGGCACAAAAATGCTAAGACCAAACTATGAATAAATGTAAGAAATCCTGTGTTTCAAGTGATGCTTGGGAAAATTTGTGAACGTTTAAGAACGTTTGCAGTCGTTTCCGCTGCGGAGAGAGAAGCCGTTTTCGGAAAATCCAATATGATATAATGATTGTAGTGAAAACAGCAAAGCTGAAACGGAGGAAAACAGATGAAGCATAGAATACTTGCTATTATGGCAGTGCCGATGATGCTCACAGGCTGCGTAAAAAGTTCGGAGCCGGAGCTTACACCCGAGGAACTTGAGCATAATGCTCTTGTTGAATGGTTTGAATCGGGGATAAAGGACGAGGAGAAATTCACCGATCTTGCAGATTATAGGTATTATGCCCGTACAATCGGACTGGATAAGGACGGACTTATTGTTCCCGAAATGTGGGAAATCTTTTGGAACGAGGATATAAACATCAACAAGGAGATTGACGGCAAATCCATCTACCTTATCCGCCTTGACCCATACAAGCTTATGGAGGTGTGGTCAGAGAATAATGAAATGACTGCCGATAAAATATGTTCGGACCTTGGCACTACACCGGATAAGTTGTACTACAATTTCGGCTATACATCCAATTCTATAGACTATGCCAAAAATCATAAGAACGGCAAGGTCAGCTATGCGGATATTGAAAATGAGATTTTCGGTGAGGATAATGGGGAAAACAGAAGTATAGTATTCGGCACACATTTTCTATATATTGATACTGCAAACAAGTACAAGGTTACTTATTCCGGCGAGGATGAAAACCTTGCAGTAAAGCAGAGGGATATTCTAAAGGCAACAACTGACGAATCCCACAATTATTCCGAATATACCTATGATGAATTTCATTCTCAGACTTTCAGAGATGGTGTGGAAATAAATCGGGTCATGAAGCTGAATATCCCTAACTTATGGTGCAAATCCATTGAGGAGGAAATCGACCTTGATGCATCCGTAATGTTCAATATGTCCCCGTATTCATACGGCTGTTCCATAGATGACATAGTTAGCATATATCCCGAAAACACAGAGGAAAATGTTGAAACAGAAATCACCATTGAAAGCGAGGTATCTGAATAATGGTAGGAGATGATGCTTGCTCTGTATGTGCCTCCCTTATTCAAAAGCTGTTGGAGTTTATCGCCAATATGGAGAGAAACAGACAGTACAACAAGACCCCGAAGCAGCTAAAGCAGCCGAAAATAAAGCTGGGAAAAATCTCAAAAAAGCACTTCAATAAGCTGCAGAAAGCCGGAACAGCCTTTGAATTCCTGCCCGTTCCCAAAGAGTTAATGCCGCAGTTTGAAGAGTCAATGAAGAAAATGGGCGGTACATTCTTCACAGGAGGGATTGAGGATAACAATAATATATATGTTGCAATTCCTGACTCACAGAGAAATATGGCTGCAATTGCCACACAGCATATGCTTTCAAAGAAAATCGAAAAGCAGCCGGACAGTTTCATCGTAAAAGACGGTAACAGTAAGCTCACCGATGAAGAAATGCGTATTACTTCTGATGTAATGAATAGCCACGATATTTCCATGTTTGCATTTCAGACTGATGACGGCAAATATATGACCATTGTACCCAAGGAATTTGAAGGACAGTATAACAAGGCACTTGCCGAGGTCAATAAGCAGTTCAACGAGATAAAGAATATTGATGTTGTGCGATTTGAGCAGACAGAGCCGCTTGATGAAATCAGCTTTACAGCAGAAGTGGTAACGGACGATAAGGCTCATGAATTGGCGGATATTGCAAAGTACAATGAACTGGACATTCGGTTTGCAAAAATCGGTGAGAACACAGCCGTTCTTTACAATAACGATATTGCCGAAAGCATAGAAAATGCGCTATCCGAGTATGAGCAGTCACTTTCCGACAGCGAGAAGTTTACCATTGATGTTACGGATAACACCATTTCAATGGATATAAACAAGCTGGTTATCCCAGAGCTTTCCGATGATAAAACGTATTTCGTAAGAATCCCAAATACATCGGGCAAGGATTATCTTCGCCTGGATAAATCCGATATGGAGACCATAAACGGCGGTAAATCTTTGAAAACCACGCTGGATATGTCCAAGAGCTATTCTATTTATGACAGTTCAGGAAATATCAAGCAGGAGAGAAGCGGTGCGGAGCTTGCAAAATCATATAACACTCGTCATCCTCATGCGAAAAAGCACACAAAAATATATGAGCACGGTCAGGGTATGGAGCGTGTGAATCTTTTCCACGCCGAAAAGAACGAGATTATCAGCATGAAGCTTGACAGTGCCGAAAATATGAAAGGCATTCTCAAGGAGCATAATATCACAGGCAGAACTGCGGATATGCTTTTAGAGGATATAAATAAAAAGCTTAACGAGCCGCAGAAGGAAATATTCAATTTTTCAAAGGAAAAGACGGAAATTGTTTATGCGGATATTCCTAATATCGGAGAATATCTTGCACAGTCACAGCTTTCGCAGGCAATTGTGGGAAAAGCAAATCTTACAGGAGAATTGCCCAAGGATCCCGGTGCAAAATGCTGCGTAATGGATAATAACACAAACAGTTTTGCAGTTATCCCCGTAATGCCCGTTAAGGAAGTTCAGGCAGCACTGTCGCAGATGGGATATTCAGAAATGTCTGCAAAGGAAATTGCGGATAAAATTGTCCGAAGTTACAAAAAGGGAGATATTTCCGAAATAAAGGAAGAAAAGGAAAAACCAAAGCTGACGGTCACTCCATTCGATACTCAAAATGCCGAGCTTTCCGACTGCGGTTATTGTAAATCGGGCGATTGTATGATGCTTGTCAGAGAAAGCGAGGAATCATACAAATATATGTCTGTTGATAAGGGTAGCAGCCTTGCTGATGTAGAAAAGGCTCTCCACGATAATTTTGATATTGTAGATGATCTGTCGGCAGCAGTGGTTATGAAGCAGCTTGTTTCCGATGAAATTGTCAAGACCTGCGAGCCCAAAATTTTTGATAAGGATGTTTACGTTTCACAGGTCACAAGCAAATATATCGAGGTTGGCTGCAACAATCAGACTGCTATGATGCCATTCGATAAACTTGATACTGAAAAGCTGTCGGCAATGGGAATTTCCAATAAGGCTATTGATGATATTCGCAAGTCCTTTGATAAGACGGAAAATGAGCTTAACCATACCGAAAAGCAGCCGCTTTCAAAGCTAAAGGATAATGCAAAAAATCTGTTTGAAAAGGCAAAGGGGAGCGGCGGCAAGGTATTGGAAAATCTCAAATCCAAGGGACAGGAGCGATGATGTATGGCTAATATGGGTGCTCCCGAAAAGAAGATTTCCCCATATTTTTATGCCGTTGTAATCGGCTGCTTAATAGCGCTTCCTATGGTAATGTTCCTGGGATACTTGCTTGATCTGTCCGCAGCGGATAACGGTCAGATACAGATATTTGAACTATTATCCAATTCGGAGGAATATCTGGGAGAGGCAACAATAAGCGGAATGTTTGAAGCCTTGATACAGGGCGGAATGACTGCAAAAGCTACGGTTATCGGCTTTTTCGCAAGCCTTATCGTAATTGTATATGTCCTTATGGGTGACGGTAAGCGTTATCACCGAAAGGGTGTTGAGCACGGTTCGGCACGATGGGGAAAGAAAGCGGAGAAGGATATTATTTCCGATACCAATGATTTTTACAACAATGTTATATGTGCTTACGATGTTATGCTTGTACTTGATAGGAAAAAGCGTGACATAAATGAAGCGGAAATAAGTGTAAAGAAACAGAATAAAAGTCCGAAAAAATCCAAACCGAAAAAAGAAAAACAGACAGTTCACCATGACACAAATATAAAAGTATCCGTTCAGGATATTGTTTCGCATAGCAAGGAAGCAGCGAAAATAAAGCCTATGCTTAATCTTAATCAGCTTGTTCTGGGCGGCTCGGGTACAGGTAAATCAAGATTTTTCGTAAAGCCTAATCTTATGATGTGCAACACCTCATACATAGTAACCGACCCTTCCGGTGAGCTCGCACAGGCTTGTGGGCAGATGCTTATCAATCACGGATACAAGATAAAAATTTTTAATCTTAACGATATGAAACACAGTTCCAACTATAACCCTTTTCATTATCTAAAGGATTATAACGGAGAAATTAACCCGAATAACGTTATTAAAATGATAAATGTATTTATGATGAATACCAAAGAGGAAGGGGCAAGCGGCGGAGATCCCTTCTGGGACGATGCAACAAGGCTGCTGCTGTCATCGCTGTGCTTTCTTCTTATTGAAACAGGCACGGAGGAAGAGCAGAATTTCGCAGGTGTGCTTGACCTTATTCACAAGGCGAAGGTTATTGAAGGCAAGGAGGAAGAAAAATCCGAGCTTGATTTCATTTTTGACTTGCGAAAGGAAGCAGACCCGAAGGCATTATCGGTGCAGTATTATGAGGAATTCAAGCAGGCTGCCGGTAAAACAATGCAAAGTATTTTGATTTCCACAACTACAAAGCTCCAGTATTTCAAGCTTCCCGATGTTCGCAATCTTACGGCAACGGATAATATCCATCTTGAAGAAGTGGGGGACGAATACACAGCATTGTTTATCGTTATTCCATCATCCGATACCACATATAACTTTCTTGCTGCAATGATGTACACTCAGTTATTCGATACTCTTTACGACAGAGCAATAAATTTGTATAAAGGAAGGCTGCCTGTCCATGTCAGATTTGTGCTTGACGAGTTTGCCAATCTCGGAAAAATCCCGGGAATAGACAAGATTCTTGCCACCTGCCGAAAGTTTGAAATATCTATACAAATTATCCTGCAAAACCTCTCGCAGCTGAAAAAGATGTATAAGGAAGGTTGGGAGGAATACGGCGGAAACTGCGACACTATGATATATCTGGGCGGTAAGGACCAGTTCACCAATGAATATATTTCAAAGGAGCTTGGTAAGGAAACTATCGACCAGCAGAGCATAAATCAGACTAAGGGCAAACAGGGAAGTTCATCGTATAATAATGCAATTCTCGGCAGAGAACTTGCTACCATTGACGAACTTTCTGCAATGGATAACAATGACTGCATTGTAATGGTGCGTGGACTGCCGCCGTTTTTTACCCATAAATTTGATATAACCAATCACCCGAGATATGATGAATTGGGCGAACGTTGGAAACCCTCAGAGGGACAGAATGAGCTTGATAATCCCCACATATTTATCCTTGAAAACAAGATATTCACCGTTCCTGAAACGGAATATATTGTTCTTGATGATTTTATCAGCACGGGAGTTGCAAACGAGGATAATATCGTTGAGGTCAGATGTGTATTTTCAGAGGAAGAAACACAGGTCACGGAGGAAGAAATTATGGCAGATATTCCCTATGAAATCCGTGAACAATTCAAAAGCTGCACCGGTATATTTACCGTTAAATAAATGAGAAGGTGAAAAATGCAATATGAATAACAATTGTGCAGGCTGTTTTGCTGATAACGGCAGAGAGGAAGGCTGTATTGCTTTGAATGAACGAATCGCAGTAAACTGTCCGTTTTTCAAGACTAAGGAAGAATACATCAAGGAGCAGACAGCCTACAAAAATATGCTCCGCAAAACAAAGCCTAATATATATTATCATTACTATGGAAAGGAAGGGAAAAGATGCTTACGGACGAGCATAAACGAATCATAGATGAACTGATGAAGAAAAATTCTGAAATTATCCTGCAGCCCCGAAAGGACGGATACATCATCTATGAGATGAAAAAGAAGGTCGTTTATCGACCAGAAAAGAAAACAGAATAACGACACACCAAATCAGCGGTGTGGAACAGCGAAACAGTGCTATAAGGCTGCATTATGTGGCTTTACAGCACTTTTTTTGTTGCCAATGCGGACTCGGATTCGGCAGAGAAGTAATGAAAATGTGCGTGAAAATCCGAGGACGCTTGTTAATATAAATTACTTTAAAAACATTTTAAGGAGGAGTTCAAAATGAACATCAAAAACAGGATCGCAAACGCCCATGACAAGGTTAATGAAATGGGTGCAAGGGCAATGCTTGCGGCAGCAAATGTTACGGGCAAGGCTATGAACACAAGACTTGGCAGAGCCGCACTTGTTTTGCCTATGGCAATGTCCGCCTGCACCGTTACAGCAAGTGCGGAGGGTGCAGATGCACAGGGCATGATTGATGCTATTATGGGCATTCTCGGTCCGGGTGTTATAGGTCTTGGTTCGCTTGTTGCCGTAGTTGGTGGTATTCAGACAGGCGTTGGCTTCAAGGATGACAACGCCGACGGTAAGACAAGAGGCTTCCAGACACTTATCGGCGGTGCGATTATTGCTGCTGTGGGTGCGATCGTTCCTTCCACAATTTCCCTCGGCAGCTGATGAACTGCGGACAGAATAAATATTCCAATGGCAGAGGTCGGCTGAATGTCGGCTTCTGTTATGGAGGGAGGAGGAATGAGTATGGCGGAGCCGAGCTTCTGGGAAACTGCCTTTACCGAAGCACAGGAACTTTTACAGACGGAAGCTGACGGATTTGCAAACGTTATCCAGACCGTTGCGGGATTTGATGTCATATCAAACTGCGGTACGGCCATTAACGTTTTTGAAGCAGCGGGAACAGCACTGCTGACGCTGTTTTTCTGTATGGAAGCATTCACATATTGTGCGAATATTGACTTTCATGGAGGAATTGAGGGTGCAATAAGAATTGCAATGAAGCTGGTTGTCAGTGCTCTTATCGTTCAGAACGTGGATAACATAGTCGGGGCGGTGTCGGGACTTTTGAAACAGAATGTGGATTTTTCGTCCGCATTTTCAAGTATAAGCTCTTCCTTCGGAACGGCGGCAACGGCAGGTACAATAGACCCGGGAACACTGGACATAAACTATATCTGTATGAGCTTTATCTTGCTGATATTGATAATTCTTATGTTCGTTATGTATTCGCTGATTGTCATAACAATGCTGGGTGTAGTGTTTGAAACGGCAATTCTTACGGCAATTTCGCCTGTTGCGCTGTCAACACTGGTAAACTCTCAGGCACGTTCAACAGGTATAAGCTTCATAAAGAATTTTGCAGCGGTATCAATGCAGTGGGGAGTGCTTGCAATATGCTTTGAAGCATTTAATGCAATCTCAAACAACCTTACTCTTGATTTTTCAAACGGACTTAACGGTAACGGATTGCTTATGCACATTATGCAGTATGCAACTCCCGTTTTATGCGTGATTATGCTTGCTGTAACTGTTTCTAAGGCAAGTGAAATAACTAAAAGAGCGTTAGGAGGATAATTTATGGTATCAATGAAAGCGCTGATGTCCCTGTCACAGTACGATATGGGTGTACTTGACGGCATCGCAAAGGTAAAGGATATGCTTACAGAGAATAATTCCTGTAACGGAAAAATCTCAAGGCTTATTGAGAATTACCACAGCGGTATGCAGGCTGAAATGGTCGGAATTGCTGATAATAAGCCCAATAGTGCTGATGAAAATATTGCTGATGATGAGTTCATCGACAATGAGTTTCTGAGTGGTGATTACGATGATTAAAGCAGATGTGCCGCAGGATGTAACTGAGTACAAGGAGCAGTTTTTCTTTGGTATGAACAGCCGACAGCTTATCTGCTCCGTACTAATGATAGTCCTTGCGGTTGTAACCTTCCTTATTGGCAGTAAATTCATTTCAACGGATATTCTTGTGTATATAACCATAATCGAAATTGCTCCGCTGGCGGCGGTGGGATTTCTCAAATACAACGGAATGGGATTTGAAAAGATTGCTGCAACTGTATCGGAATTCTACATATCCAATCAGCGCAGAAGAATGGAATATTTCCCCGAGGAAATGGAACTGCACGATGCGGTAAGAAACATTCATATCCGAGGACTTGAAGCAGAGTGTAAGCTCGAAAAGAAAATGATGAAGAAAAAGAGGTGAGACCTTTGAATGAGAATGAAATTACAAATGAACAGACAGAAAGTGTAACTACACCTGCTGTACCTGTTTCAGTTGTTGATGAAAGCAATGTATCGGAAATGACAGGGGAGCCGGAAAGCTTTGTTTCCTCTGAAATTGTATCGGAGTACATAACCGAATCCGTATCAACAGAAATATCTCTCCCCGGCGGAATTGATGCTGATGAACTCATTTCAAGTATAGCATCGGAAGAAGTTGCGGAGATTGTGAGCGAGAATGCTCCCGAAGCGGTCACTGCTGTTGTCACAGAAGTGGTTACAGAGCCTGTTGTTATTGAAACAACAGCCGTAACCGAAGCGATTGTGAGTGAAACGGTTGTTGAATCGGCAACACAAAATTCGGAAGTTGCGGAATCTGCAACATCGGAGACGGTTGTTTCTGAAACTGTTACAGTCCCTGAAACTCCAAACGGTGCAGCGGCATTTATTCAGAATAATCCTGCGGTTGTAGGTGTTCCTGCGGCAATAATTGCCCTTGCGGCAGCTTTTATGGCAATAACAAGACGTACTCGACCAAAGCGAGGCGTTATCGAGGATGTGGAAGATGTCAAGGAAAATATGAATGCCCGTGAACGTGATGCAGCTCGTCTTGAAGCCAATAAGCCAAAGAAAAAGGACAAGCGCAGTCAGAAGGCAGCAAAGGAAAAGGAAAAAAAGGATTTTGCAAAGAAGGTTCTTAACACTATTCCATACAAGAAAATTCTTGCAGATGATATATTTTTCCTCGGCAGGAAAATGTACTCAAAGGCGTACACCTTTGATGATATAAACTTTAATCTTTCCGATGAAGAACAGCAGTATATGTATCTTGAAAGATATATCGAATTTCTGTCTATCCTTGATGATACCGTTGACTGTCAGATTTGCTGCTGGAACAGTCAGATAAATATGGAGGAATTCAAGAGAAAAACTCTCCTTCCCGTAAAGGCGGACGAGCTTTTCGATTATCGCCATGAGTTTAACACTCGTGTTCTTGAAGAGAATATCCGCAAGGGACAAAATGCCATCCAGAAGCATATGTATATTACCCTTACTATAAAGGCACCCGATGAGGAAACGGCAAGGCGCAGATTTAAGTCCCTGGATATTACTGCAACAAACACCTTCAACCGTATCGGCAATACCAATATGCGTGTGCTTTCTTCGCAGGAGCGTGTGGAAATGCTCAGGGATTTCTTTGTGGGAACAGATGAAATGCCTGTTCCGAAGCTTACGGAAAAGGATTTTGCCACGGGCATTGACAAGCTGTATTGTGCTCCCGATTATTTCGATTTCAAGAAGGACTATTTTATGTTCAACAACACTTATGCAAAGACCATTTACATAAGAGAATATCCTTCAACTGCAACATCGGAAATACTCACGGAGCTGCTTGCAACGGGCATTGAAATAATGGTGACGACAAATATCGAAACCTATGACAGTGCCGAAGCAAGAAAACTTGTTCAGCACCAAATCACAGCCATTGATACGGATATGGCAAAGCGAGAGGTAAAGGCTGCACAGCACGGTAATTTCAGCAATCAGATGCCTCAGCGTATAAAAAATCAGCGTGATGCAATGGTGTCTGTTTACGATAAAATCACCATGAAAGACCAGAAGCTTTTCATGACAAATATGCAGATTTTAATCAAGGCTGAATCCTTTGAGGAGCTTAACAATAACCTTGAAATCATAGAAAGCACTCTGAAACGCTCAGGCTGTATAAAGGGCGAAATGGCATGGGAGCAGGAACACGGTATGTGTGACTGTCTGCCTATCGGCTATCAGAGAAAGTTCGGCTGGATGAGAACAATGCCTTCAGAATCCGTTGCAATTTTTATGCCCTTTAATGTTAAGGAAATACAGATGGAAAACAGTGTTTACTATGGTCTGAATATGCTGTCACATAACATTATTCTGTTTGACAGAATGAAGGGCCTTGTAAATCCATCGGGATTTGTACTTGCCTGTCCCGGCTCGGGTAAATCCTTTACCGTCAAGCGTGAGATAGTAAATGTGTTCCTTGGATATGAGGATGCGGATATTCTTGTTATCGACCCTGAGCGTGAATACTGGAAGCTGGCAGAAGCATTCGGCGGTGAGGTTGTAAAATTTTCAAACGGCTCAAAAAATCATATCAATCCCTTTGACTTTGATTTCAGGCTGCTGGATGATGATGAGATTGATATTATTGCAGATAAGTGTCAGCTTCTTACATCATTTATTTCTTGTATGGACAGCAAGCATCCCCTTAACGCACAGGAAAAATCCTTTGTTGACCGCTGTGTCCGTAAGGCTTACGAGAAGTCGGGCGTGCTGCATACTCTGAATTCCGATGATATGCCTACTCTCGGAACATTTCTGAAGTGCATGAAGGAAGAAACTGAGAATATCAATCAGGAAATGAAGGACAAGCTGGTTATTACCGTTGATATGTATGTAAACGGTTCGGCAAAATATTTTGATAATCAGACCAATGTTAATACCAAGAGCCGGTTTATTGCTTATGACATTCGTGATCTCAACGGCAACCTGAAAACTCAGTCAATGCTTCTTATCCTTGATTACATCTGGAACAGGCTTTCGGAAAACAGAGATAAGGGCAGAAAGACATACATCTATTTTGATGAGGCACACCTTCTTTTCCAGGACGAGTATTCCCTTGATTATCTCCGTATGCTGTGGAAGCGTGCGAGAAAGTATGGCGGTGTGCTTACCGGTATCACACAGAATGTTGAGGATCTTCTCAAGGATGACAAGTCACGTTCAATGCTTTCAAATTCTGAGTTTCTTGTCCTTTTAAAACAGAATCCCACAGATGCGGCGAAGCTTCAGGACATTCTTCATTTTACTGACAGTGAAATTCAGTATGTGAATGATACTCCTGCAGGACATGGTATTCTTGTTCTCGGCGGAAAGACAAAAATTCCGTTTTACGATGAATTTCCCAAGGACACCAAGCTTTACAGCATGATGACCACTAATTTCAGCGAAACTGCAAAAATGCTTCAGGAAGAACAGGCTCAGAAAGCAGCTGAGGCTTCGTAAGGAAAGAGAGGGAGTTGTTTATGGCAACAGTTGAAAGAAGAAATACCGAAACTGATGAAAAGCACTCCCTTTCCTCTTTTGATAAGAGAAGGGTGCAGTGCATTGCCTTTGGTGCAAGGCAGCACAACAAAAAGTACAGGATAGCCGATAAAACAAGCAATTCGGGAAATGTTCCGGCAGCAGTAAAAAATATATCTGATGAAATGCAGGAAAACAGCTCTGTTGAAAAAGTATCGGTAAAACCGAATGCGATTTATGCTTCATCGCAGAAGAAAAACATTGCTTTGCATTGTACAAATTTTGAAACGCATTATGAGTCCAAAACGGCTATCGAGGACAAATCAACTATTTCACCCGAAATGGCGGAGCGTATGAAACGAGCGGCATTTATTCAGCAGATAAACAGGGAGAGTATTGCTCATAATGCTGCATCTGCAAATGTTTCAACGATTTCGGAAGAAGCTGAAAGTGTTGTGATTCTTGTTCCCGATAAAAAGGATATTGCTGACATAAATGACACTGCTGAAAAAATTTCGGATAGTAACGTAAAATCCGCCGTTGAGGATTACAAAAGCGGCATTACGCCTGAAATTGCTAATCGTATGAAACGTGCGGCTTTTCTTGCACAGCAGAATAAAGAGGCTATTGCAATAAATACAGTTGCGTTGGTTTCGGATGAAGCTGCTGAAATCAGCAACGAAATTGTTGATGAAAAGAGTTATCATACTCCCGAAAATGCGAAGGAATACAAAGATAATATCTTTGAAAGCAAGTTCACAGGCAATTCGGATAGTGTGGATTTTAACAGGCATGATGCAGTTCGTCACGATTATGCCGTTAATCAGGCCTATGGCAGATATACGGATAATAATCGCCGCAAACAACAGGAGCAATATAACCGAGAACGCAGAAATGTGCTTGATGAAGTATCCTCAGCAGCTGCTGTCACAGGACAGCTTGCAAGAGGTGAGGTTGGAAAAGTAGTTGCCGATACGGTCATAAAAAGTGCGTTGTCCGATAATGGAATGCTTAATTCTGTGCAGACTATCGGTAATTCCGTAAGCAGTGCATCATCCGTCGGCTCAGCTGTTCCCGATGTTGCCGCCACTCTTGCGGCGGTTGAAGCCAAAAAGATGGTTGCAAAGATCCTTAAAGGCGAAAGCAGTGAAAATGACAGGGCATTTATAGAGGAGCATAAGGCAAATGGCCGTACAAAATATGTTGATTCAGATACACAACGCCATAAGGCAGATTGGCAGTTGTCCGAGGATAAGGCACTTTTAGAGGAAATGTCCCGAGAGGAACGCAGAAATTATCTTCACAATCAAAGAGTTTCCGAGAAGCAAAAGTCATTTTATGCTAACCGCAAGGAGACCGAGCGAAAAAACAAGCAGAAAGAAATGTTCCTTGATTTCAATAAGGATAATCCCGACCTTGCATCAAACACAGCAAAATCCGCAGGGAAAAAATATGTTGTCAAGAAAGCTTCAAAAGCTCTTATCGGCGGCGGAGCAGCTTCGGCTGTTGCTCCCATAATCATTATAATTATTGTGTTTGCCATTGTTGCCGCTTTTTTCGGCTGGCTCACACCTATGAGCTACACTCTTGCAGGTGATGAAGGCAACGAAGCAGACAGAACGTATGAAGCGGAGTCCAATGCAGAGGTAATTGACGGATACGCAAAGCTCATAAAAAACTATATGGACGTTACACAAGCATATTTCTATCTTGATTACGGTGACTGGTACGGCGGCACTTATGATTATCCCTCTCCGGCACTGGAGCTTGATTTCAGCACGTTTTATAGAGATTATTGTCAGAATATAATATCTGAAATCCGTATGAGGTATGAAAATCTTATGATGAACATTACAGACCCCGCTGTATTAAATGCACTTTCACAGGCAATGTCTGATGAGATTACCGCTGCGCTTTCCAATGCAATGCCTGAAGCTATTGCAGAATATGACCTTATGATGCAGGGACTTGATGACACTCTGACTGCGGAAAGCAGCAGACAGCCTTATGAGGTCAGAAAAACAGATATTCCCAACGGCAGTGCAGATTCGGGTGAGTTTACCGGAAAACCTGTTATTGGTACAAATCATTTTGGAAACACAGAAATACAAAGTGATTTATCTGCTGAGGAACTGCTTGCATACATAGCGCTGTATAAATCAATGGGTATCATAAATCCCGATGACAGTGATTCCGATGCCGAACAGATTCTGAATATTACCCCCGAAGATATTATGGAGTTTTTCGAGAAAACAGAGTTCATTCCCATTACCACAGACATAACGCATGATAACTTTTGTGAGGGTATGAATTGCAGAAGAAAAATGGTTCCATTGGAGGACGGTGGTTATGTTTGGGAATATTATTGCGATAGTAATCACGATAATCTGTCGGGAGAGATAGGCGTTTGTCTTACGGCAGACGAGCTTCGGGAAAAGGTTATGGAGCTTACCGATGCAGAAAACAATGACGTTGATGAGGATAGCTTCAAAGACCTGATTGATGAATATATCAAACTCATAAAAAAAGAGCTTGAGATTGATGAAGCTGATTTCCGACAGTTTGGTGCTGCGGATAATTCCAAGGCACAGGAATTTTATGAGAAGTTGGTTGAAGACGGGGCAATTTCCAACAATTTCTGGGAGATAGAAACCCCGATCGGAGAGGAGGAAAGTGATGGCGAATCCGTTTAAATTCATTGCCGATTGGTGCGGCAGAAACAAAAAAGAAACGTGGTTTAAACCACTTGTTATAATCGTCGTGCTTACAATTATTGCCTTTGGTGTTGATAGGTGGCGTAAATACGAAGATGCAAAAGAAATGCCTGCTCAGTCACAGACTGAACAGGCAGAGGAATCCTTGCTTATGGAAATATGGGATGACAGCAAGCTGCATTTGGTGGTGTTTATGTCACTTTCCGCTGCTCTGATTGCCGTTCAGCACAGTAAAAACAAGCTTAAACAGACGGGAGGCAAGGAAGAAAAATGAAGCGTTTTAAGGAATGGTGGAAGGATAAATGGCAGTACACGTCATTCAGATATGGTGTGATAGTTGTTGCTCTGCTGATACTTTGCGTTGTTGTGAGTATCTATGCGGATATCCGGGATAGGAGGGAGCTTGAAGCAATGAGCAGTGCGGATGAATCAACAGTTATTATGATTGAATAAGAAACCACCATTTCGGTTGAAATGGTGGGACTTAAAACTGAAAGTTGTAAATGTGTTTGTTTGATTACTTTGAATCCAGAAAATAAGTAATTGGCTATTGTTTGAGCTTATGTTAGGCATCAAATGCTTCTTTGACTGATTGGTAATTCCAATAGTATTTACCATCATAACCTTTATATTTCATAGAAGCATGTGTGCCTATATTCTTTACCGCATCTGGACACTTGCTCTGCTCAACTTTGGTTGAATTATATAAGACAATAATCTTGATACCTGCTTCAACAGCTTTGTCACATTCAAAGTTTATGAAGCTGCGATAATCCACACTATAACCTTTTGCACAGGACTTGGTATAGCTAGTATAGCTTCCACACCATCTGCAACTGCCAGCGGTAACTGAATTGGTTTGGTCACCAACAATAAGGACAAAAGTTTTCGATATATCCATGCGTGTTTTTAACGATTTCTTAATGCTGCAATTCAAGCTGCTGTCTCTTGCAGATGTTAAGTCGTGTGCATCGATGAATGACAAACTCCAATAGTTACTATCGTTCCATTTGTAAAGTTGGTCCACTGCATCTTTATCGTGGTCCCAGTCCCCTGCTATATAAGTTCGTGTTCGATTAGTTGCCATAATATTATCCTCCGTATTTTATATTTATAATTGATATTTCTTTTTTTAGCTCTTCTCGCACAATAATATGAATATCACAATTTATTTTGCTTTTATTCAATTTGAATGCGTTCACAAGGAATGAAAGAATATCTTTCTGTTCTTTATTTGTACGAGACAATCCTGTACCTACAAGAGGTAGTAGAACAGGGAAACCCTCTGATTCAGTATTACAGGCTTCAATTAGTTTTTGAACTGCCAAGAAATATTCCTGCATTGTGGTATGTGCTTTTAGATTATTATCAAATGTGCTTATTGCCCATAATAAGTAATGTTCATTTTCACTGCCAGGCAAATCAACAACAGTGCCTACAGGAAATCTCTTTAGATTTCCTACGGGCTTTTCTGTAGCTGAAAGTGTTTCGTATTTTTCGTTTTTTAACAATTCTTGAATATATTGATTTAAAGATGTTTGAGAATATGTTCCGGCTTGGTATAACTTTTTCAATGTCATGCCATGTAAGGTCTTTTCTGAAATCAGATGATTATCAACAATTGTGTCAAAACATCTATTTACCGGAATAACAATATTTCGACGTTCATTGGAATTAATCACTTCATCTTTACAAAATAAGTCACCATATTGTAAGAAGAGAGAGTTTCCACTATTAGTAGTAACCACCAAAAAGCGTTTTTTGTGAAGCAAAAAGATTGCAACTACAAAAAAACAAACTATCCATAGACCAAATAGAATGCTAAGACTTATTAGGATTCTTATCCATGTTGATAATTCACTTGATAACAACTCACTGAAAGGCACGAATGTGCTAACAAATCCCACTAATGTATACACTGATCCAACTATGTTTGTTGCAATTTTTGATATATATCCTTTGTTAATCCAAATACGTTTCACTGAATATACACCTCGCACAGCTAATCTCTTTATTTGAATTAAATAAATGTATTCCAAGTTGCAAATTTGTTTATAAATAGTATTATACCACACAAATTTCAAAATTTCAATAGAAAGGATTGATTTTATGCAGCTTATTATAAGCGAAAAGCCATCGACTGCGAAGATAATCGCTTCGGCGGTCGGTGCAAATGAAAAGGAATATGACGGAAAGGAGTATTGCTACAAAGGCAGCGGCTACTATGTAGTCAATGCCAGAGGACATCTGTATAGTCTGGGAATGCCAGAGGATTATGGGTACAGTAAAGCATACAAGTTGGAAGAACTTCCAATGTTCCCTATGTTTGAGCTTCATCCCGAAAGCGACAGAACAAACGGACTTCGCAGAATTATCGCAAAGCTCATAAACCTCCCCGAAGTCGATTCCATTATCTGTGCAACCGATGCAGGTCGTGAGGGTGAACTTATCTTCCGTCACATATATAATGCAAATCACTGCACAAAGCCTGTGTATCGTTTGTGGTGCAATTCTATGACGGAGGAAGCAATCAGAAAATGTATGGAAAATCTTCCTCCCGACGGCGATTATGACGGAGAATATTATGCTGCACTTGCAAGAGAAAAATCCGACTGGATAATCGGAATGAATTTATCCCGACTTTATGGTGTAATGGACAACTACCCTCACAGAGTGGGCAGGGTTAAAATACCTGTCCTTTCCATAATCGTTGATAGGGACAAGGAGATAGAGAATTTCAGGAAAACAGTTTCATACCGCCTTGAAATGGATAACGGTGCTATTTCCGAACAGGTGTATGCAACAAGGGAAGATGCTGAAAAAGCACTTGCTGACAGTATAGACACAGATGCGAATGTTCAGTCTGCGGTCAGCGAAAACAAGAGCAAAAACAGGCCGCTGCTTCATAACCTGACAACCTTGCAGCAGGAAGCAAACAGGGTGTATGGATATACCGCAAAGGAAGTTCTTGAAGCTGCTCAGAGCCTTTATGAAAAGAAATTCACTACATATCCACGCACCGACTGCAACTATATTTCCGATGATATGAGAGGTAAGGTTATTAACATTGTCAGCAGCTTTGTTGTTGATGAAAACTATGCAGACAGATGCCGCAGTCTGCTGGGACAGGCACTTAACCTGGACAGTCGAGTGGTAAATGACAAGGCTATGGAAAATCACGACCACCACGCAATTCTTCCCGAAGCAAAGTCGGACAGCCTTGATAGACTGACTGAACGTGAGAAAAATGTATATCACCTTATTGTGAACAGGCTGCTTTGTGCATTGGACAAGCCTTATAAATACACTGAAACAAATTACGAATTCTGGTGCAACGATGTTATTTACAAGCTCAAAACGGTGAAGTCGGTTGAACTTGGCTGGAAATCCTATGATACAGAAAATGATGATAGTAAATCGTCGGAAATATCTTATGCTGAGGGCAGCACTTTTATTCCCAAAGACATTCATATCAAAGAATGCGAAACTCAGCCACCGAAGCATTACACCGATGCAAGCCTGCTGTCGGTTATGAATAATATCGACAACAGAATTGATAATGAAGGATTGAAAGCGGCTGTCAAGGGTAAAGGTATAGGCACGGAAGCCACCAGAGCAGATGTTATAGAGCAGCTTATCGAGGTTGGATATGTGGAGCGTAACAAGAAAAACATTGTCGCAACATCGCTCGGTAAGATGTTTTGCGACTCTCTTCCAGAAAGCCTGAAATCCCTTGAAAGAACGGCAGAATGGGAGCTTGCCTTTACAAATATCAAAGAAAATGGAACTGATTCTGAAAAATTCATTGATGAAATAAAGGCGTTTGTGACCTCTGTGATCGAGTATGAAAGAAGTCCTTCAAGACATAGAGAGCCGCTTGGTTTTACGAATCCCAATCAGCGTGAAGCAATAGGAAAATGCCCACGCTGCGGTAAAAATATTTTCGAGAGTGAGAAAAATTTTTACTGTGAAAGCAGTAATGCTCCCGCAAACGGGAGCTGCGGCTGCGGCTTTACTGTATGGAAAACGGATAAATTCATCGAGGACAGCATTACGGCGGAGTATATGAAAAATCTTCTTTTGGGAAATACAGTAAAGCTCAGAGCCAAGTCTAAGGACGGAAAAATTTTCACTTCCGAATATTCCCTGGAAGACACAGGCAAATATGTCAATCTCAAAAGAATTAAGACAGAAAAAATATCTCTCGGTAAATGTCCCAAATGCGGTGCAGATGTGTATGAAGGTGAAAAGAATTTCTATTGCAGCGCAGGCAGGGATAAATGCAATTTTGCTATATGGAAAGAGGATAGATTTAATTCCATAACCATAACTTCCGCAAATGTTCGTGATGTTCTTGAAGGAAAGCCGATATACAAGCAGAAAAAACAGGTGGGCGGTAATCCTTTGAGGATAAAATACGCTATGGAAATAAACGGCAAGTATGTAAATTTCCGTGAGGTGAGGGACAATGGCTGACGAGGTTAATCTTTTCAAGTTCTGCGGCTCTCCCAGCCTTGAAGAAAAGCTGTGGCGAAATATGTTCATTGCACATATTTTCGGAATTGATATGCCGAAAAATCTTGAAATATGCAGACTTCCTGAGGATATTTCCATGGGTATATCCTCAAAGAATTTCTCCGATGCCCTTGCCTCCCTCCTTATCCTTTACGGCGGTGGATATATTGATCTTGATACATTCACCGAGCTGCTTCGGGATTACGATAATTACACGGAGGAAATATCCGAGGTGGAGCGTATTCTGGTAGAGCAGGGCAATGAAAATACGGAGGATAAATATACAGCGAAGATCATTAAAAATGTCCTTATGTGTGCTGTCAATTCCAAGAGATATGATGAAATTCAGCAGATAGATATTTCCACTGCACTGGCACTATATGACGGTTCATATACGAATATTATTGACGGATTTGTGTATCTGAAGGACAAGGAATTTCTGGACGAGCTTTCCGAACATGGAATTGAATTTGGAAATGTTTCCGATAACAGAATTCAGAAAACAGATAATGTATCGCTTGATAGTATCCTGCTTGACATAAAGGACTTTGCGTATCTGACAACGGTTTATAAACAGCCGTATTACAAAGATTTTCTTGAATATGTGCGTTCTGAAAATATTTCTTTTGATGATGAACTGCTTAAAGCCTATGAAGGCTTCGTGCATAAATGCAAGATGAATTTTGCTGTAAAGGTATATCCCCGCAAGCGAAAGATATGCCACAAATTTCCAAACTGGTTTGATTACAATGTACCGGGTGATAAGGAAATCGAAACTATTGTTGAGGATCTGACCAAATACGTTGGGAAAGATGTAGAGTACAACGAGGACAGGCTTGTAAATCTTGCAATGTCAAAAATTCTCAGAAACAGAGTGTTCGTTTCCGGGACGGTTTTAGAGGTAGCTCACAACAATATAACCTACATTTTCATCATAAGGGACGACAAGACATATGACCGTCTGGATAATGAAAATTTTCATCGAATTCCTTTTGATTTTGATAACATCTGGACTACTATCTGCGAGTGGTCGAGGGATAAGAAGTTACAGAAGGTTTCGGAGAATGGAAAGTTTACGGTTAAGGTCACTCCTGAAAGCGAGTGGGAGAAAATCGCTCCGCAAGACAGAGAATATGCAAAGCGTATTGCCGAAGAGCAGATACAGCTTCGTGAGGAGCAGCTTAATAAGAATAAGCTTATGCAAAAGCTGTGTGAGTTGAAATTAAATGCTGCCAATGAGGTCAAAACCAAACAGGAGGAAGCCCAAAAGGAGGCACAGCAGAAAGCAGAGGAAAAGGCTAAGAAAAAGCAAAGCATTGCAAACAGAAAGGGGGCAACTGACTGATGAAGGTGTTAATTCTTGAGGAAAAGCGTGATTTGCATTTTCGCATTTACGGTATTGACGGAGAGCAGAGGACAGAGGAGTTTTTCAAGGCTGTTTTCGGTGAAAAAATGTTCTGCATTTATCCCACAACCGATGCTGAACGGGAAGAATATCACAGTGAAGCCAAGTACACGCTTACCTGTCGTGCGGCTTATGACAAGCTGAGCGAATATGTAACGGAGTTGCAGGAAACTCTTGACCTTATTGCAGATGCGATAATCAATGGAGATGAAAAGGAAGAATATGAGTTTGAATATGCTCAGTATATCGTATAAAGGAGGACAACAATGAGTGAACAGGAATTACAGGCGCTGCTTGCGAGAGTTGCGGCGCTGGAAACAAAAAATGCCGAACTTGAAAGCAAGTTTGGAAAGCTGGAAACACAGGTTGATACGGTAAATAAATTCATTTCTGCTATTACCGAGAGTCAGTCTCTTGAAAATACAATGAACGAGATCGAATCGGTAACAAAGCAGCTTACCAACTGTGACAAGGCTACATTCTACTGCTATGATAACACAAACGATAAGTTTTTTTCGCACGGAGATTACCGTAATTGGCAGGACGGGCAGAGCGCAGAGGAACTGAAAAATGCTTTTGAAAGCAAGGATATTCTCAGTGATAAGAAGGAAGCGGTCATTCCTCTTGTATCCTCAAGCGGAAAATCCGTGGGGGTTATCGTTGCGGAAAAGTCGGAAGGATTTACTCCCGATGATTACAGCAATTTCAAGCAGGGCTGTCAGATCGTAAATACTGTTGAACTTGCCATGAAAAAGGAATTCGAGCACCAGGGAAGAATAACCGATGAGCTTACTCACCTTAAAAACAGACAGGGCCTTAACGAGTATCTTTCCAATACCATGTGCGGAAACCTTAATGACGGTCAAACGGTAAACATAATTATGTGTGATATTGACCATTTCGAGCAGGTCAATGATACATACGGACATGATGCGGGAGATATTATTCTCAAGGGTGTGGCTGATGTGCTGCATGAGGGTACAAGAGCAGGTGCGGATTGTGCTTTCCGTATGGGCGGTGAAGAAATGGTCTGCATTGTAAATGCTGAGCCGGAGGTTGCAATGGATATTGCCGAAAGACTGAGAGCTGCGGTTGAAAATACAGTTCACAATATTGAGAGCAAGGGCAAGCCTCTTGATGTAAAGGTAACGGTATCAATGGGCGTTCATACAATGGATCCCAAAGGTCCCGTTACTCCCTAAAATGCAAGACGAGTGTTTGATAAGGAATTCAAACAGGCTGATGCAGCCGTTTACAGTGCAAAGGAATCGGGCAGAAACAAGGTTGTTAATAACAACGAGCAGACCAATCTGAAATATCTTGCCCTTAAGGCGGCAGAATTGATGTGCGGAGATAATCGCAAGCTCATTGATGAAATGAAGGAATACACCATTACCTGTCTTACGCAGGAGTGTCCTGACCGGGATCATAATACCGTTATCGAAGCGCTGAGAGGACTTGCGGAGCAGAACCCCGGACTTGCAGGTCTTGCAAACAGGCTTGCGGATAAAATTGCAGAAAAGTTTCCTGACCAAAAGCCGCAGGAACAGTCACAGGCAAAGTTTTTCAACAAGGAAGAATATAAGAACATTCAGAATAAAACCTACATAAACACTGATTCCAAGACCGCTTTCAATATTACTCAGAAAGCACAGCGTGAGGGCGTTACCGTATCTGCTAAGTTTCAGGACGGAAAGGCTGTTATTACCCTCGACGGAGTAAAGGACAAGGCGTTTATTGATGCTGTGGAGAACATCGGCAAATGGGCGGAAAAGGTTCAGGTCAAATATGCGGAAAAGCATAAGGAGCAGGACATTAACAAAAACAAGAATACCGGTGCAAGGTAAAAAGGAGAGAAGTTTTATATGAACAGCGTAAACATCATGGGCAGAATTGCCACGGATCTTAAACTCAAACCTGTCAGAAGTGCGGCGGGTGTGGTGCTTAATTTCAGAATTGCAGTGGACAGATACACTGTAAACGGTAAGGTGACGGATTTTATCCGCTGCACTGCATGGGGCAAGGTAGCTGAGAAAATCAACAAGTATTTTGGCAGGGTCGTATGATTGCAATCACGGGCAGCCTTACCACAGGGGAGTATGTGGATAAGAATAATGTCAGAAGATTTACCACCGATGTTTTTGTCCGTAATGTTTATTTCACAGGTGACAAGTTTCGCAGAAATGATGATTTAAGCGATTTTGAAGAGGTATAAGGTATGAGTGATTTAACTATGGAGAAAGAGGTGATAGGTGCTGATCGTGTTCCTCAGGGGCACGGCACACCTGACCGGGAAAATCAGACAGAAAGCAAGGAAGTACAGCTTCTTAAAAAACTGGAAATGCTTAAAGAAAAGCACACCAAGTCCATTGAGAGCGAGAAGAATGCTGCCAACAGGACAAAGCTCCTTGCAGACCAGATTACAAAGGTAAAAAAGGAGATCCACGCCGAGGAAGTTGCCCGTATGGACAAGCTTTGCGAGGAGCATAATTTTACCTACGATGAAATTATAGGCTTCTTTAACGGATTTCCGACTACTGTGACCATTGAGGATATTAAGGCTTTGACAAGATGAGGAGGTAGAGAATATGCCCGAATACATAAACAAGGACTATTACAGACAGCTTGCACCCGGTGACAGAGCATTTATCAATCTTACCGCACAGAATGTTAAGGCTGTAATGGACAGACTTAATGCGGAGCATATTATGTATTCCGCAACTATCGGATACAAAAACACCATTACCGTCAGTAATACTGATAGAGACAGAGCGCTTGCTATTGTAAAATCCCTTGCACAGCAGAACAGGGATAATGCAAAAATTATCGGTAATGTTCAGTACAGAGATCTGCCTGCTGAGGACAGAAGATACATAAACACCGATGCGGAAACCGCATTGCAGGTTGCAAATATTCTTGCGGGTGCGACTGTTACAAAATTCAGCGGAAGAATTAACGGTGACAAGGCAACTCTGACCGTTGCAGGCGATGAAAACGCTTCCCTTGTCCGCAGAATTATTGATAATGTTCAGAATATGGATCTTGTAAATGAGCTTAATGAAAAGGGATATGAGCGTCTTTCTGATACAAACGGTTTTGTAAATATCCGCAACACTGCCACAGGGGAAACCGCAGGCTTTGAGAGCCTCAGAGAAGTGCGCAGTATGTTCCTTGACCTCGAAAATGAGTTCTTTCATCCCACTAAAACACGGATTGAAGAAAACTCCTTTTACCGCATTGTTTCCGATGAGCCTAATATGGACTATTATATTTCCGAATATGACATTGAAACAGGCGAGGAGGTGGCAGTTTATCTTGATGATGAAGGTAAATGCCCCACCTTTGCGACTGTTGAAGCTGCAGTCGATTACGCAAAATTCCACAGCATTGATTATGCCAATTCCGATTCTCAGCTTAAAAAATGGTCGGTTATTGATGAGGAACGTGCTGCCGAAAAAGAAATGTTTGAGAAAAATATTGCGGCACAGGCTGAATATCCCATTGTTGACCGCATTTATCCCGATGATTTGATACATAACCCTGACAATCACAGCTTTACTTGGGTATATTTCAACGTTGACGGGGATGAGGGCAATGGCGAATTTATCGAAAACACCTTTTATGAGGAAGATGTTCTCGAAGCGTACAAGGAGAAAGCAAGTCGTGAAAATGCAGCCGAGGGCAGAAAAGCTTTTCTTGACTATATTTACACTCACAGCAGGGAAAATACCATTGATGCCCATTCGGGATATTATGAGGATTATGCTAACGGCTACATCAACAAGCCCGATTATGTAAACAGATTTTACGATGAAAATAGCATAATCGACTTCCTTGAAAAGCATACTCCGGAAATTGCAAAGCAGAAAAATTATGATAAGGAAATTACTGCGGAAGCGGACGGACTTATCATAGACGGTTATGAGGGTACATGGTATGTTGTTGATACTGAAACCGTTGACGGTAAGGAGATTTTTCTCCTTGAAAGCGAAAATTACGGTGATGAAACCTTCGGTATTATAATTGACAAGGACAGGAATGTTCTTGTAGATGAATCCTGGAACGGATTTCTTGACTATCATGAGAAATATGGAGAGCGTACTTCAGAAGAAAAGCTTGCCGATAAGGTTCGTATAGAGTGGACAGCTTTTCTTGACGGTTTGCGAAAGGAAAGTGCCGATGTACTGATTGAATCTGCTTATGAGATAAGCACTAAGGATAATATTCAGACATATATCACCGAGGAAAATCTTAATCTGACAGACAATCAAATAGATGCGCTGCTCTCAAAGGATCACCTTATTGATATGCTGTATAACGAGTGGAATCATTATGAGTATTACAGCAGCTATTCCGATGTTGAGGAGCTTCTCAAACATACGGCGGATCAGATACTTACAGCACAGGGCAGGTCAAAGCCACAGCTTGCTAAACAGCAGCTTGAAACAGTGCTTTCCGAGGTGAGAAAGGCACTGGAGGAAAACGGATACAGCGGTGTTGAAAGCCAAATCCGTAATGATAATTTCGATGCTTTTGTAAATGATTATAAGGAACATTTTTCAAACATTTGTCTGAATGGGGATTATCCCGAGCTTGCAGATATGGTGTTCGGCAGCGTTGACAGAATACCGGACCCGTGGCAGCATTTTGAGGATTCTGTATTTCATGATGATATTGCCAAGAATATGGAGCAGCTTTTTGATACCATGCAGATTGAATGGAGCGGTATGATGAAGGCAGCTGAGGAGAAAAAGCAGCAGGAGCCGCCGCTTTTCCTTGAACTTGTGACGGATTTTTCCGAATTATCCGATAAAAAAATCAAGGCGTATCACGCAAGCATCGCTGCAAATATGGAATGTTCAAGGGCAATCGAAGCAGCTATTGGAAGAAACTACGGCACTAAATCCGAGCATTCTCTTGATACGGCAACTGCAATTAAGGAAGTTCTTGAAAAGTTTTCCGCCGAAAGAGTTGCCTTTATCCTTGCGGCAAGATTTAAGGAGCTTGATTGGGACAAACGTATTTCTACGGATAATATTTCCTGGGCAAAGGATTATCTGAAAAATATCCCTTCGCAGTATTATGAAAAGAAGAGCTTCCTTCCTCACGAAAATGGACTTGCGGATTTGTTTGGAACTGCCTTTCGCAGAGAATATTTGCAGGAGAAGAAAAAGAAAACCCCTGAGAGAACAGTCGAAGACATTACTATCGGTGACAGATACCGCTTTAAGGGCGCTGATGTTGAGGTTGTATCAATGAAGGGCGTATATCCAAATGATGTGGGTATTTCCAAAACCGAGAATATGGGCGGTGTTGCTTATGCCGTGACCTCCAATGTGGATAAATACGAGCTTCACAGAAATGGCGAATATCTGGGTAATGGTGAGAAAACTGTTGTATCCGAGCTTGACAAAGCAAAAAAATACATTTCCGATTATCTTGAAGATGAATTTGCAAGCAAGGCGGATTTTACCGATATGCAGCATATTCATATCGGATATACCGAGATTGGCAGCGAGGAACAGGGCGATTTTGAACTTCAGATGGAAGCTGACCTGGAGAATCTCACTGTGTCATATCTGATTGACGGAGAGATTGCAGCAGAAGAAAAATATGATTCGCCGGAGCAGATGAACAGGGAAAATTTATCCGTACTTAGCTTTGAGGATATGGTTTCTGTGGGAACGGCTGCACTGGATAAAATGCTTGCCGAAAGACAGGAAAAGGTCAGCACCGTGCTTGCCGTTTCACAGTATGATACAAGCAGATATTACATTGCAAATGATGTGACCGAAGCTGCTGTCAAGGACTTGATTTCAAATTCCGACAAGCTGTTTATGAATCTTTGTGCTTTGGGAGGAAAGCAGATAAGCGAGATTGAGTTTGCACAGTATTCCCAGACAGATGGTATAAAGGCTATTGATGTAAATATTGATGAGCAGACAATGCACATTTATAATTCTGATTCCATAATTTCATTTGGAGAAATTCGTGGCGTGGATAATATTTTCAAAGATCTTGACCTTGCAAACAATACAATGAATTTTTCCGTGATTACCATTGACGGTGAAGAGCCTTTTGTTACAGGCGAATATGTTCGCAAGGACGATGTTACCGAGCTTGAAGAATATCAGGAATATATTGAAAAAACAGGCAGGGCTTCTGCCGATGTCAGGGTAGAATATTATCAGCTGGGCGCTGATAATGAATCCTATGAAGCCGATGAAAATGAGTGTGCATATATTTCAGAACATCTTGCAGAAGTGCTTGATTACGGCTTGACCATTTGCCTTGAAATGAACAGCTATTCCATTGAAACGCCTATGGAGCTGCTTGAAGCGGAAGTGCAGGAAGAAAATGAGCTTGATATATCCTGGATACCCATTCCTGAAACAGAGGATGAAAACGGTCATCCTACAAGCTACTATGCAAATTATAACGATGAAACTTTCTGGATCTCCGAAAATCCTGAAAGCAAATTTGATATTGAGGAACAGGACAGCCACGGGAATTTTGCACCGATAAATGAAGATTTCAGCGGATTTGTGCGCAGAGGTGAAGCAGAAAAATATTTTGAGGAGCATATCGGTGAATATATTGCGGAGCGTGATGAGGCTATACTTGATGCGTTGGTGGGGAATACCTACAATCCTGAAAGTATATCTGACGAACGTGATGCTATTGCCGCAAAAAATAACGTTCTGAATGATTATTTCAACAACAATCCCAAGGCGGTTATGAAAGCACTGCTTGAAAATATGACCGCAAAAATATCTGCCGATATGTCTATATCTGAAACGCAGGAGATTTTCGGAACACGCAGCAGGCACAGTATTTCCCTTAACAATTACGATTATTCTCTGACACTTTCCCCAATTGACAGCGGACTGAATTTCAAAGACGATGCTTCCGGTCGTGAAATGACTCTCGGCTGGGGTCATGTAAATGAAATTATGCGCACTGTTGCTCATGACAGAAATGCTGAAAGAGAGGACCTTCTTCACAGCGAGATTTTATACGGGACAGGCTTTCATGACGGAAAGTTCCGTGTTGAAGATTATTATGAAGCAGGACACAGAGGAAAAGAGTTTGCGACTTTTCTGAAAAAAGAATACGGAATCGGCGGCCACTCAGGCATTGCTCCCATCAAATGGTCAAACCATGACAGCAGGGGACTTGAAATAGAAACTGAGGACAGAAAGGAAACATATACCTGGAATGAGGTTGCAAAGGCAATTTCAGAGCTTATGGAAAAGGGTGAATATATTACTCAAAAGGACATTGACAAGCGAATAAGATATGCGCAGTGGACCATAGAAAATGCAAATGATAAAACCGATTTCAATGACCTTATTTACGCACACAGCGTTCTGCAGAAATACGGTGTTGAGCAGCCGCAGGAGGCTAACGAATACAAGATTTATCAGCTTAAAAAGGGTGAAGAAAATCACCTTATTCGCTTTGCAGGATATGATGAAGCTATGAAATACGGAGCTGAGAGGACAGCAATGCCCGACAGCTATGAACTTATATATACAGGTAGCCTTGATGAATTTGATGATGAAAACAAGCTTGAAGCTATTTATACCAAGTTTAATATAGACAGACCCGCAGATTTCAAGGGACATTCTCTTTCTGTCAGCGATATTATCGTTATGAGTGATGAAGCACATTATGTTGATTCATTCGGATTTGTTGATGTCTCGGATAAATTCTTAGGCAAGGAAAGAGAGAAAATCAACCTTGCAGATTATGACAGCATACGCATTACATACAAGAGAGAATGGATTGACGATGATCTTAATGATGAGCAGAATCCTGCCTATGAGGAAACAATAACTGTTTTCAGCATGAATGAGGATAACACTTTTGACAGACATTCGTTTAATGCTACAAACAGTCCCACTGTTCCCATTATTTCGGAGGAGAGAATTGTTTCCGCAGAAGATATGCTCAATGAGCTTAACAGACAGCTTGAATTTATCCGCAGCCGTGGAGACAAGTACACCATTTCTCTTACTGATTATGACAGAAATGTTCGTGACCTTAAAGGTCATGCGTTTGAGTTTGTTGTAAGCGAAACTCCCGAAAATATCAGAACGGATTATGGTTACGAGCCTTCAATCGGTGATGTGGTTGATGTTGACGGTGAGCTGCACCGTATTACTGATATAAACGATAATGTGGTGACTATGGAGGAAGTCTCAAACTTCCTGGCAGTACCCATAAGTATGACAATGGCTGAATTTCTCAGCTCCGGTTATTTGCTTTATGAACAGGCAAAAGAGTCTGAGAGAATCAAGTCTCCGGTGGAGACCGAGAGAAATGTTTCCAAGTCTCCGGTGGAGACAAAAGAAAAAAATCCAGTAGAAAATGTTAAGTCTCCACCGGAGACTAAGAAATCCAATGCAAATAATTTCGTTATTACCAATGAAAATCTGGGCGTAAATGGTCCCAAGGCACGTTTTAATGCCAATGTTGCAGCAGTGCAAACGTTGAATAAAATTGAATCCGAAAACAGGACAGCAACACCCGAAGAGCAGGTTGTTCTTTCGGAATACACAGGCTGGGGAGCAATTCCGCAGGCATTTGACCCAAATAATTCCGACTGGAAGGCTGAATATGAAAAGCTGAAAACTGTTCTTTCCGATTCGGAATACATTGATGCAAGGCGTTCTACCCTTAATTCCCATTACACATCTCCCATTGTTATCAATGCAATTTATGAGGGACTTTCTAATTTCGGCTTTGAAAAAGGAAAAATCCTTGAGCCTGCAATGGGTATCGGTAATTTCTTTGGTTCAATGCCCGAAAAAATGCGAGGCAGTGAGCTTCATGGAGTTGAACTTGATGATCTGACAGGCAGAATTGCAAAGCAGCTTTACCCGAGTGCTGATATTCAGATAAAAGGCTTTGAAAAAACAGCTTTTGAAAATGACAGCTTTGATGTAGTGGTGGGCAATGTTCCCTTTGGAAATTACAAGGTAAATGACAAGGACTACAATAAAAATAACTTTCTTATCCACGACTATTTTATTGCAAAGGCACTGGACAAGGTGCATGCGGGAGGAGTCGTTGCTGTTGTCACCTCCAATGGCACAATGGATAAGAAAAATGACGATATTCGTAAATACATAGCACAGAGGGCGGAGCTTTTGGGTGCGATAAGACTTCCCGATACTGCTTTCAAGGCAAATGCGGGTACAGAGGTCGTATCGGATATTTTGTTTCTTAAAAAACGTGAGCGGCCTATTGAAATTGACCCTGACAAGGAAGGCTGGATAAAAATAGGTACTTCCGCAGACGGATTTGATGTGAATAATTATTTTGCCGAAAATCCCGATATGGTAATGGGTGAGTTTCGGGAGGTAAGCGGTAGATTTGGCAATGAAGTGACCATTAGGCTTGATGATCCGTCAATGCTCAAAAATATGCTTTTCGATGCTGTGAAGAAAATTCATGGCGAATATGAAGCAGCAAAGGCTGTTGATAAAAGCTCTCACGATAATCCCGATATAATTCCTGCTCCTGCGGATTCACGCAAATTCAGCTACCAGGCTGTAAATGGTGAGCTGTATTACAGAGAAGCAGGGGAAACAATGGAGAAAGTTTCGCAGAAGGGCAGCGGTAAGGACAAACTTGCCCGTGCAGTTGCAATGGTTGAGTTGCGTGATACCGTCAGAGAGCTGCTTGATTTGCAGATGAACAATTCAGATAAATCCCTTGATGACATCATTTCAGAAGTCAGAGGAAAACTGAATAGAATATATGATGCTTTCGTTCAGAAGTACGGTTATATATCCGAAAAGAAGAATAAGGATGCATTCAAAGGTGATGATGATTATCAGCTCCTTTCCGCACTGGAAACAGAGGATAAGGAAAACGGCACATACAAGAAAGCTGATATTTTCGAGCATAACACCGTAAAGCCAAAGACCATAGCAGAGCACGTTGAAACTGCACAGGAAGCACTTATTATATCCATTGCTGAAAAGGCAAAAGTGGATTTTGATTTTATGTTCGAGCTTTGCGGAATGGATAAGGAATCTATGATAAAAGACCTGCAGGGACAGATATTCAGACTCCCGATAGAGGAAGAAAAATATGTTACCGCAGACGAATATCTGACGGGTAATATTCGCAAGAAAATTGCTGAGCTTGACAATGCTCCCGAAGGCATGGATATTACAGCCAATAGGGAAGCACTTGAAAAGGCGATTCCGCCCCGAGTTGAAGCAAAGGATATTTCTGTTAAGTTGGGTTCTCACTGGATTTCGTCCGACTATATCCGTCAGTTTATTTGTGAAAAATTTAATCCCGACTGGAAAGCACAGCATGAGATGACCGTCCAGTACAGTAAGGCGGCAGGCGAGTGGAAAATCGAGGATGTAAACGCAGCTTCAAAGAAAAATTATGTTGCAACCAATGTGTTCGGCACTCACAGAATGCACGCTTACAAGATTCTGGAGGGTATTCTGAATAATAGTGACCTCCAGGTTAAGGACCACAAGAAGGACGAAAACGGTTATGATTTGCGTGATGACAAGGGAAACTATATACTTGTGGTAAATCAAGAGGAAACCAAGGCTGTAAGACAGGTTGCAAATCTCATAAAATCCGAATTTCAGGACTGGATTTTTAAGGATCCCGACAGGCGCGAGGACCTTGTTCAGACCTACAATGAAATATATAATTCCATAAGACCGAGAGAGTATGACGGAAGTCACCTTAATTTCGTGGGAATGAACACCGACATTACTCTTAAGGAACACCAGAAAAATGCTATTGCAAGAGCACTATACGGCGGAAACACACTGCTTGCACACGCTGTGGGCGCCGGAAAGTCGTATGAAATGATCGCTATTGCTATGGAGGGAAAGCGTCTGGGACTGCATACAAAATCTTTGTTTGCCGTTCCCAACTCTCTTACAGAGCAGATGGGCAATGATTTCAGAAAGCTGTACCCAAACGCAAATGTGCTTGTGGCAACGAAAAAAGACTTTGAAAAGGCTAACAGATTAAAGCTGTTTGCAAAAATTGCTGCAAACGATTGGGATGCCGTAATTGTCGGTCACACTCAGTTTGACCGTATGGGGCTTTCCCCCGAGCGTGAGCAGGCATATCTTAAGGCAGAGATTGAAAAGCTTCGTGAGGAAATGGAGAACGCTGCTGCATACGGTGAAAAGAGCTTTTCCGTTAAGAAAATCGAAGCAGCAATTGCAAATTATGAGGACAGACTTCAGAAGCTGAATGATGCACAGGTCAAGGACGATTTCATTGATTTTGAGAAACTTGGCTTTGACAAGATTTTCATTGACGAATGTCATATGTATAAGAATTTGGCTACAGCAACAAAAATGCATAACGTTTCAGGTCTTGGCAGCGGCGGTGCGGCACGTTCCTTTAATTTGCTGATGAAGTCCAAATATATGGATGAGATTACCGGTGGAAAGGGACAGACATACGCTTCGGGTACGCCTATAAGTAACAGCATGTGCGAGCTTTATACCATGATGCGTTATTTGCAGGCAGGTATGCTCAAGGATTGCGGTATTGATCATTTCGATGAATGGGCGGCGGATTTCGGGGAGGTTAAGACCGATTATGAACACTTGCTATTGTGCTCCGAATAGCAAGTGTTCAGCTGTTTTTATGATCGACGTCTTGTAATTTCGGTCGGACTGTCTGAATCAGCGTTGCTGCCAATGAATCTGTAGTAAATATCTACCTTAACAACGAGTCCGATTCTTTAACTGTGTAAATGTCGAAAGACGTCATAACCGCTCTGTCATTATATCATAAAAAATGTCGCTGTCAAGGTTAAAATGAATGTCGAAGACAACCTTGACAGCGACATTTTTTATGATTTCTGGCAATTAAGCGGTTGTGCCGTCGTATTATGTCATAACGTGAGACACATTTCAAAAATCACAACCTTAACAACTGCTTTTCCGTCAATGTTTTCTCTTTCGTGAATATAAATCTTCTCAATAAGAGTGTGAACAAGCTCGTAATCAAGCTCTGTAATGCCGATGTAATTTTCAATCAATTTTGCAAACATTTCAGCATTGCTTCTGTTGCTTTCATTCTCCTGCAGCGATACGGAGATTTCATTTACTCTAGCTTTAAGGGATGCAAGCTCGTTTTCCATATTCTCCGACATAGATGAGAAACGTTCCCTTGTAATCACCCCGAAAACCATATCCTCATATATCTTCTGCAAAAGAGTATCGAGTTCCCCGATTCTCTTTTTGGCTTTGTCCATTTCACGGGTGAGGGAGCTTTTCTCTTTTACCTTGTCTGTTTCAGCAGCCATAGAGAGAATATCAACGTATTTATCCGCATTTTCTTCAAGCAATGATGCGTGTCGCTGAATATCGGAAAGCACTACATCATAAAGCTGTTCAAAGGTTATGTAGTGTGCTGAGCAGTAATCCTTTCCATACCTTATTGCGGTCTGACATCGGTATGCACCTTTGGAATTTCTGTTATCATATCTCTTCGCAAAACCATGTACTTTTCCGCAGTCGGGACACATTACAAGGCCTCTGAAAATGTTGTCGGGATTTGTTACCTTGTCCCTTGTTTTTACCGAAAGTCGCCTATAAACCGTATCGTAATCCTCCTGACTTACAAGAGCTTCGTGTGTGTTTTCGGTGACTATCCAATCTTCTTCGGGACGGGTAATTCTTTTCTTGTTCTTGTAAGACTTGTTGGTGTATTTCAAAGCAACGGTTTTTCCCGTATAAACAGGATTCAGAAGAATAGATTTTACTGTTGCTTTGAGCCAATAATAAGGATACTTGGGATATGATGCACAGTTTTCAAGACCATTTTTGATGTAATTATCAGCCTTGGGAATTGGAAGATTTAAGCTACGCATTTTTGTTGCAATCTCACCGCAACTGCATCCCTCAATAGCCATACGATACATCATCTTGACATATTCCGCGCGGTCACTGGGAATGAGCTTGGTTTTATCTTTAGGATCCTTCATATATCCGTAGGGAGCCATTCCTGTCAGACAATCACCACGCTGAGCCTTCATTTTCATAACTGCTCGTATTTTCTTGCTGCAGTCCTTGGCATACCACTCATTGATGATATTGCGGAACGGAGCAAAATCATTATCACCCATTTCGGAGTCTACAGAATCATTGACAGCGATGAAACGAACATCATTATCGGGGAGGAACATTTCGGTGTAAAAGCCTGTCTGCAAATACTCTCTGCCGAAACGTGACAAGTCTTTAACAATAACCGTTGCCACTCTGCCCTCCTCAACGGCTTCGATAAGTCTTTTGAAATCCGGACGGTCAAAGTTTGTTCCCGAATATCCGTCATCAACGAAAAACTCGGTGTTGTAGTACCCGTTTTCATTGGCATATTTCAGAAGCAGTTCCTTCTGATTCTGAATGCTCATACTATCGCCGCCCAATTCATCATCACGGCTGAGTCTGCAATAGAGAGCTGTAATTTTATTCTGCTGTTTTAATTTCATAAAATCCTACCTTTCCAAACAGCAGATTATGACTGTATTCATTATACCTCATAATCTGCAAGACTTCAATAGATTTACGAAAACGTTTTTGCTAAATCTTTTTGTTGTAATTTGGCTATATTTATGGTATACTGAAAACAAACCGAAGGGGGCGATAAAATGCAGCGAGTTGATTTCAGTACGGTAATAAATATCATAATCGAGAACTGCCGTGAAAATATGTACACCACCCGAAACAGGGAAAGACCATACTCTCAGAATGACCTTGTAACAGATATTTTCATTGACCATTACGAAGAAAGCTCCGAAACGATCTACTCCAATTCAGCCATAAGCCGTTGGATAAAAGGAAATCGTCCCATTCCTGCGGCGATAGTAAATTTCTATCGTAAGAACGGCTCGGAAATTATCGGAGACAGCTTTCAGGAAAACTGCTTTGAAATAGTCTTTGACATAAACAAGCTGTATGAAGATTTGCTGTCACTTGTGAGAAATGATTATTCACTCTCCGAAAATTTGAAGAAAGAGATATTGCCCGAAGAAGAATTATCCGATGTTCGTAAAATATGCGAATTTATCGGAAAAGTCATTTTTACTGCCATAGACCGCCCCTTTGTTCCCTCGGATAAACCAATGCTCCCAACCTCTGCAATAACAGTATCGGAAAGAGTATTCGGTGCAGAAGCCCCATCTCCTTGCAGATATTTCTGCGGACGGGATAACGAATTGAACGATTTACATACCGCTGTTACCGAACACAGTAAGGTGTTTATTCACGGCTTTGCAGGCATAGGAAAAAGCGAGCTTGCCAAAGCTTATGCCAAAAAGCACAAAAGCGAATACCGTAACATTTTGTATTTTAATTACAGCAGCAGTCTGGAAGATATGATAACCGATATTGATTTCATCGGTGACAGTGATACGGATACCGACCAGATCCGCTATACAAAGCATCTGCGATTTCTGAAAAGTTTGCGTTCCGATTCTCTTATAATCATAGATAATTTCAATGTATCGGGTGCAGGCGACAGTCTTCTCGGTACTCTTATGAAATTTCCCTGCAATGTCATTTTCACTACCCGAAGCAACGTTGATGCCGGGCATATTTTCAAGCTTGATGTTATCGAAAACACCGATGTTCTCTATGATTTTGCAAGCAAATACTATTCCCATTCCGAAGAAGATAAAGAGAAAATTTATGAGTTGATTGAAACCGTTCATCATCATACACTATCCGTTGAAATGATATCAAAGCTCCTTGAAAAAGGTATGCATACTGCCGATGAAATTCTCACACATCTGCAAAACAACAGCGTAAATCCCGAATCGAGTGACAAGATAAAAGTAACCAAGGACGGAGAAAATTCAAGAGCTACATATTACAACCATATCCGTTCGCTTTTCTCTCTGTATCTGCTTGACGAGGATTATCAGACAATAATGCGGAGTATGGTATTTGCTGAAAATGTCCGTATCAGATACCTTGCAAAGCTGCTTGATCTGAACGATGCAAACGGAATTAACGAGCTGTGCGGCCTTGGATTTATCGAGAATAATCAAGCGGATATTATATCGCTTAATCCTATGATAAGAGATGTTGCTGTGCTTGATTTGAAACCGTCATTTACAAGCTGCAGTGCATTTTTCAAAAGCATTAAACAGAAAATTCTTGTTATCGGAAATGAACTTCCCGATTCAAAGACTGTAATTTCGATAATTGAAAATACAATAAAGTATGTTGATAAAAACAACACATCAAATTACCTTACATTCCTTGAAGATGCCTTTACTTTTCTTGATAATTACAAGAAACTTGACCTTATGGAAATAATCATTTCCGAAAGTGAAAATATTCTTGACGAAAAAGATACGGGAACTGCAAGCAACAGAGCACTTTTGTATAACAATAAAGCAATGCTTCTCAGAAACAGAAACGAAAAAATTCCTCACGCTGTCAGCCTGATGAACAAGGCATTGTCACTTTGCAATCAAAATGAAAATCCTGTTTTGTATGCAAACATTAATATGAATCTCGGTCTGCTTTACATTGATGAAAATGATATTGAGCGTGGACTTGAATTCATGGATAAGGCATTTCTTTTCATCAAGCTGTGCCGTGAATACAATGATGATTTCATCACCATTGCAAGAAACTATGCCGCTATTCTTGCAGATAATTCGCTGAATAAAAAAGCTCTGGAGGTACTGACCGAATGTGAGTTTGCATCGGAGGGCTGCGTTTCCGTAAACCACGCCCGACTTATTTACGACATCGGTGCAATGTGTGTCCGAATGAATCAATTTCCTGCGGCGGTTAAGAAATACAATGCAGCTTTTTCGGAGCTTTCTGAACTCGGCTGCTATGATGAACTTTCCGTAAGAAAAATTGCCGCCGCAGAAATTATGAGAAAATTTAGTTATGAGTACCCAAAGGAATGGGAAACGAGTTATCTTGAATAATAGCTGTTTCGTCTGCGGTTTTCTCTTGCTTGCTTTTCGGCAGTACGCTGTATTTCAAGCTTACGCTGACGTTCGGCTTCAAGATATGCAAGCTCCGCATTTCTATGCAAGGTCGGCTCTGCTTCTCGTATGAACGTTCCGTCCTCCTGCGGCTCAAAGCCCTGATGATACATTTCAATCTGCTTTTTCAAATACTCCTGCTTGCGAATTCGGTCATAGTCGGTTTCCAACATCTTTTCCAGATCCGATAAATAGGTCTGTGCCCGATAATACCCGGCATTTGCTTTTCTGAGTTCCGATGATACACTGTTTATCTCGGAAATATCGGAGTTCAAAGCATTTTTCAGCTTTTCAAGCCAGTTATCCGAATGGGTATCATAAATCATAATTCCGCCATTCAGAAGCTTTTTGTACAACTCCTCAAAACGCTTTTGCTGCTGTTCATTTTTGTTTGGCGTAATCTTTAAACGGGCATATTCATCGCCGTATGTATTCAGCAAATCAAGCAGCTTCTTTTCCTTTTCAAGCAGCATATACCGCTTGAGTATTTTATCGTTTTTCTGCTCAAGTTTTTTGACAACAGCTTTCATATCATCAACCGAGTGAATATGATTTTCGTGAACATAGCAAAGCAAATCCGCCGTCCTTTTTACTTGCAAATATGAAATGCGTTCATTGCTTTGCGAACGGTACACATCTCGCTGATTTTCACGGATAGTAACCGCAAGCTCAACCTGCATACCGAGATAAGCGCTTATCTTCCTGCCTGTGAATTCGTATTGCTTGTTTTCAATTCGGGTTTTCAGCATTTCTTCCGAATACCCATAACCGAGCTTTGAGATACAACACCCATACTTCACACCCTGCGGCTTTGCGATAAGCCGCTTTTCGTTTGTGAAGATATATCCCCGCTCTTTCATTTTGAGAATAAGCGAATCAATATCGGTAACAGCTTCATCAATAATCAATTTATCAATAACATCTGCCATTTTATTTTTCCAAGAGCTGCCGTTTCTCTTTGCAAACCATTCCGCATAAGTTAGTGATTTATTTTGCCTTGGATTTTCAATAATGCTCAGACCGTGTTCAAGGCAAATCCTGTCGGAAACATCCCTTGCAAGCTGATATGTTTTCTTTGTGGCAAGCCACCTGTTGCCGTAAACATCAAAGGGACAAACCGCAATGTGATTATGGCAATGCCCTGTATTCGTGTGCGTAGAAATTATGACAGGACGATTTTCACCGAACATAGCCTTTGTCCATTCCACTCCGATCTGATGAGCAGTTTCCGCAGAAACAGACTCATCAAAGGACTGGATATATGAGTGAATACGGACGTGATTGTTTTTACTTTTACGATAATTTTCAAACTTATCATCGGAAAACATTTCATAAAGCTGACGGAAATCCTTACAGACCGCTTCAAAATCATTGGTGCAGCAGATAGCCGTGCTGAACTTCATTTCTTCATTCTTTCCCGGATCAAGTATGTATTTCAGATGTGCCCTCGGCGTAACGTGAATGGCTCTGTGTTTGATGTATGCCATATCACAATTCCCGGCAGCTCAGCGGAGAAACAATGCTGTGAAATTTCTCGGAAAGCTGTCCGACCTCTTTGCGGAGATTATCAATATCTGTCTTAAAAACGCTTTTTTCGGAATTTGCCACCATAGCAATCTGATTGATGTTTGCTCCGATCGAACGCATAAGCTGATTGAAGCGGTAAATGTTTTCTGTGTCATACAGAATAACTTTGCCGTTAAGCGCAAGTGTGCGGATAAATTTGCTGATATTCATATCTGCTGTTTTCGCACGACTTTTTATAGCTGAATATTCATCGGACGATAACCGTATTTTTATTGACATATCTCTGTTCATATATGCTCCTTTCCGTAATGATTTTGTGGGGACAAAATCAATGCTTGCTAAAATTATGCTGTGTTCTCTGTGGTTGAATGTACTTACATTTCTCTCAATGATAATATTTTTCCACCACAGAGAATGTGCTTTTCTATTTTGTTGAATTACGCATTTTTCCGAAAAAGCCTGGGAACTGAATCAAGCTGTGATTTAAGAGTGTTGTTTTCCTCGGTAAGATTTGAAATGATATTTTCAAGCTGTTCATTATGCTTTTTAAACTCCGAAAGCTGATTGCTTCTATCCGATAGATCCGCTGTAATCTCTGTAATTTTTGCGGTCAACTTTTTGTTTTCGGCAGTAATATCAAGTATTTTGCTTTCTGTTTGTTCAATCTTTAATTCTGAGGCTTCAAGCTTGCCTTTAAGCTCATCATTTTCAAGGGCAATGGCTTCACATTCTTGGACAGCCTGTAAAATTTTCACTTTTATCGGAAGAAGAAAATCCGCCGCATAATCATCAAGGTCAATGCTTTCGCCTTTAATCTTGGTTATGTGTCCTGCAAGCTCCTTGTTTTTATGGTGAGCGATTTTCTTGTAAACCGTCTGATATTTCAGTCCGTTTGCTTTGCAGAATTCTTTTACAGTCATAACATCAACCTCCGATAAAATCCATATCAATATCATCATCAGCAGGATTTGATTCAACAACAGGATCTGCTGACTTTTCTTTCTTAATGTGAATGCTCGATACCAAAGCTGCGAACAGCTTCGGCATCTCGGTTTCAAGGGTGGACTTGATAACAGAAACAATATCATTGCTCTTGTTTGCTTCGGACACAGTGTCGTGAATATGTTCATACAAAATTGACTTTATCGCAGAATTTACCGTGTGATACTTTTTTCTGTCAATGTTGGCAAGGAAGTCTGCAATTTCTTTGTCATTTGGCTTTTCAAGGCAAAGTCGGAGAGTAATTCTTTTCATCTGCTTCATTATTCAGACCTCTTTTCCATTGATTTAAGCGACCTGAGAGCAAATTTCTGATAACCCTTTGCGGCTGCACAAATATCATCAATGAAAACTGTTTTTTCGGGATTATACTTTCCGAAACGCTTGATAAGACATCCGCCACCGCCCACAATGTACAGCTTCATAAAATCCGAATCATACTCGCAGCGTGAAAGTGCATCAAAGATTTTTCTGCAATATTTTTTAGCTTCTTCACGAAAAATATTTCTGTAATCTTCGGGAGCGTCTGTATTTCCTGTTTTGATGAAATGCTCAACAATTTCTGAATCAATCTTTTTGCCGAAACGAGCCATAACAGCTTTCTGAACGGCAATCATATACTGATTAATTCCCAGCTTTTCGGTTACGCATTTTTCTTCGATAACCTTTTTATTGTTTATCTGTAAAATGTTTGCCGTGCCGTTGCCGATGTCGATAACGAAATTAACGCCTGTCATATTGTGAAGATGCTCCGTTACCGCTGCATATCCCTGCGGATAAACAAAGCAGCCGACAATTTTCAAATCATAATGTTTGTTATTGTACTCGCAGTCAATATGCGGCTCTTTCAAAAAATATTCTCTTGTGCTTTCACGCTGAGCCGTTAGCATTGCAGTAGGGCAGCCGACAGCAAGATTAATATTCCCCTCGTAATATCCGAAGGAATTACACTCATCGCAAATTGCCGCAATAGTCAGCAGGCGAAATTCCTCATCAACTGTTTTGTCGGGAATGAACTCCTTGTGTCCTTCGCCAATGCGGTAATACATATCTCCGAGGTGAAGAATCTTCCCCTCAAAGGCAGGCTTGGTTTTATATGAGGCAAGGCCTGTTGGAAAATGGTGAAGTGAATTTTTGATGTTCCCGTAGCCTGTGTCAACGGGAACTATGATAGAATTGTTGTATGGAATCATGCTGTTTTCTCCTCTCTCATAAGCTCGGCAGCCTTTGATTTCAGCAGTTTGATAAGCAAATCTTCTGCCGTATTGGCTGCGTTTTTGTCGGTAAAGGAATTTACCGTAAATGTTGTTTTGCCGATAGTAAGGCTGTGCTCAGTACCATAGGGCATGTAGGTTCTCTCGTTCATTTTGCACCTCCGGTGTTCGTCTAAATTTTTCTGTAAGAGTCACATCCGGCCGGAAATGAACATCTTGAGGATAGGTGACATCATATTCTTCCGAAATGACATCGCTTATCCTGATTTCAATTCTATCACAAAGAAAAATTCTTCGTTTGACGTCCTTTTGACACGGTTTTGACGTCTTGAGGTGTCATTTTGGGGATTTTGACGTCAGTGCTTGTTTTTTACAGATGCCATATCTCACGATAATGCCGTCATTACATAAAAAAAGCGAAGCTCCAAAGGCTGTTATTGCCTTCAGAGCTTCGCTTTTCTTTGTTATTCTGTTCAAATGGCTTGGTTGTGTGGGTTTCAGCTTGGGGAGAATATTTTTCAACCCGATAGAAAAGGTGGGGTGTTCAACTTGGGAGAATAAGGCTATCTTTTAGCAAGCATTGATTTTGTGGGGACAAATCAAAAAATTGAGAGAAATAATCATTAGAGTATATGATAAACTATTGTTCATTAAGCAAATCATCTGCTTCGGAACCTCAATAAAAGCAAAAACATAAAAAGCAAAACATTCATCCTATTATAGAATCTGTTTTCCTTAAACATAAAAGCAAATATATAAAAATCATTACTATAAATACAATAATCGAAATTATAAAGCTTGTTAATGTTACCGTATGCATACCGGTTATTTTTCCAACCGCAAACAATCCTGCAAAGGAAAAAACGCAAGCTACAAAAACTTCAAATATCTGCACACCAAGCAATATAATAAACATTTTTTTATTGTCAGCACCAAGTATCTTATATTGAATATAGACCGGTTCATTTTTTTGGTATGTAAAATAGCTGCCGGAAAAATAACCAATTACAGAAATGATCAATATTACAATCCCAAACACAAGCAATGTTGCCATTTTGCTGTAGTTATATGATAAAGCATTATTAAGTTCAAATTGTACTGCATTTATATTTTTGTCCAATTCATTGATCTCTTTTATAGATTCATCAATGTTATTATTCTTTAATGTTAAAAAGATACAGTCCAGAGAGTGTTTATTAAGGCTGTCAAGTCTGCTGTTATCAAGTATCATAACAAAAGAGCCGTTGGTCATTGCATTGCAAATATATTGTATGGTATTATTTTTTATAATACCGGCTATATACACCACAACTCCATTGTCAAGAGTATATAAATCGCCCTCATGAAGAGTATCTGCCATATCTTCGGTTACAATAGCAGGTATTCCGTTGTCACAATCCTGAACAAGTGAATTTTTTTGTTCTTTTGAAAGGAACGCATTTTTTGATGTAAGTATGCTGTCTGAAACTGCGGCAATATAAATCTTATCAGCAATAACAGTATCACCGCTTTTTATATCAGAATAATAATATCTTGTATAAAATCCATCGTTTACATCTTCCATTTTCAAAATATCATCGTAATTATTGGCCGAATCAACAGAACAATAAACCGAAACAGCATTATCTGTATCAACTCCTCCAAAGTACAGAATCGTTCCGACGTGGTCTTTAATAGATACCATACATAAATTAACGCAAACCAAAGCGAAGATCATTTGTACTATAACCATTATGACAGCCGATAAATTTGACAATATTTCGGTTTTTATCAAAAATAAATTTTTCATTTCAGTCCACCTAAACCAGCTTTTTGCGAGCCGTTCTGACAATTATTTTTCTGCTTCCCAGCATTATTGATGCCATTGATATAGCAAAAACAATTATTGTGTATTTGGTTCTTATTTCACACATGACATTTATTCTGCTCATTGCATAGCTTATATATGGCAGTAAAATCAAGGCAATAACAAATGAAATGACAAAACAAGCTGCCAGTTGAAAATACACTAAAAAAATCACTGTTCTTCTTTTAGCGCCAAGAACACGAAAAATATCAAGCATAGGCGATGTTTTTTCAATCAGAGCATTTATTACACTTAACATACTGCATACGCAAAATACTGCTGTTATTCCGCATATTACCAGTTCAGCCATTATAAAAAGTGCAATATCTACTGATGACGGTCCTATATCATGAAGATATATATTTCCCTCCGGATACAATACTTTACTTATATTCTCTATCCACTTACCGCTGAGCTTGTTTTCGTAAATGTATGATGTCATAAACAAGCCTTGAGCGGTATATCCGCAATCATTCAGATAGTTTTCAAAAAAAGAGAAAGGAACTATATAACTATCGTATTCACATCTGCCTATAACTATCAATTCAGTATTCAGACAGGATATGACATCACCATTTTTATATAATGAATCATTTGGAACTATTATGTAATTTCTTGTCAGAATGTCCGGATACTTTTTCAAAATATCATCATGGGAATATCCCATTGAAACTTCAATAAACTCACGGACATTGCTATATTCGTTACTAAACAGCGGATATGCCGATTCTATTTTCTCGTTTGATATATCCTCACCGTTTACCTTATCTATTATAAACTGACAATAGATCTGTTCCGCCCCGATATAGTCATCTATACTCAGTTTGGGAAAGGGATCATCTTCTGAGCTTTCACTGCCTATAATATAGCTTAATTGTTCTGTACTCAATGGATGCCACGTTCCTGTATCAAGTACATAAGTCCTTTCCCTGCGTTTTTCCGTTTCGATTGATGGAAACACATCAGAACCTATAACAAAGGTTGAAATATACAATGCCAGTACTGATAAAAACATTGTTATTATCATTAACAGCGTATATTTTATATCCTTTGTAAACCAATCTCTAAAGACCGATCTTAAAATATACAGCAATTTCATTACGTCACCTCGCAAATTGTTCCATCTGTTATCCGGAATTTTCTGCGGCATATTTCAGCAACCGAATTATCATGAGTAACAATAACCACAGCTGTACCATTTCGATTAAGTTCAGCGAAAAGCTCTGTTATCTCTTTTGCCGTATTGCTGTCCAAAGCAGCCGTCGGTTCATCTGCAAGAATAAGATCGGGATCGTTCACAATTGCTCTGGCAATAGCCACTCGCTGCCTCTGTCCGCCGGAAAGATCAGATGCAAGTCTGTCCCTAAAAGTAAGCATACCAACTTGTTCAAGGGCGGAATCGACCTTTGCTTTTATGTCACAATATTTAACTTTTGTTCCCAAAAGAAGCGGATACGCCACATTTTCATAAACGGATTTATTGAAAAGCAAACCGAAATTTTGAAGAATAAATCCTATGGTTTCATTGCGGAGCTTATTTTTATCGAGATTGATGACGTTCTCACCGTTTATGTAGTATCCACCCTCAGTAGGCTCATCAAGGCAGCCGAGAATATGCAGCATTGTAGATTTACCGGATCCTGACACGCCCATTACGGAAATAAAATCATTACCGCTTATTTTCAAGTTTGCCTCCCGCAGGGCTGCAACCTCGCTCGAAGTAAACCTATTATATATTTTTGATGCCTTTTTCAGCTCAAATTCCATATTATGATTTCTCCTTCATCACTTTATTGTCCTGAAATATAGAATTATATAATCTCATAATAAAATTTCCAACACAATAACCTAAAAGGAAATATATAATTATGATAACCGGCGCAATGGTGTTTATAATCCATACTACTCCACCCCAGTAAATGTTAACTGCCAGTGGAAATACAATCATCAATAGAGCTATGCCTAAAGAAATAATAGAATTAATCAATAATGAATATTTCTTTTTGAATGTAATTACATTGATTACAGATATTCCCATAAAGACCATTGCGGCAGGCAAATTTTCTTTCAGAATGATTTTAGCTATTTCAACATCAGAAAAATAATCTGTCCACTTAAAAAACTGCCCCATCCAGTAGAATTCGGACCAGTCATATGGATGATAATCATAAATAGGAATATACGGAAACATCCAATTAAAATATATATTAAATAAACAGCAGTTTATAAAAAGCATTAATCCCACTTTCTTGTTAATTTTATTTCTGCATACTAAAGTGATAATTATAATTAAAGATATTACTGTCATAATAGCAAGTGATGTAAATGTATCAAGCATTGCATCCATTTTCATTGTCTCCATTAAATTTTCAAGTATAGGCAAATAATTGTTGCCTATACTTGAAAACCAAAATATACAGTTCTTTTACATATTAATATCAACATACATATGAGGTGTTATTGTCACCTTATATGCCTCTGATGGAGATGCCAATGCCGTTTCCTTAAATCTGCCTCTATATGAAGTATTGGCATCCAATGTAACAGTAGACACGCCACACTGTGACTTCGTATAAGCTAAATAAGTGGTGTTTGAGCTATTAGGTATAGCTATGCCTGATTTGATCTGTAAGGAGCAAGCATTTGTCCACACTCCAAGTGTTTTCTTCTGAATGTATCCATCCACTCTACCTGTACGTGCTGTCGTTTTGGGAGCAACTGTTACCATAAGAGAAGATGTAACCGACTTAGGATTAGTCTGTGAATACACAGTAGTAAATTCCGAACTGTAAAAATCCCTTTCCACCGCTGTCATACCAGATGTTGTGATATCATAAGTGATTCCACTAGCTGAAACAGCTACCGCTCCCACAACTGACATTACAGTAGCTGCGAAAAGGGCTACAAGCATACTTTTTTTACGTTTAACCATTGTAGTACCTCCAAAGTGAAATGTGTAACAATATGCTGTACATACATATGTTACAAGGTGAAAATCAAATATTTGATTACATATATATCAACATCTTGTCCCATATATGAAACAGATGAATGATAACGTAATTGTAAGTCACATGGATTTATATCCTTTGCAAAAATTCGTTACGCAAAGAATATAAATCCACTAAAAACCCTGTCCATAAACATTCGAAATGTCTAAAATGAATATATAAAAACAACATTGCCGGCTTTACATATTCAATAATCAGAACTTTCTCAGTTTCTTTATCTTGTCGGTTTCCTTCGGCTGATTCTGCCAAAGCATACATGCTGAATTAGCACTTTTTACAGAAGATTTCACTGCCTTATCAGCAATAACTTCAAGCAGCATTTTTGTTATTTTTTCGCCCGGTTTCATTTCTGAACCTCCTTCCTTAATTTTATGTTCACAGTATAATTCGGATTTATCCAAAAGTCAATGGATTTGGTCTAACTTACAATAATTTGGTCAAACTTACAATATTTTGCAATATACAGCAAAAACCGACAGCTTTTTCAGTACTCTTTGATAATTGAAAAGCACCTTGATTTTGGGCTGAAAACTCATAATCAAGGCGCTGTAATTATATATCTTTTTTCGGTGGAATCGGAATAGTAATTTCGGATTTAAATACTTTTTCATTCACCTCTGTCTTGAATATGCCGTCATACTTATCCACAGATGCTTGAATACTCGATAAGCCGATTCCCTCGTGATGTTCCTTAGTTGTCAGAAATGCTCTGCCCTTTGTTTTGCAGATTCCATTAAAGCTGTTTTCAAGATTTATAAGAAGAAAACCATTGAATTTGCTCACACTAAATATGATGTACTTATTTTGTCCTGCTTTTCTGCATGCTTCGATAGCATTGTCCCAAAGATTTGCAAAAACAGCAGTTATGTCAATATCGCTTATAAAATCCATATTTATTTCATCAACTGATACATCTACCCTGATTCCTTCCGATTTTGCCCTTGACATCTTCTGACTAAAAATTATTCCCATTATTCTGTTGGAACAGTGAAAACCGCAAAAAATCTTATCCATTTGCATATTAATATGATCTCGGTACTCTTTTGCTTTCTCAGCATTCTCTTTTTCCAAATCTTCCAACACATTCAGGTGCTTTTTTATGTCATGAATAATTGCACGTGATTCTTTGTATTTTTGTTCGGTTTCCTTATAGTTTTCAAGCTGCATTTCCTGAAGCTGCTTTATCATACAAAGTTCATGTTCATATTGATATGACTTTGAAACTATGCTGAGTACATATGTCAGAAACAGATTTATCAATAAAAATCCTAACAGCATAATTATCACATGAACTCCTCCCATTCTATTAGAGATCTGCGAAGAATAGGAAATAATTATCCATGTTTCAAAAAAAGTAATAGAGATCATCAACAGAGCAATTTTAAGCTGTACAGAGTTAAAGCTTATTTTTCGGACAAATAAAAGAAGCACTCTGTATGCGGTAAACAAAAGAATGATGTTCAACAGGTTGCTTCCCAACATAAGCTGATCGTTTGACAGAGTGCCTTCAAGGGTATTTCCCTCAACGACAGACCATATCAACACCGTAACTGCATCACAACATAAAAAAATAAACCATATCAGTAAATTATATATCCAAACTTTTTTCCAGTCCGATTCATACATTATTAAGCATATTGCATTTATTGAAACATATGAGTAAACCATATTTACATATGGTTCATTTATCTGGCTGACCGCTATCATTAGCAATACAGCCATAAAAAAAGAGATTATGTAGTATTTCTTTCGATATTTTTCCCCGTACTGCTTATGAAAAATCAAAAAAGCAAATAGATTTATTGCCACCGAAACAAAGCAGTGACCTAATAATGATAATAATTCCGTATTCATTAAATTAAACCTCACAAGCTATTTCTTCTTGCAAATGCATGAATTTTATTCTTGAATTCCTCTTTTCTCTTTTGTGACAGCGGTATTTCAAAGCCGTCCGTCATCTGTATTGTATACAGATTTTCCAATGTTCTGACGTGCTCAAGATTAATGATAAATGAAGCGTGAGGCATAAAAAACTGTCCTCTATCCAGTGAAGCCATAATTTCGGATATTGTACCATTTATCAATATTTCTCCTTTTGTTGTATGCATTAGTATTTTTCGCCTTATAGACTTGTCCTTTTCAAAATATATGATCTCCGACTTATTCTGCATGATCAATGCACCGTTATCCGCATAAACGTCCAGAAAAGAATGGGCATCACTAATTTTGTTTGACCGCAGGAGATCTCCGAGCACACGCTTAAAATCCTCATATTTAAAAGGTTTTATGATAAAATCAAAGGAATGAACAGAATGTGCGGGCATACTGTAATATGCAAAACTTGTGATAAAGATGATTGGAATATCCATATCCTTTTTCCGTATTAGTGATGCAGTTTCTATTCCGTCCATTCCCGTCATCTGACCGTCCAAAAAAATAATATCAAATTCTATTTCGGAGCTGACAAGTGTTTCTCCCTCATAAAATTTATAAATCTGCAAGTCAACACTATTCAATTTTCCATATGTCAAAATATGATTTTCAATATCATCTACTACCGAACGTTCGTCATCGCATATTGCAATTTTGACCATAATATTTAGTTCCTCCGAAGATTGTTTTTACACAAATTATATCACAATAAGATATAAATGTAAACCACAAATCGGACCAATTATTATTATACATCTTTAGAGCTTTTAAATCAACTCTTTAGATAGCTTATCAAAAGAATTTTTTTGGTTTATACTATAATTATAATAAGATATGAGGTAATAGATATGGAAATTGGTGAAAAATTATACTATTGGCGAAGCAGAAAAGACATAAGTATATACAATTTGTCCAAAATCAGCGGAATTTCAGAAGGTCATATTAGAAATCTTGAAAACGGCAAAAAGCAGCCAACATTTAAAACTTTAGAAACCTTGGCTAATGCACTTAATATTTCACTTTTAGAATTACTGAATACAGATAGCGAAGCAGTTTATCTTTCCGAAGGCGAGAAAAAACTCATTGAATTATATCGCAGTCTGCCCAAAAATAAAGCTGACATTTTAATTGAATTCTATGAAAAAATGAAGGACTGAAACACGCAAATGCACGTTTTCAATCCTTCATTTTTCTTTATAGCTTTAAATTCATTTTGACTGAGTTGCTTGTCCAAGTATAAAAATTAATCACCTTTTTCCGTTCTTTTATTATTTATCTGCCCTTTCAGCATAAGGTATGCTTCCATTATAATTCCTATCATTATAGCGGTCGAAAATCTATATGCCTTGATATATAAGCAAATTCCCAAAATGATAACCAATATACACACTGTTATTCCGGTTCTTTTTCCGTATATACGGAGTTCATCTGCATCAAGTCTTTTGTTTGGTGTATCAATCGGTGCAATAGTAATTATATATATTACTGAAAGAAACGTAATAACCGCTTCAAGTATAATAAATACATCACAACTTTGTGCTTTTTTTATTATAAAAATGGCACAAATAAGCATTAGTACCGAAAGTACAAAGCACTTCTGTTTAGTTTCAGCATGATAACCACCACCGTACTGACGAAGCAGAGAAAAAGTAATTGTATAAATAATGCTTTCGAGAAAACATTTTGTTAGTATTCCTATTGATACTATAATAATTGCAAATAAAACCTTTGTAAAAATAATTTCAAGTCCATACTTGACCACTTCTTCATCAACCATAATATTTTTATTTTTCATTGCAAAAAAAATTTTATCCGTTATTTTTTTCATGTCTTTACCACCTATTATTCAAGGATATTTATGAACAATATCTTTGGATAACAGTATACGGCATTTTATGATATAAAGTCAATATATGTGGTATAACTTACAATAATTCGGTCTATCTTACAAATTTTTCTCTTTGTTAGCTTGGATCATTACAATATCGACATTATGATTAGTCCTTATTAGTTTTAATACTTTGAAAATGTTTTTTTTAAAGATAAAATTGAAGAATAATCCCCTTACAAATTTTTATTGTAAGAGGATTTGTTCAATAAAGTGTTTGATAGTCATAACCTACTGTATTTGTTTGCGGAGCACAATGATATGTGTTCATACGAGCTTAAGCCGGAAAGTGACGGCAAGTATCAGCTTAAAACAAGATTTGCGAAATTCACTAATTTACCTGAGCTTATGGGTATGTTCAAGGAATGTGCAGATATACGAACGGCGGACACTCTTGACCTCGAAAAGCCAGAGTCACACTATCATGAGGTGGTGGCGGAGCCTTCAAAGGTGCAGAAGCGCCTTATTAAATCTCTCTCCAAGAGAGCAACTGCCATTCGTGACGGAAAGGTTGATCCTCGTGAGGACAATATGCTTGTTATTACCAATGACGGAAGAAAAATAGGACTTGATCAGCGTCTTATAGATTCGTCTTTTCCCGATGAAGAAGGCTCAAAGGTTAATCTCTGCGTAAACAATGTTTATGACATTTATCAGAAAAACAGCGATAAAAAGAGTACGCAGTGCATTTTCTGTGATATGTCCACGCCTAAGGTAGATTCCCGTCAGGACAGATTTGAAGTTTACCGTTCCAATGTTTCAAAGGAACTGGGATATGAGCTTGTCCGCAGGAAGATAGGTCTCGGCAATGGTGATGAGGATAACCCCAGAAACATCAATACCTTTGCTGATGTTAAGGGATACATAGACAGGCATTCGACCGAGCAGTCGGACAAGCTGTCTGAGGGTGATATTGTTGTTATCTGCAGACCCGATATTGGTGAGGGTAAGGTCTATTCACAGGCTGCTATTTTTGAAAGCGGCAAGCTCAATGACCTTAATTCCGTTGAATTGCTTGAAAGATTGGCAATGTCCGATATTGAGGATATGCCGCCTAAAGAGTTCAATGTCTATGATGACATTAAGAACAAGCTGATGGAAAAGGGTGTTCCGGAGGAGCAGATTGCATTTATTCATGATTATGATACCGCAGAAAAAAAGCAAAAGTTGTTTGATATGATGAACAACGGTGATGTTCGGATTCTTCTCGGCTCAACAGCAAAGTGCGGAGCGGGTATGAACGCTCAGCGGAAAATGATTGCGCTGCATCATTTGGACTGCCCGCTGCGACCTTCTGACATGCAGCAGCGAGATGGTCGTATAGAGCGTCAGGAAAATGAAAATCCCGAGGCCGATATTTTTCGCTATGTTACCAACAAATCCTTCGATAGTTATCTGTTCCAGATACTTGAAAACAAGCAGAAGTTCATTTCGCAGGTTATGACAAGCAAAACTCCCGAAAGGACCTGTGCAGATATGGATGAAACAGCTCTTGATTATGCGGAAGTAAAGGCACTCTGTGCAGGCAACCCTAACACAACAAGAGGAGCTTACGGGAAAAGGGCGATTTTACGTTGATGAAAAAATTACGATACATATAGTCGAGAAAAATGGCACTAGTTTTTTATAGCATTTGTTTAAATCATTATATCAGCAATAATTGAGAATAGAGCGCAGTCAAGCCTATGAAAGAAAAATAGTACCCGTCAAATTCTCCCTCATCCATAAACAAACACTGCCCACTACCGAACCAAATCAGCGGAGGGGTGATCTGACCAATTAATAATTCCAAGGTATAACAGGCGCATTCGAAGTAAGTGGCCTGTTATACCTTGAAATGATTCATATGTAAAGTGTCAGTTGTTCAGCATCTGACATTTTTGGACATAGGTGGATTTGACGGATATTATGATTATATACTCGAAAGATCAAGGTACCTCACACAAACTATTGAACTGCTGTGTACCGAACGGTATGCGCGGTGGTGTAAGAGGAGGCTGCTCAACTAATGGGCAGCCTCCTACTTGATTATATATAAGCGAGTCATTAGGGTTTAATCATCAAAATTTGTATCACAACCAATGTCTGCATTTCCACAAACATCATTGGATGTTGCCACATCAATAACATCATAGATTATTTGGTTGTGATTTTTGAAATGTGTCTCACGTTATGACATAATACGACGGCACAACCGCTTAATTGCCAGAAATCATAAAAAATGTCGCTGTCAAGGTTGTCTTCGACATTCATTTTAACCTTGACAGCGACATTTTTTATGATATAATGACAGAGCGGTTATGACGTCTTTCGACATTTACACAGTTAAAGAATCGGACTCGATTATTTCCATTTTACACACCTCCTTTTTACAAAATTACTTTTATATTGTTTTTGACTCGCTATATATCAATGTGTAACTATATTTTTGGATTTTACGGCAAACATAACATTTTCTTTTATTATTTCCATAAAAATATCGCAGTTTGACGCTGGAATGCCATGAAGGATTTCATTGGCTGTACACCCGCCCGCACATATTGGAAATGCTTGGCATTGAGAGCATTTTGCTGGTAGATTTCGGCACAAAAAAGTCATATCATTTTTGTTATGAATTTTACCATCTTGAATGTTTCCTATGCTCCACTCTGGACTTCCTAAACAATGTTCGCATCTATATATGAATCCATCTGGATCTATGGTTGAATGAGTACACCGCATAGAACCACATGGACCAACTTGACGAAAAGGTCTTTTGTTTTTAAATGATGATGTCCAATTATTTTTTATTATCGTATGATGTATACTTTTAAGAAAATCAATATAAAAGGAACCAGTAAGATATTTTCTATCTGTTTCATTATTCCAATTTTGTAGTTGTGCAAAATTGATATTTATTTTGCCATTTAGTTTTTTTTCATCAAGTAGATATTGTAACAACTGTGGGATTTCTTTATAGTTATCCTTATCAATATTTATTCTAATATTAACCGAAATTATCTCACAAATAGAAATAATATTTTCAATTAACTTAAAAAATAATTCTTCATTGCATTTTTTTCGAATAGAATAATTCTGACTTAGTCCATCGATCGTGATTTGTGCACTATTAACCTGACATTCTTTCTTTAATATTGAGGCAACGTTTTCAGATAGTAGTACACCATTGGTTGTTATTCTAGAATTATATTTAATTCCTTTGGAATTTAAAAAAGGTATTATATGCTTGCTGATTTTTCTTATGATGTCAACTTCTAAGCAAGGTTCTCCGCCAAACCAAACTATATATACTTCTTTAGTGAAGGGGCAGCTATTAACAGTACGTATTATATAGTCGATCGTTTTTTCTACTGTATCTGCACTCATTCGATTATGATGTCTATTATCATTTTCAAAACAATATGGGCAGTTAAGATTGCATTTTAATGTTGGTGCAATCACAAATCCTAAAGTAACTGGATTAGGGTTAAAGATATAACATTGTCTATCATAAAATAGCTTTGCCCATTCGTCATCATTAATGTCAACAAGAAAGCCAAGTTCATTCATTTTTGATGTTTGCTCTAGTTTAGAACATTCTAATGGATCCATAATTTTCTGATATGTAACATTATCAAATTGTGCTATAGCACCAGTAACCGAATTGAAAATTATTTTTGAGGTTGGTGTTTCATCAACAATAATATTATAAAATGATGGTTTATACTCAATATTTTTTCTTTCTGTACAGTGATCTACGCTTAAAACCATTCCATTGCCACTTGATTTAATAAAATTCATTTTTTTATAAAATGGTTCTTTACCGCCAGCACTCATAATTTCAAGTCTTGAGGTTGCACCTTCGGGTGAATCTTCCTTAATATAATCAATAATGTATTTTATTAAAGTTGTTCCATATCCCATTCTTTGATATTTACTTAATACAACAAAATCTTTAAGATAATACACCATAGCAGAGTCACTCAGGATTCTAGCCATGGCTATGGTTTCATCGTTATTAACTAACGAAAATGTAGCATAACTATTGCGAATAGCTTTTTCGACTATTGATTCATTTAATGCCCCCCAACCTGCATCTTCATATAAACGAATAAAATCACATGTTGATAGTCTATTTTTCACTATTTCCATATATTATCAACCTTCTTTTACTAATGAAATATATTATATTACATAGTTAATTATATTAAACTTGTTTGCATTGTAAAGTTGTTTTTAATAATATACAATCAATAATTCTTATTTAACCAAGTAAAGGTAATAATGTAAGATGTTTACATATATCATTATACATATTTTTTGCGTATTGTCAATAGTTGATTTGGGGTTTATTGAGTTACATTAAAGATTTCAGTACTCATAGCAATGTTCTCCTTTTTTACAGTATAATTACTTACCCTTTCCTGTCTGGCTTCCTTGTCATCCACCTGTTCCACCAGAATTCTTTGAACCAGTACGAACGGGAGAACCGCCATTATTAGGTTTCACCCTTAGCACCAGAGTCTTCTTTTCCTGTATTTGGCATACCATCACATCCTTATGTTTCCTTATTTTAACTTTAATCAAAATACCGCAAACTTAGTAATAAAGCGAGGTTGCACGACATAATAAATAAAATAACCACTATAAAATATAGAAATAGCCAACCAACTTTGGTATAATTAAATTGAAACCAAACCACACGAAAGTGGTTGGCTGTTATCCGCCGCCAGGGAATTTTACAGGACATCACATTTTTCACATATGCACCAAAGGCTCAGTTTTATGACAAACTTTTTTCTTGATCTTGGCTTGTCAGATTTTCCCGAATTCACTGCCAAAACAAGAATAAACGATTTTTCAAAAGAGCCTTGCTCTGTGCTTTTATCGTTATGAAATGCAATGCTTTTTTGGCATTACCAATCTGATCGATTCAACATTATGAATCCGCTTCCATCATGCTGAACCTTTGACCGATTTATCCGTAAACTTGATAATATTCTGCTTAAAAAGCTTATGTAGTCGCAGGTCTGATACTAAATACCAATAAAATACAGGAAAAAATCTGCGCCGAAATCCTATATATGTGAGATTATCGGCTTGATTTTTTCCGAATTTTAAATGGTGTTTAGTATGAAGTTTTACAAAATGGGTATCATTAATACTTCTCTCATTGCTTTTGACTCTATTTCCGTAAATGCAAATACTTGTCAGAATAATCCGAAGTCATTTGCCAAAAACAAGTTTCCAAAGGATAATCAGCCTATCTTCATATCATTTGCCCGCTGACCACACCACTTCTTGTCTTCATCAGAAGTATTCTCGCCGTGTCCTCCCATTATGCCTGTTTTGGAGTCATACCAGTAGTGTTCGTGTCTGTTATCTGGATGATAGATAAACTCATCGGACTGACCATTTTTCCCTCTTGTGTAAATGCCGCTATCAGGATTGCTCATAGTTGTTACCTCCATAAAAAATTGTGACGTCTTAGCTTAAGCAAAAAGGAATAGTGATTGGTTTACTATTGCTTTTTTCAATAAAAGTGTTATAATTAGTATGAGCTTCAATCAATATTTTCCTTTTTTGTTCTACCCATATCATACCATAAACGGTTGGATTTGTCCATTGATAATCGCATTGAAAAAACATTGCAAAAATGTTGCACGATAGGAGGCAAGTTTGAAAAAACTATCCACCAACAAATTCAGCAAAAAGGGCGCAGAAAACCAAGCCGCCTGAGAGCGGCTGAAAAAAATTGTGAAAGTTAACAACAAACATCGGTAATCTCGTCCTTGAAGATATAGCCTCGTTTTCTAAGGAGAGCAAGCCCTTCGGATTTAGAGATAACAACCGAATGTTCGGTTAGTTTATCGGCGAGATAATCCTTTGCGGAATAAGGCTCAAGCTTAGTAAGAATGTTCCAGATAGCGGTCAGGAGCATACGGCATAATGCAATAATCGCTTTTTTATGCCCACGTCGAGCCTTGATTCTGCGATAACGTTCCAGAAATTCAGGGTGATCCTTAGATTTGATGAGTGCATTTACAATTTGCACAAGGATCGGTTTCAGAAAAGAACCTGCACGAGATATTCTTGTGGATCTGACTTTCTGTGCGCTGCTGTCATTACGAGGACAACAGCCTGCCCAAGAAACAAGATGTTTCGATGTTGGAAATACAGACATATCTGCTCCGATCTCAGAAAGAATACGAATTGCAGTCAAAGGCTCTTTGGATAAACCGGGAACTGTTCTTATGAAATCAAGCACGGCTTTATGCGGTTCGGCAAGCCGGAATATCTCAGAATCAAGTTCGGCAATACGCTTTTCCTGTTCATCAATAAAGTCAAGACAGATTTTCAGCTTTGTTGCCTGTTCAGGACAGATTGCACCATCAACAGCTGCCTGTATCTCTTCGATAGGATGCTTACAGCGTTTATCAACAAAAGGTGTGACATCAAAGGTCTCGCCGGGATGTTCAAGTATCTGCTTGATGATGGAACGTGAGGATTTGCCAAACACGTCGGAAAACACATCGTCAAGCTTAAGATTGGAAACGGTAAGACAATTGAGGGCACGATTTTTCATACCGGTGATCTGATACGTCAGTTTCATACGGAATCGCAGAAGGTCACGAAGCTGCCGTATATCAGGCGGTGGGATAAAGCTTGGTTTGATCATATCGCACATGAACAGGTCACAGATCCATTTTGCATCTTTGCGGTCGGTTTTGTTACCTTTCTGCGGTTTAGTGTATTTTGGGTGAGCAAGAGTTACCCAGCAGGTTTTTTCAAGAATGTTGAAAACAGGGATCCGGTATTTGCCCGATGATTCCATACAGACTTCTGTGCAGGAGTATTTAGCAAGCCATTCAGCCAATTCCTTCAAACCATTGGAAAAAGAAGAAAAGCGAGCCTGCTTGTACTCTGTACGATTGTTGGGATCGGTTATTCCGATACAGGCATAGATCCAGGTTTTGTGAACATCAAGTCTGCAGCAGTTTTTACGGAAGATTTTAAATGCCATTGACATTCCTCCTGTGTAAAAATTGAGGAAACGGCATTGACTGATCCTCCGGCAAAATCGAGTCGATTTGAAAGAGATAAGTTTACGGGCTACTTGTTTGCGCCAGTTATTGATGCCTTAACGGAGAATCGAACCATATAAATATGCGAGGTTGCCGCTATACAGCCCCGCCACTCACCTCCACGGTTTCTGTAGTTAACCGTTTCCTTCAACTTCTATTGTATCACTTTTAGTATTTTAGCGGAAGCACCTTTTTCATAACCCCATTGGTGCCTTTCGCAGAAAGGCGGATTATAAATATGAAGATAACTGACACCATATATTTTGACCCACAAAAGAATCTTGTGATAGTTGATGGAGTTGAATGTGCGCTTGATGATACAGAATCCAAATTACTCGAGTATCTTTATAATAATCGGAATGATATTTGTACATATGAAGAGATACTGAATCACTTGTATAGCAAGGACGATTTAAAAGGAAGAGAAAAAGGCGATATTCGTACATATATAAGTCGAATCAAAAAGAAAACAAAAGGGGCATTAACTGTTTTCATAAAAACAAGACCTAAGCAGGGGTATGAGTTTTCTATTCCAGACGAGGAGAGATGTTATTCAAAAGACTACAGTGTTGAGCATATCAGTATAGACAATGACTATTTCGTTTACCCTGATTCTATAGTTTTTATAAAGCACTTTACTTCTAAAGTAACAACACAAGACAAAAAGCCGATTAACTCTATTCATTTCCGATACACATGGTTTGCAGATGAATTGTCAGAGGTTACACCATTAACAAGCAATATACAGAGTATAGTAGAAATTCCACAACCGGATACCAACAGTAATTATGATATCATATTTAATGAGCCAGTTGAGAATGGGCAGATTGTAGAATATGCAGTTAAAGTGACCTATTCAAACACTCATCATCACTTTAAAGACTTCTTCTCAACTCAAATAATTGTGCCTGTAAGAGAACTGCATATCCATCTTCACTTGGATGAAAAAATCAAGCCGATGTTTTATTATACTCAGGTTTTATCTGATAGTTTGCGTAATAAGCAAACAGAAAAACCCGTTGAGCATGAATATTTTGATCCTGTTCATTGGCACATTAAAGAACCTAAGCTTCACTTCGAGTATATGATTTTTTGGAAATAAATAAGGTTCAGCTATTAATGGCACTGTGCTGATATTACAGTAGCTGTAGTATGCTTATGGGTTGAGAATTTCAAAAAGGCATTATTAGAGTCTGCAATTTTCTTTAGAATTGTTTCCCTTGAAGAAAGCTCCTCATCAGAAATATCAAGCCGTATAGGTTCAATTGTACCAACTATATTATAATCAGCCATAAAACTATCATAATACATCTCAATATCGTCAGCTGTAGCCGTGTCTTCAATTTCAATATCATCAGTATGAACTGTTGCCGAAAGAATATTTTCAAGTGTATCATTTTCATAAACGATCGTTGAACTGTAATGATGTTCTTCTCCGTTATCAAAATCCATAACACTGATAAAATGATATTCCGTAGGTCCTTCTTCACCATTCTGAGGATGATAATTCAGACTTTTTGCGGATATCATAAAAAGCTCTTTCCCGTTATTTTCGACGCAGTTATAGTCTATATTCATTGATGGTATTCCAAAGCTCCCTATGTTCAGTCCGTTAAGATCGTAAAAATAAACAAAGTCAGCCGCTGAACCTGCACTGTCATAAAGCACGATTTCGGGAATATCGTCAAAATTAACGTCCATAAGATTTATTGATGAATAATACCCATTATAAAGCTCATTGCCTTCTGTTGATGCCAAAAAATACAGCGTATCAGCAATTTGTTCTTCAAGACTTGCATTTTCATTGACTGCGATCGTAATAGGCATCGTTTCGGCGGGTCCGTCCGCATCGTTTGCAGTGTCTGACGAATCGACCTGGGCAGTAGTTGTTTCCATAACCTGTGACTGATCTGTGTTATTATCCGAATTTGCACAGGCGGCGAGCAGAAGAACCGCAAGCACGGGTATCAGCTTCTGTTTGTTCATGTTTATCATTCCTTTGTGATTTTATTATTGCAGAGCTTATGATATTCAGCACTCAAATATCATATCGTCTTCAATAGTTATGACTTCTTTGCTATCGGATTTTTCTTTTACCTGATCGTATATTTCATTCCCATAATTGTTGTAATGGCAGATGATATTAAATTCGACAAGCCCAAGAGCGGAATAATCATCAAGATGATACTTATCGTTTGGCTCGAACAGCAAGCAGTAATGCATATTCTCGGTTGCAGCATATGCACCTGCGGATATGCCAATATATGCAGTTCCTTTTTCAAGACATGGCATAATGATCTTCTTATCAATTTCATGCTCTCTTATTTCCGATAGCAGTTTATACTGATTACCGCCCGGAATATATATGTAATCAAAACGGATGCCGAAATACTTATTTGGATTTGTTATATCAAAAGCATATATTTTGTTTCGGTCAAATCCCAGCTTACCAAAAGCCTCTTTTTCGGTTTTTGCTGTAAGCTCCTCATTCGATGCCGCACAAGGTATGATAAGTACACGTTTTGACGTGTCAAGCTTGCTGCTCAGTTTCTCACGGATAATATCATTTCTTACGCCCATAGAAGCAAAAATAAATCTGCTCATAGCCACCCCTCATTATAATATCAGTTAAGCTTGATTACATCATTGTAAAGTATTCTGAGATTTCCGTTCAGAAGCTCTCTGTCATCGTGGAAATGCCCTGCGAACCATTTTTTGAATTCAGAGTGAGTATAAACCCACTGCAAATAGCCGGTAAGCTCGGCGTCATGATAATCCGGACCGAATCCTAATGGATACAGTGCCGCATCGGGAACGGTATGAGTTAATATATAGTCAAATGTATAGTTATGCTGCTCAAGAGTTGCAGAGGCAGTTCTGTATTCATCATTGTTAGGAAGCTCCTCGGGAAACCAATCCACACCCTCTGTACGGGGACGGGTATCTTTATCGGTAGAATATGCTCCACCCATAGTGAAAAAAGAAATACCTTCAATATTGAAGCACTGTCCACGCATCAGATGAATAATGTTCTCAGATGTTCCTATTCTATGTACATTTCCTCCGTTCCATTCGGAAACAGGAAAACTGTTTATTAACGGAAACTCTTCGTGATTTCCATCTATGAAAGCAACTGTAAAAGGTTCGTCAGCCAGCTTTTTAAATGCTGCTATATTTTCGGCATAGCTCCAAACAAAGCCAAAATCTCCCGTGACAAGAAGAATATCATCTTTTGTAAGATTACAGTTATTTCCTGCCAGCCTATCCATCAGTTGCGGATAATATCCGTGTGTATCACCTGTTATGTAAATAGCCATAATTACTCCATTCTATGCATTTCATATTCACGAACCTGTTCTGCAATTTTTTCAATGATAGCATCTTTTGATGAAAGGTCTGCATCTGTAATAGAAAGTGTTATAGGTTCTATGGGGTTTACTGTATTGTAGCCTGACATAAACTCATCACGATACATATTGATATTTTCAATGGTAGCTGTATCATCGATCCTGATATTGTCGGTACGAACTGATGCTGAAAGAATATTTTCAAGTGTATCATCTTCATAAGTAATATATGAGAAAAAAATATAATTCTCTTCATTATCAAAATCAAAAATATTTATATAATTATATTTTGTTGGACCTGCTTCACCGTTTTGCGGATTATAATTTATGCTTTCGCCTGATACCATGAAAAGTTTTTGATTGTTTTTTTCAACAAGGTTATATTCGATTTTCATCGACGGTATGCCAAAGCTGCCGATGTTTTTTCCTTCCAGATTATAAAAATCAACAAAATCAGCAGCCGATCCCGCAGCGTCAAACACTTCGATTTCAGGTATTAAATCGTCATTAACGTCTAAAATACGGATCAACGAATAATTACCTATATGAATGGGATTATTTTCATTTGATGCCATAAAATAAAGTGTATCAGCAATTTGTTCTTCAAGACTTGCATTTTCATTGACTGCTATCGTCACAGTTTCTGACGGTTCATATACACTTATTGAAGATTCTGCTATAGTTGTTCGGACAATAGATTCTGTGTCAGGTATAGACTCGGTGAAAAGCGTTTCATTTTCTGCTTTGTGACATGAAGAAAACAGAAAAACAGTTAATAGCGGTAGTATCATTTTTTTATTCATTTTATCATTCCTTTGATTATTGGTTTATCAGCCAATCGGCAATATCAATTATCCTGATGCCCTCATACTGATAACTGTCGTGACGTGTTCTTGCAATAAGGATTTTCGGGTAAGCATCACGAATGGCAAGCAGCGGTGATACTTCACGCTTAAAGGTTTTTTCACCCGAAATATCATCAGAAACCTGAATATATATCTTTTCATCACGCTTGATCGCAACAAAATCGATTTCCTTTTTATAGAGTGTGCCAACATATATCTCATATCCACGCCGCATAAGTTCAATGGCTACGATATTTTCGTATACTCTGCCGTAATCCATATTTTTCGTGCCGAGCTTTGCATATCGGAATGAATGGTCGCAAAGATAGTATTTCTCATTGGAAGAAAGATACTTTTTTCCCTGTATATCATATCTGCGGACTTTATAAAAAGCAAAAGCATTGCAAAGATACTGCATATATGAGCCGACGGTTTTGTGATTTATCTTATCTTTATTACTGTTAAATGTATCAGCTAGGCTTCTTGCGGAAGTGAGATTAGATATGTTATCCATAAGGAAATCGGATATTCTGTCCATAAGAGCAACGTTTCGTATATGATATTTAGTTCGTATATCTCTTACGATAAGAGTATGGTAAACCTCGTTGATATAGTTGTATTTTGCTTCAATATCTTTATATAAATATGATCCCGACATACCGCCTTCAAGAACATACTTATCGAATGCGTCATAGTTGTTATCATATTTAAAGTATTGCTGAAATTCCAAAAAAGAAAAAGGGTAAACCTTTATTTCAAATGTTCTTCCCGTAAAAAGTGTCGCAAGGTCAGAGCTTAACAGAAAAGCATTTGAACCTGTGATATAAATATCATATTTTTCAGATGCATGAAGTCCATTGATAGCTTTTTCAAAGTTATTGCACATCTGTATCTCATCTATCATAACCACGTTTTCACAACCGATTTTATAATTATTGTTGATGTAATCATATAAAGGCTTATATTCGGTCAGTTCTTCATATTCGGGCATATTAAAGTTGATGTGTATAATGTTGATATCAGGATCATTCTGCAAAAGATGTGCTTTCAACGCTTCAAGCAGCTTTGATTTGCCTGAACGCCGAACGCCTGTGATAACCTTGATATCGGGTGTTCCAACAACACTCAATATTTTATCAAGATAGTTCATTCGATTTATCAGTTTCATATCATATCACCGTCCCTAAAAGCATTATAACACATCTATTTCCCAAAATCAATATGTTTTTGATATTGGGAAATAGAATTATAAGGTTAATATATAGTATACCCTGTTTCACGAAGGATAAACATAGTAAAACAACAATGTCATTATAATCATTCTGTTTCTGCAAAACAGAACGATTATCTTTTATACTGCTCATCCTTGATCTTCTCACACAATTCTTCAGCAAAATTCTCAATATCAACAGTCATCTGCCGAATCTGCTGCTTGTATTCTCGAAGCTCCATGTCCGGACTGTCATCACTAACACTGTTCTTCAAAGCAAGAGCCTTTTTACGCACTTCCTTGAAATATTCATCAAATTCAGCCAGCTTGTCAGGATCTTTCTTGAGCTTACGTTTCAGATTGTTTCCGGTGGTATAAAAAATGTCATAGGTGCGCTTAACGCTGCTCTTTGCGTTTCTTTCACGGACTTCCTTTGTCCATTCGTTCTTGTTCGCAAGCCTGCACTCCTCGGAGCAGAAATTGCTTTCTGTCTGCTTACCCTTTACAACGAGCTTGTGGCAAATCGGACAGTTGGTAATAATCCGGTTTGACTGTTTGAGAATATCGCAGTAAATTCGCAGAACAGCAAGAAAGGAATCCTCTGCCACATAACCCGTCTGCCACGTTCCGTTGTTGTGGGTGTAGTAAACGTGAATGGTAAGATCGGTGGGAGCATCGTTAAGCTGTTCGGGAATATTCCAATACCTCACGTTGCTGTCATCAAGCGTGGGCAGATTACGGAATGGGAGCAGCATATCTGATACACAAGTGTTGAACTGCTCCGCAAATCGAGCGGCAGACTTTTTCATAGCTGAGATGAGCAGGTGCCACTCCGCACTCAGCGTCTTGTGGTTGAACTCGTAATTTGTCAGAATTGAAAATATCATAAAGTTAAGGATCATGTTGCCCTTGCCGGAATTGTCATAGATTTCGGTGAGGGCATTTTTGTATTCTTCCGCAGACTTGTTGCCTTGCCCTTCGCTGATTATCCCACAAAGACCATTTGAGCATTCAGCCATGATATCCATTCTGCTGTCGCAGTCACCTTTGGCAAGCTCGTTCATATCTTCAACAAAGCTGCCAAGCTTACGGGTTCGTACATCAATTTCATCGGATAGTATACCCATAGTAAAGTAGCTTTTGAGATTTTCTGGACTGCCGATAGCAATAACTTCTCTTTCATTCGGCACATCAAAGCTCACTCCGATAGCAGCTGTTCTGTTTTGTGCGTTTATGTTTCGTATGTTCATTCAGTGTTCTCCCATCATTTGTTTATCTTTTTGATTGTGTATTGTATCTTTAATATGTATTATTATACCATAATCAGACCAATATGTCAATTCCAATCAGTAAAACCAATCAATCTTTATGTGATCGGTTGGTCATTGTCATTCGATTGGTATGCGGTAACACTAGTATTTTCAGCATTTGACGAAAATTGATGTATAATTGAATCATCAAAAGCAGAAAGGAGGTTTGAAGCATGAATGAGGATTTAAAGCACACACCCGAAATTCTCTCCGCAAAGGATTTGCAGGATATGGGATTCTCCCGTTCAATGTCATACACACTGTTTAACAGAACCGATGTTCCCGTTATACGCATTGGCAAGCGTAAGTTCATAAGGCGTGAGAAATTCCTTGAATGGATTGCGGAGCTGGAGAGAAGCAATGAAAATTAACCCCTAAAAAATTACTTCAAAGGAGAAGAAGCGAATGATAAAATTCAATGACACTTTCATCATCGGCATCGACCACGGCTACTGAAATCTCAAAACAGCCAATACGGTTACTCCATCGGGTGTAAAGATCCACGAGTCTGAACCGCCATTCAAGAAGGACGTGCTGGAGTATGACGGAAAATACATCTGCATCGGCGAGAACCACAAGTTTTTCGTGGACGATAAGACAGCTGATATGGACAATTACTACCTTACACTTTACGGTATCGCACAGGAATTATCCCTTGCAGGAATTACAGAAAGCCACGTTCATCTGGCAGTGGGGCTTCCGCTTATGTGGTATTCGAAACAGCGTGAGAGCTTTGCCAAGTATCTCAGGCAGAATGAATATGTGGAGTTTGCGTATAACGGCAAAATCTATTATATCCACATTGACAGCATTTCTGTTTATCCGCAGGGATATTGTGCGGTTTATGACAAGCTCAAGGACATGGGCGGTATCAATATGATCGCAGACATCGGGAACGGCACTATGAACATTTTGAAGGTCATTGACCATAAGTGCATCATCGACAGCTGCCGTACCGAAAAGCTGGGAGTTGAGAAGTGTGTTTTCAGAATACGCAATGCCGTTATGAATAAATTTTATGAAGGTATTGACGAGAGCATTATCACAAAGTTTTTCAGAAACGAAGAGCAGGAGCTTCCCGAAGAATACAGAAAGGTTATGGAAAGCTGCACAGCCGATTACTGTTCGGACATTCTTGCAGCTCTGTACAATAACGAGTACAATTCAAAGCTGATGAAGCTGTATGTGGTGGGCGGCGGAGCAATCGTCATGAGCAATCACAATACCAATCCCCCAAGCACAACGTTCATCACAGATATTTGTGCAAACGCAAAGGGATATGAATTTCAGGCAAAGAGAAATCTGAGGAAGTGTGCAGATGGTAAAGACAACAAATCTCAGACTTAATCTTGACAAGCCGGATCACCGAAAGGCGTATGACATTCTGAAAAGCTCCGATATGAGCCATACAAAAACTATCGTTGCTGCACTTATTTCATTTTCCGAAAATGAAGAAAAGCGCAAACATCTCTTTGACGGAATCAGAAAAATTGTCAGAGAGGAGATAAGTGCAGTTTTTGAAAATGCGGATATTGTGCAGGAGAACATTTCCGAGAAATCTATAATTTCTGCAAAAGCTTCCGAAAGTGAAAATGCGAAAAACGATAATTCCGAAAATTCCGCAGATGCCTATTATGATGAAAATGAAGATTACGTCGATGATGATTTTCTGAATATGTGAGATTTTAGGTTGTTGGTATAACTTTTCTCATAGTGGTATGACTTCAATATCCCGATGTTTTGATATAAGCATTAAAAACAGGCTGAAATGTAGCTGAAAAGTTGGTATCGGAACAAGGGATAATTGAAGCCAATCGGAATGTGGTGCTGATATGGGGCAGAAATGAAGCTGAAAATGTGGTATGAATTATTCCCCATATTAACGCTGAAAACGTAAGCAGTATCAATTTTCAAATGTTTTGAAGCTGAAAATCAAAACAGTAAAGTGGCATTAGCTTCAAAAAGGCAGGTGAAATATGAGGATCAGCGAGTTTTGCAAAAAATTCAATGTTACCCATCAGGCGGTACATGACAAAATGAAAAATCATGCTGCAGAGCTGGAGGGGCATATCACGAAAGACGAGAGAAATGTACTTGACCTCGATCCCTTTGCAGTGGAGCTTCTGAAACCCAGGCGTGCGACCTACAAGGCTCTCGAAGAACATAATTCATATCTGGAAAATATCTATAAAGAAACAGTTTCGGAGAATGAGCAGCTTCGGGAAGAACGTGATAAATTGGCTTCAAAAACAGCCGATTCCGATGCCATTATTGAGTTCATGAGCAAGCAGGTCAAGGAATATGCAGACGAAAATGCCAATCTAAAAAATCAAAATGCAGAGTATCAGAGTAAACTGTATGAAGCAAATAGGCTTAACAGACAGTATGAAACAAAATGCAGTGAGGAAAACGAAGCACACGAATCGGAAATTGCACGGTTGACTGCTGAGGTCGAAAAGCTGAATGAAAGGATCAAGTGTTCCAACGATAAAAATAATGAACAGTGGAAAAAGCTGCAGGAAAACAGAGTGGAGATCTCTAACCTTAATATGGACGTTGCCAAGAGAGATGATGAGATAGTAATGCTTCGTAAAGAAATTGAGGATCTGAAAGCTAAGCTTCAGAAATATGAGGATAAGCAGTCTGCAAAACAGGACGCATCGAAACAGAACAGCACGAAAAAGTCCTTATTCGGACGTAAAAAATCGCATATCTGCAAGTCTTGCAAATATGTGCAGGTTGCTTGCGGATAATGGAGAAATTTGCATGATTTTTACGAAAGGAGTGTCTGCTATGATTTAGCAAGCATAGAATTTGTGTACCTAAATTCAGCGGCTTTCGCCGGTACAGACGGTATAGCCGATATATAAGCATATACATACAAGACAGGTAGGTGATTTAATGAACAGAAACATTGTAATGAAATTCCGTGCCACAGAAGAGGAAGCGGCTGACATCAGACGCAAGGCTTCCGCTGCCAGAATGAATGTCAGCAGATTTCTGAGGACTGCTGCCGTAAACGGTCAGGTGGTGCTTTACAACACCAATGACCTTTACGGACTCCGTTCCGATATCAAGCGTATCGGAAACAACATCAATCAGATCACAATGGTGGTGAACTCCAACAGGGCGGTGTATCAGAGTGATGTCAGAGACCTGAAAAAGCAGTTTTCGGAATTGAGCGAAAAGCTCAATGAATATCTGAAACCGCTGTCATACGAGGTGCTGTGATTTGGCTTATGTCAAGCATACTGCAATTCATACAACTCCGAAAGCTCACTTGAAATATATTCTCAATCCCGACAAAAATGAAAAGATGAAATATGTCACGGGCATCTGCTGCGGCGATGACCTTGAAACTGCTTATGACAATTTCAAGGAAATATTTGAAAAGTACAATACCGAAAAATTTGACGATTGTCAATTTTCAAAGAAAAGCGGAAAGCGTAATATACGAATCCACTCATATACTCAGTCTTTTGATTCAGGCGTTTCTCCCGAAGAAGCACATCGCATAGGTGTTGAATGGGCGAAAAAAGTTTTCGGTGAGAACAGACCGATAATCGTCAGTACCCACAGCAACACAGATCATTGTCATAATCATATTGCTGTTTGTCCTTATGATCTTGACGGAATACGCTGGCACAGTAACAAAAAAACTCTGGATTTTGTCAGAAAGCGTTCCGATGAAATTTGCCTTGAACATAATCTTGACATTATCAGAAATCCGAGAAAGAAAAGCACTATCAGCTACAAGGAACACGATGCCCGTAAGAAAGGTTATTCGTGGAAGGTCAAGATGGCAGATACCATTGACAGGCTTATCCACAGTGATGATGTTACGGACATTTATTCACTTGTTGAAAAAATGAAAGAGTGCGGATATACATTTACCAATGAAAACAGACTTATTGCAAAACCGAGAGGCGTGAAATACGGCTGCTGTATTGCAAAGCTGGGATTCGGATATTCTTATCAGATGCTTATGGAGAGAATAAACAACAAGCAGAATGAATTTGTGGGAAGAAAGATAAGTGCATTTATCGGCTTTCAAGTTGAAATCGCTGTCGGCATTCGTGAAAAGCAGTACGAGGTTTATCGTGCTCCCGAAAGAAATTATCCGTTATATGCAGATCTTCAAAGAACAGTCGATGTTCTGAATTTCGTTCACAACAATCATATTCATTCCCTTGACGATATGGAAAAGGTTTTGAAAACTGCAAACAGAATGGAAGATGTTGCTATGAACAAGTATTTCAAATGTGAGGAGAAAAAGCAGCAGCTGAAAGTGCTGAATTATCTTGGAGATGAATATGCTCGTCTGCTCAAAATTGAAAACAGAGATGAAGCACAGCAGAAACGGCTGGAGGAGCTTCACTGGAAGCTTGTTGCAAGCGGCGGTATCGGTGGTTGGGATACTCACCAAAAAGGCTGGTTGGCGGAATTGAAAATGAAGCTTGAAAGAGATATTTCACAGCTTGACAGTCTTGCCGAGGAAATGGGCAGAGCTTCAAGAATGCGTGCAGCAGCTGAGAACGCATCGGATTATTTGAAAGAATTTCTGAAAACCGATTATGACAGAATCAGGGAACGGGAAGAAATTCGCACACAGATAGAAATGTATCACGAAGGAAAAGAATTGCAGGAGGACGGTACATACAAAGCCGAGCCTGAACCCACAGCAGAAAGAAATGCCGAGCTTGATTTCATCGAGGAACGTGAAGAACAGCGTAGGCTCATTATGGAACAGAGGAGAATGGAAAAGGAGATGAGAGAAAGAGAAGCACGGCGGAATAAGGATACTTATTGCCGCTGACGTTAGCCCGAATAAAAATATTTTTCTTAACGCTATTGCTACGCAATTTCTTGACCGAACCTGTTTTATGCCGTTGTTTTTCGCTGCCGAAACCAACTCAAAAGCAATTCCGCAGTTGCAGGAGGTTTCGCCCTGCTGATTATACGGCATAAAACAGAACCCGTCAAGAACCGCTAAAAAAATTTTTATTCTCACAGGAGAACCGAGGTTTTTACCTCACCAATCTAAAAGCAATTCTATTTTAAGAACAAAAGAAAAACCGAAAGGAGCGAAACGCCAATGAAAGAAAGAATAATCGAGCGTACCGTTGACGGTATCAAGGTCACTTCTCACATTCCCGAAGATGTGAGCGAGAGCTTCAAGCAGAATAAGATCAATCAGATCTATGATATTCTTGTTGCCGCCGATAAGAGAATTGATAAAGCGGACAAGCCCGAATCCGAGAAAACAGCGTAAATAAATTTGCTGATATCGCTTTAAAGTATTGAAATTCAGAGGCGGATATGTTATAATGAATATGACGTAAAATCGCCTCTGAATTTATATAAAACGTTTCGGAGGTAATTTAAAATGAATAAGTATATAGCAATTTATGTTCGCCGTTCTGTCAGTGATAAAGATAAAGGAAACAACTCACTTTCCATTCCCGCACAGATCGCTGACTGTATCAGATTTGTCGGAGAGGAGGCTTTTTACAAGGTTTACGAGGAGGACGGCAAGTCGGGCAAGGACATAAAGCACAGACCTGCATTCAGGCAGATGTTTGAGGATTGTCGAGAGGGACTTGTTTCAAAGATCGTTGTTAAGAAATACGACCGTTTCAGCCGTAATATGCGTGAATATCTGAACATCACAGATGAGCTTGACAAGCTGGGAGTAAGCGTTGTATCCCTTTGCGAACCGTTCAATACCGATACCAAAGAGGGCAGAATGATGAGAAACAATCTTCTCAATTTTGCGGAATTTGAGCGTGAAGCGATAGCGGCGAGGGTAAAGGACTCCTATGATACCAAAGCACAGGAAACAGGCTTCTATCAGGGCGGTGTTGTATATTTCGGTTATCAGAGTTCGAGGCAGACTATAAATGGCAAGACAGGTTCCGTTCTTGTTCCGTATGATTCGGCTGTAACTGTCAGAGCAATGTATGATGTGTATTCTGATCCCGAAGCATCGCTCCGTGATGTGATAATGTACATAAACGAAAATCATCTTCCGATGGAAGCTCCTCACGGTGACGGTACTGTTACAAGAGGTTTTGATGCCTGCAATATCGCTGCCGTACTGAAAAATCCGCTTTATGTCAGGGCAGACAAGAATGTGTATGAAT
>ENA-OWRJ01000240-OWRJ01000240.1-human-gut-metagenome-genome-assembly--contig:-NODE-240-length-80454-cov-19.075349_pt1 | contig 80454 bp, 63 predicted proteins | sample MGYA00248269_ERZ651897 | MGnify/ENA primary metagenome ERZ651897 (study PRJEB26924, sample SAMEA4378252) | human gut metagenome | biome: human gut; feature: human-associated habitat; material: faeces...
TGTCGTGCTCGGGTGACATAGCAGTTCTTACAAAAACTGTCTGCACGAACTAAAAAGCTAAAAATCAGCTTTAGCAGAATGTCGTGCTCGGGTGACATAGCAGTTCTTACAAAAACTGTCTGCACGAACTAAAATCACTCTGCGGACTTGATGATTACAGTTGACTGAGCGGGAACGGAGATTTTGCCGTCTTTGAGCTCGGTATGTTTTGAACTGCTCTCGGGGATAAGGTCAGCACGGAGAGTTGCGTTCTTAATCATATCATCTGTAATTGTGAGGTCCTTGGCATCAGTCTTGTTGAAGTTGTGAATGACGAGAAGCTTTGAATCGTTGTACTCAACATAGTATGCACCGACATCTGTGTCATCAAAATTCTCTGTGCCGGTAATTCTGCCCCTTGCAATTTCGGGGTTCTGGTTCTTGATTTTGATGATTCTGCGGTAGTAGTTGAGCAAAGAATCCTTGTCGGCAAGCTGCTGTTTTACACCGCCGTTTGTCGGAACATCAGGTTCATCACCGATACCGTTTACGAAAATATCGGGAAGATTGTCGCTGTCAAATACCATCTGTGTTCTGTATGCGGCATCATTTGTTGTGTTCGGTGCTTTAATTCCGATTTCCTCGCCGTAGTAAATGAATGGGTTGCCGGGGGCAAGCATATAAACTGCTGCGGCAAGTTTCTGTGAAGAAAGTCCCTGTCCCTCAAGAGTGTTACCGCTTCTCACCTGATCGTGGTTTGAAAGGAACATTGCGTTGATTGCGTTCGGGTTTTCCTTTGCCATTTTGTTGTCATAGTTCATAATTTTGTTGACTGTGGCAGCACCGCCCTGAGCAATGACATTGCTGATGATTATGCCTGTTGAGGTTGAGAATTTAAAGGCAAACTGGCTGTCAACACCCGACTTGTAAAGCTCCTGAATGTCGGCATCGTCACTCCAGTTCTCACCAACCATATAGACATCTTTCTTAATGTCTTTGCAGGTGTCATAGAACCACTTGAGAAATTCTGTGCCGTCAGTGCTTTTGTTTGTGTAGTATTTGCAGGCATCAAGTCTGAAACCGTCAACACCACGGTCAAGCCAGAATTTTGCAATCTTTGTGAACTCTTCTCTTGTCTTTTTAGAATTGAGATTCCATTCAGGCATTTCCTGCGAGAAGTTAGCCTCGCAAACATAGCCGTTTGAAAGGGTGATAACCTGTGTGTCGGAGTCAAAATATGATGACTGGTGAATTTCAAAATATTCAGCATTGCCGTCAAGCTTTTTGTCGGCAACCTCTTCAACAGCCTTTGTAAAGAGAGGATTCTGTGAAGAAATGTGGTTGAGAACAAGGTCAAGAATGACATTTATGCCACGCTTGTGACACTCTTCGATAAGCCGGTCAAAATCGTCAAGTGTGCCAAAGTCGGGGTCGATGTCGTAGTAGTCCTCAACATCGTACTTGTGGTAAGACTTTGACGGCATAATCGGAGTGAGCCAGATTGCGTCAACACCGAGGTCATCGCCTGAGTTCGGGTCACCGTCATTGAGATAATCGAGCTGTGAGATGATACCCTGAAGGTCACCGGTTTCATCGCCGTTGGAATCACAAAAGGAATTTACAAAAATTTCGTAGTAATTTCTGTATTTGTCTGTTGATGCGGTTGCCTTGATGCCTTCAATCGGATCGGCTATTTCGGCAGTTTTGCTGTCGGAAGATTCTGTTTTTGAAGAAGATGAATCCGAACAGCCTGTAAGCAGGCAGCCTGCAAGCATTGCACCGGCAAGCAGAATAGAAAGTATTTTTTTCATAATATCCTCCGTAAAATTAAACGGACGGCAGCCTTTGACTGCCGCCCGTGAGAGCTTTTGTATTTTGGGATTAACCCTTTACGCCGCCGGCTGTTACGCCTTCAACATAGTACTTCTGCATCTTGAGGAAGAGAAGTGTGATAGGAACAGCAACAACAACAGAACCTGCGAGGAACTGCTTATAATATGTATTGATAAAGTCGTTACTGAGCATCTTCTGAAGACCGATGGCAACCGTGTAGTTATCAAGTTTATCACCCATGATGATCTTGGCAAGAATAAAGTCTGTCCAAGGACCGATGAATGATGTAAGAACTGTATAAACTACGATTGGCTTTGACATAGGAAGAATAATCTTCCAGAAAATCTGATTCTTGGTAGCACCGTCAATTGTGGCAGCCTCATCAAGAGCTCTTGGAATCGTGTCGAAGAAGCCCTTTGAAATCTGGAAGCCAAGACCTGCACCGCAGCTGTAGCAGATTACAAGTGCAACGAGTGTGCCAGTAAGGTTCATAGCCTTGAGGAGGTAGTAAATAGCGATCATTGTCATGAAACCAGGGAACATACCGAGGATCATACCAACATTCATAAACTTTTTACGAGCCTTAAATCTGAGTCGGCTGAACGCATAACTTACCATAAGAACCGAGATTGTTGAGATGATGCAGCTGAATACTGCAACAACGAATGTGTTAAGGAACCATCTCGGGAAGTTGATTGATGCAGTACCGCCTGCACCGGTGAAAAGATCAATGTAGTTCTGGAATGTCCACTGCTTTGGAATAAGGTGGTCAACTGCGATGATACCTTCTGCTCTGAATGAGTGCATAAAGAGGTATACGAACGGAGAAATCCAGATAATACCTAAGATAATAAGCAAAGCATAGATGAGGGCATTTGCAATATGTCTTCTTAATTTATAGCTTTTTATCATGAGAACGCCTCCTCATCCTTCATAGACTTAGAATTATTGAATATAATGAGCGACAGCGTTGCACAAACGATAAATACCAGAATACCTATGGCAGCCGCAAGACCGTAGTCCTGTGAACTCATAGTCAGGTTGAACAGCCATGTAACAAGGATATCGGTTCTACCTGCCTGATAGAACTGCTCTGTTGAAGGGCCGCCGCCTGTGAGAAGGTAAATTACATTGAAGTTGTTGATGTTACCAACAAACTGTGTAATAAGCTGTGGAGTTGTTACGAAAATCATATAAGGAAGTGTGATAGCCGTAAATGTCTTTACAGGGCCTGCACCGTCAATACGAGCTGACTCGTAGAGATCCTCAGGAATATTCATAAGAATACCTGACATTGAAAGAATTGTGTACGGAATACCTACCCAGAGGTTTACGATTACAACAGTAACTCTCGCCATAAGCGTTGAACTGTTGAGGAACTGAATCTGCGGGTTTACGCCTCCGTTGAAATATGAAAGGAGAATGTTGATGGCACCGTTAGTCTGGAGCATCTGGTTCATAAGAAGGAGAGAAACGAACTGAGGAACAGCAATTGCGATAACGAAAAGTGTTCTCCAGAGAGCCTTGAGCTTAATGCCCTTCTTATTGATCATAAGAGCAATAATCATACCGAGAATGTAGTTTGAGAATGTTGCAACAACTGCCCACAAAAGTGTCCATTTTGTAAGCTCAATGAATGTTGTAGCCTTTGTTGAGCTGTCAACAAAGTTAAAGAGTGAAGTAAAGTTATCTAAACCTACCCAGTGGAAAAGTGTTCCCGGAGGGAGGTGCTGCATATCGTAGTTAGTGAATGCAATCAAAATCATAAAGATGAGCGGCAATACATTGAAGATACCGATCATAAGTACCGGGAAGGAAAGAAGAGTGATGTGGTACTTGCCGTCGAGGAAGTCTCTTACATCCTGCTTAAGAGATGTAGGCTTTTTACCCTCAGCCTTCATGAGCTGATGCTGATAAGCGTCTTTAATATTTGCTATGTAAATTGCAAAAATAACAATTGTAATTACAATTGAAAGTACCGAGTAGAGAAGAATAAGCATTGAGTTGTCGCCGTATTCAGTAACAGGCATACCCATTTCGTTGTAGCCCTGTGTTGTTTCTACTGTACCGAGTGTTGGGAATTTCTGAAGGTATCCCCAACCGAAAAATACCATATAAAGTGCATAGAGCACTTCTGCGAGGAAGAATAAAATTCCTTTGTAATATTTGCCCTTGTGAATGTCACCGATACCAAATATTAAATAGGAAAGTTTTGTAGCCCAGTCGCCCTTTGCAAAGCGAACACCGTAGTTCTTGAAGCCCTTGCCGATGCCGACAAAGAACTTTACAATGCCTCTGCCGAGTGCTTTAAAGAAGTTTGCAACAGCATGCGGTACATTGCAAATGAACTTCTTAAAATTATAGGCAAAGCGCTGAAACGGATTGAGCTGTTTATACTCTACAAATGTCATAATAGCTCTCCTTAAATAAATCTGCAAATCTCTCGTAAGATGGTTTATACATCAAACAAATAACACCCCGCACTCAAACAACAAACTGTCATTAGTTTGATGTATAACAGTTTAAGTGTCAGTGCTTTTTTTCGGGGCACCCTGCAAAGCAAAGTGCCCCGTGACTAACTGTTTTCAGTTCTGCAAAAGGTTAATTAGCCTTCGTCACGAACATTAGCAATTGTATCCTGAAGAAGCTTCTTCATAGCAGCTGCATCATCAGGCTTGCAGTCATCAGCAACGAGCTTGTTACCGAGGTTACCCATTGGAGTCCAGAATGTTGAAGCAATGTTAACCTGTACACAAGCGTTCTTAGCCTGCTCGCTGATAGCGTTAAGAACCTCACTCTTTGTTACGAGATCACTCTTCTGAACATTGAGGTTAGAAGGACCCCAGCCGAGTTCTTCTGTTCTCTGCTGCTGGCAATCTTCACCTGTAAGGTAGAGAGCAAAAATCTGAGCTGCGTTCGGGAACTGTGAAGAACCGTTTACGCCGATGTACTTATAACCGAACATTGAAAAGAGCTGCTTGTCTTTGTCGCCAACCTTGATTGTTGGGAGCTTAGCTGCACCGAAGTTGTCGCCGAGAGCTTCCTTGTTAACCTTTGTATCCCAAGAACCGTCAACGCCTGCACCTGCTGTGCCGTTCTTAAAACCTGAAGCAACATTCTTTACATTAAGTGATGTGAATGTGCCCTTGTACTTCTTGATGAGCTTTGCGAAAGCCTGAAGTGTTGCAACAGCCTCGTCCTCATCATATTTAACGAACTTCTGTGTTACGCCGTCTGACTCAAGACCGTCAATCTTAACACCTCCTGTGAAAGCAAAAGTACAAGCATAGAAACCGTCACCTGCATCGAAGATGAACTTCTTGCCGGCCTTTTTACAAGCCTCAAGAACGCCTTCAAGTGTCTGAGCCTGATCAGCAGATACTACTGACTTATCATAAACGAGGAAATAACCGTTATCGTTTGTTTCAGGATAAGCGTAAAGAGTATCCTCTTTTGTCTTCTTGTTGAGAGCTGTAGCAGACTTGATTGTATCCTCTGAGTTCTCAGAAGTTACTGTATCAACGAAGCCCTTAGCAACAGGAGCAAGAACGCCTGCGTCAATGAGCTTGTTGAGCTGGTCACTTGGGAAGCTGAATACATCGGCAGCAGCAGATGCGTCGTTGAGAATCTGTGTAGCAGCATCGCTTTCGCCCTGAGCTACAACATCAATCTTCTTGAACTTGATGTCAGGATAAGCCTTTTTGAAAGACTCAACCTGCTTCTTAACGAGGCCTACAGCTGCGTCAGGAGCCCATACTTTAAGTGTGATTGGCTTTGCGTCTGTACCTTCGTCACCGAAGTATGCCTTGTCAACGATTGAACCCTCAATCTTTGCTGCATTTGAAGAGCCATTGCCTGACTTTGAATCGTCAGCCTTTGATGATGAGTCTCCGCTGCCGCAACCAACGAGTGCAGTAGCAGTCATCATACCTGCCAATAAAATGGCGAGAATCTTTTTCATTGGAAAAATCCCTCTTTCTGAATATTTTCGTAGTGTCCTTTCGGATTACATACTTACTTGGGGACATAACGCACGAAGTACATCATATCCGCTACATAAATCATATCAAAAAATCACCTGAATTTCAACTCCCTTTGTACTTTTTATCTATATCGTTAAAAATCAAGATTATTTTTGTGCAAATCGTCATCAATTTTCTTTGTTTTTTATTTTTTGCACAATTTATTTGTTTTCTTTTTGTATATTTTGCCTTAATGGTCTTTGTACAGCTTGCACAAGCAACTTTGACCGTTATGTGACAGAACACCCAATTATTGTTCTTAAATCTAAAAATACCGCCGTTTTTCGCAAAAATTTCCGTGTTTTAGTAAAAATTGACTAATTTTGCCGATTTTGGTTTTTTCCGTAATTTTGCGCAGATAAATTTTAACATATAGTTGTAATGAACGGCAACAATTGCTATAATTATAAGGCAAAGCAAAAATGCAATCCGACCTTGTGTCGGGGAAACGGAGCTATATATAATGAAACTTAGAAATCTCCTTGTCAATCTTGAATACACCTGTCAGGGAAATCTTGATACTGAAATTTCGGATATTATCTATGATTCACTAAAAGTTGAACAAGGCACAGCGTTTGTGTGCCTTAAAGGATACACCTCGGACGGTCACAAATACGCAAAATCTGCCGTTGAAAAGGGTGCGTCGGCACTCATCATCAGCGACAGCCTCGACTTTGAAGTACCGAGTGATGTTGCCGTTGTAAAGGTGGAGGACACAAGATATGCTCTTTCGCTTATGAGCATTGAATTTTTCGGACATCCCGAGAATGAGCTCTACACGGTTGCAATCACAGGCACAAAGGGCAAAACCACAACAACAGCAATGGTTGCGGAAATTTTTGAACACGCAGGAATCAAGACAGGCACAATCGGAACACTCGGTGTTGTTTACGGCGGAGAAACCCACAAAACCGACAATACAACTCCCGAATCATACATTATTCAGAAATCAATGCGTGATATGATTAACGCCGGCTGCAAGGCTATGGTAATTGAGGCATCGTCAATCGGACTTAAACACAGCCGTCTTGCAGGCATGACTTTTGATGTCGGCATCTTTACAAACTTTTCGGATGACCACATCGGCGGTGTTGAACACAAAGACCTTGCGGAATATCTCTACTGCAAGAGTCTGCTTTTCAGACAATGCAAATTTGCCGCTGCAAATATTGACGATCCTGCATGGAAGGATATTACAAAGGATTTCAAGGGCTCTGTTCTCACCTACGGTTTTGCCGACAATGCGGACTTGAAGGGCAAAAATGCCCATCTTCTCTCCGAAAACGGATTTGTCGGTGTTCACTTTGAAACAGAGGGAATCAAAAATCTTTCTGTTGATGTTGACATTCCGGGTAAATTCAATGCATACAACGCACTTGCGGCAATTTCGGCAGTTTCATTCTTTGACGGAATTGATGACCAAGTAATCATTGACGCTCTCAAGGTTGCCAAGGTTAAGGGCAGAGTTGAGCGTGTGCCTGTTCCCTACAACTACACACTCATCATCGACTACGCACACAACGCACTTTCAATGGAAAATGTACTTGAAACACTTCGTCAGTACAATCCGCACAGACTTATTACAATGTTCGGTGCAGGCGGCAACCGTCCTAAGGTTCGCCGTTATGAAATGGGCGAAACCTCGGGCAGACTTTCAGACCTTTCGGTTGTAACGGAAGACAACTCAAGATTTGAAGATGTTATGGACATCATTGAGGACATCAAGACAGGTCTTGCAAAAACCGACGGCAAGTATGTTGTCGTGCCGAACCGCAGAGATGCGATTAAATATTGTATGGACAATGCCGAGGACGGCGATATTATCGTGCTTGCAGGCAAGGGTCACGAGGATTATCAGGAAATCAAGGGTGTTAAGTACCATATGGACGAGAGAGAAATTATTGCCGATATTCTCAACGGCAAATACTGATAACTTATCACAAACAAAATTACGGTCGGGATTTTAATTCCCGACCGTTTTTCTATGCCTTAATATTAAGTTAAATAATCATTCCGCCGTTTACACCGACAATCTGACCCGTGATGAACCTTGCCCTGTCGCTGCAGAGAAACACAGCAATTTCGGCAATATCATCGGGCATACCGAGCATATTAAGCGGAGTTTCCTCCTTAAGCTCCTGTACGGTCTGCTCATCAAAGCCTTTCATCATATCGGTCATAATCACACCCGGACAAATACAGTTGACACGCACTCCCGAAAGTCCCACCTCTTTGGCAAGACCTTTTGTAAGTCCGATTACACCCGCCTTTGACGCACTGTAATGCACCTCACATGACGCACCGACCTGTCCCCACATTGAGCTGATATTGAGAATAACACCGCTGTGGTTCTTAATCATATATCTTTTGAGTGCCTGTTGCGAGCAGTAGAAAACACCGTCAAGGTTAACTCCCGTCATTTTTTTCCATTCATCGGGAGTAATGTCGGTAAACAGCTTTTGCTGTGCAATTCCTGCATTGTTGACAAGCACATCGAGATTACCAAATCGGCTGTCGATTTCATCAAACATTTTGCAAACGCTCTCATAATCGGAAACATCTGCCTGCACCGCAAAGGCATTTATGCCATATTCATTTGTAAGCTTTTCGGCAAGGCTCTCGGCTTTTTCGGAATTTTTTGCAAAATGCAACGCAACATCGCAACCGCATTTTGCAAAAGCAACAGCAGTCTGCGAACCGATTCCGCCTGACGCACCTGTTACAAGTATTTTTTTCATTTCACAATACCAATTGATAAAAACACAACTTCTTATTAAAGCGGGCGGTCAAAGAAAAGACCGCCCTTTGTTTATTTTACTTCTTAAAACTGTCTTTAAGGCTTACACTGCGGTTGAATACGAGGTGCTCGGGTGAGCTGTCCTTATTGTCAATGCAGAAATAGCCGTGGCGCATAAACTGATAGCTCTTCGGAGCCGTTGCGCCTGCAATATTCTTTTCAGCCTTACAGCCTGTGAGAACTTCAAGTGAATTTTCGTTAAGATAATCGAGGAAGTTTCTGTCGCCTGTATCGGGATCCGGAACCGTAAAGAGGTTATCGTAAAGTCTTACTTCTGCATCAAGGCAGTTGTTAGCGTCAACCCAATGGATTGTGCCTCTTACTTTTCTGCCGTCGGGAGTATTTCCGCCCTTTGTTTCAGGGTCATACTCTGCATAAACCTCAACAACATTGCCGTTTTCGTCCTTTTTACAGCCTGTACATTTTACGATATAAGCCGACTTGATTCTTACCTCATTGCCGGGGTAAAGACGCTGATACTTCTTTACGGGTTCTTCCATAAAGTCGGTTTCTTCAATGTAAAGCTCACGGCTGAAAGTAACCTTTCTTGTGCCGTCCTCGGGGCGGTTCGGGTTGTTCTCAACCTCAAATTCTTCGCTCTGTCCCTCGGGATAGTTTGTGATAACAAGCTTAACAGGCTTTAAAACGCACATTGTACGCTCTGCTGTTTCGTTAAGGTCATCACGCAGGCAATGTTCAAGGAAGCCGTATTCAACGATTGAATTAACCTTTGAAACACCAATCTGCTCAATAAATGAACGAATTGACTTTGGAGTGTAACCCCTTCTGCGAAGTCCGCAGAGTGTGGGCATTCTCGGATCGTCCCAGCCGCTTACATAGTTCTTTTCAACAAGTTCACGGAGCTTTCTCTTTGACATTACCGTGTTGTTAATTCCGAGTCTTGCAAATTCAATCTGTCTTGGCTTGCTCGGAACGGAAATATTGTTAATTACCCAATCATAAAGCGGACGGTGAGCCTCAAATTCAAGTGAACAAAGGCTGTGCGTAATACCCTCAAGAGCGTCCTCAATCGGATGAGCAAAGTCATACATAGGATAAATGCACCACTTGTCGCCTGTTCTGTGATGCTTGAGTCTGTTAATTCTGTAGATAACAGGATCACGCATATTAAAGTTGCCCGATGCAAGGTCAATCTTTGCACGGAGAGTCATTTTGCCGTCCTCAAATTCGCCGTTTTTCATTCTCTCAAACAAATCAAGGCTTTCTTCTATAGGACGGTCACGATACGGACTCTTTGCCGGTGTCTGTGTGTCGCCTCTGTATTCTCTCACCTTATCGGGAGTAAGCTCGCAAACATATGCAAGTCCCTTTTTGATAAGCTCAACGGCAAATTCATACATCTGATCAAAATACTGTGATGCATAGAAAAATCTGTCGTCCCAATCATAACCGAGCCACTTGATATCCTCTTTGATAGCGTCAATATATTCTACATCTTCCTTTGTAGGGTTGGTATCGTCCATACGAAGATTGCAGATTCCGCCGAAATGCTCGGCAGTACCAAAGTCAATGCAAAGAGCCTTTGCATGACCTATGTGAAGATAGCCGTTCGGTTCGGGAGGAAAACGGGTGTGAACCCTTTTGCCCTCAAATCTTCCGCCCTCGGCAGTATCCTCTTTTATAAATTCCCAGATGAAGTTGCCCTGAACGGCAGCTTCATCTTCAACATTCTTTATTTCATCAGCCATTTGCCGTGTACCTCCGTCAGTAGAATTATGCGCCGAGCTTCTCAAGACCGATTTCAAGTCTTCTGAGTGACTCTTCTCTTCCGAGAATGTCAAGAATTTCAACAGCACCGCCCGGAGTTACTGTCTTGCCTGCTGCGGCAATTCTTACAGGCCACATAACAGTGCCGTTTTTAAGCTCTTTTTCAACTGCCATATTGATGAGGCAATCGTGAATTGAAGTGTTGTCCCAAACAGGCATAGCCTTTAATCTTTCGTAAGCCTCACGCAATACAACGGGAGCGTTTTCAAGATTAGTCTTGCTCTTCTTATTTACGAAAAGTTCCTTGTCATATTCGGGAAGTTCTGCAAAGAAACCGAGCATTTCGGGAATATCCGTAAGCTTTGTAGTTCTTTTCTGAAGAATTTCGGCAAACTTCTCAAAAGGCATTTCTCTGTCGCCGAAAACCTTCTTATAGTATGGCATACAAGCATCCGTAAATTCTTCGGGAGTCATAGCCTTTAAATACTCACCGTTGAACCATGAAAGCTTGTCATAGTCAAAAATTGACGGTGACTTGCTGATACCGCTTACATCAAACTCTTTTTCAAGTTCTGCGAGGGTAAAGATTTCCTGATTATCCTTTGGACACCAGCCGAGAAGTGCAATATAGTTGATGATTGCCTGTGGGAGGTAGCCCTCGTTAATAAGGTCATAGAAGCCTGTTGCGCCGTGACGCTTTGAAAGCTTTGAAACATTGCCGTCGGCATCCTTGCCCATAATGAGCGGAAGGTGGATATATGTCGGAATTTCCCATCCGAATGCTTCATAAAGAAGATTATATTTCGGTGTGGAGCTTAAATATTCACAACCACGGACAACATGAGTAATGCCCATTGTGTGGTCGTCAATTACATTTGCAAAGTTGTATGTCGGGTAGCCGTCAGTCTTAATGAGAATCTGATCCTGAAGTTCGCTGTTGTCAACGGTAATTTCACCGAAAACCGCGTCTGTAAAGGTTGTACTGCCCTCAATCGGCATTTTCTGACGGATTACATAAGGTGTACCCTCGGCAAGAAGTCTGTCGATTTCTTCCTGCGGAAGATTACGGCAATGTCTGTCATAACCGCCGCCAACGCTGTCCTCCTGTAACTTTTCAAGTCTTTCCTTTGTGCAGAAACAACGGTAAGCCTTTCCCTCTTTTATAAGCTGTTCGGCATAAGGAAGATACATATCCTTTCTTTCGGACTGAACATAAGGACCGAAATCGCCGCCGATATCGGGGCCTTCATCGTGTTTAAGTCCTGCAAGCTTCATTGTATCGTATATAACATCAACCGCACCCTCAACAAGGCGTTCACGGTCGGTATCTTCAATTCTGAGAACAAATTTACCGTTTTGTGATTTTGCAACGAGGTACTCATAAAGAGCAGTACGCAGATTGCCGACATGCATAAAACCTGTCGGGCTTGGTGCATATCGTGTACGGACAGTTTTTTCAGCCATAATAATATCCCTCCGAAATTTATGTTTAGGTGTGTCGGTCAGCGCATATTTCACCCACAACACCGTTGTTACATATATACGATTTATTATATCATACCGTTTCTGCGTTTTCAAGTCCGTAGGGGCGCTCATCGGGCGCCCGCCTTGATGAAATATTATGTTCGTACATATATTTTTTATATGATGAAAATTGTGTATTCGTTTGTAGCAATCATTTAGCGACATTTATAGAATTTGTTTTAGCATATAATTTGTGCCGTTACTTGCGAGCGTCCAATGAATGCCCTACAAACATATACTTTCATATAATAAAAATTGCATCAGAACCTTTCTCGGGCATCTGATGCAATTCATTTATCTAACTATCTTCTCGAACAGACAGCGGTGGCACACCGCCGACCATAACTTTTAACTATTCACTTTTCACTGCTGACGAAATCAGCCTGCATATGTTCCCATATACAGCGGAATGTCACTTTCGTTATCGAGGATAACGAACATAAACGGACGATTAAATTCTATCGTAACATCGGTGTCGGCAAGCTTTTGTGTTCTCTTTTCAAGCTCTGCTTTGTCACCGTTTGACTGCATACCGCTGATTCCGCCTGCGTTAATTGAAAGTGACGGAGCAATGTCATACATTGCGCTGAATGCAATATCATCGGAACGGCTCAGATTTTTATAGCTTGAACGGTCAGCCGTAAACGATGAATTGATTCCGCTTTTTTCAACAATCTGTGTCATATCATTCGCAGACTTACTTCCGCTGACTGAAAATTCCGGAATTTTTGCCTTGGCGGTCTTGGTCACATCAACGCTGTCAAGCAATGTTGTGTATTCAAGGCTCGTAAAATCGGTTGCGTAATCATCAAGCGAAACACCTTCGTTCGGCATAATAACCATCATTTTGAGAGGGGTCTGCGAGAAATATTTCATAACGGCAGTCGCCTTATTTGACTTCATATATGTTTCGTTTGAGGTCATATATGTAACTTCTTTTTCACCGTCAGCCGACTTGAACTTGCCCTTTTCAATGTCGGTTTGTGCATAGGGGTTAAGCCACTTGTCGCAAATATCTGCCGCAGAAAGTGAAATCACGCTCTGCTTTGTGTCAAGTTTTGAAAAAACAGAACCGCTGTTTGTAAAGTCGGCATATTTTTTATCAAGCTTTTTAAGAGCGTCATTGCTTGCAAAATCAAAACGCAGAACATCGGTGTCATAATAGTCCTTTGTTGTCTTCAAAAAGCCCGTCATAATGTCGGCATTATCATTTGAGATAATCGAGTTTGAAAGCTTTACAAAATTCTTATCATTGTTTTCGTTGTTATCTGACGAAGTTTGTGAGCTTTCGGGAGATTTGTCCGATGATGCAACCGACTGAATACGGCTTGCAAAATATGACGCACACTGATTCATATTTTCAAGTGTAACACCGCTGCAAAGTGCATTTGTGATTTCTTCCTGAGTATCACCCGACGCACCGTTTGCCATAGCCTCAAGATTAAGAACCGCATTAGCGGGGCAAAATACATATGAACCGCTATTGTGACGGTTCCTGAAAAGTCTGAGTTCAAAATCGGTTATTTTTGCGGAATAGGTATCATATGATGATGGGGCGGTTTCTGCACCGTCGGCATAATTGAATGTATCATCTGTTTTGTCAGAGCGTGTGTATTTAAGCGAAAGATTTTCGCTGTCCGAAAATTCATCGGGATTTGAACACGCCGTAAGCACTGTGCCTGCCATAAGAAGGCACAATGCAAGAGAAATTGCTTTTTTCATCATTTGTTATTTCCTCCATTGGATTCGTTGCAAAGCTTTTGTGCAAGTCTGAATATTTTTTCTGCTGAATCGGGACGGTGCAGCTCTCTGCACTTTGCCTTCATCTCTTCAAGCTTTTCTTTGTCTTTTACAAGGTTTACAATATCGTCAGCGCCTGTCTTTTTCCGGAGCATAATTGCCGCACCTTTGTTAAGCAAAAATTCGGCATTATCTCGCTCCTGACCGGGGAATGCACTGTAGATTGCCATAGGAAGCGAGCAGGCAAGGCTTTCGGTAACGGTAAGTCCGCCCGGCTTTGTGACGATAAGGTCGGATATGTGCATATAATCTTCAACATTCTTTACGAAGTACAAAAGCTTTGTGTTATCCTGCATACCCGTTTCTTCAACCAGCTTTTCAAGGTTGGCAAACAGCTTTATGTTTCTGCCTGTAATGACAATAAATTGCATTTCGGAAGCACGCTGTGCAAGGGCTTTGTAGAAGCTCAGCACGCTTGTAACACCGAAAGAACCTGCCATAAGCAGAATTGTAGGCTTGTTAGGATCAAGTCCTTCACGCTCACAAATTGCCTTTTTGTCAAAAGGCTCTGTAAAGCGGTCAAAAATCGGAATGCCGAGCGGATATATTATGCTCTTGTCAACACCGTATTCATCAATAAGCTTTGTCGCCATATCAGGCTCTGCAAGCACATACGCGTCAACATACGGAACAATATATGTTCTGTGTGCGTCATAGTCAGTGATAAGGCTGATTGCCTTAACATCAATCTTGTGCTGACGGCGAAGTTTTGAAACCATTGTTGTAACAAACGGATGACACATAATGATTGCATCGGGTTTGTACTCGTTGATTGTATCAAGCAGCTTTGCCGACATCATTGTGTTTGACTGCATAACAGCCTTGTACATAAGAGTTCTTCTGTCGGTAATTTTGTAAAATTTGCCATAAACCTTGGGAATCTTTGTTGCCATAAAATGATAGCCGTCACAAACGGTTTTATCGTACACCTTTCCGATTGTTTTCATAGCGTCAATAACCTTGACCTTTGTATCGGGGCTTACAGCTTTTATTTTTGATTCAATAGCCGCGGCGGCTCTTTTATGTCCGCCGCCTGTTGAGGCTGTGAATATGATTATTTTCATATCAATTCTCCGTAAACTTAAAATAAGCGCAAAACGGTTTTGCACGCAGGTGCGCTTAATGCTATTATACTTTTTATCGGCAAGTATTTCAATAGATTATTTTCTCAATTCGGCTGAAAATTGAATAAAATTTTTGCGTATCGGACCTGTATTTCGTCCATTCAAAAAGCCGTCAAATTATTTTGGGCAAAAGAACTTAAATTTATATAAAAAATTTTTCTAAATTTTGTGTTTTCACACTTTATTTTTTCAAAATTATATTGTAAAATAAATACTGTACTGTTATATATTACAGTACAGGGTAATTAAAGGAAGTAATGAAAAGTATTAGCCATTGTCGAAAGTCGAATGCAGTCGATTTTTTGACAGGCAATTTTGGGATATATTATGAGGTGAATTTTTTGAGCAAGAATTATATGGACGATATTCTTGTTGTTGACGAGGAGTTGGTTGACATCAACTACGGCAGCAACGGCTCATCTAACGGCAAGAAGGGCAGGCACTCGGCAGGAAGTTACACTGCTAAAGGCGAGAAAAAGAGCAAGAAAAAGCTTGCAATCATTATTTCTTCAGCCGCAGCCGCAGTTGTAGCACTCGGTGTTGCAGGCTTCTGCGTTTTCGGCGGAAATCTTTTCAACAAAGTTGAAGAGGCTATGGCAGGCGAATTTAAATTTCCCGACGGCACAACCGTTTCGGGTATTTCAATTTCAGGCAAAACATACGATGAGGCGAAAAAGCTTCTCGAAAAGAACGAGGAAAGCTTTGTCAAGCCACTCAGCATTTCGGTTGATGTAAACGGAATCATCAGCAAAGTAACAGAAAAAGATTTTAAGTATACATACGACATTGAGTCGGTGCTTAATGAAATCAAAACAAAGGCAACAGACCCGTCTGCGGAAACCGCTTCAACAAGCGGCTCAACCTACACCGTAACCGCTACGGTAATCCCCGAAAGCGTTGAAGAGGCCGCCAAAAAGGTCGCAAAGAAAAATTACAAGGGAGCTGAAAACGCCTATGTTTCAAAGTTCCACCCTTTTGCGAAAAAGCGTTTTGAATATACAGAGGAAACTCAGGGACAAAAGGTAAACGAAACCGACCTTACAAATCAGTTCAAGGGCGTGTTTGCAAGCGGTGCAAGCGAATACAGAATTATTGCCGATGTTGAAAAAACAGACGCAAAAATCACGGTTGACGATTTGAAGAAAAACATCGTTCTTCTTTCAACATACGAAACAGTTTCAACCAACACGGCAAACGGAACAGAAAATATGCGTGTTTCGCTTAAAGCCTGCAACGGTTCGGTTATTGAGCCCGGTGCAACATGGTCATTCAACAAATGCACAGGCAACTCAAACCTTGAATCACTCGGCTACAAACCGGCAGGCGTTATTTCAAACGGCAAATCCGATATCGGCATCGGCGGCGGTATATGCCAGTCCAGTTCAACAATCTACAATGCGGCAGTCAGAGCCAATATGAAGGTTGAGGAACGCTACTGTCACAAGTGGGCATCAAGCTATGTTCCGACAGGTCTTGACGCAACAATCGACTACGGCAACCTTGACCTCAAGCTTTCCAATCCGACAGACTACCAGATGTTCCTTGAATGTAAAGTTGTTGACGGCACTCTCTATGTTTCATTCTGGGGTTGGAAGTCTGATTCTTATGACCTCATTATGACTCGTAACAAGCTCACGGATCGGGGCGGTTCAAGCTATACCGTAAAGGCTTGGAGAGTTTACTACAAGGATGGCAAAGAGGTTGATTCAGAGTCACTCGGCTCTTCAACTTATGACTCAGAAAACGGCTATGTTTTCATTGATGCGGCAAACGATCCTCGTGCAAAGTACGGTGATGATGTTGATGTTCCCGATGAAACAGCACCCGCAGATGATGATGACAATTCAAGTTCAAGCTCTTCAAGTTCACAGCCATCATACAGTGAACCGTCACATTCAAGCAGTTCGTCATCTTCATCAAGCCACGCAAGCAGTTCATCAAGTTCTTCAAGCAGCTCATCATCAAGCCACTCAAGTTCAGAACCAAAGACAGATCCCGAGCCTGAGCCGGAACCTGAGCCAACACAAGCAGAATCTGATGTTACAGAATAACTTAACAATTGAAATTTAACAAACGATAATAAAAGAACTCCCTTTCGCAGATAATAACAGCGGAAGGGAGTTTTTGTATGTTAAAAAGAAAAGGAGCGTACACAATAGAATTTGAAAATCAACCTGTTATTGCGGGTTGGGGTTCGGTTGTCGGTAACAAGGAATCCGAAGGTCCGCTCAAAAATTACTTTGACAAAATCATCTACGACAGTTATGACGGCTGCGATACTTTTGAACAAGCGGAAAGTATGTTTCAGGGAGAGGCTCTTGAAAAGGCACTTGAACGGTCAAAAATACACGCAAGCGAGGTTGACTGCGTTTTTGCAGGCGATTTGCTCAATCAGTGCATCGGTTCAAGCTTTGGACTTATGAAGTTCGGAATACCGTATCTCGGGCAGTACGGTGCGTGTTCGACAATGGCACAGAGCCTTATTATGGCGGCAGCGGCTGTTGAAAGCGGCGGTGCAAAAATTTCCGCCTGCGTAACTTCATCACACTTTGCGTCGGCTGAACGGCAGTACCGCTTTCCGCTTGAATACGGCGGTGTTCGCACTCCGACCGCACAATGGACGGTTACCGGTGCAGGAAGCTGTATTTTGAAAAATCTAAAAAAAGGTGTCTGCGTTGCAAAGGCGACAGTCGGCAGAATAGTTGATCTCGGAGTAAGTGATGCCAATAATATGGGTGCGGCAATGGCACCTGCGGCGGCTCAAACGCTTGAAAGCTACCTTGAGGACACCGCAACATCTCCCGATGATTACGATATGATTATCACAGGCGACCTCGGTGAAGTCGGAAGTAAGTCGCTTTATGATTTGCTTGAGCGTGACGGAATAAACATCAGAAAACAGCATAACGATTGTGGACTTATGATTTTTGAACGGTCAAATCAGGATGTTCACGCAGGCGGTTCCGGCTGCGGATGTGCCGCATCTGTGCTTTGTTCAAAAATTATGGACGATTTTCAGAACGGTCTCGTCCAAAATATCCTGTTTATGGCAACAGGTGCACTTATGAGTCCAACATCAAGCGGACAAGGGGCAAATATCCCCTCAATTGCCCATTTGGTAAATATAAAAATAAAGTAAAATTTTTTCAAAATATCTGTTCAAATGAAATTCTATGTGTTATAATGAACCTGTATGAATGATGATAGAATGCCAAAATAGCCTGTTTTGCAATTTTATTTTGCGACAGGCAGAGTAAGTATACGAATAGGAGTTGCGTTTATGTTTGGCAGAATTCAAAACATTGACAACAGGGTTATTGACAACATATCCCGAATTCATAAGCCGGCACTAAACAGAATAATGATTACTGCGTCTCGTGCAGGCAATGCGGGTCTGATATGGTGGGCGATTTGTCTGCCTTTCCTTATAAATCCAAACTGGAGGGCAACAGCCGCAAACTTTATTTTCGGACTTGCTTGGGCTCACCTTATGGGCGAGATTATTATAAAGCACATTGTAAAGCGTGTGCGACCTTGCCACAGCCTTGATGATGACGAACAGCTTATTGACCGACCGAGATTTTACTCATTCCCGTCAGGCCACACCACAGCGTCGTTTGCAATGGTTGGCGTTGCACTTCTGCGTTGCAGATTGGTAACATTTATGCCGATTCTCGCACTTGCAATGCTGATTGCATTTTCAAGAGTTTACCTGCGTGTGCATTATCTCACAGATGTTATCGCCGGTATGATTTTAGGCTTAACCTGCGGAATCTGCTCAGTGCTTATCTTCAATACCGTTGTCCCCATGTGGTTCCCCGGTGTGTAATCCCCGGCAGTCATAACATTGTCAAAAATCATCGGTAACCAATGACCGATAGCTAAACAAACTTAAAACATTTTAACAAACCAAACGCCACCCAATCACTCGGGTGGCGTTTTTGTTGGGGGTGTTTTCGTATCCGTATAACTTTATCATTTTTTATTTTTGTCTTTTCGGTTGACAAGCCATTTTATGATATGGAACGCACCAAGCGCAAATGCAAACGCTGCTGCCAAATTGACGCCCAGACTTACCAATGATAAGAACCATGGATGCTCGTCATTAGAAAATGTTAACATAAAATCGTACAAATCAATACAGGCTGAAGAAATTGCAATAATACCTATTGCACCACCGATTGCGCCCAGAATATTATCAGCTCTTTGCTGTCTGCTTGCTTTTTGTGATTCTCTAATTTCAAAGAGATTCTGTATCTGTAGTTGCAGGTCAGATTCAAGTTCCTTTATAAAAAGCATCTTCTGCAATTTTCTGTATATTTCAATTCCCTGAATTTGAGAGGTAACCTCGGGAATCATTATTTGTCCCTGAAAATGAGTAAATTCCTCAATCAGTTTTTCGGTTTTATTCTCGTCTTTAACCGCCTCATTTATCTTAACATCAAATGCGATAAGCGATGCACGCTGAACTATTACCAGTATGCACATCTGAATATATTCAGTAAGGAACGGTCCAACTACAACATCGTTTTGGCGAGAATCTTCACCGGTCAGGCAAACCATAGAATGGTTTGTAAAGGCATAAATCGTACCATAATCATACCATCTTTTATACAACTGTTTTTTCAAACATTCTTCGACCATATCAGCGTCTTGACATCTGCTGTTTGCAGGGTCGCAATTTATAATTGCATATAATTCTTTTGCTTTTTTTGTATTCTCAAGATAACTCGGACTTTCTCTAAAATAATCAACCAGCTTTTTATCACGAATTACACAACAAGAAAACATACGGTCATCAATCGCTGATTCAATCAAATCATCGGTACAACCAAGTATTTCTTTTACGATATTCGGAATCAACGCAGGTTTGCGTATGTATTCCGGCAGACCACCGTCCTTGTTAAATGATCTTTCCCAGAAATTGTCCACAATAGAGCACTTGTCACTTTTTATGCTTATTGATTCGGCACAAAGAAAATATGAATTTTCATATTCTGGAATAAATTCAGGATAAATTCGACGGCCGTATTCATTTATTGACTTGACGATTCTTCTTTTCTCTTCCTCAGTCAAATTAAAATCGGGTCGATACTCTGTTTCATATATAAGAATCCCGATACTTGTACCGGGATATAATTTTAACTTTACGCCTGTGAGGTTAAGAACAAAGGGGTTATCTTCCGTTTTTACCTTAATTTCGTAGGTACATCCGGTATCAAGTTTATACTTGTAACAGTTTACATTTTTTCCTGATACAAGCAGAGCTTTCCGTGCAGACTTGTTAAAGTATTGAAAGCAAGCATAGTCCCATTTCAGTTTTTTTGTCATTTTGTCATTCTGAATAAAAAGGCTATTCTCGTTTTCGACTATAACATCCTCTTGCCATTTCTTGTTATCTGAAATAACAGTGTCAAGTTTTTGTTTATAAATAAACGGATAAATAAACCTATGATAGCTGTAAACAGGATTTTCTGTACAACTCTCCCCCGCATTTTTAGTCATATTGCATTACCCTTTCGCACATCTTCCTTTTGTGGGATACCCTTATAAAATATATTTTATCACAGCAAAACCTACAATACAACAAAAAACAGCGCCAATTTTGAGTCGGTGCTGTTTTTTTGCAATTTTTTGTTGGAAAATATTATTTTATTATCTCACGGTAACACTTGTAAAGCTCATTCAAAAATTTAACTTTATCTGCTTTTCTTTCTTTTATCATATCTTCTGGGTTGTAACCGCTTTTGTATTTACCAAGAAAAGCCGTTACGCATTGCAGTTTCATATCTTTGTTTTTCTTACCATACCAGTCAATTTTGTCATTATAGTCTTTTTGAACAGAAACGGCTCTGCGTGTCTTTTCGCCGAGTTTTCGATTAAGACTTCGGTCAAGGTACATTAAATTACCGATTGAATTTTCAATTTTATCTTCTTCATTCAATTCAGAATTTGAATATCTGTGTGAAATAATGTGTTCTATGTCAAGATTCCACTTTGGTCTGTAAAACAAATCATTCTTAACTGTTATTGCATCAATTTTCTTTTCCGAATCATTTATATAACTCAGCATAACAAAAAGATGTTTCATTCTGTTGGTGAAAACTGCATTTTCAAAAATCGCTTTAAATCCGTTGAAATCATCTTTGTTCGTGTGCTCGTCAAGTTTATTCTGTAATATTTCGTCAATATTATTTATTTCTCCGCTATTTAATATATCGGCAATTTTACTGTACACCTCGTAAATCTGTCTTGAATATGATGACGCAAAGATTGAACAGTACTTCCATATAGCGGTCACTGCATTTTCTGTATTTGAAATAATGTCATCTGTTATGGTTATTTCGTTGCAACACTGTTCATAAACAAAATAGTAATACAGATTTGTCAGCTTGCCGTATCCGCTGTTTTTAAGCAATTCTTTGGCACAACGCTTTATCAAATCAGTGTTTTTCTTATCGTGTTTTTCTAAATACTTTTGAGTTTCGCTCATACACTTTGCAATCTCACAAAAGGATTCAAGCTGTCCTTTTTTTGATAACTTTAATTTATCTTTTCCATTGAACAAGCCGTCCTTTTCAATAAAGAACATATTATTACTCGCCCTGAGTTTTTCCTGCGTGAATTTACCACTTATCTTCATAATATGGAATCTAAAAACATCCAGAAGTGTGTTTTCATCAAGGCTGTACGCTCCGTCAAATTTTGTAACATTTTCATATGCTTCATTGATTTTTTTAAGAACTTTTGACTTTTCAAGGTTACTATCTTTGCAAAGATAATCGCAAAAGTTGATTTTAAAAATATCCTTTACATCAAGGCTAAGACCTGTTGTGTTGATTGAATTAAATATTTTCAGCGTTGTAGCAATTGAATCGACATCCGAAACATAGATTGACACAAAGATGATTTTTTCATCTATGAAATTTTTAAATTTATTTTTCAAACCCGCATCTTTCTTAAAGTAATCTTCAATACATTCTCTGTTTTCATCATACTTTGGACTATCAAGACTATCTTCAAGTGATTTGCCGTTAATTTCGTTTAAAACATTCGGAAATTCCTTTGTACCAAGAAATTTTCTCAAAATATAAAATGTGGTAATTCTCTGGTGACCGTCAATTATTTCACAACTGATTTCACCGTTATCTACTGCTGAAAAATTATCTTCAGCAATGTTTCCTTTGACATTGAATTGAAGCGTTCCGAACAGCAAACTTTCAGTCGTATTTGTATCTATATGTTCTCGTATGCTTTCAAGCATATTGTCTATCTCTTTTTTGCCCCATTCATACGGTCTTTGATATGCAGGGACAATATATTGTCTGTCACCGGATAAAACATCTTTCAAAGATTCTTTCTTTGGGTATAAATTCATCTTACATTCTCCTTTTTGTTGGATTATTTTATAAACATTTTATTACAGCAAAACCTATAATGCAACACAAAACAGCACCAATTTTGAGTCGGTGCTGTTTTTTTTGCAATATTTTATTATATAATTTTATTGAATAATCAAAGCTTAATGTTATTCATCTCGTCACCGAGGACATCGGCGATTTCTTTCAGATGACCTGTGCGTTTGCCTTTTAGTTTATAGAACTGCAAAAGTCCGTAGCCGGGGTACTCGTTGCCCTCAACCATAACGGGACCGTTCTTTGAAAAGGCGATGTCCCAACCGATATATCTCACCTGCGGAATCTTTTCCGCCGCCTCAACAACCATATCAAGCGCCTCTCGAACACCTGCAATCTTAACCTCGGAGAACTTTTTGCCTGTCATCGGGTGTTTGTCATAAACATTGCCGTAGTCGTCAATTACATTACTGTCGATTCTGCCGTCTGCGTCAAGGCTGAGGTAGAGGTCATTTGTACAGCCGATAACATTCGACTCATCCTGATTGATACGGAGAGCGTTATTTATTATATGCGCCTTGCCGTCCTTATAGAGCGTAACAACTCGCCATGAATTTACAACGCACGGATTGATTTCGTTGAGGTCATCGCTCTGAACGATTGCTTCCTCAACAAGAAGCTGACCGTTTGCCTTGAGTTCATCATAAAGCTTGTTGCTGTCCTTTACATCGGCAACGGTGATTTTTGAAATGCCGTGACCGCCCTCGCCTGTCGGATCTTTTGCAAAAACAGTTTCTCTGCCGTCAAGGAATTTCCTGAAATCTTCCTTACTGCCTGTGCGAAGGTTGATAAAATCTCTTTTGAGATACTTTTTGAAAAGTTCGTCAAAAACAAGCTTGTCACGAAGAAGAACGATATATTCCTCATCGTTGAGATATTCAAGAATTTTGTAGAAAGTCTTTGCAGTTACAAAGGTTTTTTTCTCTTTAGCCGAAAGGTTGATAAAATCGCAACGGAAATAGTCCGTGTAGCCTGTGCCTCTGATGAGAAAGTTGCGGATTATGTCGAACTTGATATAAGCCTTTGACTTACCGCTGTTCTTGGCGATAATGTCAATGTGCTTGTCCATTCTGCTGTGGTTAATATCTCTGAATTTATTCAAAAGCCATTTGTGTACCGAAACTGCCATCTTACTTCTCCTTTACAATCTTACCGTCTTTTACATAAAATCTCGGATTGTTCTTGCCTATATTCACAAGCGCCTCGGCATTGCCCATACCCGAACTTCTGCCGAACATTCCAACTGTTATGCCGTCACCGAGGAGTGTTACCTCGTCATCAATTTTTACCGATGAATCAACCTTAACAGCCGTCATATTCATACACATCTCACCGACAACAGGATATTTTTTGCCGTTGATAACAACCTGTCTGCCGTGATTTGCGTGACCGATGCCGTTGTTGTAGCCGACAGGAAGAATTGCAAGAATAATATCCTCATCTGCCGTATATGACGCATTGTAGCCGAACCACTCGCCCTTGTTCACCTTTTTAAGCTGAAGAATACGGGTTTTCATCTTCATAGCCGGCTGTAAATCTATCTTTACATCAAAATATGTTTCGCTGATGTTGTACTTCTTAATGAAGTAATTGTTTCGCATTTTGCGGAGTCTGTCCTTTGGCGAATTTGAAAGAGAATCGGGGGCAACATTGTAGCCATAGATTGCAATGCCCATTCTCACGCCTGTTGTAAAAGGCTGTTTCGGGTGGGTGAGCATTGAAACGGAACTGCCCATATGGACAATCGGGATTTTATTCAAATCAATAAGCGATGTAAGCTCCTTGAAGTTTCTGACCTGCTCGTCCCAATGGGGGTCAAAAATTCCCGCAGTTGCAAAATGCTGATAAATTCCCTCAAGAACAAAATTTGAACCGTTAATCATATCAACGGCAGTTTTAACCGCGTTCTTATCCTTGAAGCCGAGGCGGTTAAAGCCTGTATCAATCTGGAGATGAACCTTAAAATTGTAGTCAATGTTCAAGTCGAGCAACTTTTTGAGGTAGTCAAGCTCATTCACGGCAATTGTAAGGCCAAGCTGTTTAGCCTCTTCAATTCTCGAAAGATGAACCGGATGCAGGCACAAAAGCGGAGCATCCTTGTTGACTTTACGAAAGCTTTGAGCCTCCTCAAGAGAGGACACGGCAAAATAGTTAATGCCGTTTTTGTACATTTCATTTGCCACTTTCATACCGTGACCGTAGCCGTCGCCCTTTAAAACGGCAATGAAATATTTGTAGTCGCTGTATTTTTGTGTTATCGCACGAGCATTTGCACCGATTTTGTCAAGGTCAATTTCAACATATGAATCCAGCATTGTAAAGCCTCCGTTAATACACTATATCTTTAGAATTATAGCATAATTGCATAGGTAAATCAATACTTAAACTGTAGGGGCGAACAGCGAGTCGCCGTTCACAATTCGTGCAGACAGTTTTGTGGTATCAAAAACATATTATGCCCGAGCGTGTATAAAATTGAAAATTGAAAATTAAAGTCGCCGCTACAGTAGAACAATATCTTTGCAACATTTATATAATTTGTTTCAACATATAATTTGTGTCGTTACTTGCGGGAGAACACGGTTCTCCCCTACAGTTTAAAATATAATTTCATATAAAATAAAATTGCATCAATGCCGTATTCGGGCATCAATGCAATTCATTTATCTAAACTATCTTCTCAAAAGGATTGCGGTGGCACACCACCGACCGTAATTTTCAACTTTTAACTTTCAATTTAAAAGCTCCGCTCGGGCAATTTAACCCTCGCATTTGTAAAACTGTCTTCACAAACCGAAAACGGCGGTTCGCCGTCAATTTTAATTAGAATAACCTTACACGATTCCGACAATATACTTCTGCATAATCGTTGCGTCGGTTACGGAAATGCTTGAATCTGAATTTACATCGGAGCTGATGAACTCGGCATCACTCTGGGTCAGAACTCCTACAACCGCCTTTTGAACTGCGGTTGCATCGGCAACATTGATTACACCGTCACAATTCGCATCGCCGTAGAGAATCTTCTGCGTTGCACCGAGCGAACTTGCCATAATATAATTTGTTGTGCCGATTAAGTTGTTGCCTCTGTCAATTCTCTTCAAAAACTGCATAGTTGAGTTCTTGTTCGGTGAATCCGACAATGCGACACACAGACCGTCGCCTTTAAGCACTATTCCGTAGCAGGCAACAAGCGTTGAATCCGAAGTGCCGCTGATTTTCTGCACAATTGTTTCGGTCTTGCCTGTTCTCACATTATATGAATACACGCTCTTGTCCGTGTTGTAATACAGCATATCGTTGTACTTTTCAAGGCTCATAAACGAGTTCTGCCAGTAGTAACCCTGACCTGCACTCCACCTTGCGCTTATCTTTTTAACGCTTTCGGACTTGTTGTTTTCAAGGTCATACTTTACCATTGTCTTTGCATCTGCAAGACCGTAATCGTTTATAATTCCGTAGAAATCGCCGTTAATCTCACAAAGTCTTGTGTCAAAGGTGTGAATCTTTGAATTATCATACTTTGTTGAAGTTGCCTTATTTGTGGTTGTGTAGTTATAGTGCTTTGACGGAAGATTCTGAATTGCATTGTCGCTTAAAAGAAAGTATGCATGCTGAGCGTGACCGGGTCTGTCATAAAGCGGATCGTCCCAAGTTACATCAACATTGTACCACGCGTTACCGATATGCACCTTGTTCCACATATGGTTCATACTTACCGAAACAACAATTTCGCTGTCAATGCCTGCAAGCGACAAAAGGTATGAATACGCAAGGGCATAACCCTGACACACTGAAGTTCCGTCAACGAGCAAATCGTAAATATCAGCCTTATTGTGGTCATCAGTGCTGTACCTGCCCAGAATTGTAAGCTCATCGTGGATTACAAGAGCCTTTTCCGCATCGGTCATACTGTCATTCACAAGTGAAAGAATTCTTTCGGTTTCATTGTCAACAGCTTTTTTCATGCTCTGATATTGACTGCTGTCGCAGGTGTACTCGGGGAAAAATCCGATAACCTTGTCATTAGCCGCATCATATGTATACGAAAAGCCTGTCTTAACATAGAAAAACTCGGGATGAGTAAGTGTCGTCACCTTAAAAATTTCTGCCGCATCCGACCTTGGAATGTTGAAATCGCTGACATCAATTTCCTCGTCAAAATTCTTAAAACCTTCGCAGACAACGCTGTCTATACCTTTGTATTTATCGTGGATTGTCTTGTTGTACACAATCTGTCCGACTTTGTCCGATGAATATGCCGAGGTTGTGAACACACCTGTTGACACAACACACGATACCGCAATCATCACCGTGAGCATTAAAGCAAAAAATCTGCCTGTAAATTTGTTCCTCTTACTCATTGAAAAAGCCTCCTCTCCGAAAATCGTGATTCAAATTGATCGGTTGATTTTCTCTGACTCTTCGATTAAATTGTAGCATTTTGTCGAACGATTATTCAATTCGCATAAACACCTAAGTTGTTAACACTTATTTGTCTAATTATACAAAAATTTAGTTTAATCACTGATAAAACGCAATAAAATATACTAAGCTATCCCGTCATACAATCTTCCGTTTGCACATACAATCTATTACAGGCGTCCACTTGAGTGGACAGACAGGAGGGCTGTATGTGAAAGGTATCGTAGAAGAAAGAGCGGCAATGCTCGGAGAATACATAATTGAAAGCAAAGCCACCGTGAGAAGTACGGCAAAAAAATTCGGTGTGAGCAAAAGCACAGTGCATAAAGATGTAAGCCAACGGCTAAAGGTGCTTAACCCTGCGCTTTACCGACAGGTCAGAGAAATTCTTGACACCAACAAAAGCGAGCGGCACATAAGGGGCGGTCTTGCAACAAAAAATAAATATCTGCAAAAGAAAGCCTCCGAAAGCGAAAAAAGCTGAAAATCAACTGCAATACGGCTCATATACCATACGAAATCGCCTTTTTAAAGCATATTTTGGATATTTTGGAACTTTACTTTTTATGACTTGCGTTGTATAATTTAATGTAAGTGTCATTTTCCGATTTTGCGAATGGCACTAAGAGTTTCAGTGGGAAATTTCATTTTCTACCGAATTTCCAAGGGAAGATTACTCCAAATCAAATGGAGTGTAATATTTTCAGATTTGTCTATAGTTTGTGTACGGCAGTGGTTAATGCACGGCTGTACCTGAGGAGAAATTAAAAATGAGAAAAATTCCGTTTTCACCGCCTGACCTTTCTCAGTCAGAAATTGACGAAGTTATAAAGGTTCTAAAATCGGGCTGGATTACAACAGGTCCCGAAACAAAGCTTTTTGAAAGCCGTATTGCAGAAAGATGTCACACAGAAAAGGCTGTCTGCCTTTCATCGCAGACCTCTTGTGCCGAGCTTACTCTGCGTATTCTCGGCATCGGTCCCGGAGATGAGGTCATAGTTCCTGCGTACACCTACACGGCAACCGCATCAATCATCTACCATGTTGGCGCAAAGCCTGTTATGATTGACTGCAAAAGCGGCAGCTTCGAGATGGACTACGATAAAATGGAGGCGGCAATCAACCACAACACAAAGGTTATCATTCCTGTTGATCTTGCAGGCGTTGTGTGCGATTATGACCGTATTTTTGAGGCTGTTGAAAGAAAGAAAAGCGTTTTCAATCCGCGCAACGAGCTTCAGGAAAAGTTCGGCAGAGTTATTGTTATGGCTGACGGCGCTCACGCATTCGGTGCGCAATGGCACGGTAAAATGTGCGGTGAAATTGCCGACTTCACAAACTTCAGCTTTCACGCTGTAAAGAATATGACAACTGCAGAGGGCGGTGCGGCTGTTCACCGTTCACACGACGGAATTGACGAGGAAGAAATGTACAAGCAGTATATGCTTCTCTCGCTTCACGGTCAGACCAAGGACGCATATCAGAAAAATAAGGTCGCATCGTGGGAATATGATGTTGTTGACACTCAGTACAAGTGTAATATGACCGATGTGCTTGCTGCAATCGGTGTGGCTCAGCTTGAACGCTACGATAAAATTCTCGACCGCAGACATCAGCTTATAAAGCTTTACAACGAAGAGTTCAAGGATTTGCCTGTTCAGGTGCTTAACCACTGCGATGAAGATCACCGCAGCAGCGGACACCTTTACTTTGTAAGATTTATCGGCAAAGACGCAGAATACCGTAACAAGTTCTACAATATGATGGCTGACCACGGCGTTATGTGCAATGTTCACTTTAAGCCGTTGCCGTTGCTTTCGGCATACAGCAAGCGTGGTTTCAAGATTACCGATTATCCAAACGCTTATAATATGCACAAAAACCAGCTCACCCTCCCGATGAACTCAACTCTCACAGACGATGAGGCGTGGTATGTTATCGAAACATTCAAGCAATGTATGAAAACACTTAAATAACGGCGAGTCGCCGTTCCCAGTTCGTGAAGACAGTTTTACGATGCGAGGGTTAATTCACCCGAGCGGAGATTTGTAAATTGAAAATGGAAAATTAAGGTCGGGAAGACAGTTTGCAATAACGCAAACAAATGTCTTCCCGACCGTTTTTTTATGAAAGTTGTTGTTTATTTGTAGGGGCGCTCATCGGGCGCCCGCAAGTAACGGCATAAATTATTATATGCTAGAACAAATTTTATAAATGTTACAAAGTTACTGCTACATCGGAATACACAATATTCTTCATATCAAAACATTTTTATAAAACAACTCCACTCATCAAATTGGTCGGGCATAAAATTTGTTTTACAAACCGACTGTCTTCCCGACCACACTTTTTCACTATTCACTATTAACTTTTACCTGCCCTGTCATTACCAAAGTCCGTTTAATCGGACACCTCTTTTGATAAAATATAAATACAGTAAGGAAGGCAAATGAAAAATAAGGGGGAATAAAAATGCTGAATTTCTGTGTTTATGTTTTTACGGCATACGCTGTGTCGGGTTCTGCGAAGGCGATTATGGGGATTAAACGAAAGCAATCACCCCACCGCAAAAGTCGCCGCAGACGATAATTCACAAAATCAAAGGAGGAAATTATTATGAAAAAACTTTATGTCACCATCACGGGAATGAAATATTATTACGGATTCAATCCGTTCAGCATCGGCAAAAAACTGACCTGCAAAAAAGAACCCAACAACCCGCACGATAACGAGGCAATCAAGGTCACGATGAAAAACATCGGTACAATCGGCTACATAGCAAATTCGCCGTACACCAAAGCCAACGGCACAATGGGCGCAGGCGCAATCAATAATTATGTCAAGAAAAAGTTCAAAGTCAAAGTTATGTTTATGACATCGACAAAAATCATCTGCAAAGTAGTCAGCGGTTTTAAGGATAAATATACCGAAGAAAAGCCTGAAAATTCAATTACCATTGATGAAAAAGAAGTTGTTGAGTTTTAAGGTATCCAAAACATAAGAAAACAACTTTCACCTAAAAATAAACGGTCGGGAAATACAGTTTTGCGTTTTGCAATGTATCTTCCCGACCACATTTTTCACTATTAACTTTTACTTGCCCGAAGGGCTATCGCTGCCTGATAGGGCAATATCGCTATCCGCAGGATAACATCGCTTGCATAGCAAACATAACTCACACGCAGTGTGAATTTAGCTGACGAAAATCAAAGTTTTTCGTCAATACCCCCATCTGTCAAAAAATCTGACGGTTTGATATGTCAGGATATAATTCTGGCTTTCGTGGAAAGCACTCTGAACCATATCGGGGTTGTACATATACATAATGCGGTGCTGAACTGCATCTTTATTCTCGTCAAAAATATAGCTTACCGCCTGAATACAGGCATCGTTAGTGCCGATTTTCGTACTGCCTGTGTAATGACAATTCTTGATTACCGATTCAACGGTTGGATAGCCGTCAAAGCACATTGCGTCCTTTACAGACTGTGCAATGAGTGCCGCACCGATAAATCCGCCCGAGCCGAACTCGCCCATACAAAGCCTTTCGAGCAAATCTCTGTCCTCATCCGTGAGAGTGACCTTTGCACATTCATAGGTTTTATCAGGATTGTCAATCGCAACAAGGTAGCCTGCGTCCCATTGTGACTGATAGTCAACAGGTTCTTTCGGCGGAATTGCCGTTGCAAACGGAACTGTTGCCGCTGCAGTTGTAATCGGCTGAGTTGTAGCCTTTGTTGCCTTGGTGGCTTTTGTCTGAGGCTGAGTTGTAGCCTTGGTAGCCTTTGGCTTTGCTGTAGTTGTTTCAACAGGAACTGTTGTTGTGGGAACAGCCGTTGTCGGTGCAATCTTTTGAATATTCGGATTCACCCTTGCCATTGCCGACTCTTTCGGTGTTTCACCTGCATTAAGCGTTCCGTTTGAGCAGACAACCTGCAACACAACAAAAACGGAAAGCAATACAAGGATAACAGAAAGAACCCTGTTGACATTTTTATTGAAAAACTTCATCGTTTCACCGCCATTTAAAACTTCTGACACAAACAATGTATGTGCAATCAATGCCACATACATTACAATTATACCACTGTATATGGTTGTTTTCAACTTGGGTACTCCACAAAAATGAACTGCCTTTTTTAAACAATATTACCTAAGCGGACAAATTATTACCATAAACAAAAGCCGACGCATATGCACCGGCTTTTTATTTTGAAAATACTTATTTATAATGACTGTTTCTCAGCTCTTCTGTACTTTGAAGGTGTTGTATCATAGTACATTTTGAATGCTCTGTTGAAGTTTGAAATGTTGTTAAAGCCTGACATACCTGCAATTTCGATAACAGGAGTGTCTGTTGTTGTGAGGAGCATTGCGGCTCTTGTAAGTCTGAGCTCGTTAAGGTAGTTTACAAATGTTGTGTTCATAAGCTCCTTGAAGAGGTGTGATACATAGTAACGGCTAAGACCTGTTGTCTGAGCAATTGTGTCAAGAGTAATGCTGTCGCAGAAATTGTTGTTAATGTACTCTGTAATTCTGCGAAGAGCACGGTACTTTTTGCCCTGAGCCTCAACATCACAAATCTTTACAAGACCCGATGAGAAGAGAATGTAGAAAATATCGTACATTTTGCCGTGAACAAGAATCTGGAAGAACTCGTGCTTTTCGTTCTCGGCAGTGATAACAGTGTTAATATCGTCAATAAGATTGTTGTAACGATAGTCGCCTCTCGGAACTTTTGCAAAGTGAGTACAGTTGCCTGTTACAAGACCTCTGATAAGGCTCTGCGGAATAAATTCCTGAGTAAGTGATGCAGGGTTTGAAAGGTTAAGAAGAACAACTTCAACCCTTGCATTGCCTGTATTGTTGATTTTATATCTCTGGTTAGGTGAAATAAAGTAAATATCACCTGTTGAAAGCGAATATGTGTTAGCACCCATTTCGATAGTCATATAGCCATCTCTTACAACAGCCACAAGAACCTCGTTATGGACATTCCATATATCGTCAATAATCATCTCTCCGCAAACCACTCTGTATGCTGAGCTGGACGCAGTTGCCGAACGCAAGAAATCAAAACTCATAATAATAACCCCGATTCTAAAAAATTATGTTTTCAAACATTTTATGTCTGAAAACAACACAACTAATCACTGCAACAATATAATAGACTTTTTACACCATAATGTCAATAATTACGACAAATGTGCAAAAAATAAATGTATAAACTGCAATTAGTGCAAATTTTAAATATTCCGCTGTCTGCTGTATGTTAATTGATTTTTTATTCTACGCAATAATGTATCAATTTTTCTACTGATAATTGTTATGATTGTTTCCGAATCAGACATTATTATTTAACGATTTTAATATGAAATATTGCCAACCATACGGCAATTAAAATGATTCGTTTACATTTTTAAGCTGTTTTTTAAATTCATCAACAACATTTTGCGGTGATATAATTCTGACCTTTCCGCCAAGTCCAAACACCCAAGCGTAGAACTGTTTGCTTGTCATAATATCAACCGATACACCGAATGTTGTGTCGCTTTCCTTTGTAACATAAATATCTTTGCCGAATCGGTCTGCAATAACACCCACGCAATCGTTATCAACCGAAAGACGGACATTTGTTTTTGTTCCGCCGAACATTGAAAACACACCCTTTGAATAGCCGGCAAGGTCAAATTTCTCAAAGGTTTTGCCGCCGTCACGAGGCTCATCAAGCATCCTGATTTTATCCATTTTGTCAACACGATAATGCTTTATGCTGTTTGAAGATGAATCGTAAGCTATCAGATAATAGTTTTCATCGTCCCAACAAAGTGACCACGGAGAGGCAACATATCCGCCTACCTTAACCTTTTCACGCTTGACAATCTTTTCCATACCCGAATAGTCAAGCTCCCAACGGTAATATCGAAACGAAATTTTGCGGTCGGTCGCAATGGCATTCTGAATGTTGTCAACAAGGTAATAAATGCGTTCGTTCATCGTTTTGGCTCGGTTTGAAATAACCACCTGACGCTGCAGTTCCTTGCCCTCATAAACACTTGCAAGGCCCTCAAGCTTGTGAATCAACGAAAAACTCTTTTTCTCTGTGATGAATTTTGAACTCTGAATTGCGTCCACAAGAAGTTTTAATTCGGGCAGTTCAAAATCTCTGCTGCCGACATAATATTTCACAGTTGAAGATTTCGTTTTGCAAATGTCCATCCCAAATTTTTCAAGCACCTGCAAATCATCGTAAAGGCTCTTTCGCTCGGCTTGTATTCCGTACGCCGCAAGTTCCGCAAGAATTTCGCTTGAGGTCAAGCCGTGGTTTTCATCTGTCTTTTCAAGCATAATTCTGCGCAGATACAAAAGCTTTTGTTTTTGCATTGGATTTCTCGACACAATATCGTCCCCTTTCAAAACATTAACAATATGTGTTAATTATATCAAATTTTTAATCTAATTTCCATATATTTTTGAATATTTTTACGGCGAGCCGCCGTTCACAATTCGTGTAGATAGTTTGTAATATCAAAAACATATCATGCCCGAGCGTAGAATTGTAATTGTTTATTTAATCCTCCCACACGGCGAACCGCCGTTCACAATTCGTGCAGATAGTTTGTAATATCAAAATAATATTATGTCGGAGCGTGTATAAAATTGAAAATGTAAAACGGAAAATTGTAGGGGCGAACCTCGTTCGCCCGCTACGGTAGAACAATATCTTTGCAACATTTATATAATTTGTGTCATTACTTGCGGGAGAACACGGTTCTCCCCTACAGTTACACATTCACTTTCATATAAAACAAAAATTGCATTAACGCCATATTGGCATCAATGCAATTTATCTGACTATCTTTTTAAATTTCAACGGTTCTCTTAACCCGCACCGTCAGAGGTATCCATAGGAATTTTGCCGTGTTTCTTCTCAAAATCTGCAATTTCATTCTTTATAAGATGAAGCATATACCAATTCATCGACCTGTCATCATATTTTGCTACATAATCAAACTTACGCAATAAATTTTCATCAATACGCAGTGACAAATGTTTTTGCTTTCCTTTCATAAAATTGCACCTCAAATGAACCTATTATAGGTTTATTATAAGTCCTAAATGTGTTATAATGTAATAATGAACCCATAGTGAGTTCATAAAAGAGGTGATAAAATGAAAGTTGCTATTATCGGGTCAAGAACACTTGAAGTTAGCAACCTTGACGAATACTTACCAAACGAAACAACCGAGATTATTTCGGGAAGTGCAAAAGGCATTGACAGATGTGCAAAAGCATTTGCGGTGAAAAACAATATTAGATACACGGAATTTCTTCCCGAATACAATATATACGGAAAATATGCTCCGCTGAAACGCAATCTTAAAATTATAAGCTACGCAGATTATGTTTTAGCATTTTGGGACGGAAAAAGCAGAGGGACAAGATTTGTTATAGAAAATTGCAGAAAAATGAATAAACCGTTAAGGGTGCTGCTGAAAACAAATTAAGTTTCCATATAGAATTTTTCTACAGACAATACACCGTTTTCATCATATCAAAAAATATATGTATAAACATAAATATTCATCAAGCGGGCGGATAATATCCGCCCCTACAAGTTTGCAACATTTATATAATTTGTGTCATTACTTGCGGGAGAACACGGTTCTCCCCTACAGTTACACATTCACTTTCATATAAAACAAAAATTGCATTAACGCCATATTGGCATCAATGCAATTTATCTGACTATCTTTTCAGACTGCCGTTACATACTAAAGCCGCTCATCATACCGGTAAGCATAACAACTAAGGGCATTGTTGCAAGCGAAAATACTGTTGTTGCGGCAACAATACTGACTGACAATTCAACATCCTTGTTAAATTTTGTTGCAAACATAGTTGTTGTTGCGGCAGTAGGCGCTGATGTAGCGATTACGCAAGCCATGGTAATAATCGGAGTGACACGGCACAATGACATTACAACCGCTGTAAGCATCGGCAAAACAATCAAACGAACCGCCGATGAAAAATATACGCCCTTGTCAGTAAACGCCTTTTTAAAGTCAGCTTGTGAAAGGTAAAAACCGATAATAAGCATCGGGAGCGGAGTGTTCAGAACTGCAAGATATTCAACCGGCTGACTGATTATGTACGGAAGCTTAAAACCTGTAATAAACAGGATAATTGCAAGAAGAACACCGATAAGACCGGGGTTGAGAACAAGCTTTTTGAACGAAAGCTGTTTTTTGTCACCGCTCATCGAAACAAGTCCGTGCGTCCAGACAAAGATATTGAATACGGCAACAAAAATTGAGCCGTAAAACCAACCGTCATCACCGAGAATTGCCTTCTGGAGGGGCAAAGACATAAATGCACAGTTTGAATAGATTGTTGCAAAGCGGATAACAGCCTTACGGCTTTCATCTTTATCATGAAAAATCAGGTTACAGATAAGTATTGACACAGCGAAAATAAGTGCAGAGCAGGTAACGCAAATTATAAGTCCGCTCAAAAGTTCAAACGAGAACTCCCGCTGAAAAGCAGAAATCATAACGCAGGGCGTCACAACATACAGTACTATGTCGGTCATGTGACGGGCGGAAAAATCGGTGATAATTTTCTTCTTACCACAAATAAAACCGACTGCAATCAAAATGAACAGTACAAGCACCTGTTGTGCAATAATAATGAAATTCTCTCCCATAAATCATTCTTCTCTCTTACATTAATTGCTATTATTTTAGCACAGTTGCAAGGGGGTTTCAAATGATGATGTGCTTTTTTTCGTTTTTTTGACAAGAAAAAACGACATAGTTCACAAATATGAGGCAATAACATTGTGCATTTCAACTAACAGGAATTTTATTTTTTCGCAAATATGTATTAACCGCCGAATTTTTGTACAGTTTGTTGACAATTTTTGCTCTGAAATGTATAATATATACAAAAGAAGAAGTTCTTTATTCCTGCAATATTTTATTACTTTGAAAGAAGGATTTGTTATGGCAACAACTAAGAAAACAACTGCAAAAGCAACTGCCGCAAAGGCTGCGGATGTTAAAGAAGAGCCTGCAAAGAAGGCTGTTGAAGTAAAGGCTGAGCCTGCTAAAACTGTTGCTACAGCTGCAAAGACTACAACAGAAAAGAAGGTTGCTCCTGCTAAGACTGAAACTGCTAAAAAGGCAGAGCCTGTTAAGAAAGCTCCTGTTAAAAAGACAGCTCCTAAGAAGGTTGCTCCTAAGAAACCGGTTCCTGTTGAAACAAAGGTAAACTTCTTTGTTGAGTACGCAGGCGCACAGGTTCCTGTTGAAGAAGTAATCAAGAATGTTAAGGCTACATACGGCAAAGATGCAAAGGAAATTTCAATTTATCTCAAGCCCGAAGAAAGCAAGGCTTACTTTGTTGCCGACGGCAACGCAGAAGAAATGGATGTATTCTTCTGCTGATTTGCAATAAATTTTAATTTAACACACAACCATTTTTAAAGACCGCTCAATGAGCGGTCTTTTTTCATGCCAAGTCACCGTTTACAGTTCGTGTCCGTAGGGGTGTTCATCGGACGCCCCTACGGCTTGTTTTGGTTTTACAACCAAAACAAATGGCGGTCGCATGGCTACCCCTTCGATTAAACAGTTAATTTCATATATAAAAAACGGTCGGGCGACAATGATTTGCATTTTGCAAACTGTCGCCCGACTTTAATTTTTAACTTTCAATTTTCCATACGCTCGGGCAATTTAACTCTCGCACTTGTAAAACTAAATTCTCGAACGGGGAACGGCGGCTCGCCGTATTATCTGTCTTTCAAATCAACATATTCCTTGTTTTCGGAAATGCTCATATATGCAGGACGGATAATCTTGCCGCAGTTGATAAGCTCCTCAAGCCTGTGTGCGCTCCAACCTGTGATACGAGCTGTTGCAAAAAGCGGAGTATAAAGCTCGCACGGAATATCAAGAAGGCTGTAAAGAAGTCCGCTGTAGAAATCGACATTTGCGGCAACTCCCTTGTAGATTTTACGCTTTCTGCCGATAACCTTCGGAGCCAGTCTTTCAACTCTCTCATAAAGGTCAAATTCATCGTTGTGACCTTCGGCAAATGCAAGCTTTTTAACAGCACCGTGAAGAATCTGCTGACGGGGGTCGGAAATTGTATAAACGGCGTGTCCCATACCGTAGATAAGACCCTTTTTATCAAAAACCTGCTTGTCAAGGAGCTTCTCAAGATAATCTTCAAGAGCGTCCTCGTCTTCCCAGTCCTTAACATGCTTTTTGAGATCCTCAAACATATAGTACACCTTAACATTTGCACCGCCGTGCTTAGGGCCTTTGAGTGACGCAAGTGCCGCAGCTACTGCCGAGTATGTATCAGTACCCGAAGATGTTACAACATGTGTTGTAAATGTTGAGTTGTTACCGCCGCCGTGCTCCATATGGAGAATGAGCGCCATATCAAGAACCTTTGCCTCAAGCGGAGTATAGTGTCTGTCGGGACGAAGAAGCGACAGAATTACCTCGGCAGTTGACATTGTAGGTTCTGCACGGTGGATATAAAGGCTGTTATCGCGCTGATAGTGATTATATGCATGATAGCCGTAAACCGACAAAAGGGGGAATACAGAGATAAGCTGTATGCACTGTCTTAAAACATTGTCGATTGAAGTATCGTTAGCGTTCTTATCATAGCAGAAAAGTGTGAGAACACTTCTTGCAATTGAGTTCATCATATCGTTACTTGTGGCCTTGAGGATAACATCACGAACAAAGTGCTGAGGAAGAGTTCTGTACTGAACAAGAAGCTTCTTAAAGTCTTTAAGCTGCTCTTCGTTGGGCATATCGCCAAAGAGAAGAAGGTATGTAACCTCTTCAAAACCAAAACGGTCATCCTCAAGAATACCGTCAACGATATCCTTTACATTATAACCCCTGTAACGAAGCTCACCCTCACAGGGAACAAGCTTTCCGTCAACAAGCTTATTCTGTGTGATTTTAGAAATATCTGTAAGACCGGTGAGAACACCCTTACCGTCAATGTCACGCAGACCTCTTTTTACATTGTACTTACTGTATAAATCTGTATCAATAACGGAGTTATGCGTCATTTTCTGAGCCAGAGCATGAATCTGCGGTGTAACATCCGAATACTCGCTGTTTGTCATAAAAAACACTCCTTTTTAAAATTCACAATAAATTGAAACTACATTTTATATATTATAGCACATTTTTTAAAAAAAGAAAAGGTACAATTCTTGCAGAAGTGTCATAACGATTTTTACCCTTATATGTAGAACTTGCATAATTTTCTGTCGTTTTATTCATCATTACGCAATTTTACGGATATTTATTTATAAATGAAGTATAATTTTGACGGATATAAATCAGCAATCCGTCATTTGAGGTTTTAGGGCAGAAAAATACGGAGCAGGAAAAACCTGCTCCGTAAAAAACAACATTATTTTATTACTTGAGATATGTGCCGTTAGCGCCGATCTGACCGTCAATTCCGGTGAAACCGTCTGCACAGCAAACATAAACTCTCATATTAGCCTTACCAACAGAAGATACTGTAAGTGTGCCGTCTGTAACATACTTAACATCGCCTGTAACTGCATCAATATACTTACCGTTAGGAAGGTTCTGGAATGTAGCACCGCCTGAGATAGTTACACAAGCAAGGCTGTCTGTAGCGCCCTGTGTGTAACGGCGAATGAATGCCATATTACCGTCAACATAAGTATTGCTTCTTGTATACTGACCCTTCTGAAGTGCAGGAACTGCTCTTCTGATTCTGTTGAGCTGCTGAATATGAACAGCGAGAGGTGCTTCAAGTGTGCTTGCAACAGCACCGCTTGCATTAGTATATGTACCAAAGTCTGTTGCTGTTACGCTGCCCTCGATGTTGTCACCGAAGTATGCACGACCTGTTGTTGCAAGAGGTGCGTTAGGACCAACATCCATAGGAACACCCTTCTGGAACTCAAGCTCAGAACCGTAGTAAAGACACGGAATACCACGGAAGGTAAAGAGTACATCAAGGTTCTCTGCCCATGCCTGTGTACCGCCGTCGTAACGGCTGTTCATATCAGGACCGTAGTCATGAGAATCAACATATGTTACATTCCATGATGAGTCATTGTAGTACGGATCTTCTTGACAAGCACGGGTAAATGCGTTGCTTGCATTTGAGAAGTTCCAATGCATCGGGAAGTCGATTACGCTTGTGCCGTTTGACTTGCTGTAATCAGGTGTGTGATATTTAAGACCGTCAAGATAAACATTATCAGATGTGGGCTGATTTGCTGTAGTTGCGTTGCTGTCATAGTGCTTAAGTGTAAGATCAATATTTGAAGCCTGATCATTTGTAAACGAATTGATGTACTGGCTGTCTGATTCAGCCCATGTATAGAACGGAGCTGAAATTGCAGGAATGTTATGGTTCCAGAATTCACTTACACGAGTACAAACCTCACCAAAGATGAAGAAGTTTTTACCGCCTGTCTTGAGCCATGACGGGAAGTAATACTGGTTAAGTGTAAGTCTTGAAACGTGCTTTTCAGTATCAAGTCTGAAAGCGTCAACGCCCATGTTGATATAGTTGTTATAAACGTTGTTAAGGTAATCTGCAACTTTAGGATTCTCTGTGTTGATATCAACGCAGTCACCGGCAATCTGACCTGTCTGAACAGTCGGGCTTTCCCAGCTGAGGTCTTTGAAGTGGTGATAGTAGTTTTCCGTGTCGTGATTACCGGAGTCAAGCTCCTTAGTATCCTTCATGATATTAAGTCTTGCGGCATACTGATCGCCGGGATCAAGGTCATCGTAGTTCGGGAATGTTTTAGCAAAGTCGCTTCCCTCAATAACCTTCATGCAATCTACAGAAGCAAGATCCTGAATTGAGTCGTATTCCTTTGTAAACATAGGAGCAAGAGTTGCCTCACCGAAGTTACCTGAATGGTTAACTACGATATCCTGAACAATCTTGATGCCCTTTTCATGAGCGGCATCAATAAGATCCTGATATGTAGCGCCGTCGCTCTCATAACGAACATCAACTGTTGAGAAGTCCATTGCATGGTAGCCGTGGTAATCGTAGCCTGATGCGTTTGTTACAACAGGAGTAATCCAGATTGCGCTGAATCCGAGAGCCTTAATATAATCGAGCTTGTCGATAAGTCCCTTGAAGTCACCGCGCCATGCGGGATCGCTGTCGGGGTTGTTTGCCTGTGAGTCATCCCAGCAGTGAACATTGTTGCCTGTGTCGCCGTCATAGAAACGGGTTGTGATTACAAAATAAATTGTGTCTTCACGCATGTCAACACGGTCAAAATCCTGCATATCTTCAGGATTTTTACTTGACCATCTCTTATTTTTGTACCACCACTCACCTGTGTTTCTTGTGAGTTCCGCAGACTGCTTTCCGTTTGTAACAAACATCATATTGATTTTTGTTACATCGTTGAAAGTGTACTTGTAGTAGTTGTTTCCCTCGGAAGTCATCTTAACACCGGGGTACTCCGTGCTGATGTTTTTCGGAAGGCTGTTCCAATAATAGATTGTGGGCGTGCCTTCCTCACAGTAGTAGTGTACTGTGATTGTGCTTGATGCCGAAGTGTCGTCGCCGTCATCTGTATTAGCCGCACTTACGGACATAACAGATACCGTGCAAATTACGCAAATCGACAAAATCAAAGCAAGCAATTTTTTCATTTTTGCCATAGATTTTCCTCCTTTTGTTATACTTTGTACAACATAACATACAAATATATTATAAGTGAGATAGCTGAAATCTTTTTTCCTTTGAAGAATAATTACAGTTTTGATGCCGCCAAAGATTGACCCCTCAATTTGGCTATTATATACAAAAAGGAGTATCAATTTCCATTTTGCGCAACCCAATACAGAATTGCTCTGAAAAATGATACTCCTATAACTTGTGATTTTCAATTTTTAGTTGATTTTTAAACAGACAACCTTGCGATTATTGCTTTAAAACATACTTTTCAAGAGTGTTCGCAATGCCGTCCTCATCATTTGACTCGCAGATATAATCGGCAATTTTCTTAATATCCGGCTCGGCATTGCCCATGGCAACACCAAGGCCTGCGTAGCCGATCATAGTCATATCGTTATAGTTGTCGCCAAATGCAGCAAGCTCTTCCCTTTTAATTTTGAGTTTATCGAGCAAAAGCGGAAGCATTGAGCCTTTTGTAACACCAAACGGCATAATTTCAAGAAAATAAGGTGCGCTTTTATATACATCGAGCAAGCCGTCATAACGGTCTGCGAGAATTTTCTGATACTTGTCAAGCTCATCGGGTTCACCTGCAAGAAGAATTTTGTTGATATCAAATCTTACAGATGAGATAAAATCGTCAACAACAACCATTTCGGCTTTGATAATATCCCTTTCAACGTAGGTATAGTCATTAACCTTATTATCCGAGATGATTCGCCTGTCATCGTATGTGTTGATTGTGATGTTTGAATCCTTCAAAACATTCACAATGTCGGGAAGATACTCAAGCGGAAACAGCTTGCTCACCATAGTTTCGCCTGTTTCGCAGTTGATAATCCTGCCGCCATTGAAAGCCATAATAAAACCGCCGAAACGGTCAAGCATAAGCTCTTTTGCTATCGGCATAATTCCTACGGGATGTCTGCCTGACGCAAGAATAATTTTCCTGCCCTGTTTCTGCGCCTCCATAAGAGCATATCTTGTACGGGGAGTAATCTCCTTTTGGGAGTTTGTCAGCGTACCGTCAATGTCAAGCGCTATTAATTTGTAATCCATGAAACCACCCTTAACATATCAATTTCTAAACACAATCAGTATGTTACGGTCAAATTTGACCGTATAAAATATACCACAAATCGCCCAAAAATGCAACTAAAAAGCCGATTTTAGCCCATATAAAAGCTGTTTTCACCATTTTCCCGCTTTGTCATTTTTGCCAACAAAAAACGGACGAAAAGAGAATTTTCTTTTCGTCCGAAGTTAAATATATTCAGCTTTTATTTATTATTCCGATTTTGTATCGTTGTCGGATTCAGTCTTTTGCTGTAATTTTTCCTTTTGCAAACGGTCTATAATTTCGTTGATGTCGCCGTCCTTCAGCGATTTGTCATGTCCCGTAAGTATGCGGATTATAACGACAAGCTCATCAATGAATATCAGCAGCAGCGCCGCAATAAAAATCAGCAGTCCCCACGGTGAGAAGAAAAGGTTGTACAATGTGTCAATGAATCCAAGCTTGCACACCATGATATAAAGCACATCTTCGGTTGAAATTTCCGGGTCAGGAACATCGTTTGCAATGCCCTTTGTCTGTAGCTTATATGTGCCGTCAGCTGTTTTATACGGTGCAACTACAACCTTATGAGTCACGAGAAGTCCCTCGGTCTGCCCACTGCCACGATAAGTAATAATATCGCCGACCTTGAGGGCGGTCGGATTGTCAACGCACTTTCCGAGAATAACATCGCCGATCATAAGCTCAGGCTCCATACTGCCTGTTGAAACACGCAGTACCGAGTAGCCGAAAAATGACGGTGCTTTGCCGTTGACCTTTGATGACATAAACACCACAACGGTCAGCACAAGTATCGCAAGCACTCCCCAGCAGATTACATTTTTTATTATACGCAAGGTTTTATGCAGCTTTGATTCGTGCCTTTTTCTGTTTTTATTTTTTGCTTTGGTTGTTTCGGTTGTTGCGGATGATGAATCAACCGCATTTTTAACACCGTTATTTTCGTCCATAAATTCCTCCACGGCAAGTTGCCGTTTCCAGTTCGTGTAGATAGTATTATGTATTTAACAAGTGAAAGCACCCAAGCGTTGCTTTGTGATAATTTTTATTGTTTGTATCGGCAAGTTGCCGTTTACGGTTCGTGTAGATAGCATGTTAAATACGAAACATATTCTGCCCGAGCGTAACATTGCAATTGTCTGTACAATTCAATCCGTGGGGGCATTTATTGGATGCCCGCCTTGATGAATTTTTATGTTTATACACACAGCTTTTGATACGATAAAAGTAGCGTATAATCTGTAAGGGCGAACCTCGTTCGCCCGCCTTGATAAAATTTTATGTTCATACACATATGTTTTGATATAACATAATTTGTGTATTCAATTTTGCACGCATTGCGTGCAACCGTGTGCGTTGCACACGAACAGGAGAACACGGTTCTCCACTACATTGGAATACGCAATTTTCTTATTAAAAAGCCATTTGATAAAACACAAATTTCGTCAAAGAAACATTCAATGAACGCTCCGTTCAATGCGGCAACTAATTTGCCATAAATCCACAATTAAAATTATAATAAAAAAGGGTTGTAAAAACAACCCTTTTGAAATTTAAAACTTTGAAATTTTAGAGTGAAAGATAAAGATTGTCAACTGTATAGCTGATTGGTGAGCTTGATTCGTTTTTTAAGTACCAATACACCTTAGAAACCATATCGCCGTCAAGCGTAGCCTTTGTCACCTTAAGGTTAGTAACAATCGGAACATATTCCGTGTTGCTTCCTGCCTTATCACCGACGGTAAGGGTACAATTTGCCGAAATAGTATCACCGTATGCACCTGTTGATGTAACGGTAATTGTTGTTGTGCCGGCTGATTTTGCAGTAACCTGACCGTTGCTGTCAACTGTTGCAACATTCGGATTTGACGATGTGTAAGACACCGTACCCTGAGCAGTTGCACTGAGATCTAAAGTTTTGCCGATGGTTGTAGTCGCTTTGGAATAGAATTTCAAAATTCCTGCGGCTGTACCTGAAACTACATACGATGAATGATAAGAATTCTTGCCGTATTCATACCATATTACAGTATTATTAGTATTTATATCAGTGTTATCACCACCATCATATTTATAACCATCTTTGTAGTACAGATACATAGAATCAGCATAATATGCAATCGTTGCCGCATACATATTGTAATCGTGTTTATAATTATCATATTTTGAAACTGTATAATTACCCGTGCCCAGTTTTGTTCCTGAAACAAATTCATCTCCTACTGTACCCTGATTGTTCCAGTAATGAATTTTATAATCCGTGGGTGTATATGATTTGTCACTAACAAAGCCGACATATACATTTTTTTTGTTAACGGTAGATTCCGTTTTTGAATCTGCAGTCGCTGCTATCGGAGCATACTTTTTATAGGTTTTCAGAGGATTGTTCACGCCCACATACAAACCATCGGTAGTGCCTGATGTGTACTTAAGGTTATTTAAGAACAATGAAACTGTCTGGTCGGCAGTACCTGCATTGCTGATTTCTGTACAGAAATATCTTCTCTTACCAGCATCAACCGTACCGCTGAGATCCTTAACCTCTGTAGTTTCAAAAGTTGCACCATCATCCAATGATTCATAGGTTTTGTATGACATTTTTTCACCGTTAGCAATCGGATAACTACCGTTCCATTTAAGCGTGTCGCCCGATTCCTCACGAGGACGGCTGAACCATGAAAAAGTCGTTACTGTTGTGCAAAGCAGACAAAGTACAAGTCCGAGTACGATAACAAGTGTAAATTTAGATTTTTTCATGGTTTCACCTCCGTTTAATTTTTATTGATTTTGCAGATTTACTGCCAGCTGCCGACACCGTTACCGGTTGCCTTGTAAGTTATCTTTGTACCTCTGTTGCCGGCCGACCAAAGGTTCCAGTAACCTGCCGCACTGCCATCGTCTGGTGCTTTATCTGTTCCAAATCCCTTTGGAGTACATCTGTAGAATTTGATATTATTGACAGTTGCAGGAACTGTTACTGTCCACTTAGAGTCAGAATATGTCATTTCATATTCCTTCTTTTTGCCGGTATCATAAGCGAACAATCTTGCATTTCCATTGGTTACCCAAGTTACGCTTGACTGGTCAAATGTGATTGTAACCTTAGCGTTTGGGTCAAATTCTTCAAGTGCAGTAGGACTGCCGCTCTTGAAGATGTATGTCTTGCCGATTGTACCCTCAAGACCCGGCTGATTTGCTCCAGGATACTGTGAGCTACTGCCGTTATTTACAATAACTCTGAACTTGCCGACATCAGATGTCGTGAAATAGTACTTATAGTAACCTGTATCAGAATCTAATGTTGCCGGATCACCCGGCCACCCGACTGAGTAGTTAGCACCTGCGTCGCTGTAAACAAATGCGTTATAGCTGCTGAATCCGCTTCTTGTTTCAAAGTAGATTGTTGTTGTTGAATCAGTCTTCTTCGCAAACTTAGCATATACCGTTACATTCGACTTCACTGTAATGCCAAGCGGATTAACTGTATTGTCTGTTACATATGCCTTTGTGCAAGCGGCATCTGAATACCAGCCCTTGAACTCGTAGCCTATCTTTGCATTTGCTGTGAGTGTTATAGCTGTGCCCCACTCAACTGCATTTGCATCTTCAACATTGCCAAGCTCAATTGTTCCGCCTGTTGTGCTGATTGTTTCGTCAGTAACAGCCTGTGCATTGACCTTATACTTGATGAGTTCAAACTTAGCATTGAGTGTTAATTTAGAAGTAACCTTGCTTACAGTGTACTGTTCTGATGTTGACACAAGCTTTCCTGTGTAGTCATCATACCAACCGACAAACTTGTAGCCTTCGCTTGCGGAAGGAGTAGCAAGGAATGTTACGCTGTCATTATAGTTGACTGTAACTGATACGCTCGTCTTTGACGCATCGGATACAGGTGAAGTAAACTCAACCGTACCGTGTGAACCGACAGAAACCGCTTTAATTTCAAATGTCTTTATCATAAACTTAGCATGATAAGTACAATTTGCGGTAACTTTCGGAGTTGTGTACTCAAGCTCATTGCTCTTGAGTGTGCCGTTTTCATCGTACCAACCCGAGAATATATACATATTCTCATCCGAAATAGTTGCCTTAAGAGTAACGCTCTTGCCGTTGGTTACGATTGTCTGAGATGTTGCACCTGCAGCTGATGAACCCGCCTTAACGGTGCCTGCCGTTGCGTCAACCGCACCGTTATAATAAGCCTTTGCAGTTACACTGCGTGGAGTAACATCGATAAAATTTGCATAAAGTGTGAGGTTAGCCTTTATTGCCTTGGTATCAATTACATTGCTGGAATATGCACAATTATTAAGAATCGTGGAATCGGCTTTTTTGGTGCAAGCCAAATCCGTGTACCAACCTTCAAATTTATACTGAGAAGAAACATTTTCTTTTGCAGTTGCCTTAAGTGTTACGGTTGAACCCCACTTAACTGTGGTTTCAATTTTTGTAACTGCCGAACCTGAACCGAGGTTAAGAGTACCAACTGTTTCATTAACCTTTCCGTCAAGAACAGGGTATACCTTAAGGTCAAGGTCTATAAGCTCAAATTTGGCATAAAGTGTTGTGTTATTTTTAATATTTTTTCTGGTGTATTCCGAATTAAGGTCGATCTGGTTACCTTCAGCGTCAGTCCACGCAACAAATTTGTATCCGTCCTTTGATGGCTTTGCAACAAATGTTGCCGAACCGCCGTAGTTAACCGTAACGGTAACAGAAGTACCCGGAGCTACCGCTTCAGGTGCGGTAAACTCAACCGTACCGACATCGGCACCGTCAGCCTGTTTTGCAACAGCCTTTACGGTAAAGGTCTTTATCTTGAACTGAGCATAATAGGAATGATTTTCCTGAATATTGTTAAGTTCAATTACATTTTCTTTGCTGTAGCTTTTTGTACAAGCTTCATCATAATACCAACCGACAAAATCGTAGCCAGTTCTTGCCGTTGCAGTAAGCGATGTGCTGCTGCCCTCAAGGAAGTTTTGTGAAACCTTGCTTGATGTCTTGCCTTCCATTGTAACAGTACCGCCTGTGCTGTCATCAACCGATGCACCTGTAACCGCAGTTCCCTCAACAAGGTACTGTCTTTCAAATTTGGCATAGAATTTGTATTCTTTTGTGGTATTTGTTGCTGTTATTCCACCGTTATCAAGTTCAACAGGATTTGTAAAAGAAGCATCAGAGTACCAACCACGGAATGTATACTTACTGCTTTTTGGAGTTGCGGTAAGAATTACTTTTGTTCCGGCAGTAACCTTAACGGTTGTTGCTCCGTCCTTACCGCCTGAAACACTGACTGTACCCATAGCAGCGTTTCCGTCTTTTTCATCAACACAAGTTGAAAATACAGAGACTGTTGCCGGAGGTGCCCAGTAACCTGTGCTTGCTGAGGTAACGACAAAGTTTACAGATGTACCTCTGTTAGGAGCACTGATATTATAGCTCTTGCTGTTATTTGTAAAGCTGAATCTAAGAGTTTTTGAACTTTCCGAGCCTGGTTCGGGCATATAGGCAATCCAGCCTCTAAGCTCCTCGGTTTCATTAGGGTCAAAGGTCATAGCTATCGGATTTGAGTTGCCGTTCATATACATATTAACAGCAAGATATTTTCCGCCGACCTGTTCCATAGGCAATGTACTTGCGTCCTCACTTGTGAGGAGAATTTTTTGAACATCCTTCCATGTGCCGTAACCGTTTTTGTAAGAATCTCTGTAACCGTATGCCGTGTAAAGCTGTGAACCGTCTGTTACATCTCTATCCATCGTAGTTGTCCACTTTGCAACATAACTTTTCTGCGGATTTGAAGTTACAGTAGACTCACAACTGTAGAATGTGAGTGTTTTGTTCGGATTGTCGGTATATGTATTGCCAAGCTCTATTGAATAATCTCCGCTTGAGCTCTTGTTGAGTTTTAAATACTCTGACTTACCGTCCTGATGAATCCATATATTACGATTGTCCTGTGATGCCCAACCGATTCCACGAGACGGATCGCCTGTTGTTCTGTCACGGAATGTAATTTCAGATGTTTGCTGATTTTGTGTTATAAGCTTAAAGTTGTCAATAGACACTGTCTGACCCGCATACTTTGTATTTCTGCTGTCATCCTGAAGCCAAACACGCATTGTAACCTTTTCTCTTTTGCCTTTTTCAACAGTAAAGAGCGGGTTTAATGCCCCTGTTCCGATGTAAGAACTGAATGCCTTTGCATCTTCCTGACTTTTAATCAGCGAGTTTGTGCCGGAAACAACCTCATTTGTACTGTTGTCCAAAGCACAAACCACTGCATTGTTTCCGTTGCAGAGGAACGAAACACGAACTTTGTTTTCAGATACAGAGGTGTCATTAACCTTAATTGTCGGGATTTTATCAAAGTAGAATGATGCGGCTTTACCCTCGGCCGTAACATAGAATGAAAAGTCGATGTAGTTCACATTTTTATCGTTAACAGTTGCATTTCTGTATGTACCTGAGGGAGTGCCGTCAGAAGTCATATTAGGGAAGTAAATATCTCGTCCGTTTGCACTTGTTGCAGAAGCAAGATGCACACCGCCCGCTTCACGGAAATACTTTGTAAGATCAATTGAGTTCTGATCATAGCCTGTGCCTGTTCCTATTTTGGCATCAGTGAATACATAATCATCAATTGTACCTTCTTTAATTTCGAACTTTACGGTTGAAATTGTTTCAACCCAAGCAGAAACAGATACAATCGCAATTGCCAACACTTCAACGAGTGCCACAATGCTGAGAATTATGTTTTTCCTTTTTTCCTTGCCGGATTTTTTTCCTATTGTTAATTTTTCCTTAAAATATGTGAGCAAAAGAGCAAACCTTTCTTTCATTGTGACACCTCCTTTATGTTATTATTATCTTTAATAATATGTTGCCTTATCATCGTTAGTAATGCTGTAGGTTACCTGCCAGTCGCCTGAGAAAATGTACTCTTTCTCAGCCGGAATAAGCTTTGTATGATTTTTGTCTGTCTTGATAAGCTTAAATCCGTTGATTCTTGAACCTGCGGGAACAATCTGATTTTCAAGCGAGCACCTAGAAGCGTCATTATTGGCTGTCATCTTGTACTCGGTTCTCTTGCCGTTATAATTGTAAATTACATACGGTTCGTACTGACCGCTTGTAATATTCTGTCGCATCCACTTTTTATTGTCTGGGATCTGCAGATAAACGCTTGTATTTACTGTTGTGATAACAGGATCTCCACCAGGAGTTGTAGTTGTCGGAACAGTAGTTTCGGTTGTTGATGATGTAGTTTCCTCTGTACTGCCGTTAGGGTCATAATCCCAGTAACCAAGACACGGTGAAAGTCTCTTCTTTGTAAGTTCGGGATCATTCTCTTTAACTTCACCGTAACCGTTACCTCGTCTTGCTGTATAAACAAGACTGCGGTTGCCGTTTACAATACGGCTCTCCTGAAGTTTATAGACAGCAGGATCGTTCTTTATCCAATCCTGAGCCGTAGGGCTAAGTCCACTATTTACTCCATTTTTTGTGTGCCAGGAGTTATAAATAACATTGTTCGTGGTACTGAATCGGAAGAAACTTATGTCGGTTGTAACGCCTTTCGGCAAGGCTGCTGTCCATGTATCGTAGCCGCCAACCTTACCAAGATACTTCATTACAACAGTTTTTTCGGTTGAGTCGGTGTCTTTGTACTGCATCGTAACAATACAGTCACCTGTTTTAATCCACGGACTTTCCGCATTGTTATCACCTTTAGTTCTGTCAACAAAGGTGATAGCTTCCATATCGTCATAGTTACTTTCAAGCTCTATGTCAATGGTAACTGTTGCACCTGCGTATTTTTCATAAACAGTCTGGTCATCATATGCACCCTCAAACCATGCAACAAGTGTTACATCAAGGGGTTGCTGACCCATAAGTGTGAACAAACTTTTTCCTGAATAAAAGTAGAAGTCTGAAAATGTCTGGCATGATGTGAGTGCTGTAGTCGGTGAGCCGTCTGACCTTGTTGAGCTTACCGCATTGAAATTCTTTGCATACTGATCAATAAGAGCACTCGGGTCAATTACAATCGGTGTTTTACTGCTGTCTGTAATGAAAGCAAGTCTTAACGGACAACCGTCATAAACAACCTGATCAATCGGAACATTGTTTGCGTCACGAATAATTTTGGTTGAGCCGTTGAATTCACCGATAGTGTTGCCGTCTTTCTGAATGAGAATGTTATAGCCTTTTATATAAACATTTGTCATATCGGAATCGGCATTAAGTTTAAAATCTTTGTAAACATATGTCTGATTTCTGTCGCCTGCAGTTCCCTCGCGGAATTTCATTTCAGATGTAATGTCTGAGATATTGCCCTCTGACGGGAAGAACATATTTCTTCCGTCAACGCTTGATGCCTCTGCAAGCTTGAAGTTGCTTACAACAATATGGTTTGAGAGGTTATCTTCACCGTCGTTAACACGAAGTGCCGAACTTGACTCAAGCGAAAATGTGTCTGAATCAATAGTTACGGTATCCTTTACGGTGAACCACGCCATTGTTGTTACGACCATAAATACAAACGCAAGGAACAATGATGTGTATGAGATTGCAAGCTGCTTTCTGCCGACAAGTCTGTTATCGGAAAGCGCAAGCACTACATTGCGCATTTTATTCTTCAAATTCACATTCATCGCTCCTTTCGTAAATTTTATTCAGATATTAGGATTCGTTTTTGGTAAGAACCAAAAGCACATTGAACTTGCCGTTTACAAGGGCAAGTCTTGCCTCGGCATCCTCACCGTCAATCCACATATTACAGGTAACCATACCTGTTGAATACTCATCGTCTGAGGACTGTCTGCTCAGTGTCATAATTTCTTTCTTTGTGCCGAGCCGGTATGTGTACTTACCGTCTGAATCAAAGGCATTGCTGTTGGCAACAAAAACTTTGCTCAATGCAGAGCCGTCGCTCGCAACTACAGAGGTTTCTTTCCATTCGCCGCCATTGTTTACATAATAGTTATGCACATATGAAGCACCCGACCTCGCACCTGTATTTACAGTATACTGTGTTGTATCTTTATTAGTATTGAGGAAAATGTTCGGGGCAGGAATCCACAAAAGTTTTGTTTCACTTGTTTTGTAATTGACAATCGAAAATCTCGCTGCACCAACAATGCAATCTCTTGAAATTCCGCTTTCACCGAAATCACTCTTGTTATCGGCATCTGCACCTGTAAGAATGTTCGCATTCGGCTTGATGGCGGAAGTTTTGTCAATATAAATATTATAGTCTGATTTTGAACGAACGTAAAGGTCAAATGAAAGATAATGTGTTGTATAATCAGCCTTTTCCCATTCAACATTGGTAATTGGCTTTGCAATACCATTCTCCTGCTTTAAGGCAGGCTTGTAAAATGTAAAGCCGTCACTTGTAACCTCTGTCATCTTGAGCTTATCAATAAACTGGTACATTTCTTTTGACAGAGTAATTTTTTTACCGTCTTCGTTCGACACATAGTCCGTAGGCGTAGGCGGATCCGCATTGTGCGGAACAATAGCAATTTCAATACCGTCAGGCAACTGACATTCAATGTTGATGCCGTCGGCTTCGGCTGACTGTTTATCAGTGAACCACGCCTGAATACCGAAATATGCGGCAATTGCAACAGTAAGCAGAACTATTAAATTTTTAGCAATCATTCTGCCCGTTTTTCTGTTGGGCGCAGTTGAATTTTTCATTTTTGCCCCTTATTCTTTACCAAAGTAAACGGCAACAAATCCGTTTGCTTTCAGAGTTTTGTTATGAACAACAGTTGTTTTTCTTCCGGTTGCCTCTCTTACAATGTTTTCAAAGTTCATTGCAAACGGTCTGTCAACACCGGAGAATGTAATTACAATCGGCAGATTGCTCATACCTTTCAGCATTGAACACAAATCGTTAAATGCAACAGTAAGATCTGCCTGCTTTTTATAAACATTATATACGCTTGCGCCGCTCTGTGAAAAGCCTGCAAGCACAACACCCTTTTTACTTCTGCATATGCAAAGAGATCTTACGCTTTTCTGTGCGTTTATAAGCTCGTCTGCAACAGTAGCTTTGCCGAACTTAACAAGCTCATCGGCATATTTTGAAACAACTGCAACACTGCCGAAGCCGTAGTCACGAACGAACAAATCGCCTGTATCCTTGACAGATTTAATTTCATCCTTAACAAGGCTGATTTTTTCGCTTGCTTTCTTTTCGGCTTTGCGAATTTCAGCCTGAGCCTCTTTTTTAACCTCGGCAACCTTGGCTTTCATACGCTTTTCGCAAGCCTTTTCGGCAAGTTCAACCTTTTTGTCAACCGACTTATACGCCTTTTTAAGTTCAGATGCGTGAGCGGCATTGCTTGCGGCTGACGATTTAAGGTTTGCTTCCTTAATTTCAACAAGCTCATTCTTGTGAGCCTCTTCTTTATCGGCAAGTTCTTTGAGATGCTTTTGCTCTGTTTCATTTGCCCTTGCGGCAAAATCGGCATTGAGCTTTGCAACATACTCGTTATGTTCAGCCTCGGCATCTGCAAACTTATGATTGAGCGAATCAACCTCAGCTGTGTGAGCCTCTGTCATTTGCTGCTTTTCATCAGCAAAATCAGATTTCATTTTATTGACTGTGTCCTTGTGCTGAACACGCTCATTCTGAAGTGTTTCCGTAAGATTTTCATTTTTCTCGGTTAGGTCGGTAATCCTGCGGTTATCCTCTTCAATCTGCGCATGGCACTTTTCAAGGCTCTGTGTAAGAGCGGCAATCTTTGCAAGCTGCTCGGCAACCAGAGTTTCAAGCTCTGCAATATGAGCCTTCTGCTCGGCGATAACAGCTTCCTGCTCTTTCACCTTTGTCTGCAAACGAGCATTCTCCTGCACAAGCACGAGAATTCTGTTATTTAATTCTACTATTTTTTTATTGAGTGTGTCAATAGTCTGATTGAGTTCATCAATCGTTTTATTCAACTCTTCAATAGTATCTTTTAACTGCTGATTTTCTTCCTCAAGCTCGGCAATTCTCTTTTCTGCCTCCATCAACTTGAGTTTTGTCTGCTGGAGCTCTTTCTTAACCTCTTCAAGTTGGTCTTCAAGAGCAGAAACCCTGCCCCTAAGAGTGAGAATCTGCTGTTCTTTCTGATCAATTATAACCTTTAAATTCTTGATTTCATTCGTGAGGTCAAGAATTTTCTTTTCGCGTTCACGGATTTCACGAAGGCGGATTTCCATCTCCTCTTTACGAACAGCATCAAGCTGTGCCTTCATAACCGCCTCGCGGGTCTTCTGCGGCTTTGATTCTTCCTCGGCAATTCGTGCATTTTCAGCGTCGTACTGTTCCTTAAGGATTGTACGAAGTGCCGGGTTTGTAGCAATAGACATCATAAAATGCTGGAATCCCATCGCAAAGTAAACATCCTGCTGAACAGTGTCTGTCATTTTGCCGTTGTATTCCTCGCTTACAACCTCAAAGCCTTTACGCTTGTAGCTGTCGAGAAAGTTCCACAGCTCAACCACTCTTTTAAAGTTGGGGTTCTTTTTAAGAAGGTTGGTCTGCGTAAGCGGCGGACGAACCTCAGGCTCTTTTGAGATTTCCTTAATCAACTGAGTGTTTAAAAACTCATTAAGGGTTGTTCTGATTCTTCTGATTCGGTCAAAGTCCGAAAGCTGTGAAACATCAAGAACATCAAGGTCATCTGCAAGAGTTTCGTGAGATTCATTTACATAGTTAAGATTAAAATCTACTTTTTTCTCATTAAAATCAATGTGGCGAACCATAGAAATGTTGTTATAACTGTCGTTCGGCACATCTTTCATTTTTGAATATTTATCGTCAACAAAGTGAAGCGCTTTGCGAATCAGCGTCATAAGCACACGGTTTTCATAAATAGCAAAGCTTTCTTCGCGCTCAATTGTGAGGATTTTGTTAGGCGTTACCATATCACCCTCAACCTTGGCAATAAAGTTAGTGTGCTGCGAAAGGTGCTTAACCGACTCGGGACCAATCTTTTTCGCAAGCTCAACTCTAACAACATTGTCAACCTGCTTAATAAAACGGCGCTGTTCGTCTATTGCTTTCTGAATGTACGGAAGTGTTTCCTCAATGGCAACAACCCATTCCATATCAATTACCTTTTCGTTGGTCTTACCGTCGAGCTTATCCTCGCCCTTATCGCCGTCCTTAAGGCCTTCTGTTATGTAATTGTAAGTAAAATCATTTTTCAGAATGTCCTGCATATACATATATGCTCTGAAATATTTACCAAAATCAGCCATTGATTTTTCTCCAATCAGATAGTTTTACCGCTAAAGGAGCAAAGTCCTTTCACCAAGCAAAGGGCGAACAGAGTTCGCCCTGAATTGCTAAAATTATACAAGCTTCTTGAGCATACGGAGATAATCCTTGCTCTCAGTCATATTTTCTTCGCCGAAAAGCTCGTCAATATACGCACAAAGGCCATCTATTTCATCACGAATGTATGAAAGATTGAGTGACTCAAATTTTCTAAATACCTTGCGGGCAAGAACATAGTCAAGACCGTCAAGCTCTGTACCGCCTGTTCCGACATAAGCAGGAACAAAGTCACGAAGCTGTTTTACAATACGGTTACCAAAAGCTATGCGGAAATGCTCAATAACATAATCATCCAGAAGGGCAATCTTTTTGAGGTTCTCTTCCGAAACAACAAATTGAACCTTAGCGGCATTGAGGATGTACTCAAAATGTTTGTATGAAATGTATACAGAGTCTGTGAGAGGTGCTTCAAAAGGAACACCCTTTGTGTCGATGTTAATCGGCATAGCACGGTCATAAACCTTATCTGTGATAGCAAATGTCGAGTCATCGTTATTCGCAGTACCGATGTACCACATATTCGGCGGAATTTTGAGCTGACCGTTCACGATATGCTTCGGGTCAGACGGCCAAGAGTTCGGGATGATATCAACAACCCACTCATCTCTTGACGGCATTTCAAGAATTGAAAGCATCTCGGCAAAGTAATACTCAACTCGAGCGATATTCATCTCATCGAGGATTACCGCATAGATGTTTTCGTTATACGATGCCTCATACATTGCACGGAGAAGCTCGGTTTCGTTGAACTTCTTTGTAAATTCGTTGAAGTAACCGAAAAGCTCTGTTCTGTCGCGCCATGACGGCTGAACCGATGCAACGATTGAAGGATTGTTTACAAACTTACCAAAGGCGTAAGCAAGTGAAGTTTTACCTGTACCTGAAATACCCTGAAGGATAATAAGTCTTGTTGAAGCAAATGCAGCAACAAAAAGTCTGATAAGCTTAATATCGTAGTAAAGACCAAGCTGTGAACAAGCAAAGAGTCTGAAACGCTCACAGAACTCGGGAAGTGTGATATCGTTGTCATAAACCGGCGGAACATAATCTGCCCAAAGCTGGTCGATTTCCGTAAGCTTGTAGAAACGGCTTTCGCCTGTGTCCTCTTCTTCGCCGTTCTTGAGGGACTCGATTTCTTCGCCTGTAAGCTCTGAAATCTCGTTGGGGTTAAGACCAATCTGTGAAACCTTCATAGAGAGAATCTTATCCTTTTCAAGGTTGAGTCTCATAACCTCTTTGTTGAGTGCCTGAACCTCTTTAACAAGAGAATCTGTATCTTTCCTTCTTCTGTGCGAACGAATAAACTTTTTTACAGCGACGACAATAAGCCATACGCAAAGTGCAAGCACAGCAACCAGAAGCACAATGGCAATAATCGCAATTACCCATGCGAGGCCGCCAAGCTCCGTGGTATAGGCATTAATAATGTTTACATAAGCGGAAAAATCAAAGGCATTGCCTACTCCGCCAAATAACCCGGTGATTATTGACCATAATGAGCCAAAAAACTGACCGAGAAATTCAAAAAGAAATTTAAATACTGTATCCACGGTACTTCGTCTCCTTAAAAAAATCTACTCTCATCTTCTTTAGGCGAAATTTCATCGCCTTATGTTGCGGCAATCAGCGACTGCCGTTCGTTTCCGATGGAAACGGTTTTGTGTTAATCTGTTGTTTTTGTATTATCAGAAAATCCGTATTTTATATAAAAAACACGGTCCACCGTTATAAATTAACTGATAATTTCTGTTGTGTTTTTACTGTAAGCTGTAACTGTATTTCTTTCTCAGTTCTGAGACTGAGAAAGAAATATACCGTTACGATAAACGCTATAAGTGCGTTAGGGACAAATTTGTCATAACTTAATCGGAACTTTCAGCGGAGTTATTGCCGTCAGCAGGTGTTTGTACCTCGGGCTCATTTTCCGCCTTGTCCTGATTTTCTCCGACGGAGGCAAGATATTCCTCAATAGCTCTCTTTTTCTGTTCTTCGGTAAGCTCTGCGGAATCAACCGCAAGCTTTGCCTCTTCGAGAGTTTTTTCCTTATTGTAGGCAAGGAGGTTGAGAACAACACGAACCGCTTCATAAACAAAGAAAATAATCATCGGAAGCAGAACGCAGAGGAAAAATCCAAGCTGAGTTCTGATAAAGCTTAAAAAGTTACCCACGCCGCCAATCTTCGTACCTGTGTATTTGGCGACAATAGTTGAAGAGGTTTGGAGTTCTTCATCGGGCTCAGGGTTAGTTTTCTTATTGTCACCCTGTGTTCTGTAGTAGGTAATGTTGTCATCCTTAACAACCTCAACAATTCGGTGAGTATTGAGTTCGGATTTACCGTTGATATTCTTATAGAAAGTAACAATATCGCCTTTCTTATATTCATATGAAGGATCATTTGTAACCTCACAGAGGATCATATCACCTGTGTTGATTGTGTCCTCCATTGAACCTGTCAGAACGCTGAGGGGTGCAATGCCGAAAATATTGGGAACCCCTGATGATTTGGAAGTTAGTGACAATGTAACGATTAAAACCGACACCGCCAGAATCAAAATCACAATAATGTCAATTATTATGTTTATTATTCTTTTTACAACTTTTTTCATAAGGGGTCTCCAATCAAGATAAGTGTATAAGCGTCAGGACGTAATTTCATCTGAATTCTACTTCAAATTCATTACGTGTTTTTCCTTACCAAAAAGCGGTTAGTTCGAAACTGCTAGTTTGGCAGAATAATTTCAATTACAAGGAAAATCACGGAGTTGGTGTTACCTGAGTACCGCTTATAGTAAATGTAATGTTTGGAAGTGCATTACCAGCGTTAGCGTTTGTACACTCCGTGTCCTGTCCTTCAAACCAAACAAAAATCTCATAATTTGCTTCGTTCTTATTTTCACCTGAAGTTGAAAAAGCAGTACCCTTAGCAGCTAATTTACCAACTTCTACCGAGAATTTATTATTATTCGGGGTAATTTCAACTACTTCTGTGGAAGCCTTTCCGTTGACAGCATCGTATGCTACACCATCTTTATCAAACACAGACTTATCAAAGTTGCTCAATCCAGTGGTTGCACTAGATGCGTCGTGTTTGGCTTTAGGAACAACAGCTACTCTAACATAGTTTTTACCTTCTGTTGTAGGTGTTTCGCCAATGGTGAAATCTATTTTAACTTCATCAACAGCCGCACCGCCGTAGTTTCTAATATTCAGCTCGTTAGCGTAAACGTAGTTGTTAGCTGCGGTTACATCTTCAATAGGAGTGAAGGTGTCGGTTGATTTAATGCCGAATGCGTTGGATTTTTCCGCTGTACCAGAGTACCAAGCGGTACCGTTGGCTGATGAAGCAGGCTTAAAGACCTGATTATTATAATCATAGTCCAAGTCATTAGTAAAGGAATACTCTGAACTTGCTACCTTAAGATCAGAAGCCTGTACTGTTTTTACGTTGATACCTGAAGCGGTTGTTGATGTGTTGTTTGTAAACCATGCGAATGTTGCTGTACCAAGTGCGAGCATTGCTACGAGGAGCATTGCTACGGAAGAGATTAACAATCTCTTTCTTGATGTTGTTTTCATAGAGAAATTCCTCCTAAATAAAATAATTTTTTGTCCCTAAAACACCATAGGGATTTTTTGCTATATCAGTGCCGAGGCACATAATACCAAGTTGATGTAATACTGTACCGAAAATTACGGTTTTGCTGTGGATTCTTCATCGTCACGAACCGAGAACAGCATTCTCATTCTTACATGACCGTTTCGGATATCGTCGATACATTCGGGGTCGTTACCCTCAATCCAGATTACGATTGTGTATTTGTCAATATCGCCAACCTTGAATTTTTCGGTTGATGTTTTATAAACTTCCTTATCGCTTACAAACTTTGTGCAATCGGTTTCGGCTTTGCTTCTGTCTTTGTACTGACCTTTGCCGTAAATTGAGCTCTTGCCGTTTTTGTAAATCATAACTCGGGTTGCTTCATCTGCCGACTTAGCCGCACCTGTGATTTCAAGCACTGCATCATAGTCAAGCTCAACCTCTCCGTTATTTTTACAATAGAAAGTATAAGCAACATAGTTTTTGCCGTTGTGCGCACCGTCCTTGCTTGTGTCAAGGTCAACAGGAAGCCATGAATATGTAATGTTTGTAACATCCTTAACCTGTTTCGCCGTAAGAGAAGCACACTGGGTTTTGAAGTCAGCGTCTTCGCTAAGCACGATACCTTTTTTTACGGCAGGAGAATCAATGCTGATAATCAAGTCGCCCCATTGCGTTACAAGCGTTGAAACAATGAACAGAATAAGAAGAATGATTATGCAGACCGAAAGGATAATGCTCAAAAGCCGTCTGCGCTTTTTGTATTTTACAATCTCGATTGAATCATTTTTCACATGAAAATGTTCAATCTCGGCATCTGCCATTTTCTTATCATTTAAGCGACTTAACTCCTCGGGAGTAATCGGTTGTTCAATTTTTGGTTTCTTTTTTCCGAACAAGTTTTTCTCTCCCCTCAAAGTTGTATCCGTTTAATTGTCGGATTGTGCGTATTTCATTAACCCATAATTTTTCTCCTGTCTGAAGTCTGCGGTGAATGACAGCTTCTCCAGGGCGGGCGGCCGATGACCGCCCCTACGGGATCTTGTTTAATTATGATATTGGTTTATTGTCCTTATCGCATCCGACAAAGCCAAGCTGTACAGAAAGCTGTGCATCCTGAACATCGTCATCACACTCGGGGTCGTTACCCTCAATCCAAAGACGAACTGTTACCTTAACCGGTTCGAGCTGATTAAGATGGAAAAGCCTTGTGTTGTTTGAGTAAACCATTGAACCTGACGGCAAATCAAAAGTTGTCTGTCCGTTTACGGGATTACTTCTGTTCGGCTCATAAATTGTTGTGCCGTTGCCTGTTCCCTCGGCTGTGAAATCAACTCTTGTACAATTTACTACATCAGCCTTTGCGCCGGTTGACTCTGTTGACACCTTTGTGCCGTCATCAGCACCTGCTTTTGTGCTTTCGGTTGTGAGATGAACCCACATTTCCTCGGTTGCGATGAAGTAACATTCAAACTCAAGGTAGCTGTGCTTGTTAGGCTCTCTGACTGTGCCACGCTGATTGGTGAACTCTGTACCCTCTCTTGTTGTAACAGGGTCAAGCACCGTATCTTCAAGGCTTGAACCGTGCTTTTTAAGGTAATCGTCAATCATTTCGTTTGTGATTACCTTACCGTATTTATCAAGGTCTTTGCCGTGGTTTTCCATACTTACTTTAAGCTGAGCGGCAAGGCTGATATTGAGGTCAAGCTTATCAACACCTGCGAAAGTATTTACCGAGAACCATGCAACCGTTGCTGTTGTCATTGAAAGAAGGGTAATGATTGCCACAAATACAATCAGCCTTTTTCTCTTTTTAAATGGAACTTTGTCGCTGACCATCTTATCAATAATCCTGTTAAAAAGGCCCATAAAAACCCTCTCCTCATAAAAATAATGCGCTAAAATAACACACCGCTGTACAAAATATAATAATATTCTATACCTTTAACGCACATTTTGCAATGATTATTTGTCCTCTGTCATATTTTTTGGATGAATTCACAAGATCTTCACATTGAATTTGTGCATTCCTCTAAACTTTTCTTTTTCGATAATATTTTATCGGACTTAATCTTCTTGTCCTTTATCTATATTCTAACCTTTAAAATGATATAAAAAAACAAAAAATCCCCTTTAATTAAGGGGATTTTAGGTTTACAATAATAATAATCGACATTTAATAAATTTTGAGGCAAAAGTTACAACCGTGTAACTTATTTTATTATATTGCTGTTGTAAATTATTTAATTTTGTTTTCTCACTATTTTGTACTCATCATAAAGTTGAAAGTAATGGCAGGTGTCGGTGTTCTGCATAAGAAATCTTGCCATTTCATCTTCATCAAGGTTGATACTGCAATAATCGCCGAATTCGTCATCGCTCACAAAGTTGGCGCAGAATTCGCATTTGTCAGCCATTCTGCTCACCGTCCTTTTTGAGAAACTCATATTTATTGTAGGTGAACGGAACATAATTCTCGAGCTGATTGAAAACCTCTTCTTCGGTATCGGCAATCGTGTAGAGCCTGTTACAGGCATTGGTCATAAACTTTTCACTTACGGCATTGTCAAGCATTGCAAGCATTGAATTGTAGTAGCCCTTTACATTATATATAATGATAGGCTTTGAATGTCTGCGGAGCTGTTTGAGTGTGAGAACCTCAAAAAACTCTTCAAAAGTACCCATACCGCCGGCACAGATTACAAAAGCGTCCGCTTTATCTTCCATAATACCTTTGCGTTCACGCATTGTATCTGTTACAATAAGTTCGGAGCATTTGTCGAAAACAACACCCACATCAATAAAAAAATCGGGTGTAACTCCGATTGTGTGACCGCCTGCGCCGTGTGCGCCACGGACTGACGCACCCATAACGCCGTATTTTCCCGCACCGAAAACAAGGTTGTAGCCTTTTTCGGCAATCTTTTTGCCGAGATGCTCGGCAGATTCAAGATAGATTTTATCAATTTGCTCACTTGATGAGCCAAAAACACATATATTCATATTTATTTATCCTTTCGCATTTGCGTTATTTTTCTAATTTTATTCTGAATGGCCTGCAATAAACCGCATTAAATTTAAATCGGAGCAATGCTCTGCTTTGCTTGCAAAGAGCAGAGATTGCGACAGATTGCAATCATTGCGAAGGAGCGCAAGCTCCTAAGGGGTTCATTGGAAATACTAATTTTCAATGAAGTCCTGTGATGATTTTGCCTAAAGGGCAACAATCATCCGCAATTAGATTATACAACTGAAAATTAAAGCGGTCAAGCAGTCAGAACAACGGCAATGCACAATTTACAGAGAATTTATTTTTACAAAACATTCAATACATAAAAACATATATAAATCATTTTATTCAACGGAGAACATATTATGTCTGATACTTCTTCAAAACTCAAAAATTCAAATGATTCTGTTATGAAACAGAGCGTAATCAAGCTTGCATGGCCGATATTTTTACAGCTTTTGCTCGGTGTTTCACTCGGCTATGTTGACACAATTATGCTTTCAAACTATAACAATACCGCCGTTGGTGCAATCGGCAACGCAAACCAAATTCTCGGTTTTCTGACGCTTGCCTTTAACATTATATCAAGTGCAACCGGTATTATCGTCAGCCAGTACCTCGGTGCAGGCAAAAAAGAAAAGATGAATATGATTTACACGGTTGCGTTGTCGTTCAACCTTGTGCTGAGTATTGTCATCAGCCTTGTTGTGTTCATATTCAGCCGCAATCTGCTTGAGGCAATGCAGGTGCCTGCCACAATGCTTGACGAATCCGATATGTATATGAGAATAGTTGGCGGTACAATCTTTACTCAGGCACTTATCAACGCTTTTAACTCAGTTTTTGCAAGCAACGGCAAAACCGTTTTCGGTATGATTATCGGACTTGGAATGAACATTATCAATATCTGCGGAAACGCTCTTTTGCTCTACGGACCTCTTAAGGTACTCGGACTCGGCGCATCGGGTGCGGCTGTTTCAACCTGCGCAAGCAGAGTTATTGCAGTAATTGCCGCAATCGTCTACTTCTACACAGTTATCAAAGGCAAGTTCAGCCTTAAATATCTCCGCCCGTTCCCATATGATGTTCTCAAAAGCCTTTTAAAACTCGGTATTCCGACAGCGGGCGAGAATATTTCCTACAACTGCTCACAGCTGATTTTGCAGGCATTTATCAACACAATGGGCATTGTTGCAATCAACGCAAAAATCTACGCAAATATGCTTTCGATGTTCACCTATATGATTGCACTTGCCGCTGCAACAGCAACTCAGATTATTGTCGGTCACAGCGTAGGCGCTCACGATTACGATTTTGCATATCACAGAGTGTTGAAAACTCTGCGTTTCGGTATGATAATTTCCATTTCGGTTGCAATTGTAAACTGGCTGATTTCGCCGTTTACATTCGGACTTTTCACAAGCGACAAGGCTGTTATTGCACTTGGCTCATCGGTTATGTTTATTGCGATTATTCTTGAATTTGGCAGAACAACAAACCTTGTTATAATTAACAGTATGAAAGCCGCAGGCGATGTTAAATTTCCGACCGCACTCGCAATCTTCTCAATGTGGATTTTGAGCGTTGGACTCGGCTGGCTGCTCGGCATTTTCTTTGGAATGGGACTTACCGGCATTTGGATTGCTATGGCAGCCGATGAGATTTTCAGAGGTGTTGTTGTGCTTATTCGCTGGATAAAAGGCGGCTGGAGAGGCAAGAGAGTTGTGCTTGATGAAAAAACAAACTCAAATGAAACGGCAGAAGCTACGGCTTAATCCGACAAAGGAATATGATACCATAAAATAAAGGAGGTCAAAACTATGAATTTTGCGGAATACAATGTTAAGGACGCAAACCTTGAAGAAATTTTGCTTGCACTCAAGTCGATTGATGCGGTTGAGGCTGTCGCACTCGGCGGTTCTCGTTCAACAGGTGCAAGTGATGAAAATTCGGACTACGATATTTATGTTTACTGCTCGGAAATTCCGACAGGTGAAACAAGAGAAAAACTGCTTGAAAAATACTGCTCCGCTGCAGAATTCGGCAATCATTATTGGGAGAGCGAGGACAACACGGTTATGAACAACGGTATTCCCGTTGACATAATCTACCGTGAAGTTGACAGGTTCGGTCAATATATTGATATGGTAATCAAGGGTGGCAAGGCTTTTAACGGCTATACAACCGCATTTTGGCACAATATCAAGAACAGCAAAGTCCTCTTTGATAAGACAGGCACTTTTACAAAATTCAGAGATATGGCGCAGATTGATTTTCCGGAAAATCTCCGCAGTGCGATTATCAAAAACAACCGCAACCTCTTGAGCGGAAAATTGCCGTCATATGACAAGCAGATTAAAAAGGCGCAGGAGCGTGGCGATATTGTCAGCGTCAATCACAGAATCACCGCTTTTCTCGAAAGCTATTTTGATGTTATCTTTGCACTTAACCGCCAAACTCACCCCGGTGAAAAAAGACAAATTCAGCTTTGCAAAAAGTATTGCCCCCTCTTGCCGAAAGATTTTGAGGAAAATATAAACGCCCTTATGAAATCAATCTCAACCGGCGGCTCGTACGAAATTGTCACCGCAATCGTCAATAACCTCGATGAAATCCTTGACGATGAGTTTAAGTGAAATATTGACATTGCATTTTGCATAATTATAATAAAAACACAGGGAAAACCGTTAAAAGCGGGTAAATCCAAATTTTAAAAACGAATATAAAATAATCGTCCGATATTTGAGGCTGTCGGGCGATTATTTTTTTATGCTATTGATGACTTCTGCGAGTGCTATAAGTAAAATTATCAGCAAAACCGATTCAGTCATGCATACCACCCCGAGTGCCAACCGCCTTAAACTTCCTTGTGTTCTTGTATCAAGTAAAAAGTACGATGTCAACCATATGAAAAAGGTCGTTCCGTTAAGGAGCGACCTTTGGTTTATACAATTATTTTTATGCAACTGAAACGGTAAGTCTCAAACCAAGCGGCTGCATAATTTTCAACAATGTGTCAATTTTCGGAGTTGTTTTAAATGTTTCTATTCTCGCAACAGATGATTGCGGAATTCCGCACATATCCGCTAAATCCCTTTGACTTATGCCAAGCGCTGTTCGTTTTTCAATGATTGCACCGACTATTACCGCAAGTTCTTCTATTTCTTCAATATCCTTTTTTGCCTGAGGATCAATTTCTTTAACATAAGTTTTGTAATCATTCCAATTTTTCATAACTAATTCTCCTCTCTGCGTTCCAGATAATCCTTGCGTTCTACTTTTGCTTTTTCGATTTCTCTGCGGGGTGTCTTCTGAGATTTCTTTCTAAAATGGTGAAGTAACACAAAAGTATCTTCTTCCATAAAGAAATAAAATACTCTATTGTTTCCCGGTTTCAATTCCTAAATTCCGTCATCAAGATGTTTCGTAATATTCTCGCCCAATCTGGTACCGTTGTTCTGTAAAAGTTCAATGTAGAACATCATTTGTTTGTATTGTATGCGTAAATCTTTATTAGTTGTTGACTTCTGCCTTAAATTTTCAAGAAAATTCCAAAGCTCAGACTCGCCATTTTGCGTTTCATAAAATTCGATTTTATACATATTATTCCCTTTTACTCAATTCTTATTACACACTTATGATAGCATAAACGCTATCATAAGTCAATAATTTATTTCTTCGCCATAACTACAGCCTGTTTGCCAAGTTCGGCATAGCGGGAATTTACAATGCTTTTTGAATAGCGTGTGCGGGCATTTGTCCATGGGTCATTAAAATAGTAGTAAGTACTGTCATAGCCTGTAAGCACAAGGCAGTGCTCACCTGCAATCCAAGTATAATAACTGCCGAGCTTATATTTTGCATTTTCATCCGTGTAGTTGACCTTCCAAGTTGTAGTCTTGTATGACGGCGACATATTGATTGTTGCCCAAACCATAATAGGCTGACCCTGTGCCACATATTTGCCCGAAAGATATTCAAGACTTTTCCCGCTTACTACAGTTGCCTTGTATGACTTGTTAGAAAGATAGCTGTTCATCGACTTTGCCATAACAGGTGCGTATGCGCCAAAACTGTTTGAACTGTACGGCGTTCCGACAAAAGCACAGTTCGGGTCCGGACCTTCAAAACCGCTGTTAGTGTAGGTCAACGGTTTTTTAATGAGATAGTTATTCGCAAATGATGTTTCGGAAATATTGTATCCGTAGTGTTTGAGCAGCATTGTTGCACTGCAGGTTTCACAACCGGTCGGCAATTTGCTCTGACCAATCAACGGCACATTTGAAATCTTCTTGCTCCGTGGCATTATGTACACCTTGCAGGTCACCTTTTTTCCGTTAATCATCGTACAGGTTACGGTTGCCGTACCTGTGGCGATACCTTTGACAATACCTCCGGACTGTGTAACGGTCGCAACTTTTGAATTGCTTGATGAATAAAGTCTGTAATATGCCGCTGTACCTTTTGGAACACTGCTGTTCAAATCAAAGCTGTCACCTATATACATTACAATTTCAGTTGAATTTAAGGTAACCGATGTTGCAAGTGGTTTGACGGTTACTGTGCAAATACCCTCCGCTCCGTTCACTGCTTTACAACGGATTTTTGTTGTGCCTGCCGCCTTTGCGGTTACAAGACCACCGCTTTGCTCAACAGAGGCAACCGCTGAATTATCGGAATAATAAAGTCTGTAGTATGCTGCTGTGTTGCTCGGGATAGAACTTGCCAAATCGTATTGTTCACCGATACCGAGAGTAATGCTTGTTTTATCAAGCGTAATTCTGTTTGCAAGCTTCTTTACGGTCACATTACAGCTTGCTGTTTTGCCGTTATATGTTTTCACCGTTATTGTTGTTGTGCCGACACCTACAGCCGTTATCTTTCCGTTTGAACCAACAGTTGCAACATTTTTATTGCCTGTTGAAAAAGTTACCTGCGACAAATCACCGTTTTCAACGGTTACAGTCAAAGTATAACTTTCGCTGACTCCAAGTATTACAGAACTTTTGTTAAGCTTAACACCTGTCGGCACTGTGGTAGGTTTTGGAACTGTAACGGGTTCGGTCGTTTCCTCTGTAGTCGGTTCTGTGTACTCTGTTGTTGCCTCGGTAAAACTTTCCGTAGTCGGCGCAGTGTACTCCGTTGTTGACTCGGTATATTCTTCCGTGGTAGGTTCTGTATATTCCGTTGTCACTTCGGTATAGCTTTCCGTAGTCGGTTCAACCACCTCTGTTGTCGGCTCTGTATAAGCAAAAGAAGTTGGCTGAACACTGTCGGTTGACGGTTCTGTTGTATTCGGCAACAGACCGATTACTGTTTTCTGAATAAGAGAAACATCAAAAATCGAAAGCGTATTATCGTTGTCCATATCATAAAGGACTTTTTCCTCATCGGATAAACCCATCATTCTCACAATATATTTCTGTACATTCGTGGCATCTTCAATTGTAAATTCATACTTTTGATTTGCACTGTCAGCCACCGCAGTTGCAGGGACAGTAAATGATGCTGCCGTTAATACACCCGCAAGCATTACCGCTATTATTTTTTTAACTTTCATACTCTCCACCATTCCTTTACCTTATAATTATAACAAACCTATGCAATATATTCAATTGTTGTTTTACTATTTTTTACTATTCATAGTTAGCAACAAAAAGAGCCACCCATAAGAGTGACTCTGAATTATCTTACCTATTGAACTGTCAAACGATAAAGTTTTATATCCCCTGTGCATTTTTCAGTATAAAATAACCGTATTGAAAATTTCCTTTGCCGTAACTGCATTGTCGGTTATGGCATTTTTTAATTCTGTGATATTGTCAAACTTTTTTTCGGGACGAATGAAATCAAGCAGACGGACATCGGCTGTCTGACCGTATATTTCACCGCCGTGAAAGTCAGGCATCCATGTTTCGCTCAAAAGCTTCGTTCCGCCGACTGTCGGCTTTACACCGATATTAGTCACACCGCAATAGACCTTTCCGTTTTCAAGTGTGACGGCAGACGCATAAACGCCGTATTTCGGCACGGCAAGATTTTCGGGAAGTTTCTGATTGATTGTCGGAGTACCGAGTTCTCTGCCGAGTCTTTTTCCGTGAGTGATCACGGCAGAAAAACCAAAATACGAACACAAAAGCTTGTTTGCACGGCGGATGTTTCCCTCGTTCACAAGCGAGCGGATAAGTGTTGACGAAACAACATCGCCATCGTCACGCTCAGGCTCTATCACTTTAAGCTCCGTACCATTCTCGTCACAAAGCTTTTTGAGCAACTCGGTATCGCCTTCTCCGTTTTTTCCGAAACGATAGTTAAAACCGCAGACAACAAATTTTGCATTGAGGTCGCCAAAAATAATTTTCTCGACAAAGTCCTTTGCAGACATATTCATCAGCTTTTTGAAATCAAGGCTGAAGGTATGTTCAATACCCAGGCTTTCAAGCGTTTTCAGCTTATCTTCCGTTGTCATAAGCGCACCCTTAGAAGATTTTCCGAGAACCTCCTTCGGGCTTTGAGCAAATGTAAAGCACACGGGCAAAAGTCCGTTTTTCTTCTGCTCAACAGCCGAGAGAATAACCCTTCGATGTCCCTTGTGAAGTCCGTCAAAAAATCCGAGAGCAACGGCAGTATTCAATTTTTCGTGTTCTGAAACAGTAAAATTCTGCATATATATTTCCTATGATTAAATTAAATTTTACCGCTTTTCAAAAGTGCGGCAGTCTTTAAAACGGCAATCTGTGTTTTGGAGTCGGGAATCATATTGTTAAGCACCATTTCAACGGCTTTGTTGAGGGAGATTTTTTCAACATTCAAAAACTCACCCTCGTCAAGCTTTTGCTCGCCCTGTGACTTTACCCGACAGGCATAAAGATGGATAATTTCCGAGGTGTATCCGGGGGACGGATAGACCTGACCGAGAGAAATGTAGGAGTAACCCTCAAGTCCAGTTTCTTCAAGAAGCTCACGCTTTCCGTTTTCAAGCGGAGTAGAACCCTTTTCAAGCTTGCCGGCAGGAAGCTCAAGCACAACCTCCTTGTACGGATAGCGAAACTGCTTTACAAAAGAAAGGTTATTGTCCTCATCAAGAGCGGCAACGCATACTCCGCCCGGATGATTGACAACCTCCCTCTTTGACCTTTTACCGTCAGGAAGCTCCACTTCGTCAAGGACTATATGCAGAACTCTGCCGTCAAAAATTTTCTTGCTGTCAAGAGTTTTTTCAAAAAGCTCCATAATTATGCCTCCGTTTTAAGATTGAATTATCGAAAGGAAAGGATTTTGTTATGACCGATTATAATGTTTTTCCCGATTACAAAACGCGCAAGGAAATAATAAACGGACTTTGCGGGAAATACAAATTTATCAAGCACTGCTTTGCAGGAAAAAGCGTGTGCGGAAGAGGTATTGATGTTCTGCACATCGGCAACACCAAGAATCGTGTACTCTACTGCGGCGGTTTTCACGGCTCGGAGTACCTCACTGTGCTTGCCTTGCTGAAATTCTTTGAAGAATGTTGTCAGGCTATGCAAAACGATAATCCTGTCGGCGAATACAAAATCGGAAATTTTTTAAGCATTCGCGGACTTACGATTGTGCCTTGCGTGAATCCCGATGGCACGGAAATTGCCCTGCACGGCAGTGACGCCGCATTCAAATACAAACCGCTTGTCGAAAAGGTCTGCACCGATACATACAAATGGCAGGCAAACGCCCGTGGAGTTGACATCAATCACAATTTCAATGCCGGCTGGTGCAGGCTTAAACAGCTTGAATTAAAGAACAATATCAAGTGTCCGGCGCCGACAAGATTCGGCGGCAATCATCCCGAAAGCGAACCCGAAACAAAGGCGCTGACAACACTCTGCCGCAATATTGACTTTGAACGGGCAATCGCTCTGCACAGTCAGGGACGGGAAATTTACTGCTCGTTCGGCAGACACACACCCGTTCTGAGCTTTCGGCTTGCGTCAATTTTCTCACAGGCAAGCGGCTACAACATAGCCTTTCCCGAGGAGATTGCCACAGGCGGCGGCTTTAAGGATTGGTTCATCGAAAAATTCCGCCGACCTGCCCTCACCGTAGAAATGGGGCTCGGCAAAAATCCCCTCCCCCTCTCCGACTTTGAAGAAGAATACAAAATCCTGCAAAGCATCCTCTGCCTCGGAGCGGTGGTTTAAAAATTTCATTTCATTGTATTTACAGCACTGAACATATATTGTTTGGTGCTGTTTTTAATTAAAAGGGCGCGTTAAACACACATTTGGGCGCGTTAAAATTATTCCTAACATTTTCTTATAAAACTCAAGGGCAACCTCGGTTGCCCTTGTTTATTTTGTTATTTTTAATAACTTTGATTAATTTTTATCGTCCTCGTCATCAAAGAATGAGATTGAGTTTACGATATTGTCAACAGCCTCGTCTGAAATTACATTCGGCTCGTCAAGATATTTTGATCTTTTTTCAATGCTGTCAATAGCCATCTGCATCTGCTCCTGCGGAGTTGACGGTTTTTTCGGAGCGTCGTAAATCTCGTTATCCTCGGGATTTGAGATGTTCACATACTCCTCTTTTTTAGGCTCTTCTTTAACCTCGGGTTCTTCCTCTGGCTCAACGATTGCAGGCTCATTGCCGTCATCGGGAACTTCAACTTCCTCTGTCACATCTTCCGCAGACTCCTCTTTTACGGATTCTTCTGCATTTTCGGCAGATTCGTCATTTTTTTTTGACTTGTCAACGCCAAAGTTCGGAGCATCGTAATTTTCGTCAATCTCCTCCGCGGCAGCCATAATTACCTCACCGGGAGCGTCAATCTGCTTTTCTCTTCTCGCCTCGGCAACAGCCTTGAGCTCATCAAGGTGATTTACAGGCTTTTCAACCTTTTCGCTGTCCTCATCAAAATAGATATCATACCATACGAGGAACACATAAATTGTCCAAACTCGTCTGCTGTTATCTTCTTTTCCGCTGAAGTGACTGTCGAGCCATGAAACAAGGACATCTGTATTGAAGAATTTCTCGGCAGTTTTGCCCTTGAACTTTGTCTTTACAACATTATAATACTTCTCGTCACGAAGCCATACTCTTGTCGGTACAGGGAAACCGAGTTTCTCTTTTTCGGCAGTAGCCTCAGGCATATGGCGAACGGCAGCCTTACGCATTGCATACTTTGTGTTGTGCTTGTTGCAGCGCAGTTTTGTCGGGAGCGATGACGCAACCTTGAAAACCTCCTTATCGAGGAAAGGAACACGAAGTTCAAGCGAGTTAGCCATACTCATACGGTCGGCTTTAAGAAGGATGTCGCCGACCATCCACATATTGATGTCGAGATACTGCATCTTTGTAACATCGTCATACTTACGGCAACGATAATAATATTTTCTTGTAAGATCCTGCGGGCGTGTTGCAATTGACGGATCTTTCAAAAGCTCCTGCTTCTGCTTGTAGTCATACATAAATGCGTTACCGATATAACGCTCTTCAAGCTTGTCACAGGCACGGATGAGATAATCTCTGCCCTTAATGTCGGGGAGCTTTCTGCAAATTGCTCTTATTGCCTTTCTGATGCAATGCGGAACAATTGTCTGATAAATTTTGAACACTCTCGGATCGTTGTAGCAAGTGTAACCGCCGAACAATTCGTCTGCACCCTCACCCGAAAGGACAACCTTTACATAATGGCTTGCAAGACGGGATACAAAGTAAAGTGCTATACATGACGGATCTGCAAGCGGCTGATCCATATGGTACTGAACAGTCGGAACAGCGTCCCAGAATTCTTCGCTTGAGATAAGGTGAGTGTGGTGTTCAACACCGATTTTTTCGCTGAGATTTTTTGCCCAGCTGATTTCGTTATATTTTTCGCCAAAGTCAAAGCCGACTGTAAATGTTTTCTGGTCGGCAAAATATGTTGAAACATAGCTTGAGTCAACACCGCTTGAAAGGAAACAGCCAACCTCAACATCGGCAATTTTGTGAGCGTTTACGGAATTTTCAAAGACCTTTTCAATCTTGTCAACAGCCTCTTCCTCTGTCATTTCTTCGTTAGGATTGAAACGAGCCTCAAAATAACGGGTAGTTTCAACCTCGCCGTCTTTGTACCAGAGGTAGTGACCGGGCATAAGGCAGTAAACACCCTCAAAGAAAGTTTCGGGCGGAACTGCATACTGGAATGAAAGGTAGGAATCAAGTGCCTTTCTGTTGAATTTCTTTTCAAACTTAGGATATTCAAGAATACTCTTGATTTCACTTGCATAGACAAAATCATTGCCTATCTGAGTGTAGTGCATCGGCTTAATGCCGAAAAAGTCACGGGCAATAAAAAGTGAATTATCCTTTGTGTTGTAAATAGCAAAGCCGAACATACCACGGAGTTTTGGGAGCATATCTTCTTTCCACTCTTCAAAGCCGTGAACAAGCACTTCACTGTCCGTATCTGTATAGAACTTATGGCCTTTTGCGATAAGTTCTTTTCTCAAATCCTTGTAGTTATAGATTTCACCGTTGAATGTGAGAACAAGGCTTTTATCCTCATTGTATATAGGCTGATGACCTGCACCGAGGTCAATAATGGAAAGTCTGCGAAATCCCATGGAAATATTGTCGTCCGTAAAAAATCCGTCCGAGTCGGGACCACGGTGAGTAATAACCTCTGTCATATTTCTGATGACATCGGCTCTGTTTTCAACCTGTCCCATAAAGCCGGCTATGCCGCACATATCACAATTCCCCTTTCAAGGTAATTTTCAAAATTAACCGCATTAGACTAATGCCCTATTTTAAACATTTTATCACAATTTATTCCCAAATTCAACTGTTTGCAGGCATAAGTTTCAAATCAAAGCAACGCCCCTCAGCCTTTTTTATTCTTTAAGTATTCATCAAGCAAATCCGCTGCATATCTGCACAATTCAGGACACGGACGGGCGGCATAATATTTTTCTGTTCTCTCAGACGGAGTCGGGTTGTCCTTTGCCTTTGCTCTCATACCTAAAAGGTCACGGCAAATGATTGAACCGTTGTCCTCTTTGAACCTTTCGGCAAGCTGCTGAACCTCGGTGTAAACACGCTTTTTGTCGGCATTATCCTTGCCGTCACTGTAACCCCTTGCAAGACCTAAAGCCATATACATACCCGTAACAGTACCGCACACCTCTCTCATTCTGCCTATTCCGCCGCCGAACGGCGATGCAAGCATAAGAGCAGTCTGTTCATCAAATCCCAAATCATCACAAAACGCAAGCAATACAGCCTGAGCGCAGTTGTAGCCCTGCATAAAATTATTCTTTGCAATTTCACCTTTTGTCATACCAATTTCTCCTTTTATAGGGTTATTTCTATAAGCAAAGTATAACACCGAAAACCGCATACTGCAACGATTTTTTGCTTGTGAAAGAGATTGCCATATGTTATAATTTAGGGAGTTATGATGATAAATAAATCCATATTGCTTAACCGTAGCGGCGGTCAGTGACCGCCATTCGTTTTGGTTGCAAAACCAAAACGAACAAATATACATCTGCAATAAGCGTTTTAATCAAATACGGTTGCTTTATTCGGCAGAATTGGTATAATAATTTACAGAACATAACTCATTAAAATTCAGACATTAAAGAAAAAGGTGATTAGCATTGTCTTTTCCACAGGATAAAATAAGAAATTTCAGCATTATTGCTCACATTGACCACGGCAAGAGTACGCTTGCAGACAGAATTCTTGAGCAGACCAACTCCGTTTCCGAAAGGGATATGGAGGCACAGCTGCTTGACGATATGGATCTTGAGCGTGAGCGTGGCATTACAATCAAGGCGAGGGCGGTTAGCGTTATCTACAAAGCCGATGACGGCGAAGAATATCTTTTTAACCTCATCGACACCCCCGGCCATGTTGACTTTAACTACGAGGTTTCCCGTTCACTGGCAGCTTGTGAGGGTGCTATTCTTGTTGTTGACGCATCACAGGGCATTGAGGCGCAGACTCTTGCAAACACATATCTTGCCGTTGACAGCGGACTTGAAATTGTTCCCGTTGTCAACAAAATTGACCTGCCGAGTGCCGATCCAGACAGGGTTATTCAGGAAATCGAAGATGTAATCGGTATTCCTGCCGAGGATGCTCCGAAAATTTCCGCAAAGGCAGGAATCAACATTCACGCAGTTCTTGAAAAGGTTGTTCACGATATTCCTGCTCCGACAGGCGACATCAACGCTCCTCTGCGTGCATTGATTTTTGACAGCTGCTACGACAGCTACAAGGGCGTAATTATATATGTAAGGCTCAAAGAGGGACAGATTCACCCGGGCGATGAATTCAAGCTTATGGCAACGGGCAGTGTGTTCAATGTTGTTGAGTGCGGACTTATGCACGCAACCGCTCCTGAAAAGACCGACGGCCTTTATGCAGGCGAGGTTGGCTACATCACGGGTTCAATCAAGACTCTTGCAGACGCAAAGGTCGGCGACACGGTTACACTCACATCAAATCCCGCCGAAGAACCGCTCCCCGGCTACCGTGAGGCACAACCTATGGTTTTCTGCGGTATCTATCCTGTTGACGGCGCAAGATACGGCGACCTTAAAGATGCACTTGAAAAGCTCCAGCTTAACGATGCGGCTCTTTCGTTTGATCCCGAAACATCGGTTGCCCTCGGATTCGGTTTCCGCTGCGGATTTTTGGGACTGCTCCACATGGAAATTATTCAGGAGCGACTTGAAAGAGAATATCAGCTTGACCTCATCACAACCGCACCGAGTGTAATTTACAGAATCACACGCACGGACGGCACGGTTGAGATGATTGACAACCCGACAAACTACCCCGATCCGTCACTTATTCAGATGGCTGAAGAGCCTGTAACAGACGCTCACATCTATGCACCTAAGGAATATGTCGGCAATATTATGGAGCTTTGTCAGGACAGACGAGGAACTTTTGTCGATATGCAGTATATTGATGCCGACCGTGTTGATTTACACTATGTACTTCCGCTTGCCGAGATAATCTACGACTTTTTCGACACGCTCAAATCACGCACAAGAGGCTACGCATCATTCGACTATGAGCTTAAAGAATATGTTCAGAGCAACCTTGTTAAGCTCGATATTATGCTCAACGGCGAGGTTGTCGATGCACTTTCGTTCATCATTCACGCCGACAAGGCATATTCAAGGGCAAGAAAGATGGCTGAAAAGCTAAAGGAAAAGATTCCGAGACAGCTCTTTGAAATTCCGATTCAGGCTTGCATCGGCGGTAAAATTATTGCCAGAGAAACCGTAAAGGCTATGCGTAAGGATGTACTTGCCAAGTGCTACGGCGGTGATATTTCCCGTAAGAAAAAACTCCTTGAAAAGCAAAAAGAAGGTAAAAAGCGTATGCGCCAGCTCGGTTCTGTTGAAGTTCCGCAGGAGGCATTTATGGCGGTTCTCAAGCTTGATACGGATTAACGGTGAAGATATGAAAGAACTTGCTATGTTTTACAACTTTTCGGACGAAAGATTTCGCAAGGCAAAGTTTGCACTTATGCCGTTGAAAATTCAGGTTAAAAAGGTTGAAAAAGAAGATTTCAATCAGCCTATCGGCTTCCTTGCAGGCATCAAAGGCGTTGAGCCTGTGGCAGAAAAGTTTGACGGTGACGGCTTTGACGAAGAAATGATTGTCATGCACAATTTCACGAATAAGACAATTGATTCGCTAATCAGAGCGCTGAATAAATGCGGTGTTGGACGAGTTCCGCTCAAGGCGGTTATTACTCCCACAAGCAAAGGCTGGGACAGTCTGACGCTTATCAAAGCACTTAAAGCCGACCATGAGGAAATGCTTAAAAAATTGAAAACGAAAAGTTGAAAATGGAAAATAAATGTCGGGAAGACAGTTTGCAAAATGCAAAACAATGTCTTCCCGACTGTTTTTTATTTATAAAAAGTGTTTTTATGCGTATGGAAGTTCTTTGAATTTCGTAGAATTTTATATCGTTCATTTCAACAACTTTGCCTTAATTTTAATAATATCTTTCTGACTTAAACCAAGCCTTGTAAAATATTTTTCCGTGTTTCCAAATTCGTCACAAAATTTTTTCAAAAATTTTCTCATATAATCCTCGCAAGGCGTGACTATATTCATATTCAAATCAGTATTTTCACGGAGATAATCAAGTTTTTTCCGTATGTAATGTTTCGTCAAAACATAGTTTTCAACAATGTCATCATCAGACACACCTGCGTGTAAAAGCAAAATCGCCGAAACAACACCGCTTCTGTCCTTGCCAGCCGAACAATTAAAAATGACACCGTTCGGTGCATTGGCAATACATTCAAAAACATTTTTCATACCCGGCGAAACGGCTATTTTTAGGTAACTGTTCGGAACTTCTTTCGCTGAATTTGGCACGGCACTGCCCTCAACTATGGGATAGTTATAATAATTTAAGCCGCTGACACAAGCAAGGCTGTTCGGTTTATTGAGAAGATCATCGGCAGTACGCAAATCTATTACCGTTGTAATTTTATGAGCCAACAAAAACGAACTATCCTGTTTGCTTGCGTTAAGCTGTTCATCACTTCTAATTAACGAAAATTTCTTCGTAATATCGCCGTCAGAAGTATTGTAACCGCCCAAATCTCTGGTGTTTTGTGTGGATTTAAGCAAACTTTTATACAAGCACATTACAAACCTCCGTTTTGAAATTTTTCATATAATGGTTAATGGTGGCAATACACCGTTTTCATCTCATCAAAACATATGCGTTTAACAAAATGTATCATCAAGGCGGGTGTCCAATGAACGCCTGTCTGCAATATAGTCACAATGCATTGCCTATTCGTTTTGTGTTTACACACAAAACGATTGGCGATCACTGATCGCCGCTACAGTATAACAACTATTTTGCGATATTTATAAAATTAGTTTTAACATACAAATTGTACGATTACTTGGCAGGAGAACACGGTCCTCCCCTACGGACGATACGCCGTTTTTATCTCATTAAAACATATATATTAAACAAATTCTATTTATCAAGTCGGGACTGAAAATCTATTTCACAAACAAACTATCTTCCCGACCGCAATTTTCCATTTTCAATTTTCAACTTTCAATTTTTAAGAATTTTCTCAATCAATTGTGCAACACCGTCATTATTATTTGACGGAATCACGATGTCTGCAAGATCAAGGCACTTTTTACTTGCGTTTTCAACAGCCGCACCGAGTCCCGACTCGGCAATCATATCGGCATCGTTATCGGCATTTCCGCAGGCGCAGACATTTTCCATGCCGATATTCAAAAAGTCACACAAACGCAGGAGTGCCTTCGCCTTTGATGCGTCTGCCGACATAATCTCAACAAAATGGTCGGTTGAAGTCGTAATTTCAACGCTGTTGCAAGCCTTTTCGATACTGCTCCACAGCCTGTTGCGAAGCTTTTCGTCCGTACTTATAATGCTGATAAGGTCAAGCTCGTTTCTATGCTTGCTCAAAAAGCTTCTCATATCAACAATCTTGCCGTGGCATGAACGGGTGTATTCAAAATATTCAGGCTCACAGCCGTAGTCAAGCGGTCTATGCACATATCTGACATCGGCATATGTGAATCCGTCAATAAATCCCTCAAGAATAACATCGTCATTACGCACAGCACCGAGAATTTTCAACACATCATCGGGTAAAATCAGCGAACGGTGAACCGTTTTACCGCACTTGCTTATTACAGCGCCGTTCGAGGTAATCGCATAGTCCAGACCGACAATGTTCATCACGCTGTCGGGCATCATAACGAACGGTCTGCCACTTGCCGCAACAACGGTTATTCCGCTTTTGATTGCAGATTCAATGGCAGTTTGCGTTCGTTTGCTCAAGGTGTCACTGTCGGCAAGGGTTGTGCCGTCAAGGTCAAGTGCAATCAGCTTTATATCTTTCATCTTATCCATACAAATCCCTCTGTCAGATTTTTTTCGGGCAAAATCCGTTCATACAGCATTCTTCACATTTTGCCTTTCTTGCGGTGCAGACTGCTCTGCCGTGCAGAACAAGTCGGTGACAAAAGTCGTTGCTTTCATCGGGCGGCAAAAGCTCACGCAATGCAAATTCAATCTTTTTCTGATCTTTTAAATCGTGAAGTCCGAGCCTTTTTGTAATGCGTATGCAATGTGTATCAACCACAACTGCAGGCTGACCGAAAATGTCACCGCACACAAGATTTGCGGTTTTTCTGCCGATTCCGGGGAGTTTCGTTAAATCGTCAATATTATCGGGAACAACACCGCCGAAATCGTCACAAAGCATCCTTGCCATTTCGACAATATCTTTTGATTTAGTCTTATAAAGTCCGCAGCTTTTTATGTACTCTGCAACTTCTTCGGGAGTTGAGTCGGCAAAATTCTGAGCCGTTTTGAATCTTTCAAACAACGCAGGAGTTACCATATTAACCCTTGCATCCGTGCATTGAGCGGCAAGCCTTGTTGCAATTAGCAGCTGCAACGGATCTGTGTAGACAAGCGAACATATTGCGTCGGGATATTCTTTTTTCAAGGCATGAACAGCGTTCACGGCAATTTCTTTTTTGGTCATAAATTCACCCCGTAATTTTAAAAAATGCAAAAAATGCGATTAAATACTATTTTCTTCAGTATAACACAAAAATTCTGCTATTGCAATCAGGATAAAAAATTGGTACAATAGCAGTATAAAAGTTAGAAATTTTATTGAGGAGGACAAAAAATGTACAAAAATTACATTTTTGACTTATACGGCACTCTTATCGACATCAACACAGATGAATGGAACGATGATTTATGGAAGAAAATTGCCATTCTCTATGCCTACAAGGGTGCGCACTACACATATGACGAGCTTAACGAGGAGTACGGCAGACTTGTTCAGGCTGAAAAAAAGGCTGTTCTCAAAAAATCTCCCGACACAAAAGTTGTTGACATTAAAATTGAAAAGGTTTTCCGCAAGCTTTTTACACAAAAGGGAGTTAAAGTTACAAAAGCCGAGGTGCTTTTTATTGCAGAGGCATTCCGTTGCTACTCAACAAAGTACATCAAACTTTATGATGGTGTAATCGACCTACTCGACACTCTCAAAGCAAAAGGCAAAAAGATTTATCTTCTCTCAAACGCACAGCGTTCATTCACAGAAAACGAGCTGAATATGTTTGATCTCACAAAATATTTTGACGGCATCTGCATCAGCTCCGATGAAGAATGTTCAAAGCCTGACGAAAAATATTTCAAAACACTTTTTGACCGTTACGGACTTGAAAAGAGCGAGTCAATTATGATTGGCAACGACTATATCAGCGATATCGGCGGTGCGTCTGATTTCGGTATCGACAGTCTGTACATTCACCAGAGCATTTCCCCAGAGATTGACGGCGAACTCCGCAGTACATATAAGGTTATGGACGGCGATGTGTTCAAAATCAAGAGACTTATTGTGAAGTAATAAAAGAATTCAACTGCACCTGATTTTACGGGTGCAGTTTTTAACATATATAGTGTATATTTTATCTGTAGTTATGCACACTATAACAAAGGAAGTGTGCAGATGAAACGCAAAGTACCCGATTACAAAAAGATTTTAACACCAAGTGATTTAGAGCTTAACACCTGTTCAAATCAGGATTGTACAGGACTTATTCCAACAGCAGTCAAAAATCCCGCCGAGGCTGATTCCTACGAAGAACTCTACCCCTACATCAGCGGCGTAGCACCGCACCATGTTCGAGAAGATAGTTTGAAAAGCGATAAACTCTAATGCCCGAGGTAAGTTATCATCTCATCTTAACTACTCGTTATGCAGCGTGTTGCAACAGTTTGATATAATGAATGTTGTGCATAATCTGTAGCGGAGTTCAGTGAATTTTCGTCTGAAATATAGTCGCAAGGCTACCAATCGAATCGATTATAAAATCATTTCAACACTACAATCATCTAAACACATCGGCGGAAGCAATATTTTTTACACTGCTTCCGCCAAATTTTTAAATAAAATCATTTTTTGAAACGCTATCCGAAATTTTCTCAATTGTATTGTCGATTATCATACCATACATATACGGCTCTGATTTCTCAACAATATCGCTTTTCATATAAATGCTATCATCATAAAGCAATATATACCCGCTACATACATTGCTAAAGCTGTCTGTCATAGTAAAATCAATTCTGTTTTCATCGGTTATTGTGCCTGTAAATTTACCGCCTGCAAGGTGGGCGTAGTTGGGACTTGACTTCATCACTTCAATCTCTGCTTGATTTTCATCAATGGATAAAATTCCGACTTTAATACTGCCTGTATTCCCCTCATTATTTTGATTATATGAATATAAACCAACATATTTACTTAAGTCAACTTTTTGAGTTGTCAGCGGTTCAGTTGAAACAGAAGTAGTATATTGTTCCGTAGTCTGCTCAGGTGCTGATGACGGTATTGTGACTTCGGTATCAGCTTGTGTAACAGGCGAAACGGTTGTTTCCGCATTATCAATTGTTTGTTGAGATGAACATCCTACACAAACAATACCAAGCATTGCAATCATAGAAGAAATAAACATAGATTTTAATTTCATAATAACCCTCCGCAAAATTTTATACCAAAAGAACACGACAAGTCCAATAGCAATAATTAAGTAAATTACAACCATTGGTTAGTTTCATTCTATCTTCTTTAAAATAAAAAGTCAACATATTTGTTGTCAATGATATAGTGGTAATAATTATATATTTTGTTATCAAGGGTCATAACGCAAATTAGCGGAAGCAATGTTCTACACACTGCTTCCGCTGTTGTTTTAGGTGAAATTTAAATAATCAAAAGATTACTTTTCGTATCCGCTTTTCTCGCAATGGCGGGCATAATCGAGCACAACAAGAAAATCGGTATGATTATTATTTACATAAGGGCCGTAAGTGCCGAATCCGTATCTGGAAGAAATATTATAATTGCCGTAAGCGTACCAACGCATTGTGTCGTCAAAATACTTCAAACCGCCCTGCTCATCAATGAAAATATAGTTGTTCTTGAATCCGTCACCTATGCCTATAATATTTTTCTGCAAGTTTGTAGCAGTTGCAACGGTAATATCAGACTCGTACTTTTTCTCATTAGTAAGCATCTTCTGCGCACCTGTAAAATTTACCTCGTGAACAACATATTTTTGAACAAGCGTAACATCCATAATGTCGAATGAACCGTCTCTGTTTACATCGCCTTTAAAAGTGTAGGCATTAGTCATCTTATTGTATGTCGAGATAAGCTCATTATATGCTTTGGTAACAGCCCAAGCGTCGGTATAAGAACCGTCAGCAGGTGTTAATGCAGTCTTTAAATTAGCAAGTTTTGTCTGAAATTCACTCCACTGTTCATCGGAATACCAATTATTATAATTCTGCTCTTTGCAGGCTTTCTCATAACCTGCCTTAGCATAATCAACGCTAACCTGCAAGTTATAAGATGCGGTGTAAAGCTTGTCTTTTGCACTTTTGTATTCCTCGGCAGTTGCGGGTTCTTCTTGATGATAAATATTGTATGCCGCATTATAAGCCTCGCCGTCAACACAGAAATATGTCATCGGATTTCCCATAACAGAACTGAGGTACTCGTAATCGGTCAATATCCAGCCGAGTTTTTCCCTTTCAATCTCAGCCTCGGATTTTTCATTTTCAGCAGCCGATGCACTGAATGCAACCGATGACACTGCCAAAATACCAACAAGAATAACTGATAATAACTTTTTCATAGAACATTCTCCTCTATAAGACTATAATTTCAACAAATTATGGTATGTTTCAACCATCTGTTATCATAATATTAGCATATATTGGTATTTTTGTAAATAATATTTTTATAATAGTGTTGTTAACCTTCACAAAAAATACATACAATCAGAATATGTCCTATGACTTAAAAAGGCAACAAAAAAGCACCACTTTATGTGGTGCTGAAAGTTCAAATGAACCACCGATTACTCGGTGTATATAAAAGGGTAAACACCCTGAAAACTGAATAAAGGAAGAGGATTAAGAAGAAAGATTAGTTAAAT
>ENA-OWRJ01000246-OWRJ01000246.1-human-gut-metagenome-genome-assembly--contig:-NODE-246-length-79972-cov-10.476332_pt1 | contig 79972 bp, 100 predicted proteins | sample MGYA00248269_ERZ651897 | MGnify/ENA primary metagenome ERZ651897 (study PRJEB26924, sample SAMEA4378252) | human gut metagenome | biome: human gut; feature: human-associated habitat; material: faeces...
CGACATTTGCCGGAATTGGCGTTTCTTATATTAGGGACTTATTTTACAGCCCCTTTTTTAGTGGACTAGACGGGAGTCGAACCCTCATACAAAAGTTATAGAACGGCTTATTTATGGGATTATTAATTTTCGTGTCATCTTTCGTGTCATCTAACTATAGCTTGTCCAAAAATTCTTTCTTCCACTTCTTATCATCTACCCAGTATGCCGGACAAGCTTTTCCAGTTACATCAAAGTGCCGGACAACGTGTGCCTTATCGATGTTATATTTCTTCATAAGTTTTTTCGTGAGTGTAACAGCATTCTGAATCGTTACTGCTGACGCTCCAGCTTTTCCGTCCTTTACAGTATCGCACAACTCGATGTTGATTGAGTTGGCATTTGTGCAAAGTCCATACTTTTTGCCACCGCCTGTCTTCCCACAGTTCGGATATTTTTTCCCGCCAACGGACCAAGCAATGTTTTTAAGCGGCACCGACTTCGTGTAAGAATCATCATCGACGAAATAATGTGCGCTGGCTTTGACCACATTATTATGGAAGTATTTCGCATTTGCTTCATCTGTATCGCCGTCATTGGCAGTGTAATGGATAACGATGTACTTGATGGATTTTAAACTTCTCTTATTTCCATAGTTTTTCGGATTCGCAAACAACTGCTTTGCAATTGCTTTGATTGCTTTTGTAATTGCCATGCTATTCCTCCTTAACTTCCGGGATGCCGGCTACACTGGTGAGCAATGATACCACGCCTGATACAATTGCAGATGATACAACCAGTTTCCAATCCACGGACGATACTACAGCGGCGGTACCAATCACTGCAACAGCGGTCTGGGCCATTGTTTTGATAGCGCGGATTCCGGCGGCTTTGAACCATTTAACAGTGTCTACGTTTGCTTTAAATACACAATTCTTCATACTTAAATACCTCTTCTTTCTTATTTGATATATTGAGCAATCATCGAAACCAAACCAATAGCAAGAGCCGTGGAAATCGTACTGATGATTGCAGTTATAGCGACTGACTTATATTTTTTAACATCTTCTGCCGGTGCGCGTTCCATAACATCGACGCGAGCATCCATGCTATCAATCTTCTCATCCAAGGCGCACACATTCTCGTTAGTATGCTTTACTTCCTCGACCAACTGCACCATCGTTTCACTCATTGTATGTATCTCCTCAACAATTGGTTCCAGTTTATCGATTCTGTGTGTATTCGATTTGGCACGCGCTTCAACTCTTGTAAGCCGACGCTCGTTATAAGTTTTAGACCACATGATTTCACTCCTTCCGAAGTTTCCTAACTATATTGTAATGGATGCCAAGATTGATTTTGTACCAATTTAAAAGGGCATCCAAAGATGCCCTTACGCTGTCTGCGCTGCCTTTTAAATTTCTGCCCGCACCTGTTCACGCCAGCGTTCTGGCACATCATCAATCGTCATTTTTTTATCAACCGTAATCCGGCGGACATAGAATTTAATAAGGTTTACACATGCCATTATTCTTCACCTCCGATCATTCCGGCCAGGTCCTCGATTGCTCCGGCGTTGGACTCATGCCCCTGCTGCAATGTTACCTGTCCTGCTTCTAGTGCATCCAGACGTTTTTCGATTTCAGTTTTGGTTCGCAGCCTGATAGTTACCGTGTAGGTTCCATCTTCCTTACCTGCCTCGTCCGTATTCGGTGTGTATGTAAACCCATCACACTTCAGATCGGTGTACTTTCCGGATACCTCATTATTGTGTTTAAATGTTACTTCCGCAATGTTGTTCTCTGCAAAAGCGTCCGTGATCGTTTTAATCCCGTCAAAATTTTGGGACTGGATCTGGATGTTGCCAAGGCTTGCACCATCGGCAATCTCGAACTCTGTTTTGTTTTTAAGGATAATTTTGTCCATAATTTTTTATTCCTTTCTATGATAAAAAATGGTTTATAAGTTACTTTCGAATGTTCGTTCGATATATTTTCTTAAACGGCAGTTTAAAAATTAAAATTGTTCAATGGACACCATATTGTCCTCGAACAGATTTTGCAGATAAGGTTAAGCTTAGCGAAGCGGTGGCACTACGATACGGATCTTTAGTAATTTGCGCTATACGTATTGATTTATCTGAAAATACTCCTGGCGAATATGTTTCTATTGTAAATTTACCAACAAAATTGTTTACTGGTATCAACCAAACAAACATGGACGGAAAAGAAGGTAAATGGTATTTAGATAAAAACACAGCTAGTGTCTTTTTGCGAAGCGTATTTGAAGCCGGCACGTATTGGCTTAACTTCATGTATCTAGAAGCAGAATAAAATTAAATATCATACAAAATAAAATTGCCTTCCCAAACTTGTACCAAACAAAGAGTGGTACTTCGTGGACTTGCAAGTAACCCAATACCATAATTTAAAGTATCTAAACCATTCCACGAAAATATAATAAGCGAGTAATCACCTACATTTTTGAAAGTCGTTACGTGTTTAGATATTGAACTATAGAAATTATCTTCTATTGTGCCTACGCGGTATATTCCACATCCACCAGATACTTGCGATGCCGAAGACCAATTATTGATCATTTTTCTGACCTTAAAATTATTTAAGTCATTTAAACTGCCGTTTAAATCACTTATCTGCTTTGCAAGCGTACCATCCAGATTCGGATTAGCTTGTCTAGCGTCTAGCGCATACCCGGTTTCTGTTGTTACCTGGTTATTTACGATACTTTCTGGTTGCAGCGCACTTCCGATTTTATCCTTTAATGCATCTGCCAACTTTATGACGTTTTTCGCTTCGTCCAATGTAATTGTGGTGCCATCCAAGTTAATACTAAGCGTTCCACTTTCATCTACGCTCATGCTTTTTCCGTCCGGCTTTACAACTCCGGCATCCTCTGTTGTTGCAATCGCACTAGCTCCGCCCGCAATAGACTTAGACCAATATTCCGTATTGCTTGTTACCGTTCCTGCCGGAACATTCTTTTTTGCAAAATACAATGTGTTATTATGAGTTACCGCATCCAATCTCTTATATGTAGCATTTGCGCTCCACTCGCCTTTAGGCACGATTGCTACTCTACCTGCCACTGCCATATTAAGCCACCTCCCAATTCAAGTTTCCGTTATTATCAACGGTAAAGTTATATGCCGCATTGTCCGTGTAAATCAACTCCCCATCCTCATTCACATCAAATTCTGTCATTGTGAGTTTCTTGTTAATCTCGTCTTCGATTCCCTGTACCCGGTCTGCGCTGTCCTTTGCGTCTGTGGCAGATTTTGCCGCGTTGGTTTCGGACACCCCTGCGCTTTTGGCAGATGCTACCGCCTTGGCAGATTCCACTTTAATATCTGCAAGATAATCTGGGCGCAGATGCTTTTCTTGGATACTTCCCTCTTTCACGATTGCGGACACCTTACCGTCACTGCTAATTTCAAATGCAATGGTATTGCTATCTATAAATTCATACTGCGTGATCAGAGCGGACAAATCAACATTCTGCGTTGTGCCATCGTCCAGCGTGATAATCAACTGCTGCGACTGCGGATCATATGTAAAGTTTACGGCCAGCTTTTCCAACTTAGTATCAATGACTGCTTTGGAACCGTTCATTTTCACAACAGTGATCGTTCCCTTGGATTCATCCCACAGAATTTCTTCCACAAGTTCATTCGCCTTGACAAGATCGACTTTTGCCGCATCCATAGCAACCACACGATCATCCAGGTTATCAATGCCGGCTTCCATATTATTTAACCGCATGGCATCAATAGCTGTATTCTCGCTTGGAAAATTCTCCCAGTATGTCCGGCTATAAATTTTCTGCATGGTTCACACTCCTTTCTAACGCTGATAATCTTTGTTCAAAATCACTACATCTGTTCTGCAGTTTCTGTATCATGGCAGTGTTAAGCGCAATAAACTCTTGATAGCACAATGTATACATATCATTTGCTCCACCATTCTGCTTTAAGAAATTTTCCCATTCCTCATTAGATTCAAAATCTTTTTCGGAGAATACCGCATGTTCCAGTCCGTAAAACTCATTTTCAGATATGTCACAATCCATCATTGCCTGTTCGATATCCTGTGCAACAAATCCTATGTGCATTTTCTCATCATTTTCTATGAGCCGATATTCCATCGGTTGCAACAACTCAAAAAATCTTTCAAACCGATCATCCTCTAATAGCTTTCGGAAATCTTTTTTCTTTCTACGGTCAGATGTTGTTTTCCAACCGCCAGAAGAATATCCTCCAGCAAATGGATTTGGGGTTGTTCCACAGTACACGGAACTAGAACTTGGAATTAGATTTCCGTTGTTGGAAATTTGTACATAATCACTTATTCCGACCCCTTTTAAATAATATGCAGTTGATGCCATGATACACTGTCTTGCACTTTCCGCAGTCGTTGCCGAATCTGCAGTCGTTGCATGATCTGCTGTGCTAGCATGGTCACCTATTGGTGCACCGTCTTGGTCTTTTACGGAGCCTAGGTCGATAACCATGTTTTGAAGCATCGGTCTGCCTTTTCCATCAAGACCAATAATTGTAAGGTCATCACCAAACGCCGTAGAAAGAAAGTTCAGAGAATCAATGATTGTTACTTTTCCATTTCCATCAAGCCTGAAATTATTGCTTTCGATTATGAGTCTGTTTCCACGAAGCATAATCTGGTCAGCACTGGCATTGATCATAGAAATAACTTGGTCGTTCTCGTCTCTTCCAAGTTTCAATTCCAATGACGCGTCTAATTGCCCTTCCGCTTTTTGCGCACGATCGACTTCTGCGGAAATGCTATTTGCAGTCTGCTCAAACTTAGAGCTTGTCTGTTCCTCTAAATCATCATACGTTGATTGCATATGATCGGCGGTTTCTTCCAGTGCATGTGTTCGTCTTTTTATCGACTCCACCATTTCTCGCGTGGTTTGGTTCTGCACGGCATGTTTTTCTGTTCCTGTAGACACGATCACATCACGCTTGCTTTGCACACCAGTAAGGGTTCGCTGCAGAATATAAGACTCCACAATCTCCCGGCTCGTATTAAACCGGATTGGATCTCCCAACTCTAAACACGGATTCCCCACACACTCGCTGCTCTTTATCGGGGTGTATGCTGCCTGTGCAATTACCGGCAGCAGATTATTCGCAATCTGCTTCATTTCAGCCCCAGTCTTATCCGATATTAAAAAATTACCCGAAATGGTATAATTGTTGCCCGCCGTTCCCACAATAGCCCCGGCAGTAGAATCATCTGCCCGGATCTCCAACTGTGTTATTGCTTGGCTTTGGAACGCTTCATAATCAAAAGTGATATAGTGTCCGTTCATGCTTTCGGTGTTTGCATCTGATGGGAAAAGATCTTCCCGTGGGTACAGATCTTCTGCCGGATACAGTGCAGATGTAATCGCCTTTAAAATCACATACTCAAACCGGTCATCACGTCCGATATTTCCAAATGCCCCGTTGAGCTCACAGATCGCTTCAATTATTGTCTTGCCGCTTATTGTAGCTTCTGCGGTCACACTGGAATCATCGGACTGTGTGGTTACCAGCGTTTTGTTTACTGTCATGGAATCGTTAACAAGGGTTGTCTCTTTCTGTTCGATGCCGAGATGCATAAAAAAACTGTCACGAAACTGTTTAAGGGTCATTGGAAATGTCAATCCATCATACCAGCTTTTCGCGTCACAATTGATTATGTCATACATGGCATCATAGGCAACGATCTGCCGCTTGGTACGATCAGCGGTCGGGGTATCAGACTGTACCGTATATGTGCCATACACAAACGGATCATTCTCATTCCCTTCCAGAGTTTCCGTCACACGTAGCTTCATGCCTTTTGTGGCAATTGGTACCTCACGTCCGGTAAAAGAAATCTGGTTCGGCAGGCAAGAACCGAATTTCAGTTCCGTGCCGTCATTCAGAGTTTCGGTCAATGTGAATGTGTCCTGCTCTCTCATGGAGTTGTCAATCACATGCTTTGTTCCGATTACTTCTATATTAAGTTGCTTATCAATCGAGCTTTCATAATAAAGCTCCTTGTTTTTGCCACCTATCATAAAATCTCACCGCCATATCCGATAAAAGCAATTCGCCAGCCGTCATATTCAATCGTTTTTTCATCTGCATATGCTACTATCGGAGTAATATCCGGAACATAGCAATGCATAGTCACATACTTCATAATTTCCGGACACCATGCCGTGACAAGACATTTCTTTTCGCGCCGTTGCTCCACATATTGTTTATTTATGTTACTCATAAATGCATTAAACTTCTTTTCGTTCATGGCCGGAGTCTGCCACTCTGCCTTAAGTACCTGGTTCTTTAATGCCGTTCTATGCAATTTTCCATTATCGTCATTATAAGAATCCTTATCCTGCCCCAGGAGAGGGGACTGAAATGTGCTGGCCAGTATACAGTCAAATGGGACTGTATAATTCCCGACTTTAATTAAATAACCGCCGTATCCCATTCAATCCACCTCCTAAAATAAAAATGCTGGGTTTCCGGTTGCCCGGTAGTATTCATTGGCTTTTTGCTGCGTCACACGGAAGATTCCATTCGGATCTCCTTCCACTTTAAACAGAACATTTACATTCTGGTTCCCGGTTGCCATTACGGATCGTACCGCACGCGCAACTCCATCCGATACAGATGCCACAATCTGGTCATTGTTCATAACGGACGTATGTCCTGCAATTGTTCCGACAAGCTCCGGTCCTGCTTCACGCGCGATAAAAAGCTGTCCGGCGGGTGCGTTCTCGGTTCCGACTGCATAATGTGCTATGTTATGCCACATACCACCGGTATAGATTCCACCGCCAGCTTTCTTGGATGTTTTTTTCTTCGATGAAGAATTATCATTTCCAATTCCAAGCCAGTTCTTAAAACTGCTCCATCCATCTTTTATCAACTGGATTCCAACTTTTACCGTGGTTCCCACAAAGCTGTTTATTGATTTCCAACCGCTCTTATATAATTTCACGGCTACTTTATCCAGCTTTCCTACATACTTATTTAAGGTAGTCCAGCCATCCTTTTTCAGTCCAAAGCCTTTTTTACCAATTTCTCCAACAAACTTAGATACTGTAGTCCAGCCTTTTTTTGCAAGAGAAAATGTTTTTTTGCCGATCTCTCCAACAAATTTTGATACTGTAGTCCAGCCTTTTTTTGCAAGAGAAAAGGCTTTCGCCCCTATTTCTCCGACAAATTTCTTTAATGTAGTCCAGCCTTTTTTTATCAAAGAAATCGCAACATTCACTACAGATTTTGCACCATTAAATCCTTTTTGGATTAACTTAAGAGCTTCCTTTGCCAGCTTCGAAAAGCTAAATGATTTTATCTTTTCTTTCCAACCATCAATTACACCAAGGAAAATATTTGCTCCGAGTGGTTTCATTTTTTTCGCAGGAGAATGGATACCGAATGCATCTTTTATTCCATTAACAACCCAATTAAAGAAATCAACAAACGGTTCTGCAATGGCTGCAATAGCTCCGGCAAATCCATCCATAATGCCCTCAAAGATATAGCTTCCCATATCCATTATGTCTTTCCGGTTTCCATCAAATGCCGTTTCAAAATTTTTCTTCATTTCCGAGAAGAATCCGCCAGCTTCATCAAAATTAAACACATTTTCGAGAATATCGCTCATTTTAATGTGTTTTAATTTAAAGGAAATGTTATCAAATACAGCCGAAATCGGAATGGATAATTTCATTTCTTTTCCGTCCCACCCTTTAGATTTTCCGAACGGAGCCATAATCTTTTTTGGCAAATCTTTTATCCACTTAATAATCTTTGACGGAATATCATTTTCATCTAAAAACTTTAATACGGTAAAAGTAACTGTCATTACTCCTATAGCAAGAGCAGCATCTTTAAGTGTCAAATTTAAACCATTGTCCTTGAAGTAATCGCTTACAGATTTCTTCAAGGATTTACCCATTGATTTTCCAAATTTATTTATAGCTGCAGCCCCAAGAATTGTGGCTATGCTTTTAGAACTTAACGAACTAAGGAATGTACTCAATCCGTTAAAAATGTCTTTCCAACTTAGTCCACTGAAAAATCCAATCACAAACTGCCAGAATCCATCAACCCATCCGTTTATTGCTTCTGCACATTGCTTCCACTTGAATTCACGAAAGAATTCATTGAATCCATGAGCCATATTTTTCCCAAATGTCTTGAATTTAAATTTATCAGTAAATCCTTTTGATGCAAAAATTGCTGTATTCAACGACTTTGCGATAACGTCTGCGGTTGCTGTAAATACACTATTTCCTTTTTTATCCTCTGAGAATAATCCATTTAGAAATTCTGCAAAATCTTTTCCGAAATTTTCAGCTTTCGTGTAAATTTTATCCCACGGAATTTTCCCTATGGTGTCTGTGATTTCCTGCCTTATAGTTTCTCCAAGGCCTTCCCAATCCCCGGATTTAATTGCTTCTCTGATTTTGTCCGCAAGATCAGCAATATTCTGGTCAATTGGCACCTCTTCATACAGATCGCCTGCTCCACCACCGCCACCGGAGCCACCAGAACCACCGGAGCCACCAGAGCCGGAATCTTTATTGGAATCTATTACATTCAGCTCATTAAACGATTGTAGCTGCCCTTTTAATTTTTTCGCCGCCTTCGTAGCCTTATCTGCTTTCGAGGCGGCCGCATCAAGTCCAGCTGCATAATTCTTCGTTTGGGTAGTGGCTTTCGTCCAAGTCTTTTTTCCTGTCAGTGCTGATATAAACTGGTTTACCTTATTGATTGCAGCTGTAAGCATATTTATAAGGTAGGTGAGTGCCGGTCCGACTGCACTGATAATCGGAGCGGCTAACGCCCCGAATGCATTTTTAAGAGTTGCTACCGCGCTCACAAGAGCCGACATTTTTGCATTCACATCACTGGAATACCTTGCCATATTCTGGGTACCGTCTTTTACGGCAGAAATCATGGCATTCCATCCTTGCGTTATCCAGTTAAATACAAACAATGAAAGAGCAATTCCTTTAATTCTGGACGCAAATGTACTTACCAAGCCACTTGCTTTTCTGGTTTTCTCTGAAAAATTGTCAAGCCAGTTTCCCGTGCTCTTTCCTGCGCTCTTGACGCTGCCGGAAACCTTATTCTCTTTCGCAGCCAATTCTTCGTGTCGGCGTGCAAGAACTTGCATTTGTTCATTCGTATCTCGAAGCTGAGAGGACAACTTTTTATATTCGTCTGTAGCATGGATTGCATCTTTACTTATAAACGCTGTCCCATTTGCCTTCATTTGTTCCATCTCGGCAGTCATTTTATGGACATTCTCTTTTGCTGCAGTTATTTTTTGCCTTAACTTGTCAAAAGCAAGTCCACTTGTAATTCCAATATCTTCCCATTCTTTAGAATTGCTAACCAACGACTGCAATTCATTATTTGCCTTTTCTAAATCGTTTTGTAAATTTTTATAAGCATCTGTTGGGGTGGTATGCTTTTCCATTTCCCTCATTTTTTCGGTAAGATCAGATGCTTTTCGTGCAGCTTTAGAAATCTGGTTTTCCAGACGCAACAACTGGCTGGATGCGTTTTTCGTATTTATTTGTGTGTCAAACCTTACGCTGCCATCATAACCTGCCATCCGCTCACCTACTTTCTGCCGCGAATTTCTGCCATCATGCGATCATAATCGTCAATTTTGGCTTTTTCTTCTGCTGTGTACTCTCGCTTCTCTTCCGGCTGCTCCAAAGCATAGATCTTCTGTGCCTTGCGCAACGCCTTGCGATATTCTGCCGATGTATTGTTGTCGGGCTTCTCCTGCCGCTTCGATACAACCTGTAAAAAGCTGGAAAGTTTGTATGGCATATTCCACAATAATCCGCAGAACATCCACCAGTGCATATCCGTGGTGGCAAGATCTATACCGTAGATCTGCCGGAAGTCAGCATAAATGCGCCACTGGTCAACATCGTAGTCAACCACTCGTGCCTTGTCCATGTCCGGGTCCGGGTTGTCATGGAACCAACCGGAGAGGAACCACTCTACACATTCGCCAAGATCTTTCCCCTGTGGATGATCCCGAAGATGCTCTTCCCCGTTCTCATCTTCATCAGCAAACATGAGCCACACGAACATATCGCTTTTCTCGTAATCCGTCAGTGCGCGATCATATTTCGCCTGCAGCATCTGGATGCCAATCGTAAAATCTGTATTCACTTTGTACCCGTGCCACTCTTCCGGCAGATCATCGAGAAAAACATTATTCATTCTTCTTTGTGTCCTTATGTTCCTGAATTAACTGGTTTTTGCCCTTGTTGTGTCTGTTTCTCCGTGCTTTACGGTTCGGAGAATACTTCCTGTGGATTGCTTCTGTTCTCGTCTTAAATAATTCGTTCATCACCGGCATTACAGTGTTCACGAAATCTACCAGAGCATCTTCATCCGGCACGAAATTCTCATTCAGTTCATAGCACTCATGGAAAACATTTTTAATGGTATCTTTTCCAAACAGTGCATCAATTTCCCAAATCATTCCTTCCAGAATACCAATGTGCATGTTCGAAGCATCCACGATAATATTCGTTTTCACATCGTCCGGAAGATCATCAAACTCTTTATGTTCGTATTCCTTGTACTTTTCTTTGTAGACTGCAATCTTATCCTCGCCGGAATTGACTACATCTTCCAGATTATTGGCCAGCTCCACAAATCTATTTACTGTGGCCGCATCCGCCGTATTGATCAAAAGTGTTGTGATATGGTTCCCGTCCACGTCATTCACTTCGATTTTCTTAATTCCATTATCAAAAGAAATATTTTTAATATCTGCCATAAATTACCATCCTCTCTTAATCCGGGGCGCGAAAGAGAGGTACGCACCCCGAATATGTTAATTTTAATTAACACCTATTTTTAATCAGCATCCTTTTTCTTCCAAGTGAAAGAGCCATCCGGACCGATAGTGATTGTTCCAAGCTCCGGATCTCCATTCCCGTTGATCTGGATCGAGGATGTATGTGCATCCCCTCCGGCACCACCGGTACTGGACGGGCACACCGTCACAGGAAACCGCATACAATCACCTGTTCCACCTGTAATATCTGTCTTGTAGAAACGGTAATAATTTGTATTGCACTTCTCACCAGTAGGCAGAGTTTTAAAAAGCGTGTCAATACATTTCTGCATCTCATCAGACAGATATTCACGGGATGGCGTCATGGAGAGCGCATATCCCTTTACCGTGTTAGATGCATTTTTCATGTTTACATACTGTTTAGATTCTGTGTTAGGTCCCAGATCTTCTGTGATCTCTGTGAATCCATCGCCCATCTCCGCAATTTTCTCTGCAGAGCCTGTAAGCGTTCCGATGTCTAATAAGGACACCATGTTGGTACGATCTAATGCCATGTATATTTCCTCCTGTTATTTTTTAAAAAAGTATATAAGTTGCATATTTACGCCGTATCCCATCTGCTTTTCATCCCGCATGATTGGCAGGACTACAGATGTACGGGTAATTTCCTGTAATGTCATGTGTGGATCAGCAAATTCAATCCCGGTATCTTCCAGCCATTTGCTCAAATTCTCCAGAACCATCTGTGCATCAATGGATGTTTTGTTGCTTGTTGGAGAACTGCGGTATACAATTTGGAATGGCATCTGTGCGGTATAGCTGCCACTCACATATTTCTTTATGTACCGCGCACCGGACAGTGGGTAAATTCCGATGGAAGTATCAACACTGATACTGTTCCACTTCACGTTTTTATTGCTTGCCTTAAACGTCTTGGGAAAGTCCGGATACTGCAAAATCAGATCCAGCACCGCATTCTGCGCACTTTCCGCGTCTTTTATGGTAAGTTTTTCTACTTCTCCCATCACACACCTCCAACCTCAAAATGCGGCATCACATCCTCATATTTATCAACTGTTGTCACCTTGTATACAGAATCCAGATTGTCGTGCGCCCATTCGTAAATGCCGGAATCAGGAATCTCCAAGTCCATATGATCGCCCTTGATGAAAAAATCATCTGTCGGGTGGAACGTGATATAGTTTGGCTTTTCATCGTCCGGAAGAGCATCCCACGCTTTTGGCTCCATGTATGGCTTAGGTATCTTCCCCAGGTCAACAAAAAGCTTTACCGCATCCGCGCTATCCATGCCGCTTTTTGTTACATTCGCGCCCTTGGTTTCCACAAGGTTCACATTCTCCAATAAGGTCAGATAGCACTTCTCTTCCTCGGTGTCCGGATCACAAAAGTAGTTAAACAGCGTAACTTTGTCGTTGTAAAACAATCCAAGCCCCATCAGTGGCAACTCTCCTTCCCACATTTCGTACATTTCCAGATATGTTTCCGGACGTAATGGTTGCCGTGGGTGCGAACGTCCATGTACGCATACGGCATCATTTTGTGCTTGCAAAATAATCTCTTTAAAAACATCACTCCACCCCCGCATAAAGCAATCCGGTGTCGGACAGGTATTCACACACCGTGTCGTAACACAACCGGTTTTGAGCCACCTTGTCATTCAGCACCTTGTCAACAAGCGTTTCATTTGTCCCGAAACTGATCGACTGACCGCCCGAAGACATGGACTTTACATTGCCCTCCTGTGGATCATTCGCATGATTGGTTTTGAAGTCAATCTTATAGAGCAGATCTGCTAGTGCACAGGTGGCTTTCTGGATGCGCTCGTCAAACTCTGTTCGGGTATCATCATTGATATTTCCATAAGTCAGCTGATCCAGCTTCATTGATGCTCGATCTTCCCACTTGGGGAAAAGGGATTCCTCGATAGAATCCCCATAGTATTTTTCTTTGTAGAAGTCATACGTGGTGTATTTCATCTTGGAATCCCCTCTTTCTACTACCCTCTGGTAATGATTCGCATAATATTGATTGCCTTGATTGGATAGGTAGCATTTGCATCAGAAGAATTGTTATGAGCAATCTCCCAATTGGTTCCGGTCTCAAGTTCCTCGACAGTCGGAGATACAATACTTGTATTCTTCCAAGAGATACCATAAGGAGCAAAGACCTTTCTCTGTCTTGAATACAGAGTCGTCTCGCCACCGTTCTTTGAAGGATTACGGTCCATTTCGGACGAAACCTTTACGCCACAGTTTGTATACTCGATTGCCCCGTTTCCAAGAACATAAGTTGTATACTCTGTGTATGCATCAGACACTTTCTCGTAGTAGCTTGACTCTGACGGATTGCCGGTCGGAGAAGCAACAACCTTATACTCCTTGCCGGATACAGTGTAGTAGGTCGTTCCTTCCTGTACTGTAGTGTCCGCAGACTTCTCATACTTGGCATCAACCTGTCTTGTCGGCATGGTATCGTCTACAAGCACGATTCTGCCATTTAAGGTCGCCAGAGGAAGATTTCTTTCGATTCCGTTGCCATCTGTGTACTTCATGTACTCTAAGAGATTAAGATTCTCCAGAATGGTGGCTGTGCGAGAATGCATAACAGCAAGTGCAAAGTTCGCTTTCTTATCTCCAAGTGCCATCTGCATACCGGTGTTGAGCGTTGTGGCACCAAAAGTGCCATCCTCATTTGCAGAGATATCGTAAGTATGCTTCGTTACGAAGTTCTTACCTTCTCCGCTGTTCATAGAGAACACGCCTTTGAGTGTGCTGAGAAGTGTATCCTGGTCTACATCGTCCCAAAACTCTGCAACCTCTCCAGCTGCGGCAGAATAGTCATCCCCAGAGATATCCGATACAAAATCCTTTTCAGTCCATCCCTGTGCGCGTCCGACAACGATACGTCCCATAGAATAATTTCCACGTTCCTCAGTATCGATGTCTGTTTTGCCGTCGTAATTCACGGTCTTTCCGGATAAGCGCGCCTTAATCAGTGTCGTGATAAAGTTGCCGCCCTTCTGATCCGGAAGCATCGAAGCATACTCGCCACGCTCTACGATCGCGCCACAATGAAGCAGTTCATTCAGACGAAGGTTCGGTGTCTCACGCACAGCAGCATCGAATACTTCGCCATTAAAATTTACTAAGTCAAATAATGCCATTTATTTTTTCTCCTTTCCTCGTCTCAGATATGGTGTAATGTCCATATCCGGGTTCTGATTTTTCAGTTTCATAAGTTCAGCCATAGACAGTTTTGCTCCGTCCGGCTGGCCAATGTTGTTTCCGACAATCTGGCTACGGTTCTGCTGCGCCTTGAATGTCTTATCATCAATAATGATATCCGGCTTATAATTGCCCTTCTCGTCCTTGACGATAGCATCAAACAGATCAGAAACGCTCTTGCCACGCGCCTCATCAGAATTAAGCGTCTCAACAAGCTGTTTCTTGATTGCATCCGCCGTAATGGCGTTGACAAAGTGCTTGTCCGCAAAGAAATCCGTCACAAGACTGTCAAGTCTTGCAATCTCATCTTTCTCCTTGCGCTCCTTACGCTCGTTCTCAAGTGTTGCAGTCAGGTCAGCAATCTTCCGATTGAGTGCATCAGCATCCGGGGCGGCATCTTTAAGGGTCTGCAGTTCCTTTTCAAGATTCTCCTGTTTGGCTTCAAGATCTTTCTTCTCATTTTCCAAGGTTGTAATCTTTTCATTTTTCTTCTGCACTTCCAGATCCGATACGAATTCCCCCGGAAACGCTTTTTCAATTTCTGGTGTAATCTCAACACCAAGAGATTTCAGTTTGTCGATAATATTCATTTACAAGTTCCTCTCTTTCTTAAAAGTTGTTAATCCGGTCAGCCCGGCACGAATGAGTTGCTATTTGATCCATAGCTGGCAGTCGGCATTGAGGGAATCGAACCCCCCGGCAGTGCTCCCGATTGATTAGCTGCGGTTTACCAAACAAATGCCGGAAATAAAAAAACACGGGGCCAGCACCCTAGATCTCTCTAAGGAACTGACCCCGCTTGGTCGTTACGCATAGCCATTTCTATGCGCCATATATAAGATTATGGTTTTGTTTCCACACTGACAGGCTGTTCGGTATGGAAATACATTTTGTAGTGGTATGGATCCGTATGTGTTCCAGTAATATCTTCCACAACATACATTGTATTTTCATTCAAATACACATAGTTCTTCTTGTATGTGTTTTTCCCGGTCTTTACGGTACATACCAACTCTCCATTATCATTATTGGATATAGACATATAACCTTCTGTTTCAAGAATGATTGTATCAGTTCTGGCATTGTAAACAGTAAGTTTTCTCTCGGACTCGAAATAATCCGCCTGCTTGGAAATATTGTAATTTGCCTTATCAGCTTCGCTACATCCCACAAACAGCATACTTGCGGCAAGAGATAACGATACAGCAATAGCAATGAACTTCTTGTTTTTTGTCATTTGAGTACCTTCTTTCTTATTTCATACACCTTAATTCCGTCTTTGGAAGCGTGGATTTCCACAGATGCACCGCTCTTGATAGCCTTTGCCATCTGCTCTGTTTTTTCTGTAATTAGCGCCTGTATTTTATCCATGCCCCACCTCCGTTTCTCTACTATATTATTGTAACATGGGATTTTAAAAGATTTGTACCAATTTTAGAAATTGAAAAAGTGCCTATATTTCAAGGCACTTTCCAAGATTATGAATAAAAAGGAGGTTCACAAATGGTTAGAAAACATCCGCAATATTATATTACTACATTTCCTCCGAATATTTGTACCAATTTAAAGTGTGTTTGTATATGCCGTGGCTCTGCCGTTTGCCTTGGCTGCCTGAGACTTTTTAAATCCGGCAACCTTTACGCGGTCGCTCTGCCGTTGCAAGTCATTCTCTGCACAGAATTCTCCATACTTCCGGTTCTGCATCCGGAGTCTGTATGCCAGCTTATCATAATCTCCACGGATGTTCTCATCATCAGGAAACGCTTTCAGCTCCTGTTCTTTCACAAGTAACTGCCGTTTTGTTTTTCGGATAGCGCGCTCCATTGCCCTTTGCTGTTGCTGAAGATCATATAGCTGCTGGCTCTCATGCACATCAATTTTGGGGTTTCCGTCTGCATCCACATATGGATTGCGCAAAGACTTATCCCACGGTTTGTGTGAGTGCCGGCAATTATATCCATGCAATCCCAGAGGATTAACCACATGTCCCTCTCCGGTCTGCGGATCTATATCATATCCGGTAGATTCGAGAAGATTCGGTGTATCCGTATCAGAACCACGAATCTTGTATATTTTTCCTTGCCACCAATCGTGAGACTGCAATCCTGTAGGGTTATTCTTGTCATGCCGTGCACCCATATGCGCGGACACCAGAACATATTCTGCCCCAGCTTCCACAATATACTTATTCGTAACCTGTGCGGCTGTCTGATTCATCGAAGTCACTATGCAACAGCGAACAGCTGCTTCCAACGATCTCCGGGAACCGGTTGGATAATCCACACGCATACCGTTTTCTGCATACCGATCCAATACCTCGCATATAGCACTACTGTAGGACTGCAACCCACTCGCCACACGAAAATCTACTTCGTTCAGAAGGTTCAGCAGATCCCGTTGCGATTGGTCTATGGTTGTGTTTGTAAGATTGCTCAACTCTCCGAATGTCTTCATCAGTTCAGCATTCATTGCAGCAATCACCATGTTATTCTGCAACGGCGGTTGTACATCTGCCAGCCCTTCAAGTACACCCTTATCGTCCGAAAATGAAGTGAGCACACTCTCTCGCAACAACCGGCGCACTTCATTCCGGCTCTTGCCTGTCAACTCCGAAATGCGTTTTACAATCTCCTGCCGGTGCAATCCCATCTGCTGAAGTTTCCACAGTTCGCGGTCTGCGGTTCCGGATAGGCTCTCGGATTCCACCAAACGCATGGCAATGTCATGTAGTATCCAATCTTCCAACTCCTGGTACATCTCTATTAACTTGTCAGATTTTCCATAAAAGTAATCTGGTGTAAGCATCTATCCTTTTCCTGCCTCTCGTTTTACCAGTTCAAGCCATTGTTTTCCGTGTGTTTCCTTCGCCCGCTCGAACCAATGGTCTGTAGTTCCAGGAGTATGTTGTACAAGTGGCATCCCTGTAGGGTACTTCCGTTCTCCCTTATTCGCAAAAGATCGGCCGTCTTCCGTGAGGTACAGCTCCCCCATATACTGGTAATGTGCATACGGGGTATTCCATGCCACCTGTCCGCCATATATGCCATCCGGATAATTTGCCGATCCGCGCAAGGCTCCCTGTGCCATTGGTATGTATTCATCACAATCTGCAACTATCTGCATATTCAACAACTTCTGCGCATTCCGTATATTATTGTCTATTCTTTTGGTATCTATGTGGATATCTGCACATCCCACAGTTTGGTTATACTGCATGTCTATTCCTCTCCAAATAACCCGTCTTTGCTCTGGCTGGCGTTCTCTTCGTCACGCTCGGCAAACATTTTATCAATTTCCTGATCGTTGAATCCCTCATACTCTTTGAGATACTTGCGCTTGCTGTATACACCATTCATCATCAGCTGGTAGGCTCGGGTGCGGTCCTGTTCGAATGATGCAAGCAGGTCTTTGAAATAAAACACATCTTCGTCCGCCACATCATCATCCAATGCATTCACATACCCGCTCGGCATATTGAAAAATACATCACAATATTTATCCAGCGCATACACCAGATCTTTAATAGCTGTTTTAAGTGCATTCCGGATATCTGTGATTGTCTCTACAGTCTCACTATCGTCACTCTCAATCTCGGTTGCCGTGGCAATGCCGGTCTTACGATCAAGTACAAACTGTCCCTGTGAGAAGCCTGCCTTTGTGGAGATCATAGAAAGAATAGAATTGATATCAGCAACTCTCTGATCCGTGAGCAGAGTCGGCACATGCTCATCAATAGTGTTCTGCGCATCAACTCCGCGTCTTAATCCTTTCACAAATCGCGGAAGCTCCACTCTTTCTTTACTTCCATTATTCTTATCGCGCTTCATCAACGCATTTTCATCAATGAATGTAAGATGCTGCGAATCATCGACCTCTGCATCCTTGCGACTCCATGCCACGTCAAGATTTCTTAATTCCTCTAAACAGTTGGAAAATACTGCCACGCCCTCTGGTGATGCATAATCAATCGTATTGTTATACGGCATCTTGAAATACCCGAACAGTGGCTTTTCTACATTGGAAATTGTGATTGATTCCGGAATGTCTTTCCACTCTGGTACATCCGTCAGTGCAATGCTGCGCCCCAGGCTGTCACTTTCCCTTGACTTAAAAGCCTTATTCTCAATCGTATATGTACGTCCTGTGTTCTCCCCGTCCTCGCCAATCGAAGAGATAAAATGCTGATACTCCAATCTTGTATAGTAATCATCACCCTTAATTTTCCTATCAATGAAGATCACACCGAGGATATCTCCATTGCTGTTCTTCTCTGTTACTGCGAAGCTGCCAGGCATTACATAATCAATCGCACCGGCTGGATTGTATGTACCGTTTGGCTTAAGAATAATACCGCCTGCACCGCACGCATCTTCCACCTTATCGCGGATAGACTTCTGGATCATCGCCTTAATACACTGATTGATATAATCCGCTCTGTCGCTTCCGGCGATCGTCACATTCAGATCAAGACACGTCTTCTTGCTTGTGTAATAGCACAAGAACTTCGCAAAATTGATTGTATGCACATCCTCACTGATCCAATACGGTCTGCCCTTGATGATATTCTGCCACTCGGTCTGCGCAATCTCCATCAGATCCGATGCGATGATATCAACATTAAATTCTTTCTCTGCGCTTGTTTTGAATAAATTCATGAAAAACTCCTTTACTCGTGTGAATATGTTCATATGTCACCACCCTACAATCTCATAGTAAATGCGTTATCTTTCAGCAATATTCCGTGATCTGTCTCAGTAAATACCGGCTCTGTTCCTTCGTATACTTTCAGGTCAACATCCTTCCGCAAAATATCATCTTTGCCATTATCAGAAATACATGCAATCACTTCTCTTGATTCCTTGTCTACAAGAACATAATGCTTACTCTTCGTATTCTTCATCATCTACCTCCTCGTCTATTTCATCATCATAAAGTCCATTGTTGCGACGGCTCTCCATAATCACACGGTTTAAGCCATAGATAAGTGCCATTACACAGTCCTCACCAAGCTTTGGGTATGCATCCGAAAAGCTGCCGTCTGCCAACTGCTCATGCTCCAATGTTGTCAGCTCATGCGCAAGGTGCGGGCATCGTTCCGGATCAACCACTATCTTTGTGGTCTGCTGCAACCACTCCCAACAGTAGTCTCTGCCTTTGCCAGATCCCCAACGCTTCTTTGCACCGATTGCATTAAATCCCCAGTCCTGCATTTCTGCAATTGCATCCGGTCGGGCAGAGTCACAGATAATCTCCTCTTCGATGTACTTCTTAATCTTTCGGGCAAATGTGCTGTTCTTGCACCGCTTGGCAAATACCTCTGACACGCAATACAATGTATCCGCGTCCTCGTCATAGTAAGCAACCTCAAATGTCTGTGGATGTTCGAAACCAAAGTCCAAACCATAATAGAAGAATGGCATATTCTCGATCTCTGCGTCCGTGATAGTGCGTTCTTCCACATTATCGAAGATACCACCGCCGGTTCCGGTCACTTCGCCCAGGTAGTTGTTCCGATAGTACAATGGCTTATGTGCCTTGAACCACTCAGCACGTTCGAAGAATCGCTTACCGAGCCACTTCACCGGCACATTATAGTAATAACTGTGGCATACTCTTGTCTGTGGTTTGTTCCGGCACTCTTCCACATACTGATTCATGAAGTTGTTCTTTGATTTCGGCGGATTGAATATCTTGATATCAAGTGCGGGCGTATCGGATCTGAGGAATGTATCCTCGATATTATCCATCTGCTCCACACCTGCCATTTCGTCACACTCTTCATGAATCAGCAGCTTTACATATCCAAACGGCACGTTGAACGATTTAAGCGAAATAGGCTTATCCGCTCCCACGAACATTACCATCTGTCCGGTTGGTTTATATACTGCGCACATAGGTGATTGCTTAAAATCCCAATTATCCATATCGTTATATCGGATCACAGTTTTCATAAACTGATTATACACAGATCCCCGAAGATCAACCTTGTATCGTCTGGTATAAACTATATGTGCCTGCGGGTCCTGCCGGATTGTTTCATACGCCAAGTCTCCCCAGAAGTTCGACTTAATGGATCCTCGTCCTCCCTTAGACACGACCTCATGCACATCTATCTCGCTGGCAAACGCTTCATGCACCGTCCGGTAGATTTCTACGAAGTCCGATGTAATATCCGTGATTGGAACAGTCCACAGTGGTGCTTTCTCACGTTTTTCCTTTTCCTCGCGCTCGATCTTCTGCTTTTCCGCTATGGTCAATGCCTTTTCCAAACCATCCATAGCCTTAAGCTGATCTGAGAAGTCCGGAGCGAACCCCAGCCCATCCACAACCTCGCCTTTGGCGATCTTGCTTCTGCGCTCCTGAATGTCAGCAAGGCTCATAATGTCACGGTGCTGTTCCTTTTCGATGCGCTCCATCTGTGATGCTATATACTCTGAAATCGGTGGTTTCCGTAGGTTCTCTTTTGCTTGCTGCTCAGGGCATTTATATTTTGCCTTTCTTGCGGCATCCGTTCCATTCCCGCCATTCTTTATATACTCATCTGCAAATGCTTTCTGCTTCGGTGTGAGTTCTTTCTTCATCCCATCACCGCCCATCTCGCATTTTGTTAATGGCATTTACCACACGGCAAGCGCCATCTACCATCTTCTTTACATTCTCCGGCTTTCTTAATTCCTCTATTGTCTCTCGGAATGCATCTTTCAGCTCCGGATCATCCCGAAACAGTTTCTGCATATTCTTTCTGGAGCAGTCGAGACAAATATCTATTCTCTGCTCCTGCGGCAACATCTTCCCACATTCTCTACATTTCATCATCCGCTCACCGCCTTATAGATATCTAACAGACAATAGATTACCTCCACCATTGAGCAAGTCTTCAGTACCTCATAGTCCTTTGTCTTCCATTCTTTCTTACCTTGGTTATAGCACTCCACAGGCGTAATGATGCGGTAGGACGTGATCATGCGGTTCTGATCCTCTGAGTAGAACTGATTCTGATTTATCTTTACAACCATGCCTCGCTTTATAATTGCCGTCTGTAGTTTCTTCATCTTGCCTCTTAGGTTTGCCACACAATCACTTCCTCTCTACCAAATGGTATATTTCTAACCTCATACCATAATTATAAAGCAGGTTTTCAGAGGATTTGTACCAATTTAGGGCATGAAAAAAGAGAGGGCTAAGCCTCTCTTTTTATGTAAATTGCGAACTTCCATAGTCTATTAGATAAAACGCTGCCGTAAACAATACGTATATATATCCTTGTGTTTCATACAATTCTGCTTGTTTTTTCAGTATTTTTTTAAAATCAAGTAACGAATATGTTTGGTGATCAACTCGTTTATACTGACCAGAATATACATATAACGCCTTTTTCAAATTCATCTCAATAGAATTCTTTATTACTCCATCATTAGAATAATCAAGAATCCTCTGCAGATGTTTTGAATCCATATCAACTATGCTTTTATACTCATGATTTTCTAATTGTTCTCTTAATACAATGCGACTTTTATAACTCTCATCGTTAGGAAAATCCTTAAAATGATATGCGGCTTCAACCATTGGATAATTAATGTACAGTTTTCCCTTCTCAGATGCATTAGAAAAATAAGTATACATTTTCTCGATCTTATCCAGAGAATACGTCGGATGCTGAGGATCATAATCAAAAGCCAATATTATTTCTGAAAAATGTTGCTTTAACATTTCTTTTTCATCCTCATTTGTCGCATATGACTTAAGAAGTAATGGGAGATCCATTTCTTCCCAATCTCCATCTGATTCCTTTTCCATCACATCATATAAACAGTATATATTTGTCTCAAACACAAAAATATGATGTTGATCAGCTATTCTATACGCCCTCAACATTTGTCGTATTATTTTTTTATCATCAGGTCCCTCTGTAACAATTAAGACATTTGTATTGTTCATGATATAGGATCAAACTCTCCTCCCTGATACAGCTTTTCGAGGTTATGGCCCTCTCTCAGCTCTCTTGTTGTCGCATTTGGAAGAGATGTCAATCTCTCTCTATTAAGAATAAAATAGCAATCTGGTCTTAATATTCTATTAGATAGAATTCCTGTGTTATGAGATGCGCAAATAACCTGAAACTCTTTTCTCTTAGATAAATAATTCATAACTTTCTCTGATAACTCAAAGTGATAAAATGCATCAAATTCATCTAGCCACAAAAATGAAATATCTTTAGAACTATTAAGTGCATAGTATAAAGACGTAAGCGAAAGTGTTCCGCTGGATGCAGTTGAAAACCAATCGATATTTTTACTGTCATGAACGTCAAATAAACTTTTCCGCCCATCTGGTCTTTCCTCGACTCTCAGCCTATTCGGAATTCCAAATTCTCTCATAAAGTTAGAGTAATCCTCTAACAAATCATTTTTTACCAAGAATGTAGCAACACTTCCCGCGTCTCTAATTGGAATCAATTGATTATTTTCAAAGCTGCGTACCCATTGCATCCCCATGATGAATCTATACATTTTCTTCACCAAAGAATCATCTGGCAAATATGAATTCTTTACCAGATATCTAAAAAAGGAAATCGAGCTATCATAGAACTCTAAAGAAATATTTTCAACACCTATTTTTGAGAGATTTGATAAATCTTCTCCTGTTTCTCCTATTAAATATATCAATTCATCATCTATGAACAATTTCTCATCTACAATATCTGAAATACTTTTCTTTTTGTACTTAAAGCAAATAGTCCTATTATCAAATTGAAAATAATATGAAAACTCTCCACTATCACATAATTTGTTATCAGCATTAATAAAAGAATTCTCGGATTTTTTTAAGTAGAATCCACACTCTAAGTCCGTTAATGTATATACAATGTCAAATAATGCCATTCCGAAATTTGATTTTCCTACAGAATTCCGTCCATACATAATCGCATCCTTGACCAATCCATCCTTGACGCATTGCATATTGAACTGATAATCATGAACATCAGACAAATCTAATACAAATTTGTCTTTAAAATTCTTGACATTACTAACCTCAAACTTTTTTAACATTTTAATTTTCCTCCGACATTGATTATATAGCATCAAATCTTTTTTTTCAACACATTCCGTAAAAGAATTACGGTAAATGTAAATCACTATATATTTATGCCATTCTCACATCATAATATTCAAGGAAAAATCATCACTAACTGCCCATTCTGTTCCTCTTCAATCCGTCCCAGCCTCTGTTTCATGATCCGCTGAACAATCCGCCGCCTCCGGTAAAAGCAATTTCTGCTGATTGGGAGAATGCCGTGGTGTGCTTCCAGCATGTCATACGAAGTTCCCTTTACGATGGATTCCGTCAGATATTCCGCGATGAAGCTGTCTACTTGGTTACAGATTTCAAATACTTCCTTTTCGTCCACAGGCATTCCCCCTTTCAATTTTTGCGAAAAAAATACCAACCATCGAATTTGACGGTTGGTAAAGTGTTGTCCATTTTAAATTCTTCCTTTTTGGCAATGGCGGCAATCCCAGAAACAATCATGATCCCGATTTCCCACAATGTCCATGTAATTATTATTGTATACAGCGCCGCACTCATATTGTTCGCTGTAAGCATTGCATTCGGAATCTCCTGTTTCCCATTCTCTAATTACCTTCCCCATATCGCTACATTTTGGTTTTTCCATAATTTCATCCCCCCTTTTTATGATGAGAAAATTATATCACTACAACCGTCAATATTCAATTGTCAATGTACTACAATTTTATTTTTATTCCTCTCCCTGCCAGATCTTCGGTGTCCCGTCTGCATTGAGCATAACGGTACATCCGGTACCATTCCGCTGATACACTAGATACATGACGCCTGTGTCTTTGTCCGCATAGATACCGTAATCCCGCCAACCTTCTACCAATACCATCGTATTATCCTACCCTGCGCTGACGTTTGCCATGTCACTGCATCCGGCGATCAAGAGTGTTGCTGTTAAAATTGCTGCTAAAATTTTCTTTTTCATAACTGCTCCTTTTCTCTGCTCTCTTCTTCCTCGATTGCCTTATAAAACTCGCTCGCTTTAATTTCTGTCATAAAGTCGAGTAGCTTTACTTCTACATTCTCCGCCGAACCATATAAAACATCGCCGATCATAAAGCACCTTGTGCTATATTTCCCACAAAATCTCATTCCGTAGCAGAAGTAATCCGGTTTTTTCGGCTTTGGTACCGTCTTTGCAATCTCAAGCCAATCCTTGGTAATTTGACAGTTTGCTCTGAAACGTCTAACACCGTTTTCGTAATACAATTTATTTTTTGTAAACATACCCTGAAATTTCTGCAAATCATTTTCAGTTGGAATAATTATTACCGCTCTATCGTCTGGAATATATTGCGTCGACTCAATCCCGTGTTCCTCCGAAAATTTCTTAAATGCCTGCGCATTCGCTTTTACATCTTTCTGATACTGTACATATTCTTTATAAAAATCACTGTCTTTGTTAATTGTAAAAAATTTCTCCATCTATTTATCCTCTCTTTCCGCCCCGCCGCATTACTGCTGGCGGAGCTATAGCCGATTTGCTCTACTCCATCAGGTCAATCCACCAATATAGCCAGGCGAAAGCCACATAAGTTCTTTTCTTAATGGCATACTTCTTTGGCACGATTATCACTGTCGGTAATATTGTAAAAACACTCTTTTCCCAGTTTACTTTCATTTTTATTCCTCCGTTCTAGGCAAACCGGAGCTGTCCGGTCTGTTCCTGCGCAATCCTCATGTTTCCTGTGCGCTTTGCTACGCACAACTCTGGTAAATTTGCTTTTACCAGCGCGGCAGGAATTGGCGGACACACCGCATTGCCGCACCGCTTTACCTGTTCACTTCTCGGATATGTCTTTCCTGTATAATCATGGTCGATTATGTAATCATCCGGAAATCCCTGGCATCCGTACAACTCTTTCGGTTCTAACATTCTCAGCCCGATATCTACGATCTGGTAATCCACACCCTCGATTGTCACAAGTCCGAATCTGTCTTTGGTCGTAACCGTATCAAGTGGTTGCTCAATATCCTGTCCGGTAGCATCCCCATAATATTTAATTAAAAATGCTCTAACCTCTCCAAAATGCCCGGCTGATGTTGTGATTGTATGTAGCGGCTCTCTCTCATCTTGTCCTATTCCCGATTTATAGAACTTACTCAAAAAGGATGTAATCAATCCATATCGGTTCGAACCATCCACGGTCATGATTGGATCTTTAATTGTCTGTCCCCTGACTTCTCCCTGTGCTGTCTCTGAATGGTACTGGATCAGTGTTGGGCTGATAAGGCATTGTTGATTACCTGTGGTAATCGTATGTATCGGGTCTTTGTAGTTTCCACCCGGATGATTCGTTGTATTGGTTCCCATATACGGTGCAAGCTTTGGCTCTACAATTCCGTACCCATGTTTTCCGGTGATTGTAGGCATCGGCTCTCGGATGTCGTTCGGTCTGCGCTCACCGCCGTGGTTGCACTGGATAATAAATGGCTCCGGATTATCCAAAACGAATTTTTTTAATCCTCTGGCTATCCTGTCCATCGTCTTTTGTGCCAACGGTCTCACTGCCCGGATTCCGTATTTTTCTTTGATTTCTTCCGAAGTATCAAAGATACTTGGACAGGGCAAGGTAAAATCCAACTGCGTATATGCTCCAACATATGGTTTGAGCAATCCTTTCTTGACTTCTTCACTATCTGCAGGTGCATGCGTTGGCTCTGGCCATACAATCGGCTTGCCGTCACACCGGGCGATCATGAAGAATCGTTTGCGCATGGTCGGCGCTCCATAATCGGCGGCAATCAACTCTTTAAACTGTACCTCGTAGCCTAAATCGGTAAGCTGTTGCACGAATTTTTCAAATGTTTTCCCTTGCCTACTCTTAATTGGATGATGCCGTCTGTTCAACGGCCCCCATGTCTTGAACTCTTCCACATTCTCCAACATGATCACTCTCGGTCTTACAAGCCCCGCCCATCGTAATGCTACCCATGCAAGACCACGAATGTTTTTATCCTTTGGCTTTCCACCCTTGGCTTTGGAAAAATGCTTACAGTCCGGTGAGAACCATGCAAGTGCCACCGGATGTCCTTTACAAGCCTTTACCGGATCTACTGCCCAGACATTTTCGCAATAATGTTTCGTATTGGGATGATTAGCCTTGTGCATCCGGATAGCTTCCGGGTCGTGGTTGATTGCAATATCAACGCTATATCCGGTTGCCAGTTCTATTCCCGTGGAAGCTCCACCGCCACCCGCAAAGTTGTCTACTATCAATTCTCCGTTAATCATGGCATCACCTCCAGGAAATCCTCAAAATTCATTTGCAAATCAGCCTTGTAATTCGTCCACACAGTTTCGATCCGCGGCTTTCCGTGTTCCGCACAGTTTGAAAACTGTTTTTTCTCCCACTTGTAAAGATACTCGTTATATAAATCTGATTCATAACCAGATATCATAATTTTCGCTTTGCTCTGCAGCAATGTATTTAGCAGGTCTTCATGATCCGCAGTTGACATCTCATGCTTGTATTGTTTTCCGGATCTGGTACTTAACAAATATGGTGGATCAATATACATAAAAACATTGCTGTAATTAAATCTCTCAATCACTTCCACCGCCGGGCGGTTCTCGATCTGTACCATACGCAGGCGTTCCGCTATGTCAATAATCCATTCCGGTAGGCGGTACCAGTTCCATAATGCATAGGCTCTTTCTCTGCCCTGTACATCATTTTTCCATCCTACCTTGCTGCCATTGGTGCGGAAACCGTGCCCTTGCCAACACTGGATTAAAAACCGCAAAGCCTTATGATACGGTTCATCCGGCATCATAAGCTCCCATGCATCCAGTTTATATGTATCCTCATATTTTTCCCGACTAAATGGTGTAGTCATTACCATTCTGGGCAGACGTTCTGAATCTTCCTGCATGCACCGGAAAAGGTTTACGACATCATGATCCAAGTCGTTGATTGTCTCAATATCTGATACAGGCTTATTAAATAAAACCGCTCCACTCCCAAAATACGGCTCAACATAGCTGTGGTGGTCTGGTATCAGCTCAACCAATTTTGAAGCAATATTCCATTTACTTCCCGGATATTTCAATACTTTTCTCATTTTTTCAAAGGAACCCGATATATCGTTACCCAGGCCTGAGGTTCGGCTCCTTTCTTTTAATCAAATCTTGTCTCTTTGCAAATTCTCGTTTCTATATTTCTTCTAAGTGGTTTTTTATCACTTCCCTTTATAAACCTGTGGAATGAATCCCATTCGTAACCTCTACGTTTAAAACACGCAATTGAGCACCACTCAACATCGCAATACGCACAAGGTTCTCCGAGACATTCATTTTTTGCATTCACAGGCTTTTCTTCAAACAAACTAATCTGTCCTGCAATTTGCTTGATTTTTATCGCCCCCTATTGTTGTGCTAAGTAGCACATAATCCCACAATCGGGGAAAATCTCTGTATTCATGTTACCTCTGTTCGGTTCAAGTTCATCCAGATATACCGGATTACCTTTTCCGTCCTTAAGGATTGAATAACCAACTTCTCTTTCCAACTTCGCCCGACTTTCGAATACTTCCGGGAAATCTTTTCTGATTCGATTCCAATATCCCATACCACCCTTAACGCATCCGATACAGTTGTTGTTCGGATATCCAAGGTCATACATCAAAGGTCGGGCAAAATCAAAAGTCCGCTCAAACAATCCATGTACCTCTTGTTTTGAAAGGTTTCTGTCAATCAGTGGAAATTCATGTGCCGCTTGCGGATTCGCTTCAATCGTCCTCTCTGCTCGGTTCTTTTCCTTAAGGTCGAATCCCCAGACGTAGGTCAATTCACAATCCTTATGCTGCTCTTCCCACTCTTTTCTCACTCTCTTTTTGAGCCAGTTCGTGCAAGGCGCAAACCCGTTTGCCGGATTTCTAAATCCTCCGAACGTCCTCACGCAATCCTCTACGCATCTGTACTCGCTTGATTTCAGTATCTGTATTTTCTTTCCGATTGCTTTTTCACAATCTTCAATAAATCTCATGCTGTCTGGATGTTGGTCTGCAATGTCAATGTAAATCCATTCGTCTACATCTCCAGCAAGATATCCTGCCATAAAACTTGATATTCCAGCGCTTATCCAACATACCTTTAGTTTCTTTTTTGTCATAACACCACGCTACAAATCCATGTATCGTGGATAAGGAATATAGGCTTCCCATGCTGACGGTCTGAAACTCACATAAGTCAAATATGCTATATGTGCGCTACTTCAAATTCCACCTTATCGAATCATCAACGCTACTATTATTCCCTTTATGCAAAATCTTTGACACCTTTAAGTTGCAACCTCGGTTTACCGAGGATTCGTTATTCCTTTCTTTCTTCTAAAATTTCATCAAGACAGATATTGAAGCCAGCCTTCATGCCTTCTGTCCATCGACCGATAGAATTCAGCTCTAACACCGTATGAGTTTCTTTCCTCTCCGGCAGTTCTCGGAGCGGACACCAATCCGGTCTGCACGCAATATAATCTGTCACATCATCTCCAATACCTGGAGCATTGCAATACAACGTTCGCTCTCCATACCTTGGTGCCTGTGTATCGTCTGCAAAATCGCACATATCGCACGATTCCGGCATATCCACAATCAATACTGCTTTAGCCATCCGCTTCACCCACTTTCTCAAAATAGAACTTTATAGGTTCTCTGTTTTCCTGCACCATGCCGTATCTGACTGCGATATTGTATGTACACACATCTCTTTTCAGCCTATCCGGTATCTTCTGTAACTCCTCTCTGAATATCTCTAAATCCATTGTTGACTTGTAGCGATTACATGACCCGCAAGACGGCATCAGATTGCTTATATCGTGTACGTCAATCCCGGTAAATTCTTCGGTGTACTCATAATTTCTAAGGCAATGCAAATGGTCTACATTAAAGCCTTTCTCCGGTATTTCACAGCCACAATAAGCGCAATGCCCATTATATTTTGCATATACCTGTTTCCTTACGGATTTAGGAATCGGTTTTCGCATCTACTCCACCGCCTTTCACAATTTTAATTGCGTCTGCAAGCTCCACTACTGGCATCGTTCCAAGTCTTTCTGCTTCATCTGCATTACTGTATGCTTCTAACTGCTCCACAACCTTGTCCGCATCGTAGGCGGTCGGCTGTACATCTATCACGCTCGCCAATGTTGCTAAACTTACTCTCCTAAAATCATCATCAGATTTACTCGCACGCATGCAATATTCTTTTAGTGTATCCGCGTCAATCAGTCTCATCGTTCACCCTCCTATTCCATGCTTTCACAAATTCGCCCCAGTCATATGTACCAGTGCAAAACTCTAAACCGCATTCGCAATGGATGTTTATAGGATCACCGCCACTATCCGGATCTATAAATGTCGGATGTCAATCCTTGTTTGGATCGTACACATCTTTTTCGATATCTATGCTGTGTCCACAGAACGGGCATGGCTTAAATTCTTTACTCATTCTTCATTATCTCCACTTCTTGATAGCTTTAACTCTGTTCCGTCAATGTTGCCTGCGAGTTTATTCTGACAGTGGCACAACAGCACATCCAACTCTTTAGCGTCTGTTATCTTTGCCGTCCTTATGTAATCAAGCACTCTATCCACACTTTCCATTCTGTACTTGACTATCATTTTGTTATATGCGGTTCTTATGCTTTCAATTTCCTGCTCATGACGTCTGATTTCTGCTAATTTTGCCTTACAAAAATTATAGTCGCTTACAAGTTTATCTTTTCTGTGCTCTGCAACTTCTTCCATTGCATAACCTTTCATTTCGCTCATTCTTTCCCCTTTCTTTTGTTCTTTAAACAAAGATGTACGAATAGTGCCACATAACCCAAAATAATCAAGATTCCTGTAGATCCACTTGGAAAGATTTGCATATATTCGCACATGAAAACAAGCATCATGTAATTCATGTATACAAGATATGTCATTCTTCACCGCTCCTTTCAATTTCCCTGCCGCATACAGGGCAGAATTTAGACATTTCAATTCGAAACGCATCTGTTCCGAAATCATATCCGCAACACTCTGTAACTCCATCAATTATCCGAGTTTTTTCATTGTTTCGTTCCATAGCTGCTTGGTATTCTTCCGGTGTGCCGATTGCGTGGTATTGCTGTAACTCTTCCAACCATTCGGCAAGCTGTTCATGCTCTTGCGCACACAATTCGCATTCTGATATTATCTCTGGTGCCAGATTGACACTCTTGCTTTTTCGCTTTTCTTCCGCAACCTCTCTTGCGTGTGATATAGCTTCATCAATCGTCATGGCTACTCCTTTCCGACCACACAGGATAATAATTACCCTTATTATCCATAATCCAATATCCGGTGCTCCATGTTTTTGTCAGCGGATCATATACTTTTCTTCCTTTAATCATGCCTACACCTCCAACAGTTCCGGATTGTCAATTACGTTACCAATAACTTTTACGCACTTTCGTTCAAGTACGTAAAATCCCAAATTACAGTAGCAATATCCGCTCTCTTTATCTTTTGAATAACTATAATCAAGCGTCCAATCGCCATTATTATATTTTACGATTTCCGGATATTCTTCTTTTCTATCACAGATATCATTCTCCCAAATCAGCTTGCCGTTCTTGTCTTTCAAGCCTGTGCATTGGCAGATGGTAGATGCATCTACAACACAACGACAGAAGAAACCCAAACTATCCTTTGCGTAGAAATAATAACTTTCGTTGCCCTTTTTCGTGCAAAATGGGTATGACAGATATCCTTCCACCCATTCACCATTGTCGATCCGCTTGCCACGGAATAAGTATCTATCTTCCATCATTTTTCCTTTCGTTCATCTTTTTCAGTTCTTCGCTGATATCTTTTAGGTCGCAATCAATATTAACAAGCCGACCCCATATAAATATGGTTGATAATGCAAGCAAAACTCCCATTTCTACACATCCTCACTTTCTTTATACGGCTCCGGCATTGGCATCCATGCAATTACATCCTCGATCCAATCATGTCCGCTATCCAATGCGAATACATCATCCACTATGCAAGTATCAGCCCACACATACTTTCCGTCTGTCACAATAATTTCCTGATCGTCATCCGGCATCTTACAATCAAGATAATATACAATGTCTTCAGAAAAACATCCTTCTTCTCGTTCTTCCTCTGTTATTACATGATATTTAACCGGAATCCACCTAGCATCGTTCTGTGGCTTACGCGCCGCGTTTCTCATGCATTCAATCATCCTTCTACCGCCTCTCCTGTAACAATGTCCCAATGCTCATCCTCGATAAATGTCTGCCGGATAATCGCATCTGACAGATAGTGCTCTTTGCTCTTCGGCTGTTTTCGCCAGTAGGAATCAATGTAATAGGCAACCCACTTCATAAATTCCTCGATCTTGGCATTCGAGAACCGGTACGATTCTTTCAGTGTGGGAATTGTCAAGTACATTGTGGATGCCAGTGCACTTTCGATATTGCGGTCTGCTCCAAGCACTGCGTGCCCTTTCTGAATATCTGCCATGTACAGCTTCTGCGACATTGGTATCGACTTTACCCAGCCGACCACATCAATTTTCCGTTTCCGGCAATACTCCATCATGCTTTCGCTTGTAACATCTTCGTTATCATCGTCCTGCCATGCAACACGCTTGTTTACTGTTTTGGTGTAATAGTTCGTGATCTGCTTAAATGTCAGATCAAATTTGTCATACAGTGCAAGGGCAAATATAAATCCCATATGATTCGCAATATTATCCCCAAGGCGTGCCTTTGCAAGTTCCCTTCTGTATACGCTCATCGGTATCAGTTGCTCCCTTTGTGTTACTCCGTGCATTACTTCTCCTCTCTGTGCCGCCCTTTAACGCATGTGTTCCAAAATATACAGCCTGGATCGCAAACCTTCGTCTTGTCACCATAGCTACACATCCGTCCACTGCCATAGTAAGTAGGCTCTGCCTTAAATTTCTTGTACGCTTTCGGGTCCCGGTGCTCCGGCTTAGAATCCTCATAGCCCTGGATCTGCCCGATCAGCTTTATATTTTCTCGCTCTAGGCGCTTTTCTTTGCTGGTTCTATGTATTTCTCTCACCTCTCTGGATGGTGGGGCGATTGCCGCCCCGATATTGGCAAGTTAAGATCATGGCCTGTGATAACTATAATTCCGCACTTGCAAAGTTTCTTTTCCCTTACGGGCGGTGTTTCAACCTACCGGACAGGTGTATTGAGCAATGTTCTTTCCAAATCCGCATAATCACATTCACGCTGTTCGAAATCATTGAATTGATTTTTTGCACCCGCAGGCTTCTGCTCCTTCCCCGGTACATAGTTCTCGTCCAGATAATCCACATAGCCACTGTTAAAAAATGTGCTCCCGTACTGTGCTTTCCTCCAGTCGGCGTCCTTCTGCAATTCAAGACTGTAGCGATCAATCGCTTTAACAAGCCTATCTTCCCCGATTGCGAGTAGCCGCTTCTTTTGGGTATCCGATACCTGCCCTTTGCCTTTTTTGTTCGGATACAGTTTCCACAAACGTTCAAACATTGCTTTGGCATCAGCCAAAGTATTTATTTTTTTATCAGTATCATTATCACTATCAGGTTCATTATCAGTATCAGGGTTATTTTGCTTTTCAGAAAAACCATTTGCTTTTTTTGCTTTTACTTGGTTTTCGCCAGAAGCATTTGCTTTCGGTCTGCCGCCAAGCTTACCGGCTTCCCTGCGCTTCTCACATTTCTGCATGTATGCCGCGTTATCGCGGTCCATTCGATCTTGGATAAAGCTGAATGCCATATCTGCCGCCGCATCAAGTTCCGGTATCTCTTCCCCTGCCGCATAACAGAGGATGGCAGTGAACAGCTTCCCCCGCTGCTCCATGTCCATCTTCTGGATATGCTTTAAATACTCTGTATACATGACGAAGCTGTTCTTTTCTGCCAAGTCATCACCCCACTTCCAGATCTTTAAGCAGGTCAACAAGTGGCATCTTTGATTGTTCTTTTGTCAGCTCCGTTATCGTAACTTCAATTCTCGGGTTCTCCCTGTCTACCGACACATCATGGTAAAAATTAGGAATGCATTTACGGTTATCTTCCTGCAGCACCTGTGTCTTGGTTAAGCTGTCCTGAATAAATTTTGCCCCGCAGGATACAATATTGTCCCCGTCACGCCGCATATCTTTTTCGTAAAAATGATAATAGATCAAAACCGGATCTGTGATATGTATCCCACGCAGCTGATGCCGTATGCAGCCGATCACAAGAAGCTCATTGTCCCTCTTTGCTTTCCCACCCTTATGTGGGTTTATCCGGTTGGCTGCAGTGTAATCATTCAGACCATCCAGCCTACCGGGGATTGTAAAACTATACTCCACACGGATCACCATCCATTCTGATCTGTGCATTACAGCCTGTGATCACATCCTGCAGATATGCCGGTAAAGTGTAGCAGTCAATAAATTCATGCGCATCTGCCAGATCCTTACGCTTCAAGGCTTTATAGCTCTTCGTCTTTCCATCTTCATCATAAATACCGAATTCACGTTTCAACTGGCTATAAATATCACGGTATACAGTCTGACGTACTTTGTTATCCTTATAGGCTTCTGATTTCTTGCCACCAAGCATTTCCACACCTTTACGCTTTACGTGTGCTGACAGTTCATCCGATTCCGCGCCAAACAACGGCATGTCATTCTTGATTGAGTAAACCTCATGCTCCACAGAATCAACTTTTTCTTCCAGTTCCAAGGCTCCCTGTGCGAGCAATGCGATCTGTTCCAGAGCCGTGCGTGGTTTCTGCACATGTTCCTCAAGTTCATGAAAACGATTGATGTACTTTGCTGTAAACTCTGTACCCTTTACTCCGGTCAGCTTGTGGGCGATAAATTCGCAGCCTTTCTTTGTGACCAGATAACACGGTCTTTCCTGCCCTTTTTTATCCAGATAAGTATTCTCTGTAAAAAATTCAACGTGGGAAATATTCCCCTCGTTAAACTGGGATGTGTATCTTCTGATATCTTTCATTAAATCGTTATGTGGTTTTCCCACCATCTCCGCAACCTCAACAGAGGTCAATGTTTTCTGTTCAATATTCACTGGCATATCCTTTCCCCGGCTCCGAAGAACCGGTATAATTACAAATAACTTTTTCCATATCTCTTCCGGAAGGCTTCCCTTGCATCCGCTTCGTTTACATCCTCATTCCCTGCTATGTAATGCTTTTCCCATGCAAGCTGCCCAATTACATGCATTAACACCCCCATCTCCTTATTCCTGTGCACACTCATGTTTCCCTCATGGTGTTCATAAGATAACGGCACCCACAGGCCATCTTCATCCGACAGCCGCCGGTTTGCCGTCCCTTCAAAAATATGGTGCCGGTGTACATTTGGTGTCCCGTCAATCATGTCATATCCGGCATACCGCATATCAACAACAATGGAATCTCGCATCTACACCTCCCCGATCAGTTCACTTGACCAGATTGGACTTTGCAGCACCTTTGTGTGTTTACAGTAATCACAGTGCTCACACCGGATTGGGGCAACCTCTCTGTTCTTTAAAGCCACAATACCGGGCACATTCCGCTCCACTTCTGTGATTGCTTCATCCAGCAGACTCTGCTCCACTGCGATCAGCTGTATATCCGGTACTTTTTCTTTTGACACGGCCGCGATAAAAAATGGCAGTTTCTTTCCGGTATTGATCTCCACCACCTTCTGGTACACCGCGCCCTGAATGTAATATCCCCATTCTGCAAGAAAATTGAGATGGCCGGTATCTGGATGATAGAATTCCTTTGTAATGCTCTGACAGGTTTTCAGATCCACGATGCATTTCCCAGGATGGTAACTGTCAATCTTGATTTTCCATTTCGCCCCAAACATATCAGCGGTCATAATGACCTGCTTTTCTCCGCTCATGTACTGCATAAACAATGGATCGCGCTCACAGCGGTTGATCATCTCATTTGCCTTGATGTACTTTGCCATAAGGCTTCCATCCTTTTTGAACATACACGGATGCTGTGCCTTGAACAGGTCCAGCGTACCTTCAAAGTGTGCATCCACATAGGAGCCGACCATCAGCGCGTCAGAATCTTCCATATTCTCTACCCATGTACCATCCAGTTTCGCAAGGGCATATTCCTCGCATCCTGTTTTCCCGTATGTACCCATGAAATCTTTATACTGGCTGACAGACAGATACTCTCTGTTTGCTTCCTGGCTGTAGTAATTCTCATTAGTCAATAACATTGTCAAATACCTCCGATGCTTCCTGTGTTACCTTTGCATTTGAGAACGGATCTGGCGGAGCCTGCACTGGTACCGGGGAGATATCTTCTGCTTCCCCCTCAACGCTGAATCCCATAAGTGCATTCGGCATATAGATTCTTGCAAAGAAAGCGGCGGCTCTGTACTGAAGCATCTGCTCTGGCATGGTCGGCCATTTACTTCCCGGTTTGGAATACCAGCCCTCATCCTTTGCCATCTGGATAGTGACAAGTGTTCCTTTTGCAACCTCCCCGTCAGATTTATCAATGGCCTTAAAATAACAGCCCCAGCCATCCGTGTTCCTCTCTCCGACCATAACCGGTTTTACATGCTCATATTCCTTGGATGCCCGGAGCATAGCGATACATGCCTGCCCACTCCATGTAGGCTTTCCCTTTACAACATACAGGTTTTGCATTACCGACAAAGGACTCATGCCGTTACGGTTTGCAATATCAATAGCAATCGTACAGTCTTCCGGTTTATTGCGGTAATTGTCCGGAACCAACTGTGTTTTGCTCATAACACTGCCGATCTTGAACAGCTCATTAAATGCCTGTGTGCTGGCATATATATTGTCTTTCGATGCCACAGCCGTCTGCTGTGGTGTTGTCATAATTTCTGTATTATCCATTCCATGCCTCCTATAACTCAACAACAGTCATTGCAGTATCATCCGTGGTTCTGGTCGCAATAAACTGCAATCCTTTTTCTTTACATTTTGCGTACAGCTTTTCCCTCAAACCGGTGGAAAGCTTCTCTGCACCATCGATCAGAATAATCTGTAACCCGTTCGGCTTCTGGATTGACACATCAATGCACAGATCCAGCTTTTCGCCCTCGGAAAGATTGGATACCGGAAGTCCGTTGATCAGCGGAATGCCATTTTCAACTGTAAGTCCATCAATCGGAATACTGCAGTTCTGTAAAATTTCTCCCGGAAGAGTCCGCGCCTTTTCGATTTTGTTCGTAAGATCCGAAGATTCCGAAGAAAGATCTTCTACCTCTTTCTGCAAATCAATCATGCGCTCATACTCATTGATGTGTCCTTTCATCTTTTCCATGTACTCTGCATCCTTTACAAGACCTGACACATCTTTCTTTTCTCTGCCGATGTATGGAGCATACTCTGCTACTTCCGCATCATATTTTGTAACATCCGTCTTATATTTCTGTTCAATCAGTGCCAGCTTGTCCTGCTTCTTTGCTGCAAGACCTTCCTGCTCTGTCTGCAAAGCCTTAATCTGATTGTTCAGTTTCAAAATATCCTGCTCGATCTGATGGGAACGGTTGGAAAATTCCGTATCCAGTGCAGATTTTGCGATTTCCTTATCCGCTTCAAACGATCGGATCTTGCTGTCTCTTGCATCTTTCAGCATCTGCGCCTTTTCGATCATCCGGTTATCACTCCGGATCTGTTCAATCTCATGGTAAATATCCGATGTAGAGGCAGCTTTCCACTTCTCAACGTCATATCCTGCCGGAATTCCCTCTGCAATCTCTTCAATAAATGCTTTCTTATTGCGGATATCACGGTTAATATCCTGCCGGTGCATGAAATACTCACCCTTTTCGCTCTGGATGTCATCAAGAATCTGTAAAATGTTCTGGTCATACGATACCCAGCCCGGGATCTCCCCGAACCATTCCTTGATCTTATTGATATCCCAGTCATATTCGATCATGTCCAGAATTGTGGCATTCTGTTTCTTCTTATCCATTTCCATGAACTCAATCGGGTTAAGCTGCAGCGGCGTAAAAATGTCACGAAGAAACGCTTCCGGGCTTCCGATTTCTGCCCCGTTCTGCTTAACGCTTTTATAATCTGCCTGATTGGTTCTGGATTTCCGGTTAATCCGGAGTCCTGTGTCTGTCTCAATAAGGATCTCTCCCTCTGTCTCGCCCTTCCGGACAATATAATCTCTGTCAGATTTATTTGTCAGGGCGTACCGGATGGCATCAATCACGGATGTTTTGCCAATACCATTTGTCCCGGACAGTTCCACGGAACTTCCATCCTGCTCATATTCCTTGATTCCGAAAAGATTTCTGATCTTAATACTTGTAATTCTCATTCATTTCCTCTACTTTCATTTTCATCTGTCCATCATGACCGTTTTCAAAAAGTGCCATGTAATCGCTGCTTTTCTTTCTGGACCGTTCAGCACAATCGCATGTTTCCCCGGGATCCAGATACGCGCCACAGTGCTCACAAATTCGAAAATACATAATTTTACTTGCACATCCAATCTATTTCTTGTAAAATAAAAATACAGTATTATTTTTAATACTTACTTTTTCTTTTGTTTTCCTTAAATATAGAGAAACAAAACCCCCAATTGGTGGAATCACTGTGCTTTGGACGGCTGTTGTGATTCCATCTTTTTTATTTCCGTCTCTAACAAATCCTTAAAATCCCCTTCATTTTTCTTATCCCTACGTGGGTACGTTGGATTAAGAATCTGCCTGTCCGGTTTTACGGATCTTATTCCGCTGATGTGCATTTCCTCTCCTTTCACGCAGATTTCCGAAGTTGCTGTATACGGTGCTCGGTTTCCTTCCGCTCTTTTTCCACTCTCTCGAGTGTGTATGCCACATGTGCGATCACCGCGCCAGCAATTACCATTCCTGCGGCAATCATCCAGCCAACTCCTTTCGAGTCCATAGCCATTGCGCCAAGTGCCATAATTGCGACTCCGATCTTAAATACTCTTTCTTTCATATTTCTCCTATTCCGGAATTTCCTTAAACTCCACTGTGATCTTCAATCCAAGATCATCTGCCAGCCGGAAAAAGTTCTCAACGTTCATTCTTTCTGGCTTTCTGATCCAGTTTTGGATTGTTTTCTCCGTAACTCCAAACTTCGGGGCAAGGTCTGCCGGATCTTTGCCTTGTTGTGCCTGTCCACCCGCCATCATTCCGCGAACGTAGGCCATTTTCTTCTTTGTGGCGCTCTGCGCAAGATTCGTTTTCGGCATTTTTTCACGCTCCCTTCTGTTACTTTCTCTCCTATGTTCTTCGTGTTATAATCTCCTTACAGGACGTTGCCGCGTCCGAGTACAAAAGAAAGGAGACCTAACCTTGCTTAGAAACAGTGCTCTTATTGACAAAACCGTGGAAATCACAGTTGCCAAAATGTCAAATTCTTCCATTACTCCGAACGAAGTTAATGGTAAAGAAGTTGCAGATTTTATGCAGGAAATCTACAACAAATTAGTCGAGTTAAATAAAAACGACGAAAACTAAACTACATTGGCTCTTGCGGACACAAGTTCTGCAAGAGCCTTTGTCTTCTCTGCGACCTCATGTTCACGTTCTTTACCAGATGAAATGACTTCACTGATATGAATTGCTAATGCTTCTATAAGCTTATCTACTGCCTCCACGTTCTCTCTCCCTTCTGCTGTTATCTAGTTGGTTTTCCTAAAATTGGTACAAAGTTTTTAGCCACATGTTAAAATGTACTTGTCCAATAAACAAAGGCTTTCTAAGAAAAATCCTGCCTTGGATGGGAGGTGATACATATGACTTCTCTTTCTGAGAAAGCTCTAAAAGTTCTTCAAGCTGATTTTGGAAACTCGAACTTTACATGCTCGGAACTCATCTCAAAGGGTTTTTCCAATGCAGAAGCAACTGCAATAATCAAAGATCTTGAAGAGAATGGCTACATTTATATAGAGAAAACATACGTGAGTGGAACTCCTGCATATGCTCTTCTGTAGCCTTGATAGTCCTAAGTGTTCCCGCACTTGGGACTATTTTTTATTGGTTCTTTCTTTTCCACAAAATCTGCAGGTGAAGCACCAAGGAATTCGCATATTACTAGAAACTCGCTCGCCTTCAACGGTCTTTTCCGTCTGTCATTAAAAAGGCTGTCATAAAGCGACATATACGCAATTCCAGTATCTCTTGCCATAGCAGATAAGTTAACTCCTCTTTTCTTAATAAATCCTGCTATGTTACTTTCTAATGACATACTCACGCTCCTTTCTGTTGTCCGTTTTATTGGACGCACAATGCTATACCCTGCTCTTAGGTACGAATTGTTTTTCGCTCATTCTCAAACCTTGTCAAATCGTCCTCGGAAATTCTGTATTCTCTACCGAGCTTGATTGCATTGAGTTTCTTCTGGCGAATCCAATCCCATACCGTAATGACTTTTACCTTGTATCTCTCTGCAACTTCGTCACAAGTGTACATTTTCGACAAAAATATCCCTCCTTTTTGTATGGATTTTATACTTGTGTTTACTTCGGTATAGTGATATAGTTTAATAAAACGAATTATACTTATATCTCAAACGAAGTATTTGTTTGAAACCGAACTTTACGTGGCTGTTTACTTCGGTTCAATTAAGTATGTCTAAACTATAGCATTGCTTACTTCGTTTGTCAACAAGTATTTACTACGTTTTTGCAAAAGTATTGTTTTTGTGAAAGGTGAATATATTATGTATGACAATTTTATGCAATTATTACAACTGCGTGGGATAAGCGCATATAAATTCTGCAAAGATACAGGAGTATCACAATCTACAATAAGTACGTGGAAGAAAAAGGGCTCTAGGTGTGGCATTGATTTAGCTGAAATAATTGCAAAATATTTTGATGTAAGCATTGACTTTGTTATGTATGGTAATGAAGGTGAAAATGTAAATTCTCAAACAAATGCAGCTCTTACGCCCAAAGACGAACGAGACATTGCCAAAGACATGGAAAACATGCGTAACAAATTATTAAATGAATCTGCTGGTCCACTATCCTATGATGGAGAACCGATACCAAAAGATGATGCCGAGCTGCTGCTGGGGCAAATAGAATTGATGATGCGCAAATTAAAACCGATCAATAAAGAAAAATATAATCCTAACAAAAACAAAAAGTAGGTGTTACATAATTGAGAAAAGACATAAAACAGTTAGTCAATTATTATGTAAGAAAATTTAATACCAGAAATCCATATGATCTTGCAAAAAGCCTAAATGTAGAGGTTCAAATTGGAGAGCTTGGCAGTCGCGCTGGATGTTATATGTTCCTAAAAAACCATAAATGCGTATTTCTGAACGAAGATCTGGAAGAAAATGAAATGCGGCTCGTAATGGCTCATGAGCTTGCACACTCGATTATGCACAGGAAAGAGAATTGTTACTTTATAAGAAACAAAACTTTGCTGCTCACATCCAAGATGGAAATTGAAGCAAATACATTTGCCGCTGAGCTACTTATACCGGACGAATTGATTTTAGAAAATCCAGGCATATCGGCAGATCAGATAGCAAGAATCGCTGGATATGATAAAAAAATCATGAATTTTAAAAATAAAATCTTGATTTAGGGAGAACAATTATGTTTTTTGATAAAATCTTGAATTTTTTCAAAATAGAGAATTTATACAAAGAATCTGATTTTAGAGACTCTCATTTTCAATCAAATAACATTAAGTGTGATAATACTGCTCATCAAACAGAAAATTATATTGGTCCTGCCTCAACTCATGAGCATGTTATGGAAATACTGTCTTATTGGAGTCAACATCAATATCAAAAAGTTAATTATAATTACTATCGAGAAGCTTCTTCTTCTGAAAAACAAGAATATGCTCTGATAGATATATTATCCTGTTTTTCAAAAGGGGCTCGCAATTTACATAGCTTTTCGCAAAACAGGTTGCATGATCTCGGTATTATCAATTTTGACTCCTATACTCAGTTCTTGATTTCAGAAAAATATATTATGCGGGCGGATATAATAAATACACTTATTGCAAAATATAATTCTCAAGAATTAAAAACAATAGCCGAAAGTGTAGGAGTAAAAAAGACTGGTAATAAATCCGAATTGGCGCAACGAATTGCAAATGAGCTTTCTTCTTCTGAGGTAAATAGAATACTCAGTGAAAATACATTATATATTCTTTCTGAAAAGGGGCATTCTTACCTTGCAGTAAATGAAGATTATGTGCCACTACATAAATATTTATATTTGATTTCACTCGCAGAATTTAATGATAACAGAATACCTAATGGCGGACGATACCACAGGAACTTTTATGACACAATGTTTCAGATTTTAACAAATAGGAAGTTCTTTTTTGAACGCCATAGGGACTTCGAAGATGTTGGTTCAATATCTTTACAACTATACAATATGCTAATTGAAGAATCAAAGAAAACAACCAACAATGTTCCTGCCGATGTTATATTAACTAACTACGTTGAAAATTTGTATATACAAACGTGTTTTTGTTTTCACGCATATAGCTCGTTGGAGCATGGCGTTTTCCCCAGTTCTTACAACAGTTATATTGTTCCAAAGCCAAATAAAGATACCGAAAAATTAGCAAGCCAAGAACCTTATATAAATTATGAATTGTTATTTATCAATAAACCTCCAAGTTTCTTTACATATAGCGAATTCAAACAATACATCCACGAAATGTTATCTGGTCAAATGTTTGATGGGCAGAAATGGGATTTAAAAATTCAAAATAGAGTAAGGGAATTTGACAATATGATTAAAGGAGAATACTAATATGGCACTATTCAAATGTCCAGAATGTGGAGACTTAATTAGTACTGAAACTATTCACTGCCCCAAATGTGGATATGACGTGCATACATATATGGAAGAAAACGGGGATAAAATTCAGTGCAATCATTGTTGGAAATTAAATACTCCAGGATCAACGCGCTGCATATATTGTGGAAATAATCTACAATATTCAAATACAGTGCGTCAAGGACTTCCAAAAGATGAAATGAAACAGGAAAAAGTAGAGGAGCATGAAAGAAAGACTCTTCCACTGATTATAACCGTTGTTATAATTGTTTTATTATTGCTCTGCTTAGTACCAAAAGTTTTTGTAATTGTATAATAAAAACCGCCCCGGTGCTGGAACACCGAGACGGCAAACGTGCTCCGAAGATACACGCCGTGAACAAGCATATTGTATCATTCGGAGCGCGATAAATCAACTACCGCGCTATTTTTGCGCCTATTTTTAGGAGGAATGACACATGAATGCAAGGAAATTACCATCCGGATCTTGGAGAGCACGGCTCTTCCTTGGTGAGGATGAACAGGGGAAGAAACACTACAAGTCATTTACAGCAGCAACCAAGCGTGAAGCAGAACGGCTGGCACTGAATTATGCCGAAGAACGCTCCACACCGGACAGAATCACATTCAAAGATGCCCTTGCCAGATACATAGAATCCAAATCCAATGTGCTCTCTCCGTCCACTCTGCGCGGCTACAGGCAGATGGAAAAATATTACGATCCAATCAAAGATATGGATGTATCAGAAATTGACCAGAACACAGTTGTTGGCTTTATAAATGAATTTGCGGGGAAACATTCGCCCAAGACCGTTCGAAACGCATACAGCCTACTCTGTGCAGTCATACGCCTGCAAATACCGGATGCATCATTTCGTGTTACTATGCCCCAAAAAGAAATCTTACAATACTATATTCCAAAGGACGAAGAACTGCAATCATTGCTTTCCTATACCAAAACAGCAAACTATGATCTATACGTTGCAATTCTTCTTGCATCTATTGGAACATTACGAAGATCAGAAGTGTGTGGATTATATGCAGATGACATACAAGGAAATACGGTGCATGTTCATCAAACAATGGTAAAGAATCAAAATTATAAATGGGTACTAAAATCAGTTGCCAAAAATAGTACATCTGATCGTTATGTTGAATATCCAGATAAAGTCATTAAAGAACTTCCTGTTTCCGGCAAAATCTGCAATCTTAACCCGGATATGATTACGCATGATTTCGGACGCACGATAAAAAAACTTGGATTGCCACATTTTCGTTTCCATGATCTGCGTCACTATGCAGCCACAATCATGCACGCAATGGGTGTGCCAGAAGCATACATCATGGAGCGTGGAGGTTGGAAAACCAACACTGTTCTGAATCAGGTATACCGCGGTACCAGATCGGATTTTTCAAAAAAATATTCCGATCAGGCAAACGGATATTTTGAAAACCATCTTCTTTGATTCGTGTCATCTTTCATGTCATCCACTTTGTTTTTTTACTTTCAAAATAAGACTTCTTGTTTCTCATTTGGAAATATAAAAAGTCACAAAAAATCCAGTGTTCTCAACGTTTTCTTCCGAATCCGCATAAACACTGGATTTTCTTAAATAGTGGACTAGACGGGAGTCGAACCCGTGTCCAAAAACCAATTCCCTGTCCTTCTACGAGTGTAGTTTATTCTTTGACATTCCCTCCGCCACACGAAAACAAACATCCTTGCGGTTTTAGTAGCTTCATGATACGCCCACAGGTGCAAAGCTTAGCCTGCGTCGTTTCTCACAGAGTCGAAGCCTGGATCCTAAAGTGTGAGTGCCCTAGGTCAGACTGCTGCCATTAGGCAGCGTATGCTAAATTATCTTCAGCGTTTAATTTTAATTGTGGAATTTAACGTATCCCGTACGACTCGCTTCTCCAGCTGCATGATCCCTGTCGAAACCATTACTAGCCCCTGTTATGTTTTTGCGGAGCAAAAATATAACTCTTGCCTCCCGCCTGTTTTTTGCGAAACACCTATCCAAGATTCCGCACTTTGAAATCCCGTTCGGCTTCCCGCCGCTGGTCTTTTTTGGCAATGTCCTGACGCTTATCGTAAAGCTTCTTTCCTTTTGCCAGAGCAACCTGCACTTTTACAAGACTTCCTTTGAAGTATACTTCCACTGGAACAATCGTGTATCCTTTCTGCGCGATCTTACCGACCATCTTCTGAATCTCTTTCTTGTGCATCAGAAGCTTGCGCGGCCGGAGCGGATCTTTGTTGAAAATATTTCCCTTCTCATATGGGCTGATATGCATACCATAGAGGATCACCTCCCCATTTTCAATATGGATAAAGGATTCCTTGATGCTGCACTTGCCCATGCGCATGGACTTTACTTCGGTTCCAGCAAGAGCGATACCGGCTTCAAAAGTCTCTTCGAGAAAATAATCGTGATAGACTTTTTTATTGTTGGCTATTAACTTCTTCGGTTGTTTCGCCATCCCGGCTCCCTCCTTTTTGTTCTGTAAACTCAGTGTATATGATTTTCCTGCAAAATGCAATAAACTGCTGCTTTTATTTTGAAAATTTTAAGAATTCCATCAATTTTCGTCAGAATCTGCAAGTGTAAAATCAATCGTCCGCATGATCCGGTCACAGTTATCCACCGTCACACGCACCTGCTGCCCCAGTTTAAACCTGCGGTTCGTTGCTTCTCCCACCAGTTCATAAGTTTCTTCATAATACTGATAAAAATCATCGGTGAGGGAAGTCACACGTACCAGACCCTCCACAGTATTTTCCAGCTCCACGAAAAATCCGTACTCTGCGACTCCGGAAATAACACCGGCAAAGGTTTCTCCGATATGGTTTTCCATATACTGCACTTTTTTCAGCTTAATTGTCTCCCGCTCGGCCTCATCTGCACGCCGTTCCATCTCACTGGCATGCTTTGCAACCTCCGGCAGTATCTGCGTATAGTGGCCAATGCGCTTTTCGCCCAGACGCCCCCGCAGACTGTCCTTGATAATCCGGTGGATCTGCAGATCCGGATACCGGCGGATCGGTGAAGTAAAATGGCAGTAACAATCCGCTGCCAGACCAAAATGCCCGGTATTTTCCACCGTATAGCGTGCCTGCTTCATCGAGCGAAGGGTCAGACGGCTGATCAGCGGTTCCTCCGAAGTTCCGTCGATTTTTTCCAGCAGCTTCTGCAGTTCTTTCGGATGCACCTCATCACTTCCTATGTGGAGAGAGTACCCGAAATTATTGATAAACGTGGATAGTTTCTGTATTTTTTCCGAATCTGGCTGCTCATGCGTACGATAGACAAACGGAAGTTCTCTCCAGTAATATTCGGCTGCCACCGTCTCGTTTGCAGCAAGCATGAAATCCTCGATCAGTTTCGTTGCCACATTGCGGTCATACGGACGGATATCTACCGGATTTCCATTCTTATCCAGTATTACCTTTGTTTCCGGAAAATCAAAGTCGATGGAACCACGCTTCATACGCTTTTTGCGAAGAATTGCTGCCAGTTCTGCCATCTTTTCAAACATCGGAACCAGTGGCTCATATTCCGCCATCACCTCCGGATCATGGTCTGCCAGAATTTTTTTCACATTGGTATACGTCATACGCCGGTCCACGCAGATAACGGACTCTGTGATTGTGTGATCGATAATTTCGCCCTTAGGATTGACCGTCATGATGCAGCTGAGTGCCAGCCTCTCTTCCCCCTGGTTGAGGGAACAGATTCCGTTTGACAGGGCATGCGGCAGCATCGGAATCACCCGGTCCACCAGATATACAGAAGTTCCTCTCTTCAACGCTTCCGTGTCAAGAGCACTGTGCTCCTGCACATAATTGGACACATCCGCAATATGCACACCCAGAATATAATTTTCATGATCCATGGTAAGTGACACCGCATCATCCAGATCCTTGGCATCTTCGCCATCGATGGTCACCATCTGCCAGTCGCGCAGATCCATGCGTCCTGCCATATCCGCTTCCGATACCGGCTTTGCCACATGCTCTACCTGCGTCATGACCTTCGGATCAAATTCCACCGGAAGCCCGTAAGCGCGCACAATAGAAAGGATATCCACCCCCGGATCATTGATATGCCCGAGAATCTCCACCACTTTTCCTTCCGGATTCTTTCCCTTTTTCCCGTACTGTGTGATTTCAACAACGACTTTATGACCGTTTACAGCTCCTTTCGAACGCTCCAGCGGAATAAAAATATCCGAACCAAACTTTGGATTATCCGGCACTGCAAAGCCAAAATTTTTATTCAGCTGATACGTGCACACCACCTGCTTCATGCCCCTCTCAAGCACATGCAGCACCTTTCCCTCCCTGCGGCGTCCGGTCACTGCCGGTGATACGGAAATCTCTACCGTATCCATATGCATCGCACCGTTAGTTTCGGATTCCGGAATAAAGATATCTTCCTTTTCCCCCTCCACGCTGACAAATCCAAATCCTTTCGGATGTGCCTGAAACGTGCCTACGATCTTTTTCTCTTCCGATTTGCTGAACTTTCCTCTCTTGGAGCAGACGATGCACCCCTCCATCATCAAATCATTCAGAATCTGTTCCAACTGTGGGCGCTGATCTTTTTTCACACCGAGGACGATCGCCAGTTCCTTGATTTTCATCGGGACATACATATCATCGCACATAAAGTCATATATCATTTTTTTCCGCTGTTCATACTTTGCGTCCATACCCAGATCTTCTCCTTATATAATGAAAAAAGCTGCCGATGTAATCGACAGCTTCTGGTTTCTACCAGATTCCCAAATTCAGAACCATTGCAATGACAAGGAACAGAATCACAAAAATTCTTGTAAGCTTTACAAGCATTCCTTCCATGGAACGTCCCTTATTTTTGCCCCAGTAAGTATCTGCTGCTCCGGCGATCGCGCCAAGACCTGCAGATTTCCCCTCCTGCATTAAGATAATCACTGTAATTACAATACTCAGTATAATAAATACAATAGTTAAAATCGTATTTAAAACGGTCACGATTTCCACCTCCTAATTCTAAACTCACGACTAACTAATTATATCATAAAAGAAAAGTCTTTTCAACATTTTTTTATATTTCATAATTTTCCTTTTCATTTCCACTTTATAATATAACACAGATAATATAGAACTTACTGTATCATTAGGAGTATACCATGAAATCCTGTCAAATGTACAGATTTATTCCGATTATATTACTGTGTGTCAGTCTGTTCACTGGTGGATGTTCCCAAAACAAGGATCAGCCCTCTGCCACGCACAACCAGACCCCGGCCACAGAAGCTGCCTCCCATACGGATCACCCCCCACAGGTGCTTACCCCGCAGGCAGACGGTCTCAAAACTTTTACAGCAGATACTGCAGCTATTGATATCTCCCACACGCAAGAAGGATATATTATGGCAAAATACACCGGTTTCAATGCCAAACCCATACTGCAGCTGACCGGGACAGACGGCATCACATATACATACAGTCTTTACAAAGATTATAGTACCTTTCCCCTTACTTCCGGAGATGGAACCTATCAGGTCGGTGTCTACGAAAATGTTTCCGATGACCGTTACACAACGCTGCTCTCCGAGACATTTTCTGTCACACTTACAGATCCGCTGAAGCCTTATCTGTATCCGAACCAGTACGTGAACTTCACCGCCGATTCCCTCCCTGTGGCCAAGGCCGAAGAACTTGCAGACGGTGCTTCCAGCGATCTGGACATCATCAGCAGTGTATATAAATATATCATTACACATTTTACCTATGATTATTCCAAAGCTTCCAGTGTAACAAGCGGATATCTTCCCGATATCGATGAGGTTTTCACCTCTGAGAAAGGAATCTGTTTTGATTACGCTGCAGTCATGACCTTTCTGGTATTGCTTATCATCTGTATGATTTTATATCACACCGATCTCGGGCGCGTATTGTTCCTCGGACAGAAACTTGCCATGACGGTTGCCTCCGGACGCGTTGCAAACTGCCTGTATCTGGTTCTCTCCAGCGGACTCGACAGTAATATCGGTCTTACCCTGGCACGCGAACTTGTCAATAATCCGCATATGCAGGCACTTATCGACAAATGTCACGAGAATATCCGCCACGGGGAATCATTCGACAAAGCACTGCTGCTGTCCGGCATCTTTTCCCAGATGTACGCCAGCTGGATTGCAATCGGTTCCCGGACCGGCGAAATGGAAAGCATTGTTTCCCAGCGGGAGATCAATACCGATACCGCAAGCTATCTGACGGCACTTCGTGCTGCATTGCGCCAGATCAACGGTATTATCTACACTTCTGCCGCAGAAAATATGATCGCCATGGACAGCAGCATCTTACAGCTTTATAAAGACGGACGGATCGACAAACACACCACCATCTCGGAAGCGGTCAATCCGGAGATCATGTCCAAACGTCTGAATCTCTTATAATGTTTCACTGATCCGCAGAAGCTGGTTATACTTGGCAGTGCGCTCTCCTCTGCACGGAGCGCCTGTCTTGATCCAGCCGGCATTTACCGCCACCGCGAGATCTGCAATAAAAGAATCTTCCGTTTCTCCGGAACGATGTGAAATAATTGCCTTATAGCCGTTCTTCTGTGCCAGTTCAATCGCATCCATGGCTTCCGTAAGCGTTCCGATCTGATTGACCTTAATCAGCACACCATTTGCCACCTTAAGATCCATTCCGCACCGGATTCGTTTCACATTCGTGACAAACAGATCATCTCCCACCAGCATCACCTGTTCTTTCATGCGCTTTGTCAATTCCTGCCAGCCTTCCCAGTCGTCTTCATCCAGACCGTCCTCAATAGAAATCAGCGGATATTCCGTGGTAAGTTCTTCATACAGCGAAATCATTTCCTGTGCACTGCGCAGGACTTCTTTTTTTTCGGTGATCTCCTGCGTTTTCACTTGTGCGTCAGATGTATAGGCACCGCCCTGCGTGTCCGGACGCCGCAGATTGACATCCACCTCTGCATGTGTCTGCGCTTCTCCCGGAAAATGATACATTCCGTCTTCCTCACTGTACAGCTCGGATGCTGCCGCATCCATGGCAAATGCAACATCGCTGCCCACCTTATATCCGGCTTCCTCCACGGCACGCTGCAGACATGCAAACACTTCTCCCGCACTGGAAAAATCCGGTGCAAATCCGCCTTCATCCCCCACTGCCGTCAGTTTGCCTTCTTTCTGCAAAATTTTTTTCAGAAAATGATAAATTTCCGCACCCATCCGGAGTGCATCCGGAAACGACTCGGCTCCGACCGGTACAATCATAAATTCCTGAAAATCCAGGTAATTCTTAGCGTGAGCTCCGCCATTTATGACATTCATCATCGGCATCGGCCATTTTTTTGCATTCGGTCCTCCCAGATAACGGTACAGCGGCATATCCAGTGCTGCCGCTGCGCAGCGCGCACAGGCTAAAGAAACACCAAGTAAAGCATTGGCCCCCAGATTTCCTTTGTTGTCTGTCCCATCCAGTTCCACAAGTTTGCGGTCAATCTGTACCTGTTCCAGCACATTCATTCCCAACAGCTCCCTGCGGATCTTTGTGTTGATGTGATCCACAACGCGCTGTACTCCAAGCCCAAAATAACGTTCCTGTCCATCCCGCAGCTCAATCGCCTCAAATCTTCCGGTACTGGCTCCGGATGGCACAGATTCCCTGCCCGTAGTCTTCTTTCCCGTTGTCTCTGTCTGCGCGGTCACTTCCACCTCAACCGTAGGATTTCCTCTTGAATCCAGAATTTCCCTTCCATGAATTTCAATAATTTTGATCATCAGACCCATTCCTATTGTCCTCCTTTTTTCATTATTGTGTGAAAAAGAAAGAAATTTATTCAAATCCAAAGAAAAAGAAAGACCTCCCCATGTTATGGGAGGTCTTTCTTAGCATAACCGACCGGTCTGTTTATAGGTTCATTTATACGTTAATTTCTGCAGTAACGCCGAGTTCCTCTTTGTGTGCATCCAGCACTGGACGAACCACATCACGCAGGAATACTTCCACCTGACGCGGTGCACGACCCACATACAGCTCCGGTTTTAAGTTTGCCTCGATCTGTTCTTTTGTCAGACCAAAAGCCGGATCTGCTGCAATCAGATCTACCAGATTGTTATCCTTACCCTCTTCCTTGACGGTCTTTCCTGCCTGCATGGACAGCTGACGGATTTTCTCGTGCAGTTCCTGACGGTTTCCACCCTCTTTTACGGCATCCATCATAATATTTTCGGTTGCCATGAATGGAATCTCTGCCATAAAGTGCTTGTAAATTACCTTCGGATATACCACCAGGCCATCTACAACATTTAAGCACAGATCCAGGATACCATCGATTGCAAGGAATCCTTCCGGAACCGACAGACGCTTGTTGGCAGAATCATCAAGTGTACGTTCAAACCACTGTGTTGCAGAAGTAATGGCCGGATTTAATGCATCTACCATCACATAGCGGGAAAGAGATGCAATACGCTCACTCCGCATCGGATTACGCTTGTATGCCATCGCAGAAGATCCGATCTGGTTCTTTTCAAATGGCTCCTCTACTTCTTTTAAATGCTGCAGAAGACGGATATCGTTAGACATCTTATGCGCACTGGCAGCAATCCCTGCTAAAACATTTAAAACACGGGTATCCACTTTACGGGAATAGGTCTGTCCGGAAACCGGATAGCAGGACTTAAATCCCATTTTCTCTGCGATCATCGGATCAATCTTATCGATCGTCTCCTGATCCCCGTCAAAAAGTTCCAGGAAACTTGCCTGTGTACCGGTCGTTCCTTTCGATCCGAGCAGTTTTAACGTACTCTGTACATACTCCAGATCCTCCAGATCCATCAGAAACTCCTGTGTCCAGAGTGTTGCACGCTTTCCGACTGTTGTCGGCTGTGCCGGCTGGAAATGCGTAAATGCAAGGGTCGGCTGATCCTTATATTTTTCTGCAAAATTGGACAGCTCCGCAATCACGCTGACCAGTTTTTTATGTACGAGCTTTAATGCCTCATTCATAATGATGATGTCTGTATTATCTCCGACATAGCAGGAAGTAGCCCCCAGATGAATGATACCGGCTGCCTTCGGGCACTGCTGTCCATAAGCATACACATGGCTCATGACATCATGACGCACCAGTTTCTCACGTGCAACTGCTACGTCATAATTAATGTCATTGACATGTTCTTTCATCTCATCAATCATATCCTGTGTGATGACCGGCTTTCCATTCTCGGAAAGTCCGAGTTCCATCTCTGTCTCAGCCAGTGCGATCCAGAGTTTTCTCCATGTGGAAAACTTCATATCCTGGGAAAAAATGTACTGCATTTCCTTGCTGGCATAACGCTCGGAAAGAGGGCTTGTATATCTGTCTGTGCTCATGTTCTTCTCCTTTTATTTGATTACATTGGTAACAACTTATCGGCTCATCTTGCGCTCAAGATCAATCTCTTTGTCATAATACTCACCGCGAATGTCCTGTTTCGGCGGTTCCATCGGGTATTTGCCCGTAAAACAGCCGGTACAGATCGGAAGTCCTTCCGCCATTTCTTTCAGACGGTCGATTCCGAGATAACCAAGGGAATCTGCTCCGATAATCTGGCGGATCTCTTCAATCGTACGGTTGTAGGCAATCAACTGCTCACGCGCCGGAATATCGGTTCCGAAATAACAAGGCCATAAAAATGGCGGAGAACTGATGCGTACATGCACCTCGGTTGCTCCTGCATCCCTTAACATGCGCACAATACGATCCGATGTCGTACCTCTTACAATCGAATCATCGATCATAATGACACGTTTCCCTGCCACTGCCTCACGCAGCACATTCAGCTTCACCTGTACGCTGGATTCCCTGCTGCTCTGCTTTGGCTTGATAAACGTACGTCCCACATAGCCGTTCTTGACAAAGGCTGTACCATACGGAATCCCGGATGCCAGAGAATAGCCAAGTGCTGCAGCATTTCCGGACTCCGGCACACCTGTCACCAGATCTGCCTCTACCGGCGAATCCTGTGCCAGAAACTTTCCGGCCTTGATCCGGCTTGCATATACACTCACCCCGTCAATATGACTGTCCGGTCTTGCAAAATAGATGTACTCAAAAATACAGCGTGCTTCCTTTTCTTTCGGAAGTGCCATGGTCATATCGGACTCAATACCTTTTTCCGGAGAAATGGTCACAACTTCTCCCGGCAGCACATCACGCACAAATGTTGCACCAATGGTGTCAAGTGCACAGGTTTCCGATGTGATAATATAAGAATTGTCACGCTTTCCGATACAAAGCGGCTTAAAGCCGTATGGGTCACGCGCCCCGATCAATTTACGCGGACTTGCCACAACCAGTGCGTAAGCTCCCTTAAGACGCTGGCACGCACGGCGCACAGCTTCTTCTGCTGACTGGGAATTCAACCGCTCCCTTGCGATATAGTAGGCAATCACCTCAGAATCAATGGTGGTCTGGAAAATTGCTCCCGTATATTCCAGCTCCTTGCGAAGCTGTGGTGCATTGATCAGATTGCCGTTGTGGGCAAGTGCCAATGTACCTTTGACATAATTTAACACGAGTGGCTGGGCATTTTCGCGGGTAGAAGAACCGGCCGTTGAGTAACGTACATGTCCGACTCCGATGTCCCCCTTCATCTGCTCAAGATTTTCCGGTGCGAACACTTCATTTACAAGTCCCATTCCCTTGTAGGAAAGAACCTTGCCCTTAGGACCGCTGGTATCGCTGACTGCAATACCGCAGCTCTCCTGGCCACGGTGCTGCAGGGCAAACAGTCCATAATATATTGTCGATGCTACATCTGCACCGTCAAAATCATACATTCCGAAGACGCCACACTCCTCATGAAGTGTATCCGCATCATAACTGTTATTCTGAATCATTGTGATCTCCTATATCTATCTTGTAAAAGGCTTACCTGTCAGAAGCTCATATGCTTCTTTGTACTTATCAACGGTCTTTGTAACAACTTCTTCCGGAAGAAGGAAATCATTGTCCGGATTTGCCTTGAGCCAGTCTCTGACATACTGCTTGTCGAAAGAAGGCTGTCCCTGTCCCGGCTTGTACCCTTCCAGTGGCCAGAATCTGGAGCTGTCCGGTGTAAGCATCTCATCACCGAGAACGACTTTACCGTTCTCGTCCAGACCGAACTCAAATTTGGTATCTGCAATGATAATTCCTTTAGAAAGTGCATACTCTGCACATTTCTTGTAGAGAGCGATGGTGCAATCCTTGATCTGTGTTGCGTAATCAAGTCCTTTTCCAGGATAAATTTTCTCCAACACATCTACCGACTGCTCGAAGGAAATATTCTCATCATGATCGCCCAGATCTGCCTTGGTACTCGGTGTATAAATCGGCTCCGGAAGCTTATCAGACTCTACCAGTCCTTCTGGAAGCTTAATGCCGCACACCGTGCCGTTTTCTTTGTAGCTTGCCCAGCCGCTTCCTGTGATATAGCCACGAACGATACACTCGATTGGAAGCATCTCAAGCTTCTTGCACATCATGCTGTTTCCGTCAAAACGCTCCTGTTGGAAAAATTCCGGCATATCCCTGACATCTACAGAAATCATATGATTCGGAACAACATCCTTTGTAAAATCAAACCAGAACTTTGACATCTGGGTCAGAATTGCGCCCTTGTCCGTAATCCTGTTCTTTAAAATGTTGTCAAATGCGGAAATACGGTCAGTAGCTACAATGATCAGGCTGTCTCCGTTATCATAGACTTCTCTTACTTTTCCTTCTTTGAATGGTTTAAATTCCTTCATTTTCGCTCTCCTTATTCTTTTATTTTTCGATTAACAAACTCTTTCCGGTCATCTCTTTCGGCTGCTCTAATCCCATAATCTGAAGCAGGGTCGGGGCAATATCTGCCAGGCATCCGCCCTCACGCAGTGTATACTTCGGATCCGCATTTACGAGAATAAACGGTACCGGATTGGTTGTATGGGCAGTATGTGGCTCACCTGTTTCGTAGTCAATCATTTTCTCTGCATTTCCATGATCTGCACAAATAAACAGAACACCATCCATATCCTTCACCGCCTGGACTGCATCTCCTACCAGTCCGTCCACACGCTCGACTGCCTTGATGGCTGCCGGAATCACACCTGTATGTCCGACCATATCCGGGTTTGCAAAGTTGATAACGATCACATCATACTTGTCTGACTTAATAGCCTCAACAAGATCCATACCAACCTCCGGAGCACTCATTTCCGGCTTCAGATCATATGTTGCAACATCCTTCGGGGAATTTACCAGCAGACGTGCCTCATCAACGTTTGGCTCTTCCACTCCGCCATTAAAGAAGAATGTAACATGTGCATACTTCTCTGTCTCGGCCAGACGAAGCTGTGTCTTTCCGCACTTTGCCAGGTACTCACCGAATGTATTTACAATATGCTCTTTTTCAAATGCGATCAGCTTGTTCGGGATCGTCTCATCATAGTCCTTAAAGCAGACAAATGTTGTCTTAATGAACGGACGGTCAAATCCGGTAAACTTGTCATCACAGAATGCACGTGTCATTTCACGGGCACGGTCCGGACGGAAGTTAAAGAAGATCACGGAATCATTCTCTTTTACAACAGAGACCGGTTTTCCATTCTCTGTAATTACGGTAGGAAGTACGAACTCGTCTGTTACATCCTTTGCATAGGAATCTTCCATTGCCTTAACCGCATCTTCTGCCTGTACGCCCTCACCCTTTGTCAGGGAATCATAGGCTTTCTGTACACGATCCCAGTTATTATCACGATCCATTGCATAATAACGTCCGGATAAAGAAGCGATCTTTCCAACACCGATCTCTTTCATCTTCTTTTCCAGTTCTTCGATAAATTCTTTTCCGGATGCAGGAGGTGTATCACGTCCGTCTAAGAATGCATGAACATATACCTTGCTCAGTCCCTGCTTCTTTGCCATCTCAAGCAGTCCGTAAAGATGTGTAATATGACTGTGCACACCACCATCGGAAAGAAGTCCCCACAGATGCAGGTCCGAATCATTTTTCTTACAATTATCCATGGCTGCAAGCAGTGCCTTATTCTCGAAAAAGTCACCGTCTTCGATTGCCTTGGTAATTCTGGTCAGATCCTGGTAAATAATGCGGCCGGCACCGATATTCATATGTCCAACCTCAGAGTTACCCATCTGTCCGTCCGGAAGTCCTACTGCCAGGCCGGAAGCCTGTCCTTTTACAAAAGGACATTCCTTCATTAATCTATCCATCACCGGGGTATTTGCCAGCGCAATGGCATTTCCCTCTGTACGGTCATTCAGACCATAACCGTCAAGAACCATTAAAACAACAGGTTTTTTGCTCATAATTCATCCTCTCTTTCCATTGTAACAATCCTATACTATTGTACTTCATTATTGTTACACAAACACTTATTATATTACATAATTTGAACGGGATTGCAAGTGTTCACTGCAAATTTCCCACGATATCTATCGATTTTAAATCCAGATCCACATCATCAAAATACTGTCCATAACGCCTTCCGGACGTATAGGCATAAGGAGAAACTCCCGGTTTTTCGACATTTTTATACGGATAAAAGAATCCGTCCTCATCAATTCCCACATGATTGGAGATATCTGCCAGATAATGATAAAATGCTTTGATCTGTTTTTTTTCTGTCAGAATCGAAGTCGTAAGCGAATCCTGTATGCACGGAATCATCCGCAATTTCAGACTGCCGGAACCATCAATCTGAATCTGTGCAATCGTTGTGTAAAGTTTTCCGGTAGAAAACCAGAAATTTCCCACGCTGTATGCCACCGGCACATTTTTTATAAACTCAACGCCCTGCAGACGGTGCGGATGTCCACCAATCACGGCGTCTGCACCAGCTTTTACACAAAGGTCTGCAATCTCTGTCTGATCCTGCCCATAATGGATCTTTCCTTCTGTTCCCCAGTGAACATACGCGATCACATAATCACTGTTCTTCTTCGCACGCTTCAGTTCTTTCTTCCATACCTCTTCCTGCTGGGTCTTTAATACTCCCGGTTTCTCCTTCTGGGCTTTCTGTGTAAAATGATAAAACCTTTCGATTTCCGTTGCAGATACAATCGCAATCTTTCGTCCACCTGTGACCACATAACGCACAGCGCTTGCCTCTGTCAGATTTCTGCCACCACCACTGTACGGAATTCCCGCAGCATGCAATGCATCCAGCGTATCTAAAAATCCCTGCTCACCATAATCAAACACATGATTATTTGCCACAGAGACCATATCTATTCCCAGTGTGCGCAGGAATCCGGCATCTTTGGGATCTGCCCGAAAACAGTATGCTTTGCCAACCTGCCGCTGTCCCCGTGTTGTATAAGCAAACTCATTGTTTGCCATCGTAAAATCTGCCGAAATCAGTTCCTTTTTTACTTCATCGGAAAAATAATCCGCCATGTGATTCTTTGCCGTCTTCCCCGTACACCAATTCTCATCCAGACAGATATCCCCGACAAAATCCAGACGGATGCATGCCGGATCGGATGCTTCTTTCCAGATCACATCCTCATACGAATACGACATATACTGTTGCTGCCTGCAATACATAAGCCACAGAACATGCATACTGTTTCCGGTAAACCGATACCACAGATCCGGGTCCTGATTTCCGTTTTCCAGCTGTGTATACAGACTCTGCAGCACACCGCTCCCATACTTCGTTTCAATCCATCCCATAAAGGCTTCATCCACCGGATATTTCTGAAAAAACTTTCCGGAGGCAGTCCTTAAAATCTGGTTTTCCAGATCCTGTACTTCCGGCTCGGTTTCCTGTGATTTCTCCGTGACCTGGGAGGTTTTTTCCTCATATTCAGTTTGTACTTCCTTAGTCTCTTTCAGCGGCTGTGTATTTTGGATGATGCCATGTGTCAAAGCAAAAATAAACAACAAGAGAACGACACATTCCAGACATTTTTTCTTCATGTGTAAAATTTCAAAGGCTATTCACCTGAAATTCAGATGAATAGCCCTATAACCATACAATATCAGATTCTAGTAGTTTACAATCTTACCGAAATCAGCTTTCAGGGATGCTCCGCCAACCAGACCACCATCGATGTCCGGCTTTGCGAACAGCTCTGCTGCATTTCCTGCATTTACAGATCCGCCGTACTGGATACGAACAGAATCAGCAGTAGCCTGATCATAGATTTCAGCTACACATGCACGGATTGCGCCACAGACTTCCTGTGCCTGATCGGATGTAGCAGTCTTGCCTGTTCCGATTGCCCAGATTGGCTCATAAGCGATTACCATGTTTGCAACGTCTGCTGCTGCAACGCCTGCAAGATCAGATTTGATCTGAAGTCTGATCCAGTCAAGTGTTACACCCATCTCTCTCTGCTCTAAAGTCTCTCCACAGCAAAGGATTGGAGTAAGTCCTGCCTCGATTGCCTTCTTAACCTTCTTATTTAAGAGAACATCATCCTCTTTGAAGTAGTCACGTCTCTCGGAATGTCCGATTACAACGTACTTAACACCAGCGTCTACCAGCATCTCTGCGGAGATCTCACCTGTGTATGCACCCTTCTCTTCGAAGTACATGTTCTCGGCACCAACCTGTACGTTGGTTCCTTTCACAGCCTCTACAACCGGTACGATATCGATTGCAGGTACACAGTAAACAACATCTACGCTGTCAGATACTACTAATGGCTTTAACTCTTCTACTAACTTTACAGCCTGGCTTGGAGTCATGTTCATTTTCCAGTTGCCGGCTACGATTTTCTTTCTTGCCATGATTTTTATTTCTCCTAATCTGTAAATAATTTAACTGTCTTTTATTTATCGTCTGCTGCTACTACGCCTGGCAGTTCCTTACCCTCTAAGAATTCAAGGGAAGCTCCACCACCGGTAGAAATATGGCTCATCTTATCAGCATAACCCATCTGGTTAACAGCTGCAGCGGAATCTCCACCACCGATGATTGTTGTTGCATCGGTCTCTGCAAGAGCCTTAGCTACTGCAAGTGTACCAGCTGCAAGTGTCGGGTTCTCGAATACACCCATCGGTCCGTTCCATACAACAGTCTTAGCTGTCTTAACAGCATCTGCAAACATCTCTGCGGACTTAGGTCCGATATCGCATCCCTCACGGTCTGCCGGCATAGCTGTGATATCACATACTTCTGTCTCTACAGGTCCGTCGATTGGATCCGGGAAATCCTTGATGGTAACAGCATCTACAGGAAGAAGGATCTTCTTGCCCATCTTCTCAGCCTTAGCCATCATTTCCTTACAGTAATCAAGCTTCTCATCATCGCAGAGAGAAAGTCCGATCTCATATCCCTGAGCCTTGATGAATGTGTAAGCCATACCACCACCGATGATAAGGGTATCACACTTCTCAAGCAGGTTGTTGATAACGTTGAGTTTGTCTGCTACCTTAGCACCACCGAGGATTGCTACGAATGGACGTACCGGATTCTCAACAGCATTTCCTAAGAAGGCGATCTCCTTCTCCATCAGGTAACCAACAACATTCTGTCCACCCTTTGCAGTGATGAACTTTGTAACACCGGCTACAGAAGCGTGTGCTCTGTGGGAGGAACCGAATGCATCACATACATAGATGTCTGCAAGATCAGCAAGTTCCTTAGAGAACTGCTCACCGTTCTTTGTCTCCTCAGCGCCACGAAAACGGGTATTCTGAAGTAATACAACTTCTCCCTCTTTCATTTCCTCAACAGCCTTTGTAGCTGCCTCGCCTGTTACGTTGTAATCAGATACGAAGTTTACTTTCTGTCCGAGAAGCTCCTCAAGTCTCTTGGCAACCGGTGCAAGGGACTCTCCTTCGTTTGGTCCGTTCTTTACTTTTCCAAGATGGGAGCAAAGGATTACCTTTCCACCATCGTTTAATAACTTCTTAATTGTAGGAAGAGCAGCTTTGATACGGGTATCATCTGTGATCTCGCCAGCTTTCAGTGGTACATTGAAGTCACATCTTACAAGGACTCTCTTGCCCTTTGCGTTGATATCATCAACTGTTTTCTTATTTAATGCCATGTTTTTATTCTCCGTTCTGCCTTTTCGGCAATTTTAAACCCGAAGAAAAGGAAATGACTTTCCAACCGATTGTTTCATACTCCGCAGCTGCATGAAACAGCGGAACCCTTTCCTTTTCTTCTTATTTGTCATAATGAAAAAAGGTCCGGCCCTACAGGCCGGACCCTTTCACATAAACTAAGATAGATTATGCTAACTCAGAGAAGTACTTGATTGTACGAACCATCTGAGATGTGTAGCTGTTCTCGTTATCATACCAAGAAACAACCTGAACCTCATACAGATCATCACCGATTGGGTTAACCATTGTCTGAGTAGCATCGAATAAAGAACCGAATCTCATACCAACGATATCAGAAGATACGATCTCGTCCTCATTGTATCCGAAGGACTCATTAGCTGCTGCCTTCATAGCTGCGTTGATGTCTTCCTTAGTAACGCCAGCCTTCTTAACAACTGCTGTAAGAATTGTAGTAGATCCTGTAGGGGTTGGTACACGCTGTGCAGATCCGATTAACTTTCCGTTCAGCTCTGGGATTACAAGACCGATAGCCTTTGCAGCACCTGTGCTGTTTGGAACGATATTAACTGCAGCTGCACGGGATCTTCTTAAATCACCCTTACGCTGTGGTCCATCAAGAGTCATCTGATCACCAGTGTAAGCATGGATTGTTACCATGATACCAGACTGGATTGGAGCAAACTTGTTAAGAGCATCTGCCATTGGAGCTAAGCAGTTTGTTGTACAAGAAGCTGCAGAAATGATTGTGTCAGAAGCCTTTAATGTCTCGTGGTTTGTATTGTAAACGATTGTAGGAAGGTCGTTTCCTGCTGGTGCAGAGATAACTACCTTACGAGCTCCGGCATTGATATGAGCCTGAGCCTTCTCCTTGCTTGTATAGAATCCAGAGCACTCTAATACAACGTCAACCTTTAACTCACCCCATGGGCAATTGTTTGCATCTGGGAAAGCGTAGATCTTGATTTCCTTACCACATACTGTGATAGAATCATCGCTTGCAGAAACTTCATCTGCATGCTCGTACTTACCCTGTGAGCTATCATACTTTAATAAGTGTGCTAACATCTTTGGGCTTGTTAAGTCGTTGATTGCTACTACTTCGTATCCTTCTGCTCCGAACATCTGTCTGAAAGCAAGACGACCGATACGGCCGAATCCGTTGATTGCTACTCTTACTGCCATTCTTAATTCCTCCTAGAATTGTAAATAAATAGTCTCATGGGACTTGCGTCCCAAGCTTCCTTTATTTTACCCAATTATTTCCGAAAGTTCAAGTCTTTTCTCCGTCTTTGTTAATTTTTTCACTAAAGGTATCTATTTCCCCTGAAATATAGTATAATCTTACGAAAAGACTCTTTCCAAAATCAACCACACAGAAAAAAGGAGGCTCTTATGCTCTGGGATACACATATGCACACGCATCACAGCGGAGACAGTGACGCATTGATGCCTGACATGATCCAGGCCGCTGTACGGCAGAACCTGGATGGCATCTGTTTTACCGATCATTTTGATTATGATTACCCGGATGATCCCAATCTGTTTCTTCTGGATTTTGATTCCTATATAAAAGAAGTCCGCAGTTTTCAGGACACCTGCCGTGACCGTCTTTCCATTCGTCTCGGAATCGAAGTCGGTCTGCAGCCCCACATCACGGAAATCAACCGCAAAGCGGTGACCGGACATCCGTTTGATTTTGTCATCGGTTCCTCCCACGTTGTTCACGGAATCGATCCCTATTACCCGAAATACTATGAAGGACGCTCCGAAAAAACTGCTTACCGCGAGTACTTCGAATCCATTCTGGAAAACCTGAACACCTATTCCGACTTCGATGTATACGGTCATCTCGATTATGTTGTCCGCTACGGTCCGGACCGCAACCGTTTCTATACATATGAGGCCTATGCCGATATCATTGATGAGATTCTGCGTAAACTCATTTCCATGGGAAAAGGGATCGAAGTCAACACGGCAGGATTCAAATACGGGCTGGGACATCCAAACCCGACCGAAGCTGTTCTTTTACGCTATCACGAACTCGGGGGAGAGATTCTGACACTCGGAGCCGATGCCCATGTGCCGGAGCACGTTGCATATGCGTTTGACCGTCTCCCTCAGATTCTGCGGCATGCAGGCTTCCGGTACTTTACAGTCTTTACCGGCAGAAAGCCGGACTTCCTTCCGCTTCCGGAATAGCGAAAATAAAGGATTAATTCCAAAAATTTCAAAATAGGTATTGCAAAATCCGAATAACACGGTATAATGTAAGTATTGAATGGTGTTATTTAAATATAGCATGCACGTACGCAAATGAGTATGTAGTTCAATTTTATTAAACAATTATCTAATTAACTACTCAGTTACTCAATTTCCTTTAAGTAACTAAGAAGGAGCAGGTTTCCTCGCCTGCTCCTTTCTTTGTTTTTGGGCTTCTGTCCTGATTCTTATATACCTGCTGTCTTTTCGCGGTTGCTCCCCGACCTCTTTTTTATGAAAGTAAGAACGGCAAGCAGAAGCACAAGGCTGATGCCCAGTGCTACCCACCAGATCTGTACCAGTCCTGCAATGATATAGCCAATGATACATACCACAGCAACAACCGCTGCATACTGCATCTGCGTTGTCACATGGTTGATATGGTTACTCTGCGCGCCGGCCGAAGACATAACCGTTGTATCCGAAATCGGTGAAATATGATCCCCGCAGACGGCACCTGCCAGCACTGCGGAAACCGCAATGATCATCATTTCCAGATGATCTGCCCCCGGAAACATGGCGATTGCAATCGGAACAAGAATCGCAAATGTTCCCCAGCTTGTTCCGGTAGAAAACGCAAGGAACACTGCAACAACAAACAAAACAGCCGGAAGGAACAGGCTTGCAGAAGCACTCGTTCCAACGATGGATTCCACAAATGTACCAATCTGCAGAGCATCTCCCATTCCCTTTAAGGTCCAGGCAAATATCAGTATTCCGATCGCCGGAATCATCAGCTTAAAGCCTTCCACAAAACTCTCCATGAATCCTTTAAACGTAACCACCTTTCGCGGAAGATACAAAAACAGCATGACAAAGACCGTGACCATGGTTGCAAAAATCAGGCTGGTCTCCGCATCACATCCTGCAAATGCACTGACCACATCGGTCGCACCACCCAGAAATCCGGTATAGATCATGGCACCAATTGCAGAACCAATCAGAACAATCACCGGAAGAAGCAGATCAATCACTTTTCCGTTGGAAGAAATATCTTCTTTCTTAACCTTTTCAAACTCTTCCCCGCCGCTGGTAAACAGATCTCCTTTTGCAGCATTCTCCTCATGTTTTTTCATGAGTCCGAAATCAAAACCTGCAATAATCACAAAAAATACCATGACAAGCGTCAGAATCGCATAGAGATTGTACGGAATTGTTCGCAGAAACAGCTGAAATCCCGTAATCCCGGCATCTTTCGGAACATACGAATTGACGGCTGCCGCCCAGCTGGAAATCGGCGCAATGATGCAGACCGGCGCAGCGGTCGCATCAATGATATATGCCAGTTTTGCGCGGGATACTTTGTAGCGGTCAGTTACCGGACGCATCACAGATCCGACGGTCAGGCAATTGAAATAATCATCCACAAAAATCAGTATTCCAAGTCCTGTGGTTGCCAGCATTGCGCTCTTCTTGGACTTGATCTTGCTGCCGGCCCATCTTCCATAAGCAGCTGAACCTCCTGATTTAGACATCAGTACAATAATCATTCCAAGCAGCACATCAAAAATCAGAATATTCAGATTCATGCTGTCTTTCATAATCGAAAACAGGGCATTGAATGCATTCCACGGATGAAATCCGGTATATAACAGTGCTCCGACCGCCACTCCGATAAACAGGGAACTGTATACTTCCTTGGTAACAAGTGCCAGTATGATTGCCAGAAGAGGCGGCACCAGTGACCACCATGTTCCGATAAAAATCGATGTATCCATTTTCCAGATTATTCCTCTCTTATGCCTTTATTTTATATAACTATTTTAACTTGAACTGCTGCACCAGATCATTCAGAGAATCAGACTCTGCAGAAAGCTCCTGACTGGTTGCGGAAGATTCCTCTGCGATTGCCGCGTTGCTCTGTACAACCTCGGAAATCTGGTTTACACCGGACTCTGCCTGCTTGATCTGCTCTGCCTGTGTCTCGGAAAGCTGTGCCAGTTCCTGGGATTTCTTTGCCACTTCATTGATTCCCTCTACAAGAGAAATAATCGTCTGGGAAGTCACATCAACTGCCTGATTGCCGTTTTCGATTTCCTGAATAGAGTTCATAATCAGCTCACGGGTATTGACTGCAGACTGTGCACTCTCATCCGCAAGTTTTCCGATCTGGGATGCAACTACGGCAAAGCCCTTGCCGGCTTCTCCTGCACGTGCAGCCTCAATGGATGCGTTCAGTGCAAGCAGGTTCGTCTGCTCCGCGATCTCCTCGATCTGTCCGATGATTGTCTCAATCTGCTTGGACATATCGCTGATTCTCTTCATTGCTTCGGTAACTGCATTCATTTCCTTCTGTGTCTTATCTGCTTCCTGTGCATATTTTACAGATAATTCGTAAGAAGCCTGTGCACTCTCATGTGTGTGCTCAACCCCTTCTGTGATATTGGCAAAGGATGCCAGAAGTTCTTCCACTGCACCTGCCTGATCGGTAGATCCCTCTGCCAGTGTCTGTGATCCCTCTGCCAGATTGGTAGAACCTGCAGATACCTGGGAAGCAGCCTCCTCAATCCGGTGCATCGTCTCATTCATATCGGTGTTCATGACATGGATTGCATCATTCATTGCCGCAAACTCACCCATATATTTCTCCGGAATTTTGGAAACACCGGTATAATCATTGTGAGCCATCAGATCCATACGGTGGTTGACATCCTGAATAACAGCGGCCAGATTCTTTGCCATCTCGCGCGCAACAATTACCATCTCGGAAATTTCATCCTCTGATGTCATCTCCGGGAATTCGCTGGAGAGATCCCCCTTTGCAAATGTATCAAAACGAGCACCCAGCTGATCCAAAGGATCAACAATATTCTGTGCAAGCACTCTGCCGATCCGGCGGGCTGCAAAAATTGCAAGTGCAATAACCGCAATAATTGCAATAAGTGTGATCAATTCTACCATTGTAAGAATTTTCTCTAACTTATCTCCATGCTCGGTATTTGCATCCATCAGTTTCACCATATCCTGATAAATCTCCTCATAGATCGGTGCCACCTGATCCTGTGCCATCTGCTGTGCTTCATGGCGCGCATCAATATCCTGTGTATTCTTTCCTTTTTCCAGTACAGCATCACAGGTGTCAAAATAATCGTTCAGTTTTTCTGTGATACTATTATAAATTTTCTCCTCATCCGCAGATGAAACCGTATTTTTTACCTCTTTGGTATACTGCTGACAGGATTCCTTCTTCTTCTCATAATTTTCTGCGCAGCTGTTCACAAGGTTTTCATCCTGATATCCGATCGCAGCACGCAGATAACTTCTCGTATCGGCAAACGTAATCATCATCTTGCCGATATCCCCCTGTGAAAAACCGTAATTTTTCAATGCATAATTATAGCGGTTGCTGACAATAATTCCGGAAACGGCTCCCACAACACCGGAAATGCTGACAATCAGGGCCACCATCACAATTGCAGAAGAAATTCGTTCTTTTAATCTCTTCTTATTTAACTTTTCAATCAACTTTTGTATCATATAAGTTTCCTCCTCAAACGGGTTCTCATTTGTTTAGATATTTTTTCAGAATTTCTTCCGTCATCTCAAACGGATAGTTCTTTAACTTGGCAGGATTCTGCAACAGTTTCTGCACATCCTCCTCCCACAGTTCCTCCGGGATCTGTGGTTTGCCCAGCAGCTTGTCCAGATAGGCGATAAATTCAGCCCGGTTCTCAAACCCAAGCAGCTCAAGCACCTCTGCCACCCGCTTCTGATTATTGTAAAAACGCAAAAATCCCGGCAGGAAAAATCCGACTGCCTTTCCATGCGGAATGCCAAGCTCATATGTGACCGGATAACTTAATCCGTGTGGAATACTGGTACCGGTATGTGCAATCGCCATACCTGCCACAACCGATGCATGCATGAATGTTTCGTATCCTTCATCCGGAATCTTAATCTCGGAAGAAAGCAGGTATTCCTTTGCACTGCCCCAGATCCGAAGACCTTCCGCTGAATATATCCGGTTATATGCATTTGCATTTGTATTCAGATATGACTCAATCAGATGTGCCAGCGCATCCACACAGGTGCTGACCATATTCTCATAAGAAGAAGTCTTTAAATATCCGGCATCCACAAATGCCAGATCCGCAAACCATTTGTGTGCGATTGACTGCTTGGTATGTAAGTCGTGCCGTGTCAGAATCGCATAAGGCGTCACTTCCGATCCCGTACCGGATGTGGTCGGGACTGCTGCAACCGGATAGCCCTGCATCGGCTCCGGATGATAAAGACGTTCCTCTGCATGATCGATTGCCGATGGATTCGCTGCCAGAAGCGAAATCGCCTTGGACGCATCCATCGGAGAACCGCCTCCCACAGCCACAAAGAAATCCACCTGTTCTTTTACCGCAATGCCCGCTGCCACAGCCACGGTCTCCACAGAAGGATTCTCTTCGATCTCATCAAAAATCACATAGGTCTGCCCGTTTGCCTGCAATGCCTGTTCAACTGCTGCAAGCGAACCATTGATGCGGCTGGAATGTTTTCCCGTCACAATCATGGCTCTGCTTCCTAATGCTTTTAACTCTGCACCGTTTTCCGAAACACAACCGCTGCCAAAAAATACCTTCGTCGGCATATACAATCTCATGTTTCTTCTCCTTTATGCGTTGCACATCTCTGTAACAACTTCATTGATCACCTTTCCGTCTGCCTTTCCTTTCAGCTCCGGCATAATCGTCTTCATGATCTGTCCCTTGTTCTTCGTTGCAATCACATCTGCAAACTTTTCCTTAACAATCGCAGTCACTTCCTCTTTCGAAAGCATCTTCGGTGCATATTCTTTCATAATGTCATAACGTTTTCTGTACTCCTCCAGCAAATCGGTACGGTCTGCCGGGCAGGAATCGATCTGTTCCTGAACGGTCTTTAATTCCTTCATGATTGTGGCATTGACCATATCCTCCGGAATGTCATCTCTGCATCCGGCATCAATGGCATTTTTCTTCACTGCCGAAACCAGAGACGAAATTGCATCCTTCCGTTCCTTGTCGCGCGCTTTCATCGCTGCCATCATATCTTTGCGTAGCTGTTCCATCTGCATAATTTCCTAACCTCCATGTCTATAAAATTCAGATAACTACATTATACTACGCTTCGTGCTGATAGCAAAGAATAACCTTACATTTTTAATTATATTTATGAATTTCTTTCTGAAACTCCCGAATATCCTTTGCAATTTCACCACTGAGCAGGAGCATACAGATCAGATTCGGGATTGCCATCAGCGCATTGGCAATATCCGAGAAACTCCATACCAGATTCAGTGTCTGTGTACATCCGAAATACACAACAAAGGAAAAAACAAGGCGGTATACCATATTAAACCGGTGCGTTCCCAGCAGATATTCAAATGCTTTTTCCCCGTGATACTCCCAGCCGAGTATTGTAGAAAACGCAAACAATGTAATCCCGATTGTCACAAGCCAGCCCCCGGCTGATCCCAGAACCGTCTCAAATGCCGCAATTGTAACATCCGAACCGGTCAGCATATTCCCGGCAGCATCGGTCATGCCAAGGACACCGGAAGAGGCAATCGCAAGTCCCGTAATCGTACAGACAACAATCGTATCCCAGAAGGTTCCCGTCATATTGATATATCCCTGACGCACCGGGTTATCCGTCGTTGCAGCCGCTGCCGTAATTGCCGCAGATCCCATACCGGCTTCGTTGGAAAATACACCTCTTGCCACACCATAACGCATTGCATTCATCATGGAAGCGACAATCGTTCCGCACAGACCGCCGCCTACCGCTTTTACCGAAAATGCCATCTGAAAAATCATCAAAATGCCTGCCGGCAGATTCGAAATATTTCCGATAATGACAATAACTCCACAGATCACATAAAAAATCGCCATCAGCGGAACGACCACCGAAGAAACCTTTGAAATGGATTTGATACCGCCGACAATGATCAGCAGGGCAAGCACCGTAATCACAATTCCGGTCAGATGGGTCGGCACATGAAATGTCGTATGTAATGCACCGGAAATCGAATTTCCCTGTGTCATATTGCCGATTCCAAACGAAGCAATCACAGCAAAGAGTGCAAATAACCACGCAAGAACCGCTCCAAATCTTTTATTCTTCAGTGCCTTTTTCATCGTGTACATCGGGCCGCCGCTCATCTCCCCTTTGGCATTGATCTCACGGTATTTGATCGCCAGCATACATTCACTGAACTTCGACGTCAGACCAAATGCAGCAGAGATCCACATCCAGACCAAAGCTCCCGGGCCACCGGAAACCATCGCCGTCGCAACCCCCACAATGTTGCCCGTTCCGATTGTGGCGGCAAGTGCTGTGGTCAGTGCCGAAAACGGAGACACATCGCCCTCGCCATGGCTTTTCGTCCGCGCCTCTTTGCTTAACGTACTTTTGAGTGCATAACCGAGATTTCTCCATGTCAGAAACCGCGTGCGGATCGTAAGGAAAATTCCGGTCCCCACAAGCAGAATCAGCATGACCGGTCCCCAGACAAAATCGTCAATTGCTGTAATCACATCATTTAACTTTTCCATAACCTCATCCCTCCTGTTTTCAAATAAAAAAGGGCAGTGTCTGAACAACATCGCCCTTTGTTTTTTATATCCTATGAAATTTGTCTTTATATTATACTTCCGAAAGGAATCTGTCAACTGGTTTATGCAGCAACATCCACTTCGTCATCCTTCTGACGCAGAATCCTTGCCGTTTCCATCCCATTCTTTCCCGGCATCTGGATATCCAAAAAGAGCATATCCGGCTTACAACCACTTGCAATCAGTTCATCACCCGATAAATATGTTTCTATCACTGCATCCGGTAATAATTTCTTTATTTTTTCTTCTAATATCAAGCCTATAGATTTTTCATCATCGCAGATTGCAATTTGCATCCTGACAATAGTATTCTCAAAAATATATTCTCCCCGAAAATGCCACATGCGGTAATTCATAAAAAATACTGTCCCCCGGACAGATCGGACGATACAGAGGATCTGCCACAATGATCCCTGCACTTTTAAGTGCCTCTTCCATTGCTTCCTCTCCAAGCACCATTTTATCTTTTTCACCGAGCAAATCCGCACATTCCTTTAACGGACACAGTACGCGGGCGGCACGACCATATCTTTTTTCAATCCCTGCTGCTAATGATCCCATAGTGACAGGTTCTCCGACCAGCGTGATATCTGCCTCCTGCTGCATGCGGTTCTGCAAATATACAACCGCCGGCTCTGCCTGCCGTGTGGCTGCACGCTCCAGTGCATTTGAAATATCTTCTGCCAGCCACTCGTTTGGTGTTCCGATCACATATGGTATTTTGTACTTCTCCCAGAGTATCTTTGCCACACGGAGTCCTACTGCCGAGACAACCAGATTAACGTCTGCCTCCGCTGATCTTTGCAACGTTTTCAAATCATCGCCCATCGCCCACACAGACATAACCTGCCATCCGTATTTCTGCAGATTCTCTTTTAAGGTTTCTACATTTTTCTGTGGTCCGAAATCAAGTGGTGTCACACCTAACAGATTTACCGTGCGCGAAGAGGGATCTCTATTCTCCTGCCTGTCCGTTTCTCTGACAAACCGCTTTGCGATTTCTTCGAGTGCAATGCCCGCTCCATACACATAATCATTCATCCCGTTCGTCGGCACGGAAAATGCCGGAATTCCGGTTTCTGTCTCAATCACACGCGCAATTGCAGGAAAATCCGTACCATTCATAAATGGAATAGGCGAACCTGCCAGCGCGATAAATTTGGGATGCAGTTCACGGGCTGCATACTCGATATCATCAATAAATTTTCTGTCATTTCCCATGATCGCGTCAATTTCTGTAAGTCCCGAGATAAAAATAAGACTGTCCTGATCGTACCAGCGGATTTCATCATGCGTATTGTAAGTAGAGTTGCATCCGGAAGGATCATGCATAACTGTCATTCCGCCAAGTTCATACAGTGCAGAACAGACTCCTGACACATCGGCCGTATAAACCGGTATCATTCGATAAGATTGTCTCATAGACAGCACTCACACCCCCATCCTTTTTGTACAACAAGTTTTTCTGTATCCTTTTCATTGAGATATGCATCCATCATCAGCTCTGCGGTTCTTCGAATACCGTCAAATCCATACAGACCTTCTCCCTGTACCAGATTGACAAAGTGACGGCTTCGGCCAAAATAGGCCGCTTTCTGTCCGATTGCCAGCACTTCCCCGCTTGCACCTCTTGGCAGTACACGCATCTTCACCTGAATCGTTGCGATCAGCTCAAGTTCCGGTGCATGCTCCTGCAGCCAGAAAAAATCTGCTTTTTCTTCCGGACTGATACTGTCCAGATAAACAGCTTTCACACAAAAGCCATGTGTCAGAAGCAGTTTTGCCAGTCCAAGTGGTCTTGGATGATACAGATAATCCAGAGTGACCGGCATATCCCCGATCAGATTTTTTGCTTTTGCCAGAGCCTCCTCACAGGACTCCTGCTCGCGGGCCAGCTCATCTTCTGTCAGTTCCGGCAGTCCGAGTGCATCGGTCAGCTGCTTTAACTGCTTTCTGATCTCATCATAGTCAAAACTGCCGGGCAAATACAGAGATTTTCGTCCCAGGCGGCCTGCCTGTGCCTCCATCCCGTATTTTCCAGCCGGATAGCAGTCGATAAACAGGCATCCCCTGCTCATATCCAACAGTTCCTGCCAGGTTTTACATCCGGGCAGTTCCAGCACCTTATAATCATATCGTTTTAACAGACGCTTAATATCACTGTTCTCATCCAGAACAAAATCACTGCCAAAGACAGATACTGTTTTAGCGTCCGGCTCACAGCCCAAAAGAGGATCATACATTGCTTTCCGCAGCTTCTGGTCCGGTGTCAGTCCATGTTTTTGCATAATCGGGTCCATATAACAGCGGATAAAGCAGATGTCAGGAAAACGATGCTCCAGTTCCCTGTAAATATAGTTCAGATTACTTCCCACAAAATGATGCAGACAAACGGTAAAAAGCAGAACCGCCTCAGGATGGTCCTTCCGTTTATTCAACACATCCGTCACACCCTCGATGGTAATATCCTCCAGATTGCCGTTCAGCAGATTCTGCTCCTCCACAAGAACAAAAGAAAAACGGTCTGCTGCATTCATTTCTGCCGCAGTCAGTACAACACCACGCATACAGTTATCCGCACAGACATAGATCTGGATAGATTCCGGAACCTGCATTCCCGTATGCACAATATTCCAGTTGCCATGCACCGGCGAATTATACTCCAGTGCCGAAACAAATGGTGTTGGAAATGAGGCATCTTTTATTTTTACCACAGCATCTTTCGAATCAACAGTTTCCCCCACACGACGTAACATTACGCTTCCTCCTGTATATATCCGGACCTTACCTTATCGCTTTTCGCTTCCAGAATGCCACCGCATATGCGATACATCTGCATGGCAAGCGCACGGTATTCGTCTGCCATTTCACCTGTTGGATAACACTCCATCAATGTTTTTTTCTGCTCCTCTGCCAGTGCCACCTGCCCGCTGTGTGATAGTGTACCAATAACAGCTGTGTGAAAATCGTCTGCCAGTTCTGCCACTTTTTCCTCTTCCCGCGGGACATCCCTGTGATTTAAAATGAGTCCGCCAAGCCCGGCATATCCACGGTTTTTAAAATTTTCCACTGCCATGGCAATATTTGCAGCTGCATGAATTGCCATGTTTTCCCCGGAGGTAATAATAAATATTTTGTCCGCATAACCGCCCCGCATCGGCATGGAAAATCCACCGCATACCACATCTCCGAGTACATCATATAAAACCACATCCGGTTTGTATACATCATATGCGCCAAGCTCTTTTAACTTTTCCAGTGCCGTGATGATACCACGGCCGGCACAGCCAAGTCCCGGTGTCGGTCCACCGGCCTCCACACAGATAACACCGTTATACCCAATGCGTATCATATCCTCCAGCTGCAACGCCTGCTTTTTCTCATTATATAAGTCGAGCACGGCCGGCACAGCCTCTCCATGACGGAGCAATATGGTAGAATCTGCTTTCGGATCGCATCCGATCTGCATCACCTTAAGCCCCATTTCTGCCAATGCAGCCGCTACATTTGAAACGGTAGTGGATTTTCCGATTCCGCCTTTTCCATATACTGCTATCCTGATCAATCCTGTGTTCCCCCTTCTGCCGGAGTAATGACATTCGAATATGCAGTCTTTGCGAATACACCTTTTAAATGTCCGATTTTTCCGGAAAGTGCACTGATCGCGTCCTGTGGTGCATCAATGACAATGCTTATGATGCTGATTCCTTTTGCGCGGTATGGTATGCCCATTCTGCCTACAATGTACCGACGTGCTTCATGAAGAAGGATATTTAATTCTTCAATGGCATCCTCCTGTTCTACAATAATTGAAATAACTGCCACTCTGGTTTCCATACCCTGACTCCTCCTGTTAACAGATTCTTGGTAAAAGCTCTCCCCCCGGCTGTGGAAGCAGTGCCTGTGTGCCGATTTCCGTCTCCATTATAACTCTTCCCGGTTCCTCTGCGATCACTTCACCAATAATAGCTGCATCTGCGGAATATGGACATTTTATCAATGTTTCTACAATGCCCTCTGCCTCTTCCTTTGGTGCCATGATGACAAGTCTTCCTTCGCATGCCAGATATAAAGGCTCAAGTCCAAGCATCCCGCAGACTCCTTTTACTTCCGGCCGTACCGGAACAGCCTCTGCATTTAAACGGATGCCTACGCTGCTCTGACCTGCGATCTCATACAGGACTGTTCCGACGCCGCCTCTGGTCGCATCACGTATCACATGCAGGTTGTGTGTGGTATCCATGACTGCCTTTACGGTCTTCCACAAAGGTGCACAGTCACTGGTCACATCCGCATCGATGCCAAAATCTTCCCGCTCTAACAGGATCGTACATCCGTGCCGTCCGATATCACCGGTTACGATGATTGCATCTCCGGGCTTTGCCAGTTCTCCACCGACGGTCACTCCTTCTTCGATCTCCCCCATTCCGGTCGTGGTGATAAAAATTCCATCCACCTGTCCTTTTCCGGCAACCTTTGTATCTCCCGATACAATATGTACTCCGGCCTCTTTTGCTGTTTTTTCCATGGCAGCTGCGATTTCTTCGAGTTTTTCCATTGGAAATCCCTCTTCAATTACAAAAGCGCAGGTAAGATAAAGCGGTTTTGCACCCATACAGGCAAGATCATTTACCGTTCCGCAGATAGACAGTTTGCCGATATTTCCCCCCGGAAAAAATGCCGGAGATACAATAAACCCATCTGTAGATACTGCCATTCTTCCTGCCGGCGGAACTAATACCGCTGCATCATCTGCCGTCAGATCATTGTTTACAAAATGTGCCTTAAACACCTGATCAATCAATTCGGATGTCTGCTTTCCACCGGCACCATGTGCCATCGTTACTGTTTTATTTTCCATGATGTTTTTTCCTTCTTTCTTATGAATACTGATAATATGCAGAGCAGGCTCCCTCACCGGACACCATGCAGGCGCCGATCGGATGCTGCGGTGTACAGCCTTTTCCAAATACTTTACAATCGGATGGTTTGCATTTCCCCTGAAGTACATCGCCACAGCGGCAGGCCGGATTTGGTTTTCCTTCAATTTTCGGCATCTGATATTTGAGACGTGCATCGAACTCCTGCCACTCCTGTCTTAATTTCATGCCGGATTTCGGAATAACACCCAGCCCTCTCCATTCGCAGTCACAGGCTTCCATCATCTCATCTACAAGCAGCTGTGCCTCCCTGCTTCCATCCTGTGTCACCACTCGCGGATAGCAGTTTACAAAAAATGGCTTTCCTTCCTGGAATTTTACCAGCGCAACCGCCAGTGCTGTCATCAGTTCTTTTGCCGTAAATCCTGCCACAACACCGCTGACCCCTTCTTCGGTCAGAGCTTCGCAAAGACGTGTTCCCGTAATGGCATTGACATGTCCCGGATATAAAAATACATCTGCACTGTCCTTTAATGCCTCATACGCCTGAGGCATGGTTTTGTTTGCCACCAATATAGAGTAATTATCCAGTCCATCTTCTCTTGCCGCCTTTACGGAAAGACATCCTGCCGGTGTCGTTGTCTCAAATCCGACCGACAGAAATGTCACCTGCTCATCCGGATGTTCTCCAGCATATTTTTCGGCATCTGCCGGAGAATACACAACATGGATTTTCGCTCCCTGTTCTCTGGCTCCCGCAAGGCTCATATTGGTTCCCGGCACTCGCACCAGATCACCAAATGTACAGATTGTAACTCCTTTTTCCAATGCCAGATAAATAGCTTCATCTATAAAACTAACCGGTGTTACACATACCGGACATCCCGGTCCGGAAATCAATTCTACCTGTTTTGGCAGCAGTTTACGGATTCCCAGCCGGAAAATCTCATGTGTGTGCGTACCGCACACTTCCATGATCCGCACATCCGGGCCATCATAATTTTCAATGATCTCTCTGGCTGTTTTCATTATAAAAATTCCTCCATGAGCTGCTCAGTTTCACTGTCGTCCTCATCGGTGATTTTTGCAATTGCTACACCTGCATGCACCATAACATAATCTCCCGGCTCCAGATCTTCCAGAAGCTGGGAAGAAACCTCTCTTTTGGCACCGCCTGCATCAATGACCGCCGTGCCATTACTGATTTTTACTACCTTAGCTGATAAACCTACACACATCTTTTTATCCTCCTATTTCTGTAATTGATACATCCCATATGCTGCCTGTCCGATTGCAATTCCTCCGTCATTCGGCGGAATCATGCGGTGCCGCAGCACTTCGAATCCTTCCTGTAACAGTCGTTCTTCTGTCAGACGCAGCAGTAACCGGTTTTGGAATACGCCACCGCTTAAGGCAACTTTATCCCTGCCACTGCTTTCTTTTGCTTTGATACAGGCAGCTGTAATCATTTCTGCCAGTACCTGATGAAACCGATATGCCAGCATCCCGGTGTCTTCGCCCCGCATTTTTGCTTCTGTAATCTGCTGCACCAACATCTGTGTATTTAAAACGAAACGCTCTTTTGTTTCATGCAGCAGTATATCCTTATTTTCCTTTTGCTCCTGTGAGATATTTGAGAGATTCTGCTGCTCGTATGCCTCTGCTGCAAACTGCAATGCCGTCGATGCTTCCCCTTCAAATCCTGACCTGCGCCTGATCCCGAGTATCGCACTGACGGCATCAAAAAGCCGTCCTGCACTGGTTGAAGCCACCGCATTGATCTTCCGGTCTGCCATGGTGAACTGTACCCTGCTTTCCTGTTCGCTGCAAAGACCCAGTGTTTCCATGATCTCCCATGCCCTTTTGCGATCTTTCGTATATCCGTAAATCATAGAGACCGCAATACGCCAGCCCTCTTTTGCAGAAGCATCGCCCCCCATCTGTAAAAACGGGGTAATACTTCCGAATCTTGTAAAATTCCCATAATCCGCCAGCAGGATCTCTCCGCCCCAGATCGTGCCATCCGTTCCATATCCGGTTCCGTCAAAAGCGACTCCGATGACCGGATCATGACAGCCATTTTCTGTCATACACGATAATATGTGTGCATAATGATGCTGCACTCTTATCACCGGATATCCAAGTTCTTCCGCTACAACCGTAGAATTGTATTTTGGGTGCAGATCACAGACCACAGCCTGTGGCTTTACTTCCAGCAATGTCTGAAACCGGTGTATTGTCTCCTGCAATGCCTTTACCGTTCTTAAGTCCTCCAGATCTCCCACATATGGTGACGGATAAAACCTGTTGTCCACACCTATGCAAAAGGTATTTTTCAATTCCCCGCCAACCGCGAGCACCTGTCCTTTCCAGTCTGCTTTTGTCATAAACGGCAGCGGTGCATAGCCTCTGGAACGCCGGATCATGTACGGTTCATTTCTGTAAAAATCCATCACCGTATCATCTGCCCGTATCCTGATTTTGCGGTTATGTGACAGCATCGCATCACACAAATGGGATAATTCGGCAACAGCTTCCTCATCCTCACGACAGATCGGTGCACCGGAAGTATTTCCACTGGTCATCACCAGAAGATCCGGCATCCCGATACCATCATCATACTGAAAAATCAATAACTGCACCGGTGCATATGGAAGCATCACACCAACTTTTGGATTGTTCGGTGCCACCGAAGATGCCAGCCCGCCATCGCTTCGTCTGTCCAGTAACAGAATCGGTTTCTGATGTCCGGTAAGAATCGCCTCCTGCTCCGGCGTCACCACACATTCCCGTTTTACAACCGATTCATCTTTTGCCATAACTGCAAAGGGCTTGGCCGGGCGGTTTTTTAATGTTCTAAGACGGCAGACCACTTCTTCATTTGTAGCATCACAGCACAGATGAAACCCTCCGATTCCCTTGATTGCTACAATTTTGCCTTCACGAATAAGCCGGCGTGTATATGTAATTGCGGCACGTCCCCGCTCGGGTCTGCCGATCAGGTACACCTGTGGTCCACATTGGTTGCAGCACACCGGCTGCGCGTCATACCGCCTGGTTTTCTCATCCGTGTATTCTTTTGCACAGTCCGGGCACATCGGAAACTCTTTCATACTTGTGCGTTCCCTGTCATACGGCAGAGCATCCAGAATCGTAAGCCTTGGTCCACAGCAGGTGCAGTTGATAAACGGATGCAGATACCGTCTGTCTTTCGGGTCAAACATTTCTGCCTTGCACTCATCGCAGATTGCAATATCCGGGGAAATAAAGATTTCCCCTTTTGTTTTTTCACTTTCGATAATGTCAAAATGTTCAAAGTGTTCTGTTGTATCTGCAGTGATATTCTCTGTATTTATCTTCAAAACAGCCGCACGCTTCGGTGGATGTTCTTTCAGACTGTTTAAAAATCCTTCGATCTGTTCTTTTGTCCCCTGTGCATAAATTTCCACATAGGGTCCTTTATTGCAAACAGTTCCGTAAATTCCATGGTTTGTCGCATGGCGGCTTACCGTTGGCCGGAAACCAACACCCTGAACGATACCGTATACCCGGATGCGCCAGGTCATCTCATTCTTATACACACTTTTCTCCAATCGTACACTCCCTTATTGCGGGTCACATCTTACAAGACAACCGGCAACTGTTATCTCATCTCTGCAAGATGCCCCGACACCGCAAAATGTATCGTATCCACAAAGATTCCGTCAAATTCCGGTGTCATACGCTTCATACATGGATCCGCGTAAATCACATCATATTCCATGTTTTCCACCAGCCTTATATAATCTTCTTCATCCCGCAGATGCAGATCTGTGTCACTGCAAAGCTCTGGCTTTATCATAAACCAGCTTGCAACTGTCACCTGTGCATCCTTTGCTTTTTTTTGTATCTCTTCCCGGATTGCAGATCCGATCACCTGCTGCTGTACAATAAGTACCTTTTTCCCATGATAATCCATATCGTAAACCAGTTCATCCACCAGCGGATAGCCTGTCTCGTACGGTGTTCCATATGTTCGTTCCAGATATTTCGCTGCCTCTAAAGCGGCCGGCGATACCACGATATTTTTTTCCACATTGGAAACCGATTTTACATCATCAAGTCCATTTCCCATTCCAAAGCAGACAGCAGTTTTTCCTTCTGCCGCAAAACGCTCCCGGATACGGTCTGCTGCACGCAGATCACTGATATCCTGTGGTGTCATGCCAAGTATCCCGATTCTGCCCAAAATCACGTCTTCTTTTTCACCTGCAAATACCAAAAACAGTTCCTTCCAGGCTTTTTCTTCCCCCTTGTCATACAATTCCATTCCATCCGTATCCACAGTCAGAATCGGCAGATCCACTTTTTTCTCCGTCATACGCTTTAAGGCATGGTAATCCGTTCCGATAACGGCCGGAACCGGCGTCCCGATAATCGCTGCAAACTTTGCATCCAGTTTTGTCACGGCATCTGCAAGCTTTGCCACCAGCCTGTCATCACGGCCGAGAATTGCATCCATATCGCGAAGCCCTGCACTAAACAGTGCGCTTTTGCTCTCAAACCACCGCGGCTCATCAAATCCACAGATATTTCCGGTACAACCACCGGCATCGCAAATGACGATAATACCGCCAAATTCATATAATACAGACACCGCACCTGACTGATCCGGTGCAAATGGTGTCAGATATTTTCTCAGTCCTCTCATTGTGTTATACCTCCGCCAATGCCTCAAACAGTCTGCGCACACCGGCATAACCGTATGGCTGCCGTTCTTCATTCCAGAGCACATTGGAACATTCTTTATGATAATAGCCGGCATCTTTTCCTATGGTCATATTGACGCCGGACTGACTTTTGTCATAATACAGCATGGTCGGTTCCAGATTGGAAAAAACTTTCGTATCCGGACTGATTTTTGCCAGTTGTTTTACATAGACAAAGTTTTCACCGGATAATGTTCCATAAATCTCCGACACACGAAATCCATAGTGTACCAATGCAAGTGCCAGTTCGAACGGATCTCCGTTCATCCATTCTCCCACGGCAAATACTGCATCCGGATGTATTTTCCTGAATTTTTCTACCGCCTCCTCTGCTGCCTTACGCGGTATTTCATCCTCAAATTCCACACCCAGTGCAGCGGCAAGAGCACGATACTGACTGGCAATTTTATCGATCTGATATAATCTGCGCAGCTCGATATATGGAATTTTCAGCCGGTCATGAAAATCCTCTGCCGCAAAGCGCGCTTCCGGATGCAGTACCAGATTAAAATTTGCTTCCGACATGGTCTGATACTGTGCATAATCCTTGCACCTGGAAATCTCATGGATTGTTTTTACTCCTGCCCCATGAAGCAGATCATACAGCTCACAGTCATCCGTAAGCGGTGAAAAATATCCCAGTAAATTCACCACGTTTCCTTTTTTCTTTTTCGGTTCCAGCAACGAATAAACGGACTGCCGCACATGCACCATCGGTGGTTTTCTGCCCTCTCTGGTCAGTGCATACATATAACATGGCCTTACCGGAACCCCTGCATATTCCTCTGCCTTGTGACAGACACGCTCCATATCCGTGCCAAGCAGCGCATCCACACAGGTAATACATATCATCACAACAGACGGCTTTTTCTTAAGTCCTTCGCATATTTCCGCTACTGCCTTAGGGATCTTTTTCAGGTGCCTTCCGGTCACAATATCCGTCTCATCCATCAACAGATAATAAAAACGGTCCTGATAGGCCCGCATCGAACTAAGCACCGAGGTATTGCGGCCACAGCATCCCGGAGACACGATCAACATAACAGAATCCGGAACCGCCAGACCTGCACGTTTGACACCAAATCCTTCTGCTCCCGGAGAATTGAATGCCAGCGTTGCAGGGGAACTGTAGATCAGATGTGTATGGGAAATAAGCTGTCTGGGAATGTTATTTTTTCCAAGCTCATCTAGCTCTTTTACCGTACAAAAATATGCTTCCTGTCTCATGCGTTTTCCTCTTCTTTCCATAACAATGTGGCAAGATCAAAGAAACATCTGCTGATTTCAGAAGCCGGATCTCCTTCGATCACAGTCTTTCCCTGCTCTTCCCAGTGAATAATTTCATTACTTCGCGGCACTTCTCCCACAATCGGCACCCCGATCTTTTCTGAAAATGCCTGTACTTTTTCTTTCTCATTTTCTACATTTCTGTGATTTAACACGATGCCAAATACCCGGGCATAACTGCGATCCTCAAAATTTCTGACTGCACTGGAAATATTGTTGGCAGCATACAGTGCCATTTTTTCACCGGATGTAACGATCAGAACCTTATCCGCATATCCCTCACGAATCGGTGCTGCAAATCCACCGCACACAACATCACCTAATACATCATACAAAACCACATCGGGTTTATAATGTTCGAATAGTTCCATATCTTCAAGAAGCTGAAAAGTCGCAATAATTCCACGCCCCGCACAGCCAAGTCCCGGTGTCGGTCCACCCGTCTCAATGCAGAGGATTCCTCCATAGCCTTCCTTTGAAATCTGCGCCAGTTCATCCGGCTCCTCGTCCTCTTCCCTCATATAATTCATTACCGGACGAAGTGGCTCACCACCAAGTAAATTAATGGTGGAATCCGCTTTCGGATCGCATCCGATCTGAATGACACGTTTTCCCATATTTGCAAAAGCTGCTGCAAGATTGGAAGTCACTGTGGATTTTCCAATACCGCCCTTTCCGTATACTGCTACCTTTAACATGCTATCCTCCTGTTATTTTCAACGCAAAAAACCATCTTTCGGGCAATCTGTCAGAAAGATGGTTCTGTAAATCCTTATTTCTTAACTATTCCTGCTCGGATCATCCTTGCCGTCAGAGTTTTTATTCATTTATATTAAAATTGTTCAACACAATTACCGTCGTATCTTTTTCACCAAATGCTCTGCAGATGAATGAATCAGATACCGTAATTTTCCCAATCATTTTATCAGCTGTTATACAAATTAGTCAACACGAACTGCATGCTTCAATCCCCTACACCTGCATATTCCAACATATTTAAGCCTTTGACCTGTCCTGTTTTTCATAGGTATACTCTCACGTCATTTTATTTTCTACAGACAGTATACCATAAAAATCAGAAATTGCATCCTCTTCATTTGCACCAAATATAAAAAATGGGGCTGTAAAATAAGTCCCTAATATAAGAAACGCCAATTCCGGCAAAT
>ENA-OWRJ01000261-OWRJ01000261.1-human-gut-metagenome-genome-assembly--contig:-NODE-261-length-77849-cov-6.564401_pt1 | contig 77849 bp, 87 predicted proteins | sample MGYA00248269_ERZ651897 | MGnify/ENA primary metagenome ERZ651897 (study PRJEB26924, sample SAMEA4378252) | human gut metagenome | biome: human gut; feature: human-associated habitat; material: faeces...
TCACGATAGCAGAAGATGTTCTATATGAAGATCTAAACAGGCAACTTGAGAATTCTGCTAATGATATTCGTAACCGTGAAGTAAAGAAAGCCGTAGACGGCATCATGCGTAAAGGATATGCCCAGACGCCAGATGTCAGTGATATTAAGGAGAAGTTTACATGGTGGGCGGCTTATACTTATGCAAGGCTGCTATCAAAACAGATTTTTGTTCCTGTGGAAACTAAAGATAAAGAACTCATGTATTTGCCTTTCCAGTGCATGGCCCAATACTTTTTATCTCTTGGATATGCAGGTATCGTTTATTCAAGCACAGTATTCCCTAAAGGGAAAAATGTGGTACTGTTCGATAAAAATGCCGCTACCCCAATAGGCAAGATAAAAAAGATTAATGTATAACAACAACGCCTCCGAGCCGATGTGCTTCAGAGGCGTTATTGCGTCTATGGGCCTATGCTTTGATCTCGCTGCCGTCCTTGAATGCCACCCGGATGTCGTTCTTGCCATCTTCGGAACAGACCAAAAACTTACGCCTTTGCTGTCGCAAACCGAAACAAGAAAACAGTAAATCATAAATTCGTGCGGCGAAAAGTTTTCATCAAAGATTTTGTTCGGCATATAGTAAACCTTGCCGTCGGTTTTGTAATTTTTATTTGCGTACATAATTTTTATCCTTTCTTAATTTGTTTTTGAATCCACAACTTGAACTCATCTTTCGGTACAACAATTCTTGTGCCGATTTTTATTTTTGGAAAACCTTTTTCATTCACAAGCTCGTACGACCTTGTGCGAGAAATTCCAAGCACCTTTGCAACCTGCGACACCGATAACATCATCGGTAGCTCATCAAAACTTTTATAGCTTTCTTTCATTGCGCTGCCTCCTTTCGTATTATTCGAGAGATACTTTTTCAAAAAGAAAAGAGAGTAAAACCAAATTTGAAAACAAAAAATTCAACCGTGAAAAATGTCCCTCTACTATACGGAGAAAAATTTCAATTTTGTTCGGGTGTTTTTCAAAATTCTTTACACCTTGTTTACATTTAATTTCACCACAGCAAAAAAATACCCCTCTATAATACGGAGAAAAAACTCAGTTTTGTTGATGTGTTTTTAGAAAAAATTTATAAATTGCTTTAGGAAAACAAAAATCCTCACCTTTTTTATAGATGAGGATTCATTACCTGTAGCATTATTTTTACAATTAACAAAAAAATTTGTATTGGTTGTTGAAATATGATATACTTGTATTTGTATAATTGTATCTATTCATAGATTCAATTCATATCGCAACTTCAAGTTATTGTATGTTCACAGCAGGAGGATAAATATGGCTAACGGGAATAACGCCAATATCGGCTTTGAAAAACAGATTTGGGACGCAGCGTGCGTACTTTGGGGACATATCCCTGCGGCAGAATACAGAAAGGTTATCGTAGGTCTTATTTTCCTGCGTTACATATCAAGTGCATTTGAAAAGCGTTATCAAGAGCTTGTTGATGAGGGCGACGGCTTTGAAGATGACAGAGACGCTTATGTGGAGGATAATATCTTCTTCGTGCCGGAGGACGCTCGTTGGAGCAAAATTGCTTCGTCTGCTCATACTCCTGAAATCGGAACTGTCATTGATGACGCAATGAGAGCCATCGAAAAAGAAAATACAACTCTTAAAAATGTGCTTCCTAAAAATTACGCAAGCCCTGATTTGGACAAGCGTGTTTTGGGTGATGTTGTTGACCTGTTCACCAATATGGATATGGGCGATACAGAGGAAAGCAAAGACCTCCTTGGAAGAACTTATGAGTATTGTATTCAGCAGTTCGCCGCTTACGAAGGTGTTAAGGGTGGCGAGTTCTATACTCCTGCAAGTATTGTTAAAACAATCGTTGCTATCTTAAAGCCGTTCAAGAACTGCCGTGTATATGACCCTTGCTGCGGTTCGGGCGGTATGTTCGTACAGAGTGCAAAGTTCATTCAGGCACACAGCGGTAAGCGTGGAGAAATCGCCGTTTACGGTCAAGAGTCCAATGCCGACACTTGGAAAATGGCTAAAATGAATATGGCTATTCGTGGCATTGACGCAGACTTCGGTCCGTATCAGGCAGATACATTCTTCAATGACTTACATAAAACGCTGAAAGCGGATTTCATTATGGCAAATCCGCCTTTTAATCTTTCCAACTGGGGACAGGAAAAGCTCAAAGACGATGTTCGTTGGAAATACGGCACACCGCCTGCCGGAAACGCCAACTATGCGTGGATTCAGCATATGATACACCACCTTGCACCTAACGGAAAAATCGGTCTTGTACTTGCTAACGGTGCTTTGTCCTCTCAGTCAAGCGGCGAGGGCGACATCAGAAAGAATATTATTCAAGCAGACCTTGTAGAAGGTATCGTTGCTCTGCCAACTCAGCTTTTTTACAGCGTTACTATTCCAGTAACTCTTTGGTTCATTTCAAAGAATAAGAAGCAAAAAGGTAAAACCCTGTTTATCGACGCTCGTAAAATGGGTTATATGGTTGACCGCAAGCACAGAGATTTTACCGATGATGATATTCAAAAGCTGGCAGATACATTTACCGCTTTCCAAGAAGGTACGCCTGAAGATGTCAAAGGTTTCTGTGCTGTTGCCGACCTTCAGGAAATCGAAAAGCAGGACTTTATTCTGACACCGGGCAGATATGTGGGTATTGAAGAAGTCGAGGACGACGGCGAACCGTTTGAAGAAAAGATGACTCGCCTTACTTCCGAGCTTTCGGAGATGTTTGCAAAGTCTCACGAACTGGAGAACGAAATCCGCAAGAAACTGGGGGCGATTGGGTATGAAGTATAAGCTTTCTGATGTAATGGATTTAATTGGCGGTGGCACCCCAAAGACCAGTAAACCTGAGTACTGGAATGGAACTATTCCTTGGCTATCAGTTAAAGATTTTAATAATGGCTTTCGATATGTTTATGAGACAGAAAAAACTATAACAGAATTAGGTTTGGAAAACTCATCGACTAAACTTTTGCAAAATGGCGATGTGATTATTTCCGCAAGAGGAACAGTTGGTGAAATTGCTACAATCCCTTTTCCAATGGCTTTTAATCAGTCCTGTTACGGGCTTAGAGCAAAAAGCAAAATAGTTACAAGCGATTATCTGTATTACCTAATAAAACACAATGTTTCGGTATTAAAAAAAAATACTCACGGTTCGGTGTTTGATACCATAACACGAAAGACTTTTGACAATATCGAAGTTGAAATTCCAAGTATCGAAATACAAGAAAAGATAGCTTCAATATTGAGTGATTATGATGAAAAAATTGAACTTAATAATGAGATAAACAATAATTTAGCGGCTTAAAGGTCGATGTTCGATACATCAAGCTCACCGGACATCAGTTTTGGTAGTAAAGTATCACGTAGATTTGCAAGCTTAATATTTTCTTTCTGATTAGAAAGTATCATTTCGAATAATGGCTTACATAAAGTATCAAAATTACACAATACTTGTTCAGACGGAATAGTGACTGGTATTTTGCCAAACTGTGTTTTGTTTAAGTTGACAATGGTACTACCACTTTGTCCAAGCTTATTAATGGTCTCTGAAAGTGTTTGCATCAATAAGTAGATATAGTATGCGGAAATTCCTTCTTTGGGAATGATGGAGTTAATCTGTTGATTGGATTGACTTTTTTCTGATACCAAAGTAACAAGGCCGGCTGTTCCTATACAACTTATACATACTGTATTATGCGGTAGCGTTTTCTTTGGTTGTGAAGCCACCCCTGCTGCAGAAAGGTATCTTTCGGTTGATACATTATAAACGCAACCATGCATATCCGGAATTGTTATAAATGGCGTGTTGCCACCATAGTATTCTTTCTTTTTAGTTGATGGTGTTTTTCCGCAGATGATTTTGGCTCCAAGATCGTCAACAATTCCAGTTATCCAGTCAATGGGTCTGTTTCCGCCAAAAGGATCAAAATCAACAAACCAAGACTTGAAAATAGCCTGAGCTTGCCGCTCTAAATTATTGTTTACAGGAGGAACATTATGAGATTTCACGGGATAGAAGAAGAAACCACTATCGACGGTTTCTGCCCTATTGATAATGGAACTGTTTCAATAGATATAAGCTATTATTCAATCCCTAATAAGAATTTTTCAGAGGAAAGAGTATTTAATAAACACAAAAACAAATGCTCTTATTTGTCTAATGGAAAATGTAACAAAAATAAAGATTGCCCAATATTTATAGAAGCTCCGAAAAGTTATACCAAAAAAGTTTCGGGCAAGTATTAACAATATAAGCAGACTCTTGTGGGTGGCAAGAGTTAAAGTAAGGGACTTCCGCCCCATAGTCGTTCTCTAAGAATAAAAAGGAGAATTGACTGTGAAACAAGATTTAATCAAAGATGTTATTCAGGGAATGTTACCTTACCTGAACAACGCACAAAATGAAAAATTGCAAGAGGTGTTGCAATACACTCTTGCAAAGTATGAGGTAACAGAAAAACAGAAACAAGAGAAAACATCGGAACGGGACTTTGTAGAACTGTTCCTATCGGCAAAACGAATAGAAGGCTGTTCCGAAAAATCTCTTAAATACTACAAGGCAACTATCGAAGCCATGCTCTGTGAACTTCAAAAAGATATTAAACATATAGTTACAGACGACATCAGAGGATACCTGACCGAATATCAGGAAAAGAAGAAATCAAGCAAGGTAACGATAGACAATATTCGCCGTATCCTCTCCAGCTTTTTCTCTTGGTTAGAGGACGAGGATTACATATTAAAAAGCCCGGTCAGACGCATACATAGAGTAAAAACCGGTACAAATATCAAGGAGACATACTCCGATGAAGCGTTAGAGCTGATGAGAGATAACTGCTCAGAGCTTCGAGACTTAGCGATTATTGATATGCTTGCTTCAACGGGTATGCGTGTTGGCGAAATGGTACTGCTTAATCGAAATGATATTGATTTCAACGAAAGAGAATGTATCGTGTTCGGTAAAGGCAGTAAGGAGCGAGTAGTCTATTTTGACGCTCGCACAAAGATACATTTGCAGAACTATTTGGAGAGCAGGACGGACGATAATCCGGCGCTGTTTGTGTCGTTGAAATCACCACACGAAAGGTTGAAAATCGGTGGTGTTGAAGTTCGCCTTAGAGAATTTGGAAAGCAATTAGGACTTAACAAGGTGCACCCGCACAAGTTCAGGCGTACACTTGCAACTGTAGCAATAGATAAAGGAATGCCCATTGAACAGCTTCAACAACTCTTGGGGCATAGAAAGATAGATACGACCTTGCAGTATGCAATGGTTAAACAGAGCAATGTTAAGATTGCCCACCGAAAATACATTGGATAGGAAAGGAATAATTATGATTTTATCTGATTTAGGAATTATTGTTACGGGGAAAACTCCTTCAACAAAGAAACCCGAATTTTGGAATGGTAATATTCCATTTGTAACACCAAAAGATATTCAAGGGACAAAACATATATTATCTACTGAAAGGAAAATAACTTCTTTCGGTCTTAATTCAGTCAAAGGAGCTATTTTACCTAAAGGAGCAATATGTGTATCTTGTATTGGTAATATAGGATATGTTGGCAAAACAATTACAAATTGTGTTTCTAATCAACAAATCAATTCCATTGTTCCGTCAGAAAATATAAACTCTGATTATGTTTTCTACTTAATGAAATGGCTTTGGCCATATTTCAAAAATTATGAAGGGCAATCAACGGCATTGTCAATTTTGAATAAGTCACAATTCTCAAAAATAGAAATACCATGCCATAGCAGAAAACAGCAGGATGATATTGCTAATATATTGAACAATATTGATGACAGAATAGAACTTAATAATGCAATAAACAATAATTTAGCGGCTTAGAGGTTGATGTCGGAGACATCAACCTTGCCGGACATAAGCCTTGGTAAAAGAGTATCACGCAAGGCTTCAAGTTTAGTAATTTCCTCAATGTTAGCAGAAATCTGCTGATATAGAGCAGTTACAAGTTCGTCCAAAGGCTTTAATGCAGAAAGGTCATCAGGTAGATATAGCTGATATTCGGGCAATGCTTTTTTACTTAAATGTAATACGGTTGTTCCATTAACATAGCCGAGACAATGTGCCTTAAATTTTTTATCTTGCAGAATAGCCGCAATGAGAAATTTAGATATATGATTGTTCTTTGGAACAACTTTAACTAAATCCATAGAAAAAACAATATCGCTATAACCTGATTTACTCATTACAGGTTCGGCATTACCGATAACCTCTGCGTTCTGTGTCAGGTCAGTATGTGCGACAAGTGTGTCAAACAATTCAGCGTGCTGAGTATCTTTCAGTTTGCTTGATGGTACTATTTCCTTATAACCATCAAGTTTGAAACCGCCTTTGCGATCAAAGTTTTTTATTGTCGCCATAGCAATATTTGATTCTGTAAGTTCGGTTCCTTTATAAGAATAACCACTAACAAAGTCTGCAATGGAAGATAAGGGTGTTTCTGACCAATCATCAGGTAACACACAGCCAAATGGAGCATAATCAGAAAGCCAAGCAGTACATATCGTTTTGATTTGCTCTGCTAAATTATTGTTTATATTATCTTTGATAAATTGTGTATTTTGTCAATGATATTTCATGTTGAAGGGAGAATATAAAATGGAGATAGGTTTATTAAAATATACTGTTGAACAAATAGAAAGATTAAAGTTTTTATTCAAAACAGAATTAAAATCTATTAATAAAAAATCAAAAAAAGGAATGAAAGATAATTATACTGGATATGCAGTTATTTCATATATTAGAACTTTACAGTATCAAGATGATTTAATAAAAAAATCAAAAAGCTATATAAGTTTTAAAAATTTTATTGAAAAGTTTATTGAAATAATTCCTAATGAAAGCACATCTGATAAATCTATTAAATTTATAATTAAAAACAAGAAAAAATTAGGTGTTGAAGATTCTTTTGACCCTGAAAAAGAAGCAATAGAATTTGAAAAGTATCTTAACATGCCACAATTATTTTGTGAAGAAACTATCATTATGTTAATTGTTAAATTTGAAGATGCAATTTCAAATTTACTATATTGTTTGTTTGAAAGATTCCCAGAAAAATATTTGTCTGACAAAACCATACCCTATTCTGAAATTGTTAAAATAAATGGTAATGATTTAGAATCATATGTTATTAATGATTTAATAAGTAAAACGATGAGAAAAGAATATGTTGAATGGTTTAAAATATTTGAAAGCCATGGAATGAATTTCAAAAAATATGGTGTTTTTGATGATTTCACAGAATTATATTATAGAAGAAATCTAATTGTACATAATAAATCCATTGTTAATGAGTCCTATCTAAACGGAATTTCAAAAACACATGTGAAAAAGCCTGATATTAATGAGTTGTTGTTAGTTGACGAAAAATATGTATTGCATGCCTTTGATATTGTTGAATGTGTGATTTCGTCAATATTTATTGAGTGCAGCAAATTCTATAAAAAAGAGGAAAAATTTTCTTACATTGATGAAATATTTAATGTCGGTTTTAAATTCCTATGTAATGAACAATACTTTGTTAGTGAATTTATATTTACACAATTAGAAAAAACGGATATAGATGAATGTACAAAAATGATGTCAAAAGTTAATAGATGGATATCTCAAAAAAATCTGTATGGTACAGATTCTGTAAAGAAAGAAATTGAAGAAACAGATTTTTCTGCTTTAAATGATGAATTCTTAATTGCCAAGTACATTCTTATTGAGGACTATAATAATGCAATACCATTGTTAGAAAAAATGATAGATAACGCCTTAATCGCAACATCAATAGAAGAATGGCCGTTGTATAAAGATTTTAGAAAAACTAAAGATTATGACAACTTTAAATTTCATCATAAAGATATATTTAATGTTAAAGAATTTGACTCATCTACTGACGATGGTCACCAAGAAATAAGTTACGGTGAGCTACGTTCTAATTTAGAACAATAGGAGAAATTTATGCCATTTACAGAAAATAATTATGAACAGGCAATAATTCAATTGTTTAGAAATGATTTGGGATACGAGTACGCATACGGTCCCGATATTGAAAGAGACTTTTACAGTCCGTTATATGAGGAAGTTCTGCTTGACTCTCTGTACCGTTTGAACAGAGGGTTGCCTGATGATGCCATTCAGGACGCATTATTCAAACTGAAGAATTTTGAAAACGGAGAACTTGTGCAGAAAAACGCCGTGTTTATGGACTATCTGCAAAACGGTATCCCGGTAAGATATTTTGTTGACGGTGAGGAACGCTCTTCTATCGTCTATCTTGTTGATTACAAAAATCCCGACAATAACTCCTTTATCGTAGCAAATCAATGGACTTTTATCGAGAACAGCAATAAACGCCCTGATGTAATTCTCTTTCTGAACGGCTTGCCGGTTGTATTGGTTGAACTGAAATCTCCGTCCCGTGAAGAAACGGACGCTTCCGAAGCGTACAGGCAGCTCCGTAACTATATGAAAGAAATTCCGTCTATGTTCATTTACAACGCAATTTGCGTAATGAGCGACCAGTTGACCTCAAAAGCGGGTACGATCACCTCCGGTGAAGACCGCTTTATGGAGTGGAAAACAAAGGACGGCGACTACGAAAACACGCAATATGCACAGTTTGACACTTTCTTTGAGGGTATGTTTCAAAAGGCACGACTGCTGGATATTATCAAAAACTTTATCTGTTTTTCAAATGAGGGTATCAATTCATTCAAAATTCTTGCAGGATACCACCAGTATTTTGCTGTAAGAAAAGCAATTGAATCCACAAAGCACGCTACCGTTACCGATGGTAAGGGCGGTGTGTTCTGGCATACTCAAGGAAGCGGAAAGTCGCTATCTATGGTGTTCTATGCCCATTTGTTGCAAGAAGCGTTAGACAGCCCGACGATTGTTGTTATCACAGACAGAAACGACCTTGACGACCAGCTTTACGGTCAGTTTGCAAAGTGCAAAGAATTTTTAAGGCAAGAGCCGGTACACGCTACTTGCAGAAAGCTGACAGATACTTCGGGTAAAAATGATGTCGGATTAAAGGACTGGTTGGACGGCAGACAGGCAAACGGCATTATTTTTACCACGATGCAGAAATTCGAAGAATCACACGAGCCGTTATCTGAACGCCACAATATTATTGTTATGGCTGATGAAGCACACAGAGGTCAATATGGACTTACTGAAACCGTAGATGCAAAAACCGGTAAGGTTAAAATTGGTACGGCTCGTGTTATCCGCAACACCTTGCCTAACGCTACATATATCGGCTTTACAGGCACGCCTATTTCTTCAAAAGACCGCAGCACCCGTGAGGTGTTCGGTGATTATATCGACATTTACGATATGACGCAGGCGGTCGAGGACGGAGCGACACGCCCTGTTTATTACGAAAGCCGTGTAATTAAGCTCAATCTTGACGAAGCAACGCTACGGATGATTGATACCGAGTATGATATTATGTCCGCCAACGCAGACGAAGAAGTTATCGAAAAGAGCAAGCGTGAACTCGGTCAGATGGAAGCAATACTTGGTAACGATAACACCATCAATTCGCTTGTAAGCGATATACTCGACCACTATGAGAGCAACAGAGAAAACCTGCTGACAGGCAAGGCAATGATTGTTGCTTACTCTCACCCCATCGCTATGAAAATTTACAAGCGTATTTTAGAGTTGCGCCCTGCTTGGACGGAAAAGGTTGCGGTTGTAATGACTTCCGGCAACAACGACCCGGAAGAATGGCGTGAGATAATCGGTAACAAGCACCACAAGGATGAACTTGCTAAGAAATTTAAAGATAACAACAGTCCGCTTAAAATCGCAATCGTTGTTGATATGTGGCTCACAGGCTTTGACGTGCCGTCCCTTGCAACGATGTATGTTTACAAGCCAATGTCCGGGCACAATCTTATGCAGGCTATTGCCCGTGTAAATCGTGTGTTCCGTGATAAGGAAGGCGGTCTTGTTGTTGACTATGTAGGAATTGCTACAGCTTTGAAACAGGCAATGAATGACTATACTGCCCGAGATAAGAAAAATTACGGCGATACCGATGTGGCAAAGGTTTCATATCCTGAATTCCTTAAAAAATTAGATGTGTGCCGAGATAAATTCCATGGCTATGATTATTCGAAATTCACAACCGGAACTGACCTTGAAAGGTCAAAAACCATTAGTGGTGCTGTTAACTTTATTATTGGCAGAGAAAAAGTTGACGATAAAGATTCTTTTGTTAAAGAAGCACTTTTACTTCATCAGGCATTGTCTCTTTGTTCTTCGCTTGTTGATGAAGGCGACAGACTTGAAGCGGCTTTCTTTGATGCCGTTCGTGTGCTTGTCCTCAGGCTTACAAATACAGGCGTAGGTAAAAAAATCTCCTTGCCTGAAATGAACGCAAGAATAAATGAACTTCTCAAGCAAAGCATTAAAAGTGACGGAGTAATCAACCTTTTCTCAGATATCAAGGAAGAATTTTCTTTGTTTGACCCGAAATTCCTTGAAGAAGTTGCGAATATGAAAGAAAAGAACCTTGCTGTTGAGTTATTGAAAAAACTTATTGCAGAACAGGTGTCCATTTATCGCAGAACAAATATAGTTAAATCTGAGAAATTCAGCGAGATTATGAAGCGTTCCATTAACGCTTACCTTAACGGTATGTTGACAAATGAAGAAGTAATCGAAGAAATGCTGAAACTTGCAAAACAAATTGCAGACGCTCAAAAAGAGGGTGACCAACTCGGCCTTTCTGCTGATGAACTTGCTTTCTATGACGCATTGACAAAGCCACAAGCAATTAAGGATTTTTACGAAAATGACGAACTCATTGCCATTACGAAAGAACTTGCCGATACGCTCCGCAGAAACAAGACGATTGACTGGCAAAAGCGTGAGTCGGCAAGAGCAAAAATGCGTATGCTTATCAAAAAGCTTTTGAAGAAGCATAAATATCCACCCGAAGGTATGGAAGACGCTGTGCAGACTGTTATGACACAGTGCGAACTTTGGACTGATAATGTGATGGAAGCACGGGTAATTTGATAAAGGAAAATGAAACCGAACAAAGAAATAGCATAATTAAAATTACTGCGATATAACAAAACAAAAGGCTCAAGAAATTTTCCTTGAGCCTAAAAATTTATCCGCTTTAATTATTTCAACATACTGTAAATGCACTTCAAAAGAGTAAGCGCAAGAATTATATTTAATATTATAAAGTGCTTTTGATAAAAGCTTTGAAGTAATTTGCCCATGGCAATCCATATGACTATAGGTATAAATCTACATGAATGTTATTTTTTACGATTGAACGGATAATTAAATGTGCACTGCTATCGTTTAAATTTTACAAAAGCAAAACTGATAATGATTATCAATTTTATATTGACAATTTGATTTTGCTAAATTATAATAAAAATAAAAAGAGTTAAAATTATGAGCGAGAGAAAAAATTATTCCACAAAACACAATAATGAATTATTGAAATATTTGGAAGAACATAAAAATGAGCATTTAACAGTGTCGCAAATCTATAATGATTTGACTGCAAAAGGTATTTCAATAGGATATGCTACTGTCTATAGGCAACTGGAAAAACTTGTTAAGAATTCCAGCGTTGTAAAATATACAATCGACAATACCAGCAGTGCATGCTTTGAATATGTGGGAGAGGATAATCACTCCAAGCAGTCTACATATCACTTAAAATGTGAGCATTGCGGTAAAATCATTCATTTAAGTTGCAATGAAATTGAAGAATTTGAAAATCATATTTCATCGCATCATAATTTTAAGGTTGACCCTGCAAAAACCGTTTTTTACGGCTTATGCGAAAATTGTGCAAAGTAATACTAAGAAAGGAAATCACTGATGAAGCAGGAAGCTATAAGCAAGAAAAAGAGAATAATTACAATGCTTATAGCAGTTTTGTTTGTGATAGCGGCTGTATTTTCTGCTGCCTTTGTTATCAAAGAGGCAAATCATAAGTGCAATCATACTGATTGTCAAATTTGCCAAACAATGCAGCTTTGCATAAAAAACTTAACGGATTTAGGTTCAAAATCGGATGATATTGTAGGTGTAACCGTATTATTTTGTTTTGCGTTATTTATCATTCCTTTTGTTACTTATACATTCTCAAAGGAAACGCTTATTGATTTAAAAACTAAATTATCCAATTAAATATAATTATCGACAAGGGACAAGTCTGAATTTTTGGACTTGCATATGTTAAAAATAGGTCTGTTTAGCAGGCTTTGTTTTGCTATGCAAAAGTTCCTTGTATTTTTATGCCTATTTTTAAGATTATATTTGATTGGAGATACTTTTATGAAAAAATTTTTAGGCGTAATTGCCGCTGTTTTAAGTGTTGCAATTATTTTTGTTGCTTGCTCTAATGGAAGAAGCAACAATGAAAATGCAATAAAAAATAATGATGATAATACAAAGCTCAGCATTGTAACAACAATTTTCCCCGAATACGATTGGGTTAGGCAAATACTTGGTGAAAATCAAGCCAATGTAGATTTGACGATGCTTCTTGATAAGGGCGTTGATTTGCACAGCTATCAGCCGAGTGCCGATGATATGGTAAAGGTTTCTAAATGTGACTTGTTCATTTATGTGGGCGGTGAATCGGACACATGGGTTGATGATGCATTGAAGTCTGCGCAAAACAAAAATATGAAGGTTATCAATCTTCTTGATGTTCTTGGAAATTCTGTAAAGGAAGAAGAACAAGTTGAAGGTATGCAAGCTGAAGAAGAGGAAGAAGAGGGCGAAGAGGAAGGTCCTGAATATGATGAACATGTATGGCTTTCTCTTAAAAATGCCAAAACTCTTTGTTCTTCCATTGCTGATGCACTTTGCGAGATTGACTCAAAAAATGCAGATGTATATAAAAAGAATTTAAATGAATACACCAAAAATTTGGACGCACTGGATAAGGAGTATCAGCAAGCAGTAAACGGTGCAAAATATGATACCTTGGTTTTCGGCGACCGTTTTCCATTAAGATATATGGTTGACGATTATTCTTTGAAATATTATGCCGCATTTGTGGGTTGTTCTGCCGAAACAGAGGCAAGTTTTGAAACAATTAAATTCCTTGCAAACAAGGTTGACGAACTCGGTGTAACAACAGTGCTTACTATCGAAGATCCAAAACACAAAATTGCTCAAACTGTAGTTGAAAATACAAAAGAAAAAAATCAAAAAATCCTTGCACTCAATTCTATGCAATCGGTTACAAGCGATGATGTTAAGAATGGCGAAACATATTTGAATGTAATGCAAAGCAATCTTGATGTGCTTAAACAAGCTTTAAATTAAGGAGGACACTATGGCACAGATTGTATGCAAAAATTTAGCTGTCGGCTACGGCAACACAGTTGTAAAAAACAATATAAATTTTAATGTTGAAAAGAGTGATTACCTTTGCATAATCGGCGAAAACGGTTGCGGAAAAAGTACGCTTATGAAAACAATTTTAGGGTTGGAAAGCGTGCTTAACGGAGAAATTGTTTTTTCAGATGATGTAAAGAAAAACGAAATCGGATATCTGCCTCAACAAACACAGTTGCAACGGGATTTTCCGGCGTCTGTAAGTGAAGTAGTTATGTCAGGCTTTCTCAACAGAAACGGAATGAGACCTTTTTACACAAAAAAGCAAAAAGTCGAGTTTAAGAAGGTTATGAAAAATCTTAATATACAAGAGCTTGAAAAAAGATGCTATCGTGAGCTTTCGGGAGGTCAACAGCAAAAGGTATTACTTGCACGAGCACTCTGTGCCACAGATAAAATTCTTTTACTTGACGAGCCGGTTGCGGCTCTTGACCCAAAGGCAAGCGAGGACTTTTATAATTTGCTTGCTCAAATAAATGCAAACGGTACAACCGTAATTATGATTTCGCACGATGTTAATGAGGCTGTGAAATATGCAACAAAGATATTGTGTCTTAACTCGCCTTGCTTTTTCGGCAGTCAAAAAGAATATTTTGAATTTATCAAGGGAGGTGAGCAAAATGCTTGAAAAACTTATGGTTTATTTTGAATATCCGTTTGTAAGATATGCACTTATCGCCGCAGTTCTTATTGCTCTTTGTTCATCTCTTTTAGGTGTTACGCTCGTGCTTAAAAGATTTTCATTTATCGGCGACGGACTTTCCCACGTAGCTTTCGGCGCAATGGCAGTTGCAACGGTATTAAAGCTAACAAACAATATGCTTTTAATAATGCCGGTTACAATTGTTGCGGCAATTATTCTTTTAATCGGTGGTAAGAAAAAGATTAAAGGTGATGCTGCAATAGCTGTTATTTCCGTAGGAGCACTTGCAATAGGTTATTTGGTTATGAATTTGTTTTCAACCTCTGGCAATGTTTCGGGCGATGTTTGTTCAACGCTTTTCGGTTCAACATCAATATTGACCCTTACAATAAAGGATGTTTACCTATGTGTTGCACTGTCGATAGCCGTAATAATTATTTTCTGCGTGTTTTATAACAAGATTTTTGCCGTTACTTTTGATGAAAGCTTTGCCAAAGCAACGGGAATAAAAGTGGGGGCATATAACTTCTTGATAGCAGTTACCATTGCGGTTATCATTGTGCTTGCAATGAACCTTGTAGGTTCACTTCTTATTTCTGCATTGATTATTTTTCCTGCACTTTCGGCAATGCGACTTTTTAAAAGCTTTAAATCTGTAATTATCTTTTCTGCAGCCTTTTCCGTTGTATGTACGGTTGTGGGACTTCTTGCCTCAATTCTTGCAGGAACGCCGGTAGGCTCAACCATTGTTGCAAGCGATATAGCCGGATTTATAATTTGCTTGGCCTTATCAAGCGTTAAGAGAGGTGTAAGAGTATGAAAAAAATAATTGCAATTATATTAGCTTTAGTGTTGGCTTTGAGTTTTGTCGCTTGTTCAAAAAACAGTGATAAAAACGACAATTCTAACTCAAAGTCTACAACAAAAGCAACTGAAACAACAACCGAGGCGAAGTCTGTTGATTTGGATTTGACTAAACTAAGCAGCACTCTAGTCTACTCTGAAGTTTATAATATGCTTATTACGCCTGATGATTATAAAGGCAAGATCATAAAAATGAAAGGTCAATTTAATCAATACACGGATGATGAAACAGGCAAAATATACAATTCCGTGATTATTCCTGATGCAACTGCTTGTTGTCAACAAGGATTAGAATTTGAACTTTCAGATAAAACTAATCCTAACTTAAAACAAAATACGGAAATAACGGTTGTCGGCACATTCGATACTTATTCAGATGGTAAGTTTTTATATTGCCATTTAAAAAATGCAAAAATAATTAATGAATAGTTGATTGAATAATTGTATTTCATTAACGAAAAGGGTTTTGCTATTATTTGTCACTATTTCTTGCAGTGGGGTGCATTATATTTGAGTTATGATACTTCTCAATTTTCAAGAGCATCAAAAAAGCATCAATTTTCAACAAAAACTATAAAGACAAAAACGAACAGCACTTTCAAATCCTGAAAGTGCTGTTTTTATGCGGAATTTTAGAGGGACTGTATTTTAACACGCGGCTTAACTGAAAGCGTGCTTTTCGCTCCAAAACCACGAAATTCAAATGTGCTTGCACTTTTGACAGTAAACAGTCCGGTGGACTGTTTACGCATTGAGTTGATTATAAAGCCCCTGCAAAAAACACCGAATTTTCGGTGCTTTTTTCCTTTATTTACGGCTATTTACCGCGGTTTTGCTTGCTTTTCCCATATAGATAAAACTACGGCGCACGGTTTTTTCCGTACGCCGCTTTTTCATTTTCACACCGTTTTTTGTTCACTTTGTGCCACACAGTTCACGCAATCCGTTTGGTACATCATCAAAAAAGCATCAATCACAAGTCAAAATCGTTAGTGATTACTTTTTCTTTTTTATCTAATTTTTTATTCTTTGTGTGAATTCATATATGCAGATTTAATGCTGTTTGGTAATTCATCAGGAATCATACTTTTTATCCTATCTTCATTTCCGTCTTTGATAGCCTCACTGTAATACCAACATTTGAAATTTAACATATCAAGCGTTTTATTCAACTTGGTAATTTCAGCTTCTACTTGCTTTTTTTGGTTTTCAAACAATTCTTTTCTTTTGGTATATGTTGAACTTCCTTCCATACACCAAGACATAAATTGCTTAATGACTTTTATTTGTAAACCTGTTTTTTTCAAGCATTCAATTACACGCAATGCCTCAATTTCATTTTCGCTAAATTGTCTAATTCCCGATGTTCGATTTAATTCAGGAAATAGCCCTTCTTTATCATAGTAACGCAAAGTTGATACCGGTAAATCAAACATTTCAGATACTTGACCGATTGTATACATATTTTTCCCTCCAAAAACAAAAAACTCTTGACATAAAGTTAGGTTTAGGTGTTATTATCAATATAACAGAGATTAAAAAAATATTCAATAGCGAATTTTAATTTTTAGGAGGTTGAAATTTATGGCAGTAAAACAAACAGCCGGTAGAAAAGAATTGGGAGAATTTGCTCCGAAATTTGCCGAATTAAACGATGATGTATTGTTTGGTGAGGTTTGGAGCAGAGAAGACAAGTTATCACTCAGAGACCGTTCACTTGTAACAGTTACTTCTTTAATGTCGCAAGGTTTAATTGATTCTGCTTTTCGTTATCATTTGGAAAGTGCTAAGAAAAACGGAATCACAAAAGAAGAAATCACGGAGATTTTAACGCATAATGCTTTTTATGCAGGATGGCCCAAAGCATGGGCTGCATTTCGTATGGCAAAAGAAGTGTGGAATGATAAGAACGAGGAAACTGAAGATAATACGATTGAAAAACATGCTTCATCAATGATATTTCCAATTGGTGAGCCGAATGACAGCTTTTCACAGTATTTCAGCGGAAAAAGCTTTCTCGCTCCTGTTTCTAAAGAGCAGGTTGGCATTTTCAATGTAACCTTTGAGCCAAAATGCAGAAACAATTGGCATATCCATAAAGCAAAAAACGGTGGCGGTCAAATTTTGATTTGTGTTGCCGGACGAGGATATTATCAGGAATGGGGCAAGAAAGCTATAGAAATGCTGCCCGGCGATGTTGTGAATATTCCTGCGAATGTCAAACATTGGCACGGCGCTGCTCCTGATAGCTGGTTTTCTCATTTAGCTATTGAAGTTCCGGGAGAAAATACATCAAACGAATGGCTGGAAGCTGTGTCAGATGAGGAATATTTTAACGCAATAAATTCTTAAATGGAGAACTTAATTATGAGTAAAAAAGTTTTAATTCTGTCAGGCAGTCCTCGAAAAGGCGGTAACTCTGACCTTCTTTGTGACGAATTTGCCAAAGGTGCAACAGAAGCCAGTCATAATGTTGAAAAAATTCATGTGTCCGAAAAGAATATACACCCTTGTATTGCTTGTTACCATTGCAGTAAAAATAGCGGCGCGTGTGTATTTAAGGACGATATGGCTGAGATTTTACAAAAAATGATTGATGCTGATGTTCTTGTGTTGGCGAGTCCGGTTTACTTTTATTCAATAGATGCTCAGCTAAAAGCAGTTATCGACCGCACCGTTGCTCGTTGGTTAGAGGTTAAAAACAAGGAATTTTATTATATTACTACTATGGCAGACAATGAAAAATCGTCAGCAGACACAACATTGGCTTGCTTTAGAGGTTATGCCGATTGTGTTAAAGGTGCAGTTGAAAAAGGAGTTGTTGTCGCCGGCGGTGTGTATGAAAAAGGTGAAATTAAAAATCACCCTGCAATGAAACTTGCATATCAAATGGGTAAAAAAGTGTAATGAAATTTCTATATTATTAAAGAATGAAGTAAAATTATATTAGGAAATTTTAGTTATTGTAATCTGATAAAACTTTATTTTGGAGAAAATTCATTATCAAATTTAAGTGATGAATTGAAAAAATACGGTGATAATGTTGTACTTGTATATGGTAGCCATGATGAAAAAATCAAGGGGTACTTCTTGTATGCTTCCGCTTTGAATTTTTCAATTTCTTCATCAGTGAATACGGTTATCGTTTCACATACGGGAAGCACTTCTTTGTTTTGCTTTGCAAGATAATTTGACTTTTTTATTGTCGGCACAGCGTTCATCGGATTCTCATATAGATAAAACTACGGCGCACGGTCTTTTCCGTACGCCGCTTTTCCATTTTCACACCGTTTTTTGTTCACTTTGTGCCACACAATCCACCCAATCCGTTTTTCACTTATCTGCTATCTGCACATTGTCGTTCAACATCTCAAATGGAGCAATTCTAATGATTACTATTGACAAATGCGATAATGTTTGTTATCCTTATATTGTTAGTGGTATTGAGGAGAACAAAAAATGAATATAAAAAGCAATAAGAAAAGAAAGACTCGCAAAATAAGATTGGGAATGAAAGCTTCTGTCATACAGAACGGAGTACGCATTTCTACGCCGATAAAAAATAATCCAAGAGTCATTGTTAGAAGAAACGGTGTTTTAAACAATTCTCAGAAAGAATGGGTCGTAGAAAAATATATTGAGCATATTAAAAGTGTCACTTCTATAAAAGAAGTTGAATTTATATTTTATACCTACGAAGAATTAAATCAGAAACGCTCCGACTTCTTTATGGATTTCTGGAGTCATGGACTTTCAGTGTTTCCTACGCTTGAACTTGATGTAGATAATGGAGAATACAATTATAAAGATTATATAAAGCGACTTGATGTACTCGACTCGGTAAGACAAAATGTCAGACGAGTCGAATATTGTTGGAGAGATCATGATGGATTGTCAGAATTCTGCGCAATTGAGGTAGGAATGATTAAAAATATTTGCGATGATTGACAATTGACTTATGTTTTTTGTGTATTTTATTTAAAAGTAAAAAAGGCTGTTTCACGAAAGTGAGACGGCCTTTTTTGTTTTTTACGAAATTTTGCTATAATTATTAAAAAATATTAGAAAAGAGTTAATATTATTTTAACTGCATTTATATAATTTATTATAAACAAAACAGGTTTGCCCCATATGTAAGGAAAACCTGTTTTGTTAATAGATATTTCTAAGTCGAAGAATCCTTTGGCCAGGATTTTCTCAGTGCCGCATAAGAAATCATAAAGTTGGCAAGCCAGCCTGCCGGTACGGCTATCCAAACAAATGCGATGCCGAAATGCGGTGCAAAAATCAATGCTACAGACAAGCGAATTGCAAGGTTGACCATATTTGCAATTAAAAACGGCCGCATATTTCCAAGTCCGCGAAGAACGCCGTCTGTTGCCATTTTGATGCCCATAAATATGAAAAAGTAGCCGAGCCATTTCATATAATCACTGGATACTTGATATGCTAATGCTGTTCCGTCTTTGCCTAAGAAAAGTGAAGAAATTTGAGTGTGCATTGTTTCAATAATTACAAATGCAAAAACGGCAAAGCATGCATCTAACAGTAAAGCGGCGCGGTAACCTTTCTTGATACGGCCATATTTTTTAGCGCCGAGATTTTGTGAAACAAAGGGCGACACAGCATTCCCGATAGACACAAATATCAGAGAAAAAACATTTTCTACCCTCATCGTTGCCGCATAGCCTGCGAGTGCTTGTGTGCCAAATGGATTTACAACCGCTTGCACAATCATCATACCGATTGATACTGTTGATTGTTGAAGAACGGAGGGAACGGCGATTTTAAGCATGGAGCGAAGTTCTGTTTTATCAAACCAATGAAACGGACTTGCATATTTTCGCATACGATAAAGAAAAATCAAAAGAGAAAGTATGGCTGAAATGCCTTGCGCAATAAGAGTGGCAAGAGCTGCACCATATACACCGAGCTTAAGACCTCCTACCATCCAAAGGTCCATAATAATATTCAAAACTGATGAAAATATTAATAGCCATAACGGAATTTTCGATTCTCCGATTGAAGTGAACATGGTTGAAAGAATGTTATACATAAATAAAAACGGAAAGCCGGCAAAATAGATACGCAAATACAGCACCGCATTTTTCATTATATCTGCAGGCGTTTGCAATATGCTCATCATCCAATGAGAACTGCAAAAACCCAAAACACCGAGAATTATGCTTAAAACCAAAAAACTGATTAACGAAGTAGAAACTATTGTTTTCATCTTGCCGTAATTTTGAGCACCGAAATAGCGGCTGACGAGTACGCCTGCGCCTACGCCTGCACCAAGAGCAATGCATATAAAAACGTTTGTAAGTGCTGCACAGGCGCCGACTGCCGCAAGCGCAGAAGAACCGACAAATTGACCGACAATTATTGAATCAGCCATATTATATACTTGTTGAAAAAAACTGCCTAAAATCATCGGCATTGCAAAAACTGTCAACGCTTTGAGGGGCGGCTCATTTATTAAATATTCATCCTTTTTCATTTTTGTATTCTCCTGAAATTCGATCGAGTTGTCTTTGCATTCGCTTTTTGTAAAGACATTGCAAAATGCAATAATTATATAAACAAAAAAGCCGAACAAGATACAGCTGTCTCAGTCTGCACCTGTTCGGCTTTCGCTTTTTACTGAACAATCGCTCTTTGGATTAATAAATATAAATGTTGTTTTGCAAACATTTATAAATCAACCTACTGTTGAAAATCGTTAAATACATCTGAGTTTAGAACAAAATCAGGATTGACTGTGCCTAAACTACATTTTTCAATATAAAACTTATTTAGAAAAATATATAATGCAGATAAAGCTGTTAAAACATTTTTTAAATTTGCTTTATAATAATTAGGCTTTTTTGTGTCGCTGTCAATATTAGAGCGCTTGTGCTTTACCAAATTATAAGCCTGCCACCAATCATAAGTCATATCTTTTTTATATTTTGAGAAGGGCAGAATTTTGATGCTGTCGTATTTGAATTTAGTGCTAATTGATAAATCTTTGAAGCCGTTTATATTTTCACATAACAATTCATTCTTTTCAACCATATTTAATGGTCTTGTGGATTCCTTAATTGAGTTACAATATTCTGCAGTTATTGCGTCATATTCATTACAAATTAACACAAATAAATTAAGAAATTCATTTGAATAAACAGCGTAATTATCTTTTTCAATTGCGACATAACGCTCGGTATCCAAAAACTGTTTTTCTAAAAATTTGTAGTGTTTCCAATAGTATTTTACAAATTCATTTCCGTCCATTTTATTCTCCCAATTATAATTTTAATTAAATACTCAATCCTAGTCTGATTATATCATAGTGCATTTTATATTTCAATAATTTAATTTGTTAAGTGTCACAGTTTGTTGTATTATATATTGATAAAACATAATAGAGGAGAGCATATGACAGCCTTTAATTTTTGCACATGCGATAATTTTAACTGTGTGCATCATCCGAAAAACACCGACGGCTCCTGTACGGCGTGTGTTGCAAAGAATTTGAGAAATAACGAAATACCGTGTTGTTTTTTTAATAAAGCCGACGGAATCAAAAAGCGCGCAAAATACAAATTTGAGGATTTTGCCGAGGTAATAATGAACAAAAATAAATAAATTTTGCACAATACATACAAAGCCCATTGACAAGGTAGGCAATAAGTGATATTATTTACCCATAACACAGATTATGGGTGGTGAAAGTATGAAACAGCTCTTGTGCTTTGGCGATTCAAACACATGGGGATTGATTCCCAATACCAAACATCGCTATTCATGGGGTGTCAGGTGGACAAGTATTCTTCAGGAAAAGCTTAATTCTCACGAAGTACGCGTAATTGAAGAGGGACTTTGCGGCAGAACTACCATTTATGATGACGCATATCGCAAAAACAGAAACGGCCTTGAATCACTCCCCGAGATTTTGGAATCAAGCTATCCTATCGATGCGGCCGTTATTATGCTCGGCACAAACGATTGCAAATCATACTATAAATCAAATCCCTACAAAATCGCAAAGGGGATAGGTCTTTGCGTTGATGAGTTGACAAAATATATTTCACCCGAAAAAATCTTGATTGTTTCGCCGATTTTTCTCGGCAACGATGTATGGAAAAAGGAGTTTGACCCCGAGTTTGATACTCAATCTGTCGAAACGGCAAAAAATCTTTTTCCCGAATACAAAAAGATTGCTTCTTCACGAGGGGCAAATATTATTTCTGCCGCTGATTATGTTCAGCCGAGCGATGCCGACCAAGAGCATTTGACAAAGGAGAGCCACAAAATCCTTGCCGATGTGATATTTAATACTCTTGTCAGTTCAAAAATTGTTTGAATGAAGTGGTTTGCCGAACAACACGGATACGCTGACGATGCCGAGTTTTCGGGCATTCTCGTTTTGCTTCACGACATAGACTTTGAGCAGTATCCAAACGAACATTGTATAAAAGCACCCGAACTTTAAAAAAAGCAGGTGTGAGCGAAGTTGTAATTCACGGTGTTTGCTCTCACGGCTATAACTTAACGGTTGATGTTGAGCCTGCGCACCAAATGAAAAAAGTGCTCTATGCCGTTGATGAGCTTACAGGGCTTATCGGTGCGGCAATCAGAATGCGTCCAAGCAAAAGCACAAGCGATTTTGAAGTAAAAAGTTTAAAAAAGAAGTTTAAAGATAAAAAATTTGCCGCAGGATGTTCGCGTGACGTTATCAAATTCGGCGCTCAATTGCTCGAGTGGGATTTGGACAAACTCTTTGAACAAACAATCATTGCAATGCGTTCTTGTGAGGACGGCGTGAAATCCGAATCGGAAACACTCAATATTGAATTATAATCACAACATTGACACTGATAATTTGATTTGGTATAATTGATTTGTCATTATATCGGAGGAAAAAGAAATGGTGAAAACAAATAAAATTATAAGCCTATTTTTGTCATTGCTTATGCTTTTCGGCGTTATCGGCGCTACGGGAATATCGGCATATGCTGCTCAAAATCCTAAGAGCGTTTCGCTTTCAACATCAACTTACACATATGACGGCAAAGCGAAAAAACCGAAAGTAGTTGCCAAAGACAAAAAGGGCAAGACAATTTCGACAAAATATTACACAGTTAAATATCCGTCGGGCAGAAAAAATGTTGGCTCTTATACTGTAAGAGTAAAGTTTAAAGGTAAATACAAAGGCTCAAAGTCTTTGAAGTTTAAAATTGTCCCTAAGGGAACTTCAGTTTCATCTGTTTCCGCAGGGGTTAAATCTTTTACCGTTAAATATAAAAAGCAATCCACACAAACAAGCGGTTATCAGGTTCAATATGCCGAAAACAGTTCGTTTAAAAATGCTGCCACAAAAACTATCGGTAAAAATTCCACAACCTCTTACAGTGTGAATGCAAAGGGTAATCGAAAATATTATGTTCGCGTTCGTACTTACAAAAAGGTTGGCAAATCGTATTTTTACAGTTCTTGGTCAAAAACCTCAAGCGTAACCACTAAAACGGCGCTCAAATTCAAGAGCAGTAAATATACCGTTTATAACGGTCAGGCGCTTACGTTTTCATTCAGCGGCGTTTCAAATATAACTTGGTCTTCAAGCAATAAAAATGTTGCTACCGTTGATAAAAACGGCAAAGTTATCGCTCTTAAAAGCGGTACTTGCACAATTACCGCGGCAACTTCAACCGATAAATCGTCTGTTACCGTTGTGGTTCCCGAATCGTTTTATGAGAACGGCGCAATTCCCGATATAGGCGCTCTTTTCGGCGTTATTCCTTTTGAATACAGAAATCAGAACGATGTTGTTACCAGATTCTATGATTTAAGCAAAATAGAGGCAAAAGATAAAAATTGGCAAGATACTTATGCTTCAAAATTAGACTCAAAAGGTTTCTTCTATGACGGAATAAGAGAAGATAAGACTAATAATATAACTTACTATATGTACTACAATTCACCTTCATATGATTTTAATGAATACGATAATGTTATGTTTGGTGTTTATGATTTTGAAGACGGTCAACAATTTTTGGTAGTTGCATATAAAAACGGAAACGGTAAAAGTATTGTATAAAATAATGTGAATTAATAAACGCGCATTGCTTTTTGGCAATGCGCGTTTTTTTCAATATAAAACCCATCTTGATTTTTTTCTGTATGCTGTCGGTGTCATATTTTTTTGCCTCTTAAACAGTCTGTTAAAATAGCTCAAATCGTTAAAACCGCAGGACAATGCTATGTCGGTCACGCTTTTATATGATGCGCTCAGCTCTTCCGCCGCTGATTCGATTCTGTAATAGTTCAGATAATCAATCGGCGTTTTGCCGGTCACATTCTTGAATGCTTTGCAAAAATATTGAGGGTTGAGCTGTGCCTCCTTGGCTAAATCGTCAAGAGTCAATTGTGTTGAGTATTCATTTTTGATTTTTGTGAGCACCTTTTTTATTTGCGCGTTTTTTCTGTATGTGTTTTGCGCCGTCGAAACAGTGGGGGAGGCTTTGCTCAAAATATTCCCCATCAACTGCCACAACAAGCCGGTAGTAGTGAAAGTGTATGTGTCTGCTTCCTTTTCCATATTCTCAAAAAGTGAGTCAACAATCCTGCCTGTCATAGTGTCGGAATTGAATATTTCCTCTTTAATACTGCCGGAATCCATGGCAGCGTTGTATTTCTCAATGCACTGCGGTGATTGTTTCAAAAAACTTTCCATATCAAATACAACACATTCATATATACAATTATTAGGTGTTCCGCCGTGTATGAATTCGCTTGGGATAAATGCGCTTTGTCCCTTTTTTAATGTATGCTTAACGGAATTTACGGTCAAATTAAATTCTCCCTCGAGAATTAAAATCAACTCGCATTCCATGTGCCAATGAAACGGCATTTCGTATTGTGGGTGATTATTATCAACATAATACAACTGAATGGGAAAGCCGAATGTACCTCTTGTTTTGTTTTCGTGATATCCTGAATATCTCAAAATTTTCTCCTTAAGTGATAAAAGTGAATATTGTCCTATTACTTCACATTATATACATAGATTAATAAAAAAATCAACAGTATAATACAAATTGAAATATATTTTTGAAAGGATACAATTATGGAAATTGATGTAATTAAAGACCAAATTTGTGATGTTTGCCATAAAATGTGGCAGCTCGGCTGGGTTGCGGCTAATGACGGCAATGTCAGCGCAAAACTTGACGACGGCACAATTCTTGCAACGCCTACGGGAATGAGCAAGTCATTTATCACACCCGATAAGCTTATCAGAATTGACAGCAAGGGTAATGTTCTTGAGGCTGCGGAGGGATTAAGACCTTCAAGTGAAATCAAAATGCATTTGCGTTGTTATGATAAGCGCGACGATGTGTTCAGTGTTATTCACGCTCATCCGCCCGGAGCAACAGGATTTGCAGTCGCTCACAAGGCAATGGATATGTATAATATGATTGAGGATGTTGCCGCTATCGGTGCCGTTCCGCTTACACCTTACGGAACTCCGTCAACAACAGAAGTGCCTGACGCTATCGAGCCTTATCTCGATGAGCATGATGTTATGCTTCTTGAAAATCACGGTGCGCTTGCTGTCGGCAGTGATGTTATCACGGCATTCTACAGAATGGAAAGCCTTGAACTTTGGGCAAAAATTACGATTAACGCTGTTATTCTCGGCGGCAGCCATGATATTGACCGGAATAATATTCAAAAACTTATTGATTTGAGAAGTTATTACAGAATCACAGGCCGTCACCCGGGATATAAAATGTATAACCCCGATGACGAAATGCTCCACAAAAAGGAGGACTGATTATGCTGAAAGGTATCAATCCGGTTTTGTCACCGGAATTGCTCAAAGCACTTTGCGAAATGGGTCACGGCGACGAACTTGTTATTGCCGACGGTAATTTTCCATGTGAAAGTGTTGGCAAAAATGCAATTGTTGTGCGTGCCGACGGTCATTCAACTACAGAAATTCTCGATGCGGTTTTGTCGCTTATTCCCCTTGATACATATACCGAAACACCTATTGCACTTATGGAGGTTGTTAAGGGTGATAACACGCCCACTCCCGAAATTTGGAAAGAATATGATGCTCTTTTCGAGAAATACGAGCCGGAGCACCATGATATAGAAATGACGGAACGCTTTGCGTTTTATGAGCGTGCCAAAAAGGCATACTTGATTATCGCAACCGGTGAAACGGCAATTTACGCAAATGTTTTGCTTAAAAAGGGAGTAGTTACCGTATGAGCAGAGTTTTGGCATTCGATTTCGGCGCGTCCACCGGGCGTGCGATTCTTGCCGAATATAACGGCGAAAAAATTGAATACAACGAAATTCATCGCTTTGATAATGTTCTGTGTGAGCAAAACGGTATGTTGTGCTGGGATTTTGATTATCTTCTCGGCGAGGTAAAAAAGGCAATTTCTCTTGCGAAAAATGCAGACTCTCTTGCGTTTGATACATGGGGCGTTGATTACGGAATGCTCGACAAGGACGGCAATCTTGTTTCAAAGCCTGTTTGCTATCGCGATGACAGAACAAGGGGCATGCCGGACAAAATTTATCAGTCCGTTTCTCCGAGCAAGCTTTACGCAAAAACAGGAAACCAAATTATGCCGATTAACACGCTGTTTCAACTCACTGCAGACAGGACGGATAATGCCGAAATGTTTCTGTTTATGCCGGATTTATTCGCCTATTCTTTGTGCGGTGCGAAATCTGTTGACAAAACAATTGCCTCAACATCGCAAATGCTTGATTTGGAAAATGTTGAGTGGCAAAAGGATATTTTCGCTTTGAGCGGCAAGAATGAAAAAATTCTTCCGCCGATTGTTGACTGCGCTACTGTTGTCGGCGAATACAACGGTATAAAGGTAATTAAGGTTGCAGGTCATGATACACAGTGCGCCGTGTCGGCAATGCCGTGCGACGAAAATATTACAAACGCATTTTTGTCATGCGGTACTTGGTCGCTTATCGGTTGTGAATCGGACTTGCCGATACTCACAGAAAAAAGTATGAATGACGAGTTGTCAAACGAGCTTGGTGCGAACGGCAAAATCAATTATCTCAAAAATATAAGCGGACTTTGGCTTATTCAGGAAATTCGCCGCAATTTCAGAGCGGACGGCAAGGATTATTCCTATAACGATATGGAGCAACTTGCAAGAGACGCGGAGCCGTTTCAATTCTTTATCGACCCCGATTATGACCTTTTTGCTCAGCCCGGAAATATGCCCGATAAAATTGCTGATTATTGCGAAAAAACAGGTCAGGGAAGACCGAGTACAGACGGCGAGCTTGTTCGCTGTATTTATGAAAGCCTTGCGTTTAAATATAAATATGCGATTGACCAAATCGAATTTAATACAGGCAGGACGTTTGATGTTTTGCATTTGCTCGGCGGCGGTACAAAGGATGGCTTTTTGTGCCAAATGACGGCTGACAGCCTTAATATTCCTGTTATTGCCGGACCCACGGAGGCTACTGCTCTCGGAAATATAATATTACAGCTTATTGCTCTCGGTGATATTTCCGATGTTCATCAAGCAAGGCAGATTATAAGAAATCAGGAAAATCTGAAAAAATATGTCCCTAAAAATTCAAATGAATTTGATGCGGCATACAAAAAATACATTAAAGTATTAAAATAAATTTATAAAGGGGTATTATTTATGAATTATTGTAAAATCGGTATTCGTCCCGTAATCGACGGCAGATGGGGCGGAGTTCGCGAAAGTCTTGAAGAGCAAACTATGGGCATGGCAAAGTCTGCCGCAAAGCTCATTGAGGAAAATGTTTGCTATCCCGACGGCACTCCTGTTCAGTGCGTTATCAGCGACACGACAATCGGCGGCGGTGCAGAGGCGGCAAAGTGCGAGGAGCAATTCTCAAAAGAAAATGTTGTTGCGACTCTTTCTGTTACACCATGCTGGTGCTACGGAATGGAAACATACGATATGAATCCGAAAACGATCAAGGCCGTTTGGGGATTTAACGGTACCGAAAGACCGGGTGCAGTTTATCTTGCCGCTGTAATGGCTGCATATGCGCAAAAGGGAATGCCTGCTTTCTCAATTTACGGTCACGATGTTCAGGATATGGACGATAAAACCATTCCCGAAGATGTTGCGCATAAAATCATAACTTTTGCAAAATGTTCTGTTTCAGTCGGTTGGATGAAAAACAAATCATATGTCAATATCGGCGGCGTAACGATGGGCATTGCAGGTGCATATTGCAACGCAAGCGTGTTCCAAAAATATTTCGGAATCAGACCGGAATGGGTTGATATGACAGAAATTGTCCGCAGAATCACTCTTGAAATTTATGACCACGATGAGTACGACAAGGCTCTTGCTTGGATTAAAGCAAACTGCAAAGAGGGCTATGATACAAACGCAGGTAAAAATTTGCCTGAAGTTATTTCAAAATCAAAGGTTGTTTCTCCCGATAAGGATTGGGAGTTTATCGCTAAAATGACAATCATCATCCGCGATATTCTTTTCGGCAACAAAAAGCTTGACGAAATGGGTTGGCACGAAGAAGCACTCGGTAAAAATGCAGTTGCCGCAGGATTCCAAGGTCAAAGAAACTGGACAGACTGGCTCCCGAATGCAGACTTTACAGAGTCAATTATGGCTTCGACTTTTGACTGGAACGGCAAAAAAATGCCAACTCCGTTTGCAACCGAAAATGACACATTAAACGGCGTTTCAATGATGCTCGGTACTCTTGTTTCCGACACGGCTCCGTGTTTCCACGATGTTCGCACTTATTGGAGCCCCGACGCATGCGAAAGAGTTACCGGCGTAAGACCGGACGGCGTTGCAAAGGACGGCTTTATTCACCTTATTAATTCTGGTGCAACCGCCCTCGACGGCTCGGGAGCATCCAAGGATGAAAACGGAAACGGTTGTATGAAACCGTTTTGGAAAATGACAGAGGATGACATTAAAGCTTGTCTTGATGCAACCGATTGGTGCAGAGCAAACTATGAATATTTCCGCGGCGGCGGATTTTCGTCACACTTCCGTTGCAGCGCTGAAATGCCTGTCACAATGCTTAGGGTCAACATTGTTGAGGGTATCGGACCTGTTCTTCAAATCGCCGAGGGATACACAGTTAACCTTCCCGATGAAATTCATAATAAGATCGACAAGAGAACTGACCCGACTTGGCCTACAACTTGGTTTGCTCCGACTCTCACAGGTAAAGGTGCATTCAAAGATGTTTACAGTGTCATGGCTAATTGGGGTGCAAATCACGGCGTAACCGTTTACGGCCATGTCGGTGCAGACCTCATTACACTTGCGTCTATGCTCCGAATTCCTGTAAATATGCACAATGTCAGCGATGACAGAATTTTCCGTCCGCATTGTTGGAGCTCATTCGGCACAGACGATACACAAGCTGCAGATTACAGTGCATGCAAGGCTTACGGTCCGCTTTATAAATAATTTTGACACACATAAGGCATACGGAATTTCCATATGCCTTATGCTTTGTTAAAAAAATATTGACAATTTGTTCAATATTTAATATAATATCAGCGTTGAAAAAAGGGAGTAGTTGACAGCTTTGCATAAGTTGTCGTGTCCGATCGACATAACCGGGAAACCCGGTCGGCACCATGCTGTTTTCAGCTAAACGAGACTTTTATCGCATTGCGGTAAAAGTCTTTTATACTTTATTGATAAGGAGACCAAAAATGATTCAAACATTACCGCTCAATGCAAATGTAATGCAGGATTTCATCGGTTTGTTTTCCAATGTCGGCAATATTAATTGGAAAATGATTTTGATGTGGATAATCGGTGCAGTTCTTGTATATCTTGCAATTAAAAAGGAAATGGAGCCTACATTGCTTTTGCCGATGGGCTTCGGCACAATTCTTGTAAACCTTCCGCTTTCGGGCGCAATCGGCTCGGACGGTCCGCTTACGGTGCTTTTTAAAGCCGGAATCGCAAACGAACTTTTCCCGCTCTTGCTGTTTATCGGCATCGGCGCTATGATTGATTTCGGTCCGCTCTTGAAAAATCCGTGGCTTATGCTTTTCGGTGCGGCTGCACAGTTTGGTATTTTCTTCACATATTTTGTTGCAAGCTTTTTCTTTGATGTTAATGACGCTGCTTCTATCGCTATCATCGGTGCCGCTGACGGACCGACTTCAATCTTCGTTGCCAACGAACTTGGCTCAAAATATCTCGGTGCGATTATGGTTGCCGCATATTCATATATGGCTCTTGTTCCGATTGTTCAGCCACCCGTTATCAAGGCTGTTACAACAAAAAAAGAGCGTTTAATCAGAATGAAATACACCGCAGGCGATGTAACAAAAACAACAAAAATTCTTTTCCCGATTGTTGTTACAATTATCGCAGGCATTGTTGCTCCAAAATCGGTTGCACTTGTCGGTTTCTTGATGTTCGGCAACCTCATCAGAGAATGTGGTGTTTTGAATAATCTTTCCGAAACTGCGCAAAATTCATTTGCAAATATTCTCACAATTCTTCTCGGTATCACCGTTGCATCACAAATGTATTATGAGGATTTTGTTAAGCCGCAAACACTTCTTATTCTCGGACTCGGTCTTGTTGCGTTCATCTTTGATACGATTGGCGGTGTTGTTTTTGCAAAATTCCTCAATCTCTTCTTACCGAAAGAAAAGAAAATCAACCCGATGATCGGCGCCGCAGGTATTTCTGCATTCCCGATGAGCGGTCGTGTTGTAAACCAAATGGGACTCAAGGAAGATAATCAAAACTTCCTGCTTATGCAGTCTATCAGTGTAAATGTATCGGGTCAGGTTGCCTCGGTTATCGCAGGCGGTCTTATCCTCACACTTGTTTCATAGTAACGGAGGTTTCTTATGTATAACTTTTTATTACCGGTATTAACCGTCATTCAGTGTGCTATTAATGCTGACAGCTGGAAACAGTCACTTCCTGTTTGCATTTTCGGAATGCTCGGAATTTTCATTGTAATCGGTGTTATTGTTTTGCTCACCTATTTGCTTAATAAAGCTACATCAAAAAAGCCGAAAGATAAAGAATAATCCAAAAAGCCGTCAATTTGACGGCTTTTATTATGTATATATGTATAATTAATTATTGTTCAATCAAAATAATTTTTGATTTACTTTTGTGTTTTTACGCTACTTGACTTTTAAATACCATATATTGTATAATTAATATGTTTACACACTTGTTATGGAGGTGCTGTTTTGGCTAAGAAGCAAGGATACGGCAATGAAAGTATCAAATCGCTCAAAGGCGCGGAGCGTGTCCGTAAAAGACCGGCTGTTATTTTCGGTTCTGACGGTATAGAGGGTTGCGAGCACTCGATTTTTGAAATTATGTCTAACTCTATCGACGAGGCGAGAGAGGGCTACGGCAAAAAAATCATCATCACAAAATATCTCGACGGCTCTGTTGAGGTGCAGGACTTCGGCAGAGGTATTCCCGTGGATTATAATAAAAACGAGGGCAAGTTTAACTGGGAGCTTTTGTTTTGCGAAATGTATGCAGGCGGCAAATATGACAACGGCGGCGACAATTACGAATTCTCACTCGGATTAAACGGACTCGGACTTTGTGCTACGCAATATGCGTCCGAATATATGGATGCCGAGATTAAGTCCGGTGGATATAAATATACTCTTCATTTTGAACACGGCGAAAATGTCGGCGGACTTGTTAAAGAGGAGTATAAAAAGCGCGGCGATACCGGTACAAGAATTAAATGGAAACCGGATTTAAAGGTTTTCACCGATATTAATATTCCTGTTGAATACTTTGAGGAAACAATCAAAAGACAGGCTATTGTCAATGACGGTATAAAATTTGTATTTAAAAATCAAATAAGCTCAGCTTCGTTTGACACAAAGGAATATTGCTATGAAAACGGTATTCAGGACTATGTAAAAGATATTGCGGGCGACAAGGCTTTCACAACTCCGCAGTATTGGGAATGTGAAAGAGTAGGTAAAGATAGAGAGGACCTTAATGAGTATAAGCTGAAAATCAAAGCCTCTCTTTGCTTTTCGCTTGATACACAACTCAAGGAATATTATCACAACTCAAGTTTTCTCGAACATGGCGGTGCGCCCGAAAAGGCGTTTAAAAGCGCATTTGTAAGCCAAATTAACGCTTATCTTAAAGCAAACAACAAATATAACAAAACCGATTCACAAATCAATATACAGGATATTGAGGAGTGCATTATTTTCGTCGTTTCATCGTTTTCAACTCAAACCTCCTATGAAAACCAAACGAAAAAAGCAATTACAAACAAGTTTATTCAGGAGGCAATGACCGATTTCTTCCGCAAACAGCTTGAGGTTTATTTTATAGAAAACAAAATGGACGCCGATAAAATTGCCGATCAGGTTATCATCAATATGCGTTCAAGAGTCAAGGCTGAAAAGACGCGAAAAAATTTAAAAACAACGCTTCAGACAAAAATTGATATGACAAACAGAATACAAAAGTTTGTCGATTGCCGTTCAAAAGATGTCAGCGAAAGGGAAATTTTTATCGTAGAGGGTGACTCTGCTCTCGGTGCCTGCAAACAGGCGAGGGACGCTAACTTTCAAGCACTTATGCCTATAAGAGGTAAAATTTTAAACTGTCTTAAATCTGATTACGATAAGATTTTCAAATCCGAAATTATTACAGACCTCATCAAGGTTCTCGGTTGCGGCGTCGAGGTTAAGAGCAAAGCCGCAAAAGATGTTTCAATGTTTGATATGGATTCACTCCGTTGGAACAAAATTATGATTTGTACCGATGCCGATTATGACGGATTCCAAATCAGAACACTTGTTTTGACAATGATTTATCGCCTAATGCCAAAACTTATTGAGGCAGGCAAGGTGTATATTGCCGAAACTCCGCTTTATGAGGTTACTTGCAAAGACCAAACATATTTTGCATATAACGAGTCCGAAATGGATGATATTAAAGCTGAAATCGGCGACAATAAATATACCGTTCAGCGTTCAAAGGGACTTGGTGAAAATGAGGCTGAAATGATGTCACTTACAACCATGAATCCTGAAACAAGGCGCTTGATTAAGGTTATGCCGAGTGATGCCGAGGCAACCTCGCAAATGTTTGATTTGCTCCTCGGTGACAATTTAGATGGCAGAAAAGAATATATTGCCGACTACGGACATCTTTATATTGATGCCGCAGATTTAAGCTAAAGGAGATGAGTATCAATGGCAAAGAAAAAGAGAATTAAAGATACCCTAAACGCTAATCCTTTGGCTGAAAATGTTCATATCGAGGGTGCGGGCAATATTAAGGACGAAAAAATCGTTGACACGCTTGTAACCAACTATATGCCGTATGCTATGAGTGTAATACTTTCGCGTGCTATTCCCGAAATAGACGGATTTAAGCCGTCACACCGTAAACTATTATACACAATGTATAATATGGGCCTTTTGCAGAGCGGAACTATCAAGAGCGCAAATATTGTCGGCAGAACAATGCAACTCAACCCTCACGGTGACGCATCTATATATGAAACAATGATTCGACTTTCAAGGGGCAACGAGTCACTTCTTTATCCTTATGTTGAATCAAAGGGTAATTTCGGTAAAGCTTATTCAAAAAATATGATGTATGCCGCTTCGCGTTATACAGAGGCTAAGCTTGCTCCGATTTCAAAAGAACTTTTTGAGGATATTAATAAAAACACAGTCGATTTTGTCGATAACTACGATAATACAATGAAAGAGCCAACTCTCTTGCCGGTTACATTTCCGTCTGTATTGTGCAATGTTACAACAGGTATTGCGGTCGGTATGGCGTCCTCAATTGCTTCATTCAATCTTAAAGAAGTTTGCGACACGACAATCGCGCTGATTAAAAATCCCGACCACGAAATTTCTGACACTTTGCTTGCACCCGATTTTGTCGGCGGGGGATATATTATTTATGATAAAACCGAGCTTGAAAAAATTTATTCAACAGGCAGAGGCTCTGTCAAAGTTCGAGCAAAATATACTTATGATAAGGCATATAACTGCATTGACATAACGGAAATTCCGCCTACAACCACATCAGAAGCAATTATTGACAAAATCGTTGAGCTTGTTAAGGGTAACAAGGTTAGAGAACTTTCCGACGTTCGTGATGAAACAGATTTAAAGGGCTTGCGTATCACGCTTGACCTTAAACGCGGCATCGACCCGGACAAGCTTATGACAAAGCTTTATAAGCTTACACCGCTTGAAGATACATTCTCCTGTAATTTTAACATACTTGTTAAAGGTTATCCGAGAATTATGGGCGTCGGCGAAATCCTTAAAGAATGGATTGAATTTCGACTTGAATGTGTTCGCAGAAGAACACAGTTTACGCTTGATAAAAAGGCAGACAAGCTGCATTTGCTCCAAGGTCTTGAAAAGATTTTGCTTGATATTGACAAGGCTATCAAGATTATTCGCGAAACAGAAAGTGAGTCGGAGGTTGTGCCGAATTTGATGATAGGATTCGGTATTGACAAGGTACAGGCTGAGTATATTGCCGAAATCAAGTTGCGTCATTTAAACAAAGAGTATATCCTCAAGCGTACAAAGGATATTGAGGATTTACAAAAGGAAATCGCAGAGCTTTCGTCCGTTCTTGAAAGCAAAAACAAGCAAAAGAAAATCATTATTTCCGAGCTTACCGATGTCAGCAAAAAGTATTCGGGCGACAGAAAATCACAAATTCTTTATGATGTTGACGAGTATAATGCCGACGAGGAACAGTCAATTGAAGATTATCCGGTAACTCTCTTTATTACAAAAGAAGGCTATCTCAATAAAATCAAATCTGCAAATTTGAGAATGTCCGGTGAGCAAAAGGTTAAGGAGGGCGACGAGGTTGAGCGCACATTTGAGTGCTCAAATAAGGACGAAATCCTTGCTTTTACGGATAAATTTAATGTTTATAAGGCAAAGGTTGACGATTTTGACGATTCAAAGGCGTCACAGCTCGGCACATTTGTTGCGTCAAAGCTTGAAATGGAGCAGGATGAAAAGGTTGTTTATATTTGCGTTATCCGCGAATATAAGGGCTATATGATTTTTGCTTTTGAAAACGGAAAGGTTGCAAAAGTCGATATTTCAGCTTATCAAACTAAAACAAACAGAAAAAAATTAATCAAGGCTTATTCGTCTAAGGCGCCGCTTGCTGCCGTTAAATATATTGAGGAGGATGCAGAACTTGTTCTTACTTCCTCAAACGGCAGAATGCTCATTCTTAATACGGGCGCAATTTCGCCGAAGTCTACCAAAGATACAATCGGCGTTGCGGTTATGACTCAAAAGAAAAACCAACGCCTTGAGTCGATGCGTTATTATAAAGAGGGGGAATTTGAAAAGGCATGGCGATTCAGAACTAAAAATTTGCCGGCTGCCGGAGCGCTTCCGAGTCCTGCCGATAATGCCGCACAAATCACTTTTTAAGCACTGATTTATTATAAAATAAAAAAAGACTTGCATTATTATCAATCTTGTGATATAATTCACGAGTGTTAAATCTATTGGAGGTATTATACTATGCAGTGGTATCATTATGTATTCGGCGCAGTTCTTATTCTTATATCTGTTATTATTACAATCGTAGTTCTTATGCAAGAAGGCCGCTCACAAAACCTTTCCGGTGCTATTACCGGCGGTGCGGATTCATTTGTCGGAAAATCAAAAGGCAGAACAATCGAGGGCAAGCTTGAAAGACTTACAAAGTGGTTAATCGTTGTTTTCTTTGTTATTGTTCTTGCAGCGTTTCTTGTATTTCTTTTTGTATAACAGTTGAGTAATAACCTTGCGTTATGCAAGGTTATTTTTTTTGGAGAATATTGATTTTGAAATATATAATTTTCGACCTTGAATGGGATAATTTTTATAATTACAAAACTAAAAATTCAATCAACGAAATTATCGAAATAGGCGCGGTCAAATTGAATGACCGCCTTGAAATTGTTGACACATACAAGCAACTTATTAAACCTCGCTTTTTAAAAAAACTTTCAAAGCGTTGCGCTGATTTGACTAAAATTTCATATGATGAAATGGTTGAACGCGGTGTTGCATTTGAAAGAGCTATTGATGATTTTAAAAAATGGTCTGCTGCCGACGATGAAACTGTTTTTTTAAGTTGGAGTATGTCGGATATGTATGCACTTGCGTACTATTATTCGGTCATTTTCGGTAACTGCAGAATCGATTTTATCAAGCATTTTTGCGATGCACAACAATATTGTACGGTGTATGTTCCAACTGATAAACGACACGGCAATAATCAACTCAGTCTTGCATATTGCGCCGAGGTTTTCGGCATTCAAACCGATACAGAAAAACTTCACCGTGCGCTTATGGACTGCTATGTTACGGCAGACTGCTTAAAAAGCGTTTTTGACAAAGATACTTTCAGCGAATATGTAAACGATTGCGACAATGTATTTTTTGAAAGGCTTTTGTATAAGCCGTATTTGATTGTCAATCCGCATACCGATATTTTTGATATTGATTCGGTTGTTTTACGCTGTCCCGAGTGTAATTCCGTTTTAAACGGTGCAGGGGATGTTGCAGTAAAAAACAAGGCATTCAGCTTTGCCACAAAATGTAACAAGTGCAACAAACCTTATTGGGCATTTGTCAGAGCAAAAAAAACATATGATAAGGTTGAGGTTAAGCAAAAACTTATTGTAATGAATAAAAGAAAGGCAAAGCATTATCAATAAATTGTAAACTTTTTTTGTATTGTTAAATTTTTCTTTATTTTTTAGATTAATTATTATATAATAAACAGTACCGAGTATGATTTTTACTTTTAAGGAGGATTTTTATGGCATCAAATGATTATGATGATTTGCTCGAATCATTTATGAATAACTCTCAAAAAGTATATAATGATGATAAAAACGCTCTCGAAAAAAGCAAGGGCAAACTCCCAAGTTCCTACAGCGTTTCGTCAAACGGCGATAAAAGGGGCGACAAGTCGCGCAAAAAATCAAACGGCACGAAACCGTTTAAATCGAGCGGCGGCAAAAATGCGCCTCAAACTCCTGCGGGAAAGTTTTTCAGCGGAGTGGGTAAGTTCTTTCTTGCGCTTATTATGATTTGCGCCGTTGTGTTTGTAGTTTGCTTTTCCGTTATCACGATTTACGGCTACAGCGTTGTTTACGGCGACCCTGTTTTCAATCTCAGCGAGGAGGCCTCGAGTCAAAATCAGACTTCCTTTATTTACGGCGAAAACAGCAAGGGCGATTTGGTCGAGATTACAAGACTTCACGGCGAGGAAAACAGAATTTGGCTTGATATAAACGATATGTCCGAATATATGCCAAAGGCATTTATTGCAATCGAGGACGAGCGTTTTGAAAAGCATCACGGCGTTGACTGGAAACGTACAATCGGCGTTGCGGTAACCCTGAACGGTCAGGGCGGTTCGACACTTACGCAGCAACTTATTAAAAACCTTACCGACGAGAATCAGGTTACTTTTGTTCGTAAGTTTAACGAAATACTTTCGGCTCTCAACCTCGAAAAAAATTATTCTAAAGAGGACATTATTGAGGCTTATTTAAACACAATTTACCTCTCACACGGTTGCTACGGTGTTAAAACCGCTGCAGAAACATATTTCGGCAAAGAGGTAAAGGACTTGAATATAGCAGAATGTGCCTCGATTGCGGCTATTACACAATATCCGACAAAATACGACCCGCTTTTGAATCCTGAAAATAATAAAGACCGTCAAAAGCGAATTCTCGCGAAAATGCTTGAATGCGGCTATATTACGCAGGATCAATATAACGATGCATTAAACTATAAGCTCGTTTTTACAAACTCCAAAGATTACAAGGGCAGCAAAGTTAAAACCACATCTACTAAAAAGAATGACGAAAAAATCAATTCGTATTATACTGACTATGTAATTGACGAAGTATTGGAAGACCTTCAAAAAATGGGCTACAGCAAAAAGAAAGCTAAGGATATGATTTACGGCGGTGGCTTGAAAATCTATTCCGCAGTTGATTTTGATGTTCAAAGCGCTATTGAGGATGTCTATGAGAATTACAGGAAGATGCCTGATGAAACCGTTCAAGGTGCTTGTGTTGTCATGGATTACAAGGGCAGAATTTTGGGAATTGTCGGCGGTACAGGCAAAAAGAAAGCCAACCGTGTTCTAAACAGAGCATCGCAGTCCGAGCGTCAGCCCGGTTCTACAATCAAACCGCTTTCCGTTTACGGACCGGCTATTGAAAAGAGCCTCCAGGACGACAGCACAAATATCTATTGGTCAACAATACTCAAGGACGCGCCGCTTATGAAAATTAACGGCAAAATGTGGCCTACTAACGAGGGTGGCTCATATTCCGGCAGCAGTATGACATTGCAAAGGGGTCTTGCGGATTCAAGAAACACAATTTCAGCAAGAACGCTTGATATGATCGGCGTTGACTATTCATATGACTTTATAACAAATAAATTCCATATTTCAACACTCGACCCTGTAGCCGATGTTGACTATGCTCCTATGGCTACCGGCTCACTTACAAGCGGTGTAACCACACTCGAGATGACAACTGCTTATCAAGCATTCGGCAACGGCGGCTATTATTACGAGGCTTATGCTTACTATAAGATTGAGGACTCAAAAGGCAATGTTCTTATCGAAAAAGAGCCTGAAACAACAAAAGAAGAGGCTCTCAGTGAAAACAGTGCGGGTGTTATGAATAAGCTTTTGCAAACTGTTATGACTTCGGGCACAGGTCGCTATTATAAAATCAGTAATGTTGAATGTTTCGGTAAAACAGGTACAACCTCCGATTCTAAAGACCGTTGGTTTATGGGCGGTACACCGGAATATATGTGTGGCGTATGGTACGGTTACGATAAGCCTAAAGAGGTACATTACGGTTTGTCTTACAACCCCAGCGGAACGCTTTGGAATCTTGTAATGAAAAATATTTACAAGACAAAGAGCACCAAGAAAAAGGATTTTACAATCCCTAAGGGGGTAGTTCATAAGGAATACAGTTATTCTAACGGAATGCTTTGCAGCGGCACAGGCAATTGGGGTTGGTTTGATGAGGATAACCTTCCGGCAAGAACATCGTATTCGGGCGGCTCAGGTTCAGGCTATACACGCAGACGTTCATCATCAAGTTCATCGGATGCTGATGAAAACACATCGTCGGCAGGTACAACACAGGCGACACAGACAGAACCGGCACAAACCGAGCCGACCAAGTCAGAGCCTGCCACTGAAGGCAAAAAAGAAGAATAATATTTTAAACAGGAAAATCAAATAACGGTTTTCCTGTTTTAATCTGTTTAGAAATATTTTTGGTGTATATATGAAAATTATGGCTATTGATTACGGTGATGTTAGAACAGGCATTGCCTTTTGCGACAAAAATGAAATACTCGCATCGCCGTATTGCGTGATTAACGAGTCCTATCAGCCAAAGCTTGTTAATAAAATCAGCGAAATTGTCGAGTCTCAAAAACCCGAAAAAATCGTTATCGGTCTTCCTCGAAATATGGATGGCTCGTACGGCTATCGCTGTGATGAGTGCAAATCACTCGGCGACGCCGTTAAGAGCGCCTGCAAAATTGATGTGGATTATCAGGATGAGCGACTGACAACCGTTATGGCTCACGATGTTTTGTCAAATAACAATGTTCGCGGCAAAAAACGCAAAAATGTTGTTGATGCCGTTTCCGCAGTGATGATTTTGCAAAGCTATATAGATAAAAAGTGATTATATCAAAATATTTGCCGTAATATTTATTGGTGATATTTTGATTTTTAAAATCGGCAAAACAGTTGTTAAAATTGAATTTCCGTTTTTTATTGTGATTGCACTTTCTCTTGTCTTTCAAAAAAGCAGTGTTCTTGATGTTTTGGCGTTTTGTGCCTTGCATGAGTTGGGACATTTGGCGGCGCTTCTGCTTTGCGGCGGCACTACCGAGAAAATCACAGTATCATATTACGGCGTAGGCTTGAAATATGATTGTCCTCTCGGTAATGCAAAAACTTTTTTTGTACTTGTATCAGGTGTGATTGTTAATATCGTCTTTGCAATTCTCGACCTTAAAAGGAATATTAATATTGCGCTTGCCGTAATTAATTTACTGCCGGTTTATCCGCTTGACGGCGGCAGATTATTAAAACTTGTATTGTCAAATGTGTTCAGTCTTAATGTTGGCGACAGGATATTGTATATAATTTCCGCAATAATTGTTGCCGCACTTCTTATATTTTCGATTATGTTTAAAAATCCGTCCCTTGCTCTGATTGCGGTTTATGTGATTGCTTATGCAATCAACAATTCGTTCGATTAAAGAGGCGGTAAGGTGATTTTATGTTAAAAAAAGAGGTTGAAAAAATTCTTCAATATGTTCAAAAACCCGGCAGGTATTCGGGCGGCGAGCTTAACAGCGTTATTAAAGACCCCGAAAAGGTAGATATACGATATGCCTTTTGTTTTCCCGATACCTACGAAATCGGAATGAGCCACCTCGGTATGAAAATACTTTACGGACTCGTTAATGAGCGCGACGACGCTTGGTGCGAGCGTGTTTTTGCTCCGGCACTTGATATGGAGGAGTTAATGCGCAAAAACAACATTCCGCTTTTTGCTCTCGAATCGGGCGACTATATAAAGAATTTTGATCTTATCGGTTTCACTCTGCAATATGAGCTTTCATACACAAATATTTTGAATATGCTCGACTTGGCAGGTGTTCCGCTTTTTTCCAAGGACAGAACGGAGCTTGCTCCGCTTGTCTGTGTCGGCGGACCGTGCGCCTGCAACCCCGAGCCGATTGCCGATTTTTGCGACCTCGTTTTTTTAGGCGACGGCGAGGAGTCTACAAATCAGGTGCTTGATCTTCTTAAGGAATGTAAACATGCAGGGAAGAGCAAGCAATATTTTCTTTCAAAGGCTAAGGATATTCGAGGAGTTTATGTTCCTTCGTTTTATGTTGATTCTTATAACAATGACGGTACACTTAAGGAACTTAAACCGATTAACGGCGCACCCGAAAAGGTAAAAAAAGCCGTTGTAAGAGATATGAACAGTGTGTATTATCCAAAATCGTTTGTTGTTCCGTTTATCGAAATTGTCCATGACCGTGCCGTTGAAGAAATTTTCAGAGGATGTATCAGAGGATGCCGCTTTTGCCAGGCGGGTTTTATATATCGACCGATAAGGGAAAAAAGTGTTGAAACAATCAACGAACAGGCAAAGGCTCTTATTAAGTCAACGGGATATGACGAGGTTTCGCTTTGCTCGCTCTCAACCTCAGATCATTCGCGTGTAAACGAAATGCTTACCTCATTGATTGATTGGACGGTTAAAGAAAAAATCAATCTCTCACTGCCGAGTCTTCGTGTCGATAACTTTTCAGACGAACTTGCGGATAAACTTAACAAGGTCAGAAAAAGCGGCCTTACCTTTGCTCCCGAGGCAGGTACACAGCGTATGCGCGATGTTATCAACAAAAATGTTACCGAAGAAGAGGTAATGCGCACTTGTAATAAGGCATTTGATAACGGATGGACAACGGTAAAACTCTATTTTATGATGGGCTTGCCGACAGAAACGATGGAGGATATTGAGGGCATTGCCGATTTGGGCATGAAAGTTGTCGAGGCTTTCGCAACCAATCCGAATAAACAAAAGGGGACAAGTGTTCAGGTTTCGATTTCCTGCTCATCATTCATTCCAAAGCCGTTCACTCCGTTTCAATGGGAGCCGGAGGACAGTATGGAATCACTGCGTGCAAAGCAAAAGCATTTACTCGAATCAATACCTACTAAAAAAATCAAGGTTTCATATCACGAAACACCGACCTCGCTCCTTGAGGGAGTTCTTGCAAGAGGCGACAGAAGATTGTCTGCCGTTCTTTATGACGCATTTAAAAACGGCTGTAAATTCGATTCGTGGGACGAGCAGTTCAAATTTGATGTTTGGATGGAGGCTTTCAGGAAAAACGGCATAGACCCTTATTTTTATACTCAAAGGCGCCGTGATTTCAGTGAGGTTTTGCCTTGGGATCACCTCGATTACGGCATTACGAGAAAATTTCTCGAGCGTGAGAATATTAAAGCACACGAAAATGTGACCACTCCGCATTGTCGTATAAAATGCGCAGGTTGCGGTGCAAATATGCTTAACGGAGGGTACTGCGATGCGAGAAATAAGAATTAGGTTTGCCAAAACCGACAGAGCAAAATATATCAGCCATCTTGATATAAACCGTGCTTTTTCAAGAGCAATTGCCCGTGCAAAAATCAATCTTTGGTATACCGAAGGATTCAATCCGCGCCCCTTTATGAGTTTTTCGCTTCCGCTCTCACTCGGAGTCGAAAGCCTTTGCGAAAGCGTTGATATAAGGATTCTCGACGATATTACAAACGAAGAGGTCAAAAAAAGACTGAACGATACTTTGCCGGAGGGTATAAGAGTTGTCGATGTGTATGACGATTTCCTTGACTGCCACGAAATCGGCTACAGCGATTATGTTTTTAAGATAGAATTTGCCGATAATCAGGCTGCACTTGAAAAAATCAATGCCGTTTTAGCGTCTGATGAAATACTAGCGCTCAAAAAAGCCAAAAAGGGCAAAAGAAGAATACTTAAAGAGTCTAATATTAAAGAGTTTATTGTTAAATACAATACATCAATCAGGGGCGATAATGTCATTATAAATACGCGCCTTTGTGCAGGACCCGACAGAAACCTCAATCCTATACTTCTGTTTGACACGATTTTGAGACTTATTGATATGGATTATGAATGGAAATCAATTTCGCGTATTTCGCTTTTGACAATAGATTTTAAAGAATATAAATAAAACACTTGCATTTTGTGCAACATTATGCTATTATATATCAGCATTTGTTCCGTTGCTGCTTCTGCAACGAGTTTAAACGCAGCGTTTCGCATTTAATTAGGATGGTCCGCTTTCAACTTTATTGTTGATATGAACATCTCATAAACAACAAGGAGGAATTAAAATGGACGCACTTAAAGTAATCGCACAGGATTCAACAAAAGCCGAAACACCTAAGTTCGCAATCGGTGACACTGTAAAAGTATCAGTTAACATTCGCGAGGGTCAGAGAGAAAGAATTCAGATGTTCGAGGGCACTGTAATCGCAAAGAGAGGTTCAGGCGTTTCTGAAACATTTACAGTTCGTCGTGTATCTTACGGCGTAGGCATCGAGCGTGTATTCCCGCTTCACTCACCTAATGTTGTTGATGTTCAGGTTGTTCGTACCGGTAAGGTAAGAAGAGCTAAGCTCTACTATCTCCGTGACAGAGTAGGTAAGGCAGCAAAAGTTAAAGAATACATTAAGTAATTAACTTTTATTTTAACTCCGTGTCTTTTGATGCGGAGTTAATTTTTTGTTTAAATTTACGGTGTTTTGTTGACTTAATTTGCTTTATATGATAATTTAGCAATATAACTTTATTTGAGGTAAATTTATGGAAAAATATTTAATCAATCCAAATCAAAAAATAGCAACAATCAATAAGGATATTTACGGCCATTTCAGCGAACATCTCGGCAGATGTATTTATGAGGGACTTTATGTCGGCGAAAATTCAAAAATACCAAACAAAAACGGTATGCGTTGCGACGCAGTAAATGCACTTAAAGAAATGGGAATTCCCGTTTTGCGCTGGCCCGGCGGCTGTTTTGCCGACGAATACCATTGGAAAGACGGCATCGGTCCTAAAGAAAACAGAAAAAAGATGATAAATACCAATTGGGGCGGTGTTGTTGAAGACAATTCGTTCGGAACACATGAGTATTTTGAACTTTGCGAGCAACTCGGTTGTGATACATATGTAAACGGTAATGTAGGCTCGGGTACTGTGCAGGAAATGAGCGAATGGGTCGAATATATGACTTTCGGCGGAACATCTCCGATGGCAGAGCTTCGCAGGAAAAACGGCCGCGAAAATCCGTGGGTGTTGAAATATCTCGGCGTCGGTAACGAGTCTTGGGGCTGCGGCGGAAATATGGACCCCGAATATTACGGTTGCCTTTTTAAACAGTTTAATACATATTGCAGAGATTACAGCGGCAACAATCATATTTTGCGTGTTGCCACAGGTCCGAATGTTGACGATTATCATTGGACCAAAGAGGTCATGGACAAGGTTAAACACCATGCTAACTGTATTTCACTGCATTATTATACGATTCCTACCGGTAAATGGGAGCACAAAGGCTCTGCAACTGATTTTGATTTGAATGAATATAACTCTACTATCTGTAAGGCATACAGAATGGAAGAGCTTATTTCGACTCATCTTGCAATGATGGACAGCATCAATCCACAGCGTTGGGTTAAGCTTATAGTTGATGAGTGGGGAACATGGTACGATGTTGAGCCGGGCACAAATCCGGGATTTTTGTATCAGCAAAATACAATGCGTGACGCAATTGTTGCAGGACTTACGCTCAACATTTTCAATAAACATGCCGACAGAGTGATGATGGCAAATATTGCGCAAACAGTCAATGTTCTTCAGTCTGTTTTACTTACAGATGGCGAAAAGATGATTAAAACGCCGACCTATTATGTCTTTAATATGTATAAGGAGCATCAAAACAACACGCTTTTAGGCTCTTATATTACAAGCGATAATATCAACTCAAAGAATGACGGCAAATCATTTCCTCAGCTTGTTGAATCCGCTTCAATTGACGAAAACGGAACTATCTATTCAACAATTACAAACACATCTTCCAAAAAATCGTCAAAGATTAAGTGCCAAATCGCCGATACAAAAGTCAGCGAAATCACTGCCGAGATTATTACCGGCGAAATGCATGCAAAGAATGATTTTGACAACGGCGACAATGTAAAATCAGTTGAATTTACATCGTTCAGAAAGCTCGGCGACGGCTTTGTTGCCGAAATTCCGCCTTGCTCTGTTGTAAAGTTTGTGATTAAATAATGGCAAAATGCAAAAAGTGCCTTTTGCTTGAGGCAGGGGAAAGGGTAACATATTCCGAAATAATGGATTATGTCGCCACGCTCGATAAGCACGATTTGGCAGATGAATCACTTTTTAAAAAGCGCATTTCATTTTGCAGAGAGTGCGAAAATTTGCTGTCGGGTATGTGTTTGAAATGCGGCTGTTATGTTGAGGTACGTGCGCGCCTGAAAAAAGCCGACTGCCCGAACTATAATAACAGAAAATGGTAAAATTCAATACGCCTTGCTCGGGGCAATAAAAAAGACAGGCACAAACGGCGATACATCGCACGCAGTGTCTGCCTTTTTATTTATTTTGATATGATAAAAGCACCCCACAATGGTGCTTTATATTTATAGTTTATTGTATTTCTTTAAGATTTTGGCGTATTCTTGTTTTAATTCTTGCCATAACATTGTAAGTTTGGGACTGTTAACTTCCGCAAAGCCCACAAATCTTGAATGTTCACAATGCAAAACAAGCCTGCTACGATTGATGTTTGTTCTGATTTTTGTATATAACTTATCCATTATGTTCATAATCCCAATATGAACAGTATTATTTCAACTATCAAAAAAGCGCCGAGTTGCTTGGCGCATCCTGTGTTTTATCTCTCTGCTGCAACGGCTGTAATAAGCATTATATCATTGTTTCCTGTCGACGCTTTCAAAAATATCGGCGAAGAATTTGAAAACGGATTTAATGTGCTGTTTCTTGTTCTTTGCGGTGGAATTATCGGCAATTGCGTATGTAAAAATTCAAAAAAGGCGGCAACTGTTTCTTTTTGCCTGCTGCTTGCCGATGTGATATATTTTTCGTTTGCAAACTATCATTTCAGCCTGCTGTTTATTGTTTGCGCGTCTTTTTTGCTTTCATATTTCGCGCAAAAGTTTGATGTACTTCCGGGCTATTTGTCTTGCCTTGTGATATGCGTTACTATCGGGCTTGTTTCGGGCAGCCTTTATTATATTTTTGATTCGTTCATCAATATGACCGCCGGCACGGTATCGGGAAACGGTGCGTTGTTCGGTCTATTTGATAATCTTTATCTTATGCTTTTCGGTACACAATTTCGCGACATTGTGCTTACTAAATCGTATTCTACGGCACAGATTGTCGGCGGTAATATTGTATCGGGAGCGCTGAATGTGTTTAAAGCGACTGTTAAGAATCCTACTGTAACTACTTCACTTTTTTTAAGCGGTAAATATTTTCTGAATATTTTTGTGACAGTCGGCGCTTATCTTGCTTTTGTCAAAAAAATGGATTTGCGTGAACAAGTTGCTTTTTCATCCGCCGCCTTGATTGCAATTTTATTCGGCAAAACGGAGCTTTTTTTGATTTATATTTTGTGCTTTAATCCGATTTCATATTTTGCATATCTTGCGATTGCTTTTGTTTCTTATTTGACCGCATCATTTCTTGATTTAAGGCTAGGGTATTTGGAAAACGGCTCTCTTATCGAGCTGCTTAAATATTCAAACAATATGCTTTATTTTATAATAGCCGGAACAGTTTTGGCGGCACTGACATATTTTCTGTTTAGAATTGTTATCACAAAATACGATTTTGAATCAAAAATGATTTTGCCGAGAGTAACTAACAAACTTGTTAAGGCACTCGGCGGTGACGAAAATATTATAAAGGTTGAAAACGGCTCTGTTATAGTATCAAATCCGAATTTAATTGATGTACTAAAGGTCGATTGCGAAATTCACGAAAATACCGTTACACTTTATTATGACGATTATCTTTTGTTGAAAGAATATTATTGATGTGTTATAATCTTCTCGGTGATTATATGAATTTGAGAGAAGAGTTGTTTAACAATCGGGATTTGAAATATCGTGATTTTCATAAAAAACTTGTCCCTAATGTCGACGAAAGTAAAATTATCGGAGTTCGTGTTCCAATCGTGCGAAAAATTGCAAAATCGGCATTCCAAAACAATGCTGAAAACCTTTGCGAATATTACGAGGAAAAAGAAGTTTTCGGCTTAACGATTTCTATGAAAAAATGCTCTGCCGAGGAGCATAAAAAGGATATATCCGAGTTTGTCAGCCTTATTGACAATTGGGGAATATGCGACATTTGCACAGCATCTCTTAAATTTATCGCAAAGGACAAGGCTCAGTATTTTGACTTTCTCTCATCATTTGTCGGAGCAGGGGAATATCCTACAAGATTTGCAATAGTTGCTCTTATGGATTTTTACCTTGATGACGAATATATCGACCGTGTGCTCGACTTGTATAAAACAATTTTGAGCGAAAAATATTATGTCAATATGGCGCTCGCGTGGGCTTACAGCACTGCTTTTGTTAAATATGAGGAAAAAGTGATGGGTTTAATTAAATCCAAAACACTTTCGCCTTTGGTGCAGAATAAAACCATCCAAAAAATCAGAGAGTCATACAGAGTTGACAACAAAACCAAAGATAAACTGAAGAAATATAAAATATAATGATTAAAGCAATTTTATTTGATGTTGACGGCACGCTTCTTGATTTTTTGGCTGCCGAATATAATTCTATTAAGAAATCGTTTGAAAAATTCAATCTTGGCAAATTTACCGACGAAAAGGTTTCGGCGTATTCAAAAATCAATTTAAAGCATTGGGAAATGCTCGAACGCGGCGAAATTGACAAAAAGCAGGTTATGCACCTTCGCTTTGTCGAATTTTTAAAGTATCTCGGCGCTGATACCTCGATGGCAGATGAGGTAAATTCATATTATGAGAATTCGATTCCCGATACAATTGAGTACATAGACAACGCATATAATGTATGCTTTAAACTGTCGGAAAACTACGACCTTTATTGTGTAACTAACGGCGCAAAGGCTGTCCAAAGAAAAAGATTGTCGCTCTCAAAGCTCGACAATCTTTTTAAGGACATATTTATTTCTGATGAAATCGGTTTTGAAAAACCGTCTGCCGATTTTTTTGCACCGCTTTTAAATGAGGTTGAGTGCGATAAAAGCGAAATCCTCATAGTCGGTGATTCGCTCACAAGTGATATGCGCGGCGGCAATAACATAGGTATTAAGTGTTGTTGGTACAATCCGCATCACAATGAAAGCGATTCAGATGTAAGACTTGATTATGAAATACATAATCTTGATGAAATATTTGGCGTGCTTGAATGTGAAAACAAATAATTATTGCTTGTTTTGAAGATACACGGTTTTTGACGGAAATGCAAATTCAACGCCGTTTTCTTCGATAATTGATTTTATTTTCAAATTAACCTTGCTCAAAATGTTGAGATATTTGTCCAAATCCGGAGTTTTGGTGTAGCATGTAACGGATATATTGATTGCGCTGTCATCAAGTTTTGATACATAAACTCGAAGCGGCGATTCGCAAATATTGTTGTTTTTAACAAGATATTGCTTAACATCGTTTTTGCATTTTTCGATTTTTTCGTTTGATGTTGAATATTCAACGCCGAATTCAAGGCTAATAAGCCTTTTTTCTGTGCGGCTGATATTGATTATTGCGTCATCGGTAAGCTTTGAATTCGGAACCGTCACAACGGAGTCCTCAAGCGTTCTGATTTTTGTTGAACGCATGGTAACCTCCTCAACAAAGCCCTGAATTGATGCGGTTTGTATAAATTCACCGACAATAAACGGTTTTTCAAAAACAATTACAAATCCGCTTATCAGATTTGATACCGCATCTTTTGCGGCAAGTGAAATTGCAAGTCCGCCGACACCGAGACCCGTTATAAATCCGTTTACATTATATCCAAGCTCGCTTGCAATCATCAAAACGGCAAATGAAATAACAACTATTTTAAGTATGTTTGATATGAATTTTATTGCCGTTGTGTTCATTTTGTCATCTGCGTTTTCTCCGAAATGAAAAAGCAAAAACAAATTGTTTGACAAATAATTTACAATTCCCCAACAGAAAACGAGTATAACCGCTATTTTAAACGAGCCTAAAACAGTCTTGTTTGGGATATTTATATATAACCCGACAAATATACCTATTACAACAAATAATGCCGAAAACGGCTTGCACAGTGAGTCTACAAGTGATTTGCGCTTGTGCTCCTTATCCTCTTTGTTGAATATCACCTTACCGGTCAGCTTTAAAATAATTGTTGAAAGCTTGTTCCTTAATAAAAACATTACAAAAAATATCAAAGCTCCGCCGATTATTTTAATTATGTCGGAGTTTTCGCTGATAAACAGCTTGAATTCATCCATCGTTGCACCGTCCTTAAGTTATCTTTTGTTTTATGATAATCTAATTGTGGGATAAATGCAAGTCTGTCGGTGAAATACACATATTTTAGAATATATATTTATAATTTATACCATATTTTATGCTAATATTTACAATTTGTTCATAATTTTAGGTGATTTCATTAAAAATTTATGTTGAAATTCTGTTTCATTAATGTTATACTTGTAGCATACTTATAAGGAGGGGACTGCTTTGAGTAAAGAGACCAAACTTGCAAAAAAGGAAGCTAAGGCTACCAAAAAGGCTGCTAAAGAATATAATAAGCAGACTAAAGAATACAACAAATTAGTTAAGAAAATTGACAAAAAGAATGCCAAACTTGAAAAGAAGGCATCCAAGAAGGGCAAACCGTTCACCCCGATTGCTACGCCTACATTTGAAGAGGCATTTGCCGGCGGCGGTTCAACAGGCAGCAAGGCAGGAAAAATAATCAAAATGATTATTTTGATTGTTTTGTTGATTTTCGTTATTTATTTTATTGTTATGTTTGTTAAATACCAAGCACCTGCACTTACAGGCGGCAATGAGGAAGAAACAACAGGCGAGCCTGCTACATACGAAAGATACAAAAATAAGCATGTTTCAACAACAACTCCGGATTATCCGGTTTACGAGGCTCAAAAGCTTTTGAAACAGGTTATTCATGATAACTGGAAAACTATCGGTTTCTCGAGCGATGTTTCAGGCGGCTCAATTAACTATACCTCAAATGTTGAAAATATCAACAATGCCGATTGCTATATTTTCAACGCAGGCGGTAAGAAATTTGCAGTTTCCGAAAAACTTCAGGCTGTATATGTTTATGAAAACGGTACATATAAGCCAATCACTTTCAATAACACAAACTATTTGTTTAACTAATTTAAGAATGTATTTAATAATAACCCTTGCGCTATGCAGGGGTTATTTTTTTCTCTTTATTTGTTTGTTTGCAAAAAATAAAAACCATCTGTAACAGATGGTTTTCTTTAATACAGCTTATTAAGCTCTTTCTACCTTACCTGAACGAAGGCATCTTGTGCAAACATAAACTCTTTTAGGTGAGCCGTTAACGACAGCCTTTACCTTTTTGATATTCGGTTTCCATGTTCTGTTAGATCTTCTGTGTGAGTGGGATACTTTAATGCCGAAAGACATTTCCTTACCACAGTATTCACATTTAGCCATTTGCGAACACCTCCTTAAATATTTAGAACGCATATATATTAACAGAAAGCGAACGAAAATGCAAGTGTTTTTTTTATTTTATTTAATAAAGTGTAAAATAATGTGCATTTTATTATAAATTCTTGATTTTATACCCTATATTTAGTATAATAGTTTAGCAATTCAGTGAACAATTGATAGGAGGAATATAATATGGCAGCAGATAAAAAAGCCAATGACAAACAAACAGCCCTTGAATCTGCTTTAAAGCAAATTGAAAAGCAGTACGGTCAAGGCGCGATTATGCGTTTGGGCAAAAACAGTGCGTTAAATGTAGACGCTATTTCAACAGGCTCATTAACGCTTGATATAGCAACAGGAATAGGTGGACTTCCAAAGGGAAGAATTATAGAGATTTACGGTCCCGAATCATCAGGTAAAACAACTCTTGCGCTCCATTGCGTAGCAGAGGCGCAAAAAGCAGGCGGTGAGGCAGCGTTTATTGATGCAGAGCATGCACTTGACCCGTCATATGCCGCAAACCTCGGCGTTGATGTAGACTCACTTCTTGTTTCTCAGCCCGATAACGGCGAACAAGCTCTCGAAATCACAGAACAACTTGTGCGCTCCGGGGCAATTGATATTATCGTTGTTGACTCTGTTGCTGCGCTTGTTCCACGTTCGGAAATCGAGGGCGATATGGGCGACTCTCATGTCGGCTTGCACGCAAGGCTTATGTCGCAGGCGCTCAGAAAGCTTGCAGGCGCCATTAACAAGTCGAATTGCGTTATTATCTTTATTAACCAACTTCGTGAGAAGGTCGGCGTTATTTACGGCAGTCCTGAAGTAACAACAGGCGGCCGTGCGCTCAAATTCTATGCGTCAATGCGTATTGATGTCAGAAAGGTTGAGGCAATCAAAGCACCCGGCAACGAATTTGTCGGTTCAAGAACACGTGCAAAAATCGTTAAAAACAAAGTTGCGCCTCCTTTTAAAACTGCCGAATTCGATATTATGTACGGAACGGGAATTGACAGATGCGGTGAAATCTGCGACCTCGCTGTTTCTCTCGGCGTAATCAAAAAGAGCGGATCTTGGTTCTCTTACGGTGATAAGAGATTCCAAGGCAGAGATAAGCTTAAAGAAATGCTTAAAACAGACCCTGAATTTTCAAACGAGATTGAAAAACAGGTACTTGATTTAATCGACAAGCAAAAGCAAGAGGAAAAATTCCGGGCAAATGTTGCTCAAAAGGCTGTGCTTGATGAAACTCCGGCTGCTCCGTCGACAGTTAAGCAAACAAGGGCTGCTGCCAAGGCAAAACTCGATATAGCCATCGATGATGACGAAGAATAATGATTATATCTCATAACCACGGCAGAGGTAAAAAAATTCATTTATTGTTAGATGATGAATACATAATTACCACCGACGAGGATTTTTGGGCAGAAAATTACATTAAAGACGGCACGGATATTGATGAGGACGAGTGGAATAAGCTTGTAACAAAAATTAACTTAAAAAAAGCGGTTGACAAGTGCTACGATTTGCTTTCAAGGCGCGACCATTCCGTTAAGGAACTCAAAACAAAGCTTCTTCGTACCGTCGATGAAAACAGTGCCGACGCGGCAATTGAAAAAATGCTCGATCTCGGCTATCTGGATGATGAAAAATATGCTCAAACGCTTGTTAGATATTTGCTTGATAACAAAAATATGTCTAAAAATTTTGTTAAGCAGGAAATGTATAAGCGCGGATTGTCTGCCGATATAATCAATAATATACTTGAAAATACAGAGTTTGACAACAGTGCAAATTGTGTTGAGCTTATTACTACTAAATACAGGAATAAATTGCGTGCAGAGGGCGGCAAAGACAAAGTTACAGCCGCGCTGATGAGAAAAGGGTTTTCATATTATGATATTAAGCACGCATTTGAAATGATAGAAGATGAAGAATACATATAATGTTGGTATGATTTCGCTCGGATGCCCGAAAAACCAGGTTGACGGTGAGATGATGCTCTCAAAGCTTGCCGATGCAGGTTTCAATATCGTTAGTGAGATTCAAGACAGTGATGTTATGATTGTTAACACCTGCGGATTTATTGACGATGCTAAAAAAGAGGCAATTGAAACGATTCTCGAGGTTGCCGAATATAAAAATGCGGGTTTAATATCTGCGATTGTTGTAACCGGTTGCCTTGCAGAGCGTTATCAGGACGAAATCATTAAAGAAATGCCCGAGGTGGATGCCGTTATCGGTATCGGCGGAAACAAAGATATTGTCAAGGCTTGCCAAAAGGCTCTTATGGGCATTGAAACAACTATTTTTCCGAATAAGTGTTATTTACCGCTCGACGATGAAAGAATGCTTTCTACGCCGTCACATTTGGCGTACTTGAAAATTGCCGAGGGATGCGACAACAGATGCGCATATTGTGCAATCCCGGGCATTCGCGGCAAATTCCGTTCAAGGCCTATGGAGTCCGTTGTTAACGAGGCTAAAGTGCTTGCGCAAAAGGGAATTAAGGAAATTATTTTAATCGCGCAGGATACCACTAAATACGGTCAGGACATATACGGCGAGTATTCGCTCGACAAACTTCTTAAACAATTAGTAAAAATTGACGGTATTGAGTGGATAAGGTTGTTTTATTGCTATCCGCAGAGAATAACCGATTCGCTTATTGATGTGATTGCGGAAAATGATAAAATTTGTAAATATATCGACATTCCGTTGCAACATTCCGATAAGAATGTTTTAAAATCTATGAACAGAATCGGCGACGGAGACGATTATAAGAAATTGCTTACCAAAATGAGAGATAAAATTCCGGGTCTTGCACTCAGGACTACATTTATGGTAGGTTTTCCGGGAGAAACAGACGAGCAATTTGAAAATCTTTGCTCATTTGTAAAAGATATTAAATTTGACAAAATGGGGTGCTTTACATTTTCTCCCGAGGAGGATACACCTGCGTTTGATATGGACAATCAAATTGACGATGAAGTTAAAAATCGCCGCCAAGAGGTATTGATGGATATTCAATACACTATCACCGAGCAAAGCAATAAAGGCAGAGTCGGTAACAAATATAAGGTTATTATTGATTCGTTTGACGGTGAAAAATATATCGGCCGTTCGTATATGGATTCGCCGGAAATTGACAGCGGAATTATTTTTACATCCGACAAGCCGCTTAATATCGGCGAGTTTTGTAATGTTCTCATTACAGATTTTGACGGCTATGATTTGATAGGAGAGTGTGTGGAATGAATTTACCGAATAAAATAACAGTGTTCAGATTTTGTTGCATACCGTTTTTGTTTTTAGCGTCATATATTCAATTTCGCTATCACTGGGTTGCGGCACTGCTTATTTATTTCGTAGCTTGTATGAGCGATAAGGCAGACGGAATTATTGCAAGAAAAAATGGGCTTGTTACCGATTTCGGCAAGGTAATGGACCCATTATCAGATAAAACGCTTGTTCTCGCCGCGTTCATTATTCAAATAAATCTCGGCGTAAGAACCGATTTGGTTATTATGATTATGATGGCAAGGGAATTCCTTGTCGCCGGAATGAGAATGCTTGCCGCATCAAACGGTGAAATTATTGCCGCAAACGCATTCGGCAAGGCTAAAACATTTTTACAAATGTCTACAACCGGCATCACATTCTTAATTTTGGCTATTCTTGAAAAGGACGGCGAAACTGTTATCGCAACAAACGGCTTTAACGCTCCTAATTGGCTCGGCGTTTATTGCACGGTTGCATTTTGGATTGTCGGCATTGTTACTTTGCTAAGCGGAATTAAATATACTAAAGACGGTTGGCATCTTATTAAAACAAAATAACAGTTGCATTTTTGTAAAAAATGTATATAATGTAAATATAGTATAAATGCATCGATTGGGAGAAGTAGTCAATCATACCTTATCAAAGAGAGCGAACGGTGCTGTGAGTTTCGCATAAGGCAATTGATGAAATGCACCCATGAGCTTCCCGAAGGAATAAAGTATTTCGGGACGGTATGCTCCGTTATCGGCAAAGCCATTTAAGTGGTTAAGTATAAAACGGAGTGGAACCGCAGTATTTTATTGCCTCTGTCGATTGTATCGGCAGAGGATTTATTTTTTGTTTGGAGTTATGTTATGTTTGAAAGTTATAAAGAGGATATTCAAAGCTTTATAGACCATGATCCCGCGGCTCATGGACCATTGGAGATTGTTCTTTTATATCCGGGATTTAAGGCGCTGAGAGCGCATAAGAGAGCAAACTGGTTTTTGCGCCACAACATGCCGTTCATCGCACGATGGATAAGTCAGCGCTCGGCACATAAGACCGGAATTGAAATTCATCCCGGTGCAACAATCGGCAGGCGCGTGTGCATCGACCACGGCCACGGTATTGTAATCGGCGAAACTGCCGAGGTCGGCGATGATGTAATGATTTATCAAGGCGTTACGCTTGGCGGAACAGGTAAGGACGTCGGCAAAAGGCACCCCACGATTGAAAGCGGCGTTATGATTGGCGCAGGAGCAAAGGTCCTCGGACCGATTACAGTAGGCAGAAATTCAAAAGTTGCAGCAGGAGCCGTTGTTGTTAAGGATGTTGAGCCGAATTGCACCGTTGTAGGCGTACCGGGTGAGGTTGTGCGAATTGACGGAGAGCGGGTTGACGATCTCGACCAAATCAATATCCCCGACCCGATAATGAGTGCAATAAAGAAAAACGAAGCAAAAATCGAAGAATTACAAAAAGAAGTAAACAAACTGAAGGAGATTAAAAATGAAGATTTTTAACACAATGTCAAGGAGAAAAGAAGATTTTGTTCCCGTTGATGAAAAGGAAGTTAAAATTTACGCGTGCGGACCTACCGTTTATAACTATATTCATATTGGAAACGCCCGTCCGCTTTGCGTTTTTGATGTTCTCAGAAGATACCTTGAATACAGAGGATATAATGTGAAATTCGTTCAGAATTTTACAGATGTTGACGATAAAATCATCAAGAGAGCCAACGAAGAGGGTATATCCTTTGATGAGGTCAGCGAAAAATATATCAAAGAATTTTGGACAGACGCACACGGCTTGAATTTTAAGGATGCAACCGTTCATCCAAAGGCAACTGAGAATATTGATGAAATTATTGATATTATCAAAACATTGATTGACAAAGGCTATGCTTATGCCGTTGATGGTGATGTTTATTACAGAACTCTCAAGTTTAAGGACTACGGTAAACTTTCTCATCAACCGATTGATGACCTTGAAAGCGGTGCAAGAATTGCCATCGGCGAAAAGAAAGAAGACCCGCTTGATTTTGCACTTTGGAAAGCCGCAAAAGAAGGCGAGCCTTATTGGGAGTCGCCTTGGGGTAAAGGCAGACCGGGCTGGCATATCGAATGCTCGGCTATGAACAGAAAATACCTCGGAAAAACAATTGATATTCACTGCGGCGGTCAGGACCTTGTATTTCCTCACCACGAAAACGAAATTGCGCAGTCCGAGGCGGCAAACGGCTGTATGTTCTCGAAATATTGGATGCACAACGGTTATATCAATGTTGACAATGTTAAGATGAGTAAGTCACTCGGCAACTTCAAAACCGTTCGTGAAATTGCTAATGTTTACGGCTATGAGGTAATCAGATACTTCCTTATTTCTTCACATTACCGTTCACCCATCAATTACAGCCTTGATATTATCGAGCAGTGCCAATCTGCGCTTGACAGACTTTATACATGCCGTGAATCCCTCGACTTTGCAATCAAAAATGCACAATCGGACATTGCTGATAATGAGGAAATTCTTAAATCTCTCAATTCGCGAAGAGAGCAGTTTATCACCGCTATGGATGACGATTTGAATACAGCCGACGGTATCGCAGCAGTATTTGACTTGGTTAAGGATATTAATACAAAAATTCTCGACAAGCCAGTTTCTGAAAATGTATGCAAAACTGCCGCAAAGATTTTCGATGAACTTTGCGATGTTCTCGGCATTTTGTATAACAGAAAGTCTAATGACCTTGACAAAGAAGTTGAAAAACTTATTGCTCAGCGTCAGGAAGCAAAGAAAAATAAGGATTTTGCAACTGCGGACAAAATCCGTGACGATTTGAAAGCAAGAGGTATTATACTTAAAGATACAAGACAGGGCACAACTTGGACTATGGAATAAAAGAGGTGTCAATTTTGGTTGACAGAAAAGCTTTTAAAAACATAGAAATTTCAAGGCTTGGATTGGGTACTATGCGTCTGCCTGTAAAATCCGGCGAAAAGCGTGAGTCAAGTCCGGATATTGACTATCTAAGGGCGCAGGAAATAGTCGATTTTGCATATCAAAACGGCGTCAATTATTATGACACGGCATATATGTATCATTGCGGTAAGAGCGAAGAATTTGTCGGTCATGCTTTGAAAAAATATCCTCGTGAGTCATACTATGTTGCTGACAAACTTCCGATTTGGATGTGCGACAGTCACGATGATATGGAAAAGATCTTTTCAAATCAGCTTAAGAGAACAGGTCTTGAATATTTCGATTTTTATCTCCTGCATTCACTTGATGCAGATAATTTCAAAATGTGCGAAGAATACGGCGCATATGAGTTTTTGCTTAAGAAAAGGGAAGAGGGCAGAATTAATAATATTGGCTTTTCATTTCACGGAACTATTGATACTTTAAAGGAAATAATTGCCGCACATGAGTGGGATTTTGCTCAAATTCAAATGAATTATCTTGATTGGGAAAATCAAAACGCCAAAACGCAATATAAATTGCTTACAGATGCAGGCATACCCGTTATTGTAATGGAGCCTGTTCGCGGCGGAAAGCTTGCCGATTTGCCTAATGAGGCAGAAAGACTTTGCAAAAGCGAAATGCCCGACAAATCGAATGTTTTTTGGGCAATGGGCTTTGTTGCATCACACGATAATGTGCTTGCAATATTGAGCGGTATGAATTCAGTTGAGCAATTATCCGATAATTTAAGCACGCTTTCGGGTTTTACTGAATTTGATAAACATAAGTATTCCGTCTGCGAAAAAATTGCAAGAATTATAAACAACGCTGAAACAATCCCGTGCACAGGATGCGATTATTGCGCCGACTGCCCAAAGGGCATTAAAGTCAGCATCATGTTTGCCGTATATAATAGGTATAAGAGCTCCGAAATCTCCGGCGAGGAAGCGCAAAAGGAATATGACGCCATTGATATCAATGCCTCGCACTGTGTCAACTGCGGCAAGTGCAAACAACATTGCCCGCAGTCAATTGACATTCCGAAAATGCTTAAAAGCAATGTTTCCGATCTGTTTGAGTAATTAGAACAGTAAATAATAATCTAAAAAAGGTGTAGTTGGGGCACACCTTTTTTATTTTTGTTAAAATTCTTCTTGACTTCATCGCTTTTAAGTGGTAAAGTATATGTATAGTTCATCGCTTTTAAGTGCTAAAGCGGATTAAATTGATGATAAAGGAGTAAATCAATGGCTTTAAAAATTATTATTTTAGTACTCTTCTTCGGTGTGCTTATCGGCGTTGGTATCGCATGCAGAAAGCACGCAACCGATGTTAACGGTTTTGTACTCGGCGGCAGAAATGTCGGTCCTTGGCTGACAGCTTTTGCATATGGAACTTCGTACTTCTCGGCTGTTGTTTTTGTAGGATATGCAGGTCAGTTTGGCTGGAAATACGGTATTGCATCCACATGGGCAGGAATCGGCAACGCAATTATCGGCTCTCTTCTCGCGTGGGTTGTCCTCGGCAGACGAACAAGAATTATGACCCAGCATCTTAATTCCGCGACAATGCCGCAGTTTTTCGGCGAGCGTTTCGGAAGTAAATCACTTAAAATAGCCGCATCTGCAATTATATTTATTTTCTTAATTCCGTACACAGCATCACTTTATAACGGCTTAAGCCGACTATTCGGTATGGCGTTCAACATTGATTATTCGGTATGTATCGTCATCATGGCTATTCTTACCGGTATTTATGTTATTGCAGGCGGATACATGGCAACCGCTATAAATGACTTTATTCAAGGCATCATTATGTTGTTCGGTATCGTAGCAGTAATCGCTGCTGTATTGATGAGTAAAGGCGGCTTTACAGCGGCATTGGACGGTCTTGCAAAGGTGACCGATGAAACAGTATCAACAACACCCGGCGTTTTTGCATCATTCTTCGGAGCAGACCCGCTCAACCTGATGTTTGTTGTTATCTTGACATCACTCGGCACTTGGGGACTTCCTCAAATGGTTCAAAAATTCTATGCCATCAAGGATGAGTCATCCATCAAAAAGGGCACAATCATTTCCACAATATTTGCACTTGTTGTTGCAGGTGGCAGTTATTTTCTCGGCGGCTTCGGAAGACTTTATTCCGACAAGATTGATGTTAAAGCTAACGGATTTGACTCTATCATTCCGACAATGCTCAGCGAGCTTTCGGCTCCGCTTATTGCACTTGTTGTTATTCTTGTTCTTTCGGCATCAATGTCAACGCTTTCTTCACTCGTAATCGCTTCATCGTCAACACTTACAATCGACTTTTTGAAGGACAATATTGTTAAAAAGATGGATGAAAAGAAACAGCTTTTGTCAATCAGAATTTTTGTTGTAATTTTCATTGCGATTTCAGCAATTCTTGCGCTTGTTCAATACAAAAGCTCCGTTACATTTATTGCACAGCTTATGGGTATTTCGTGGGGCGCTCTTGCAGGCGCATTCCTCGCACCGTTCCTCTATGCTCTTTATTGGAAAAAAACGACAAAGGCGGCTTGCTGGGTTTCGTTTGTTTTCGGTACGGGTCTTATGGTAATCGATCTTATCGGCAATCTTACAGGACATCATATTCTGCCGACAATCATGCAAAGCCCGATTAACTGCGGCGCAATTGCAATGCTTGGAGGATTTGTAATCGTTCCTATTGTATCGCTCATAACACCAAAGCCCGATTCAAAGTTTGTTGAAGAAACATTCGCTTGCTATAAGGAAAAGCACGAGGTTGAGCAGGATATTGCTCTCGGCGATTGATAATTCAATAGCATAAAAATACGGCAGTGCTAATGCACTGCCGTTATTCTTTATATTATTTATTTTACAAGCTCGCTCATATCGTACATTCCTGCAGGTTTGCCGCTCATAAATACTGCCGCATTTACTGCGCCGACTGCAAAAATTTCTTTTGATCTTGCCGAGTGGCTCAAAGTTATGTTTTCGTCTCTGCCGGCAAAAATGATTTCATGCTCGCCGACAATTGTGCCGCCGCGGATAGAATGCATACCGATTTCATTCTTAGTTCTTTTTTCGCGCTTAGAATGTCTGTCATATTCATACTTCATCGGTCTGTCGATTTCTTCGGTAATGGCATCTGCAAGCATAAGTGCCGTACCCGACGGAGCATCAATCTTTTGATTGTGATGCGCTTCAACAATTTCAATATCAAAATCGTTGCCCAAAACCTGAACAGCTTTTTTTGCAAGGTTTGCAAGCAGGTTGATGCCGATACTCATATTGTATGTGAAGAATACAGGGCATTTTTTGGATGCATCTTGTATTTTCTTCTTTTGGCAATCATCAAATCCGGTTGTTGCAATTACAAGTGCGGTGTTTGTTTCAATACCGTATTCAAGCAAGCCGTCAAGAAGTGACGGATTTGAAAAGTCAATAACAACATCAGCACTTTCCTTAACCTCTTGCATAGTAGCATAAACAGGGAAGGGGCGCTCGTTATCATTATATTTGTCAACGCCTGCAACAATTTCGCAATCATCGCGACCTGCAACAACGCTTTGGATAACCTTACCCATTTTTCCGCAGGCGCCGCTTAAAATTATTTTAGTCATTTTAAAAGTCCTTATTTAATTCTTATTTTATAAGACCGTATTTGTTTAGAACGCTCTTGAGATAAGCTGTATGTTCGTCTGTCATTTCGCAAAGAGGCATCTTACACGGACCTGCATTCCAACCGACCATATTGCATGCTGCTTTAACAGGAATCGGGTTAACTTCAACAAAAAGTGCATTTGCAAGCTCAAGATACTGAGCCATCATATCTGTGCACTTATTTGCATCGCCGTCGAGATATGCTTGAACCATATCGTGTGTTTCCTGTGGGCAAATATTTGCAAGAACAGATATAACACCCTTACCGCCGCAAGACATTACAGCTGGGATTTGGTCGTCATTGCCGCTCCAAATATTGAGATCGTCGCCGCAAAGTGCGCGGATTTTCATTACTTGGCTTATATTGCCTGAAGCTTCTTTAACGCCGTTGATTCGCGGAAGCTTTGAAAGCTCTTTGAGTGTTTCCGGCAAAATGTTAACGCCTGTTCTTGACGGAACGTTGTAGAGAATAATCGGCTTATCTGTTGCCTCGTGATACATTGTGTAGTGCTTAATCAAACCTTTTTGCGTGCACTTATTGTAGTAAGGTGTAACAAGCAATAACGCGTCACATCCGTATTCACAAGCCTTTGTTGCGATTTCAATACCACATTCAGTGTTGTTTGAGCCTGCGCCTGCAATAACAGGTACTCTGCCGTTTACATAATCAACGCAAAACTTGATTGCTTCAAGATGATGAACTGTTTTAAGCGTTGATGATTCGCCGGTTGTGCCGCAAATAACGATTGCGTCTGTGCCGTTGTCGATTTGATAATCAATAAACTTTTTAAACTCATCATAGTTTACGGAGCAGTCATCATTCATAGGAGTGATGATAGCAACTGCAGATCCTGTAAAAATAGGTTCTTTCATAACGAATTCTCCTTATAAAATTATTCTAAAATTAGTCCATATAGCCTTCAGCCGCAAGCAATTCTGCAAGAAGAACTGCACCGCCTGCCGCACCACGAAGGGTGTTGTGAGAAAGGCAAACAAATTTGTATTGATATTGCGTATCTTCTCTGAGTCTGCCAATAGAAACAGCCATACCGTTTTCAAGCATTCTTTCAGTATGAATCTGCGGCCTGTCAGGTTCTGTGAAATAGTGGAGGAACTGCTTCGGTGCAGAAGGAAGATTAAGTTCCTGCGCTCTGCCCTTGAAATTCTCCCAAATCTCGATCATTTCTTCTTTGGTAGGCTTCTTTTCAAAGTTAACAAATACAGCACCGAGGTGACCGTTTGAAACAGGAACTCTGATGCACTGTGCGGTGAAGTTAGGCTTGTCGGCAAGCTTGATTTCGCCGTCTTCGATTTTGCCCCAAAGTTTAAGCGGTTCTTTTTCGCTCTTTTCTTCTTCGCCGCCGATGTACGGGATAACATTGTCAATCATTTCGGGCCAAGTTTCAAATGTTTTGCCTGCACCGCTTATTGCCTGATATGTGCAAACAAGAACATCCTTTACACCAAATTTATCATGAAGAGGGAAGAGGGCAGGTACATATGACTGAAGTGAACAATTTGATTTAACTGCAATAAAACCTCTCTTTGTTCCGAGTCTTTTTCTCTGGTCGGGGATAATGTTGATGTGCTCGGCATTCAATTCCGGTACAACCATAGGAACATCCGGAGTAAAGCGGTGCGCGGAGTTGTTGGAAACAACAGGGCACTCGTGCTTTGCATATTCTTCCTCAAGAGCCTTGATTTCGTCTTTCTTCATATTTACTGCGCAAAACACAAAATCAACCATGGATGTGATTTCATCAATATCATTTGTTGCGTCCTTAATAATCATATTTTTGTATTTCTCGGGAAGCTCAACATCCATGCACCATTTGTTGCCGATGGCTTCCTCATATGTTTTGCCTGCGGATCTTGATGATGCGGCAAGAACAACAACATTAAACCACGGATGGTTTTCAAGTAAGGTCATGAAGCGCTGACCTACCATACCGGTAGCGCCGACAATTCCGACATTATATTTTTTCATAATTTTTCTCCTTGGACTTGTTTTATATTTAATTTTGCAATATAATATACACGCAATGCGCAGTTATTGCAAATCAAAATTTATATATATAATATCACTACTTATATATTAATGTCAATCAATTATTTGGAGAATATTAATGCAAACTTCTGATTTTTTCTATGAACTTCCACAAGAGCTTATTGCTCAAACGCCTTTAGAGCCTCGCGATTCATCAAGATTGATGATTTTGAACAAATCCGACGGCAGCATTGAACACAAGATTTTCAGAGATATTATTGATTATCTCAACCCCGGTGATTGCCTTATTTTAAACGACACAAGGGTTATTCCTGCGCGTATCTACGGTGTAAAGGAAGAAACCGGTGCGGTTGTTGAGTTTTTGCTTCTCAATCAGCGTGAAAACAATGTTTGGGAGTGTCTTTGCAAACCCGGTAAGCGTGCGAAAATCGGCACAAAATTTGTGTTTGGCGAGGGCATCGTTAAATGTGAAGTAATTGATGTGACCGATGACGGAAACAGAATTATTCATTTTGACTGTGACTCAAAGGAAATATATAATATTCTCGATAAAATCGGAAAAATGCCACTACCGCCGTATATTACCGAGGAACTCAAGGACGGCGAACGCTATCAAACAGTGTATTCGCGCGAATTAGGCTCTGCAGCAGCCCCTACGGCAGGATTACACTTTACCAAGGACCTTTTAAGTAGAATTAAAGCAAAAGGCGTTAAAATCGGTTATGTAACGCTTCATGTGGGACTCGGCACATTCAGGCCCGTAAAGGTTGAGGATGTAACCAAGCATAAAATGCACAGCGAGCACTATCATATATCGAAAGAAACTGCCGACTTAATAAATGAAACAAAGAAAAACGGCGGCAGAATAATAAGTGTCGGCACAACAAGCACGAGAACCTTGGAATCCGTCGCAACAAAGAACGGATGTATATGCGAGGATGAAGACAACACAAGCATTTTTATTTATCCCGGTTATAAATTCAAATGCATTGACGCTTTGATTACTAATTTTCACCTGCCGGAAAGCACTCTTATAATGCTTGTTTCGGCACTTGCAGGTTATGACAATATTATGAATGCTTACAATATCGCCGTGAATGAAAAATACAGATTTTTCTCGTTCGGCGACGCTATGTTTATCCAATAACACTATTTTATTATATGAGGAGTAAGTATGAAGTTTACTGTTTTAAAGGAAGAGGGTCGCGCAAGACGCGCAGTGTTTGAAACCGTTCACGGCACGGTGCAGACCCCTGCTTTTATGAATGTGGCAACCGTTGCCGCCATCAAAGGCGGACTTTCAACTGTTGATTTAAAAGAAGTCGGCGCACAGGTTATGCTTTGCAATACCTACCACCTGCATGTTAGGCCGGGCGACAGAACAACATCGGGCGATACTATAATCCGTCAGCTTGGCGGATTACATAAATTCACCAATTGGGACAGACCTATTTTGACCGATTCCGGAGGATTTCAGGTATTTTCACTCGCAAAGCTTAACAAAATTCAAGAGGATGGAGTTACATTTAACTCTCATATCGACGGCAGAAAAATTTTTATGGGCCCCGAAGAGAGTATGCAAATTCAATCAAATTTAGGCTCAACAATTGCCATGGCTTTTGACGAATGTGTTGAAAACCCTGCAAAACTTCAATACGCCAAAGAGGCTTGCTTGCGTACATTGCGCTGGCTCGAGCGTTGCAAAGCAGAAATGGAACGCCTTAATTCACTTGAATCGACAATCAACAGGAACCAACTGCTTTTCGGTATAAATCAGGGATGCACATTTGACGATTTACGAATTGAGCATATGAAAGAAATTGCCAAAATGGACCTTGACGGATACGCTATCGGCGGACTTGCCGTAGGCGAGCCGAAAGAGGATATGTATCGTATCATTTCGGCTGTCGAGCCTTACGCGCCTAAAAATAAACCGAGATATTTGATGGGTGTCGGCACACCGGGAAATATTTTGGAAGGCGTCAGCAGGGGAGTTGACCTTTTTGACTGCGTTATGCCGGCAAGAAATGCGCGCCACGGTCAGCTTTTTACGAAAGATGGCATTATCAATATCAATAACGCCGTATATCAGCTTGATACAAAGCCTATTGATTCAAAATGCAATTGTCCGACATGCAGAAATTACTCGCGCGCATATGTAAGACACTTGCTCAAAGCAAACGAAATGCTCGGTATGCGTCTTGCTGTAATTCATAACCTGTATTTCTACAATAATCTTATGCAGGAAATCAGGGAAAATATTGAAAACGGCTCGTTTGATGATTACAAAAATGAATATTGTGTAAAACTTGACACAAGAATTAAAAAATAACTTGCATAATTATGTATAATAATATATAATTACAATTGCATTTTATTATGGAGGAAAAAATAAATGAATTTTATTACACTTATGAGTTCATCGGCTAACGGCGGAACGGCATCACCAACATCAGGAATCATTATGATGGTTGTTCTTATCGTTATTATGTACTTTATGATGATCAGACCGCAGAAGAAGCGTCAAAAGGAAGAGCAAGAAATGCGTTCTTCTCTCGAAATCGGTGACGAAATTATTACTATCGGCGGAATTGTCGGCAAGGTTGTTACTATCAGAGAGCAAGACCTTGTTATTGAAACAGGCGCTGACAGAACAAAGATGAAAATTCAACGCTGGGCTGTAAATACTAATGTAACAAAGACAGAGCAGCACAAGAAAGAAGTTGAAGCAGCAAGAGAAGCTGCAAAGCAGAAAAAAGCTGCAAAAGGAAAGAAAAACGATAAGGAAATTTCCGATACAGCTAAAGAAGCTGAAAGAAAAATCGAAAAATAATGTAATATATTTTTACTCCCTCGAATATCCATTTATTGGATATATCGGGGGAGTTTTTTTATGAAAAAATTATCAACAAATAATGCCGACAACTTGATTTTGAAATTCTGCGTCAAGGTGATTATATCGTCTGTGATTTCAATTTTATTATTTTCATACATAGCCGGCAAAATAGTCTTTGCTCTTGATTTGGATTTGGAGCTGTCAAAATACATTTCTGTTGCCATATGCGTTTTGTGCGCATGCGTAATTTCGTTTGTGTCCGTCAACGGATTTAAAAACAACGGCATTCTGCTCGGTTTGATTGCTGAAATGCCGCTTGTGTTTTACAGCCTCGTCAATCTCATTTTCAATGGCAATTATGTTTTGTTTTTTGTTATTAAAACAGTGTTAATTATATTGTTCGGAATGTTAATAGGTGAATTAACCGTTCGTAAAAACAAGAAAATTAAGGTGAGCAAGTGGAAATAAAAGATGTCGACAAAAAGAAATTTGATTTTGACTCATTTTTTAACAATAATAAAAGCTTCATTTATTCAGTAATATTTTACATTGCCGGTTTATTGCTCGGTGCATTGATTTACAGCCAATTAAACGACAGTGCGGCGGAACTTATTTCAAAGGCAGTCAATCCGATTACTTCTGATTTTAAAAAAATGTTTTTCAGCACGGTTGCGGTATATATAGCCGTTTTTGTGTTTGTTGTGATTTTCGGCGTATCTTTATTCGGATTTCGGTTTATTAATTGTATTCCGCTGTTAATCGGTTTTGCTGTTGCACTTAAAATATCGTATTTCTATACATCATATTCCGCAAATGGGATAACATACTGCGCGCTCCTTGTCATTCCGCAAAGCTGTGTTTTCGCAGAAACAATAATATATACAGTTAAAAGCAGTTCACTGATGAGCCGACAGATTTATAATTCAACAACAAAAAAATCAGATACAGAAGATTTTAATCTAAAGCTGTATCTGAAAGATTTTGTTATTTATATCGTAGTAATCATTGTAATATCAGCACTGAATTCATTGATTACTTCGTCACTCGTGACGATAATTAAAATTTAGGCTTGTTATCAGCCAACGGGTTAGATTCAATGGCTTTTCGTGTTTGCTCTTTGGTGATATGGGTATAAATTTCTGTAGTTCCGAGGTTTTCGTGGCCCAAAATCTCTTTGAGCAACAGAACATCAACATTGCCGTGTTGATACATAAGCGTTGCCGCGGTATGTCTGAGCTTGTGGACAGATAAGCCTCTTCCGCCCAAACCGGCTTTTTCGAGATTTTTATTCACCATAATTTCGACCATTCTCGGGCTGATTCGTTGGTTTCGTGCGCTCAAAAACAGCGCTCTGTCCTTAACACCTTCGTTTGGTCGCACTTTCATATAGGCGTCAATCGCGTCGATACACGCATTGTTTAAATAAACAGTGCGCTCCTTATTTCCTTTACCGGTGATTGTGAGCGTGTTGTCTGAGCGAATATCGTTATAATCAATTGAGACAAGCTCTGCAAGTCGCATTCCACAATTCAAAAACAGTGTTATAATCGCAAAATCACGCTCTTTAAATTTTCCGTCGATTACAGATAAAAGCCGTTGAGCTTCATCAAGGGTTAGGTACTTAGGCAACGATTTTTTTATTTTAGGAGTATCGAGATTTTTCATCGGATTTGTTTCGAGCAGACCCAGATTGTCTGTTAAATAAGTGAAAAATCTGCGGATTGAAACAACACGGCGCGCTCTTGTAGCCTCATTGTTTCTTCTTTCATTTTTACAATAAATCAAAAATTGATAAGCATCGTTCAAAGTGATGCTTTTTATAAAATCAAGGTCGATTTTGCTAATGTCCGTGTCTTCGTACGAAACATCAGTAGGGGACAAACCTTTTTCTTTAACCAAATATCTGAAAAAAGTACGCAAATCGCCGGCATACTCTAATACAGACAATTCGCTGTGCTCCTTTATAGCTTCTATGTAAACTAAATATTGCTGCACCAATTTCGGCAAAGCATTAATATCTTCTCTGCGCATAACAATAAACTTCCTATTTCGCAAAACTTTTTGAACGAATCAATTATACCAAATAACAGGCAATATATCAATGATAATTTGATACTGCTCAATATGTTATTAATAGCGATGTAAATGATAAAGAGCAATATAATATGAATAATGACAAAAATTGATATTTCATTATCGGCTTTGAATCAATTATCAAATATCAAACAAATTTTTGTTATGATTTTAATTTTATATTTTCTCTGTCAATTCGTTACTTACCATTGAATTGAAAATATGGATAAAACAGCATAATTGCAGAAAAATAGCGCACAGCGACATACTGTGCACTATTTGTTTTTAAACTCCCCTATGTTTCGCAAAATATTAATTTTGCGAAATTAATAAAATATTCAACACAAAAGCAAATAGCCGTGCAGCTTATACTACACGACTATTTTATTACTTTTTGAAGTAATTATCAATCGGCAAATTTAAAAGCCGTATTATATCAAAACAAAAGTCTTTGAAAGCCTTTTCCCTTGTAGTAGCAATAATATTTTCGAGAAAATCGACTTCATCACATTTACGCAAATTGTATTTATCAATCATTAATCTGGAATCTTGTTCAAGCCGTGTTTGTTTGTTATAGATATACGCCATTAATAAGTCTTTTTCATTTTGTGTCATAATATCACCTCATCGCATTGAAAGCAGAGTCAATATTATTATTTACTACGCTCTCGACAAGACTTGAACGCTGCCGTTTACATCGTCTGCCACTTGTTGGCAATCCGGCACTATCTGATTGAATAATTGCAAAATTATCATCTTTGAAGCCACTTTCGGATAAATTACGAATAACGCGGTAAGTGTCGTAAGCCTCATATAACTCCTTGTTATGGACAAAGCTATAATAGCCTAGTTTACGCATTTTAATGACATCGCCGTCGCCGTTCATAATAGGTTCCATGCGCTTAACAACAGTGAAACATTTTAAGAATGTGCGGCAAGCCCTAACTTCAGTACAATGCAATCTAATAGGCTTAGCAACATTTGTAAAGAAATGGCTTGACATTATAATAACACGCCTATTTTTACGATTTTGTGTAACTGTTGCAAGCATACGCGGTGGAAAATTCTTTGATTGTTGAGAGCTGAACCAATTTTGACACTCATCAATTGCACATATAACACCATATTCACCATTGTTATAATCAACAAGCTTCTTCCAATTATCTATTTCTTCGTTTTCTCTAAGATAGCCGTAATTAGTACATACTTTGACATTAGGATATTTATACTGCATATCCATAAGATATTTAGTTTCGGCAAGGGTTTTTCCCTGCCCTTGTTTACCCGTAAACATAATTATGCCGTGTTCGTTAAATGCACCTTTTTTTCTGTTGTAGTAATTAGTCCAATATTGCTTTGGTAACAAAATAAAAATCTGTTCAAACAAAGACACTTTGCCGTCATAATTCACATGCCCGATAACCTCTTGTTTTGCATGTTTAAAAAAGCGGAATTTTACAACAATAAAATCGATAATAAGAATAACAATTAAAATAGCAATAGGAATTAAAATAAATCTAAATGATTTAATAATATTCCAAAGCAAAGAAAAAAGAGTTTGCAAAATAGTTTGTGCCATAAAAACACCTCATTTTTTTTATTTTTTTTTTTATTTTTTTTTTATAACGCACTCGTGGTATTCCATGTCCGCAAGTTTGCGGACATGGAAACCTTCCACTGAATAGTAAGCGTTAAAGTATAGGGATAACGGACCACAGCGCTTTTAGTATTGATATAATAAGACGGAAAGCATACAATGCCAAAGAAATCAACACAATAGCAGCTACCGTATCCATAGGCAATATATAAGCTATAAGCTGATAACAGGATAAGACAACCCCGGTAATTGAGCCGTCAAAGTTAATATCAAAGTGAGTGCCGGAAAGCAAGGACAACACCCACTTCATTAAATTAATTACGAGCAACTAAATCACCACCATTACTGTTATTTCTTGTCACATCATGTTTAACCGTGACATTAAGTCTATCGCCGTTATCATTCTTGTAGGTATGCCGTTCATTAAAGCTTTTAACTTCACCGAAATCATCAACCGTAACCGAATAGCTAACAGATTCTGACGTATCAATAGCGCTATCGGCAGGATTACCGAGGTCAGTAATAACACCGGCACCATTAATAATATCAGGAATACGTTTCCACAAAATAAATAGGTAACCGCTCCACAGGAAGAAACGCCACAAATACAATGCTTGCTTTCTTATTCTCTCATACCATGAAAAGTCAATTTTAATAGTATAAGACGGAATATGCATACCACAGAAGTTTACATCGAATGTATTAACATTAATGCTTGCTTTAGGCTCAGCAGAAGTAACACTATCAAACATAGTTTTTGTACTATCTTTTAGCGTTATCATAGAGCCAACGGCAGTATCAGACTTAAAAGAATTAACAAGCGCGTCAAACTGCGGTTTATTGTTCTCTGAAACAGGATTGACACTATCTTCAATTTGAGTGTGAACATCAATGAGAACATCTTGTAATGACATACCATTAAAGGACTTGAAGAAACTTTGCCAACCATTATACAAATCGCCTGCGGCAGGAAAATAAGCACTTAACCTATTCCACATAAGATTGATATTATCATCGATATGATGAACATAAGCATATATTGTTTTTAAGCCTTGAAAGCCGTCAACATCTGATTCATCAACATAGAGAGCCTCAACAATAATCAAATACCAAGTGTACATCTGATCGCGAAAATCTAAAAAATCAGCATGAAAATCGTTGACATATTGCTTTATATCTGTTAAGAGTTTCTCAACATTGTCAAAGTGAACTGTAAGCCCTTGCGTATTGCTAAGAATGTCAAGAATACCGGAAGCAATACCGGCAAGATAGCTACTACTTCCGTCAATACCGGACTTAATATCTTGGAGGTAATCGAGGACGAGAGACTTAAACTCGGTTTCTGTCCCGGGGTCTCCGGGGTTGCCGGTTTCTCCGTCCCCGCCTTGAAAAAAACCGAGTTTTCAAGACTTAAAGTACCATTAGTATCAGTAACATTATAGATATTGACAGTTGAATACATAATAGAATTAAAGGACTTTATATTTTTTAGTCCGTCCTTAGATTGAATGTAACCCATGTTAGATTGTACAGGTTTTTTGTAAACATTGTTATTATCAAACTTATACACATAATAGTTAATATCACTATTAACTTTGCCATATAAGATTGAATTAACAGAGCCAAAAGTAACAGAGGACGGACAACATAAAATGTAGTAATCATCGCCGGACTTAAAAACTACATCATGACCCTTTGTTAGTCCATAGTCTTTAGCGACTGTATATGCTGTTTTGCCCGTAGGTTGAACAACTGCGAAAGCGGTTAATGGTGTTATTGCGCATATAATAAGAGCGAATAACGGAACAAATATAAATAATTTCTTTTTCATATAGTTTTATCACCTCACATTTTATTTGAAAAAGAAACAAGGACAAGGGATTGACTCCCCTGCCCTTGCAGGATTGAAAAGTTTATAAAAAAATTTATGTTATGCTGAACGGAGCATACCGATAACGAAAGAAATACCCTTGCGGATAGCCATGAATGTAATTACAACCGGAAGGACGGTAGGAATTACGGCAATAACTTCATCAAGTACACCGGTAAGCATAGCGTTAGTGATAGTCTTATCGAGGACTGTATCAGCGTTAATTGCAGGCATCATTTTGCCCCCTTTCTTCATTTTTATTTTTGTTTTTGAAACTTTGTATCAGTTTCATAATATTAATTAGAGTTTTGCGCGCACCCTGAATTAACCCATAAACTGCGAATAGCAGAATAATAAGAATTATAATTAATTCTTTCATGTTTTAAACCTCATTTCTTATCAATGTTTGTTGGAAACATCGAACTAAACCAATCATGTAACCACTTGCAAGGGTGATATATCCACTCACATATTTTCATAATGAAAAGCCCTTGAGTAGCAATAAATATACCTTGCAATAACTGCGTATCGGTAAATTGAGCAATTAAATCATACACTTGTGGCATTGTTGTTTTTCCTCAATTCGGTTAATAATTCAACTTGTGACTTATTGCAAGCGGTTGCGTAATCGTCGATAAGGGTTGAATTATCAGCGACAAAGTCAACGATATTCATAAGTGTAGCATTAGCTTGTTTTATTTCCCTAACCTCGAAAACATACTGTTCGATACTCTCTTTGCACTTTAAAATTGCCTTATTAAATAGGAATAAAGCAACAACAAGAACAATCATACATACGAGGTAGCACCAACCTTTAGTGTCAGCTGGTAAAAAATCTTGAATAGTCATAATATAAAAACCTTTCCGCCGTTACTCGGCAATCTTAAATTTTGCCTTGCCGTCATATGTGGACATTGTGCATTCAAGGTCGGTATATTGACCAATGCATTCCTTCCAATTCTTGACAGCTTCAGCAGGAATTGACACAAATACAAGTCTGCCGTCAGTATAGACTACAAGCTTGTAATATTTCTTGTTTTCAACATCGTACATTACAATGTCACAGACAAGACCATGTTCAATAGTACACTTCATTGTTTTTTGCTCCTTTCATAATAATCATGTTGATATTTTGCCGTCCTACGCTCAAAATAGACCTCACGAATTAAGGACATATTACGCATGAGTGTAGAATAATAGCCGTATGTATTGCACCACTCCGCCAATTGAAACCAACTTATAGAGGGGTGCTCTTGAATGAATCGCAAGACATCCATTAGCATATCACCGGGGTCTTGCGGTTTATCAAGTATTTTAATTGCCTGAGGGACAAGCCACCCTACAAAGTCACTTGCTTGATATTGATGCTTTAAAGGCTCGTCAACATGCGTACAATATATAACAGTAGATTTAAACGAGCCGCAGACTTGAACAACATTTTCTTCAATGCCCAACTCTTTGGCAAAGCCGCTAATATATCTGGCATTTTCAAAATGCACAACAAAGTGATAATGAGCCTTTTTTAATTCACCCTTATAATGTACAATATCGCCGTTTTCGTCGGTTACATCAAAAAGATAAGTATCTTTATTATGATTGATTGCTAAACTGTTATATTTAGTAAGAATAAGCGACAAGGCTTTTTTATGTGCCTCATTATCTTCCGGGTAAAGAATACCGCAGAGCCAACGCCCTCTCGTCTTACTTTGTTTGCGTTTGCTCATATCTGTGTAAATGTTATGTAATATTCACTCGGCAATGTCGAATTAAGAACGAAGTGAATATTTGCAGCGGTTTTGAAATCACAAAAAATTACAAATTCTTGATTGACCGGGCTATACTTTGCCCCGGTATAGCATATACGAAATTTGAATGTTCCCATTTTATCACCTCAAAATTAACCCCATTGTTCAGCCATAGCGTTAGCAACACCGGGAAAAGTCATACTGCGTAACTTACTGCGTTCATCTTTTGGAAGTTCCCAAGCTTCAGCATACCATTTTGGCATTGACTTACCGCTTTTATACTGTTTTCTGGGAGGCGGTAATACTACATTAGTTGGTATAAGATTTGGCAAGCCTTTAAGCCACAAACAAGTGCGCTTTTCGGCAGAATCGCCAAACATATATGGTTGAATAATTTGATTTGGTTTTCTGTAACATGAATTAATGATACCGACAGGATTTTCAATACAGATTTTAGAGCAGTAAGCATTAACAAATTGATAAAAAAAATCAATAGCCATTTTTCTTTTTTCAATTCGTTGCAAAGCTTTATCACCGTATTTGTCAACATTAAACCACCGATTACCGGTAACAGTTAAATAAGTGCAAGGCGGATGTGCGATAATTAAATCCCATTGACATTTAATATCGTGTTGTACTCCGTCACAAGTGACAAAAGAACAATAACCATTGAGAAGCGGTAAAACATCGCCTTTAATATGCCATTCTGGATAACCGCCGGAACAATCGACAACATCGCAGCTATACGCTTCATGCCCTTTAGAACGAAAAGCAGTGCAAACGCGTTGACTTTCTTCACAAGCGACTAAAACTTTCATAATATCACCTTAAAAAATAATAGGTAATTGTTTACCTTATGTTTACATTATAGGTAATTGATTACCTATTGTCAAGTAAAATTTATGATAATATAAAAAAAAGGAGTGAAATAAATGCTAAATACAGTAGAAATGGGAAAAAGAATTAAAGAATTAAGGACAGAAAAAGAATGGACAGGAATAAAAATGGCAACAATAATAGGTGTTGACCAATCGTATTATTCAAAAATAGAAAAAGGAAAACATGAAATAAAATTAGAAAAATTATACGAAATAGCAAACATATTCAATGTATCATTAGACTATTTAACAGCAAGAACGAACAGAAAGGAGGTAATAAAATAAAATGCAATTACAAGAAGCTATAAAAGAAGGCTTTTACAATTTCTTTCACTTAGAATATGCAAAAGAAATTTCAATACTATTTACAATATTTGCAATCTTTATATTATTATTTAGAGACGGATTTAAATTTGTAATAAGTACCTTAAAGAATTGAAAAAAAGCACCCTTGATAGGGTGCTTTTTTTCTTTGATTTTTGACACACTGACACAATTTCATGTACTTTAGTGTGTCAAAGTGTGCCGCATGGTTATGCGCCTTTGAGGTGGTTTGACACATGACACAACTTGCGCTATATGTCGTAGTTATAGCGCAAGTTTTCTTTCTGCCTATAAGCATTACTTTTTGTTCTTGATTAAAGGACTATACAAGCCCTTTATCGCCTTTGGTTACTTAACTACTTGTAGCAAATCAATAAAGCATTTCTAAGCTTTACAATCGCCGTTAACAGCGATATATACCTTAACAATTTAATTATAAAGCAAAGTTAATTTGATTTTATTGTTCAAATCAACAGTGTGAATGATACCTGTAATTCCACAATTATTTCAGTTGGTCAAGGGAATAAAATAATTTATTGTTTAATCCACAGGCAATAAATTTTTTTATTCTAATCCTTGACAAACAAAAATAATTGAGGTCCGAGCTAATTAGGCAGTGAAGCCGCACAGTGCTTCACTGCCCAATAAGAATTATGGAGGTGAAAAGCAATGACATTAAAGCAAATCATTCGTTTGATTGAGCACTTTAAAAGAAAAGACTATTCCCTTGAGGAAGTCCTCGACGCCCTCAAAGAAATAGCCAACTACCAAAACCGATAGATTTATCGGTTGCACCGGGGAAGTCGCATTTCCTCGGTGCTTTTCTATTTTAGCAGATTTTCAAATCTTTTGCAACTACATTATTATTTGTTTTTCTTAAAACTTTTATTTCACGAAATAAGGTGCTACAATTGCAATACGCTATTAATTTTGCGAAATTGCATAAATTTTTCTTATGGTAAAAATAAGCACTACTCTGTTATAGCATCAAACGCTGAACGGAGTGTTCTTACAGGAACAATGTCAACCGAAACTTTCAACTCTTTTGACAATGATTTGTAATTATGAAACGGAATTACGCATTTGTCAAAGCCGAGTCTTTTTGCCTCGGTTATTCTTTGCTCGCAATTGTTAACCGCTCTGATTTCGCCAGCAAGTCCTATTTCGCCGAATGCGAGCGTGTTGTCGTTAACCACTACATCTTTAAGCGATGAAACAAGTGCCATGGCTACACTCAAATCAGCGGCAGGCTCGTCCAATCGCAAACCGCCGACAACATTAAGGTATGTGTCCATTCCGTTGAAAAAATATCCTGCTCTTTTTTCAAGCACAGCGATTAACATATTCATTCTGTTATAATCAAAGCCGGTGCTCATTCTGCGCGGTGTGCCGAAACCGGATGCAGTCACAAGCCCCTGAACCTCTGCCAAAATCGGTCGTGAGCCTTCCATAGTACACGCCACACAAGTTCCGCTTGTGTTTTTCGGTCTGCCCGAAAGCATAAGCAGTGACGGATTTTCAACCTCTTTGAGTCCGGATTGTGTCATTTCAAACACACCGATTTCATTAGTTGACCCAAACCTGTTTTTAACACTTCTCAGTATTCTGTAAGAATAATTGCGTTCGCCCTCAAAATACAACACGGTATCAACTATATGTTCAAGCACTTTCGGTCCGGCTATTGCGCCGTCCTTATTTACATGTCCTACAACGAATATCGGTATTCCGAGACTTTTGGCGAGGTGCATAAAAATGTTTGTGCACTCCCTAACCTGCGTTATACTGCCTGCAGAAGACGAAACATCGTCGATCATCATCGTTTGAATCGAATCTATAATTGCCATATCCGGCTTTTCGATTTTTATGGTTTCAACTATTGTTGCAACATCGGTTTCGGCAGAAATATACAATCCGTCGGCATCTACACCGAGCCTGTCTGCGCGGAGTTTAATTTGGCGTGCCGATTCCTCACCGCTTATATACAAAATTTTTTTTGTTTGGCAAAGGCTTTGGCAAATTTGAAGCAAAATTGTTGATTTGCCTATGCCCGGGTCGCCCGAAAGCAGCACTAAACTGCCTTCGACTATTCCGCCGCCCAAAACTCTGTCAAATTCCTTAATTCCCGAGGTTAACCGTGTTTCAATGTCACTGTTAATCTCCGACAGCTTTTGTATTGATGAAATTGCCGCTCTTGTTCTTGACGGTGAAGATTTTTTGGAGGTCAATGCAATCGGCTGCTGCTCCTCCATAGTGTTCCATTCGCCGCAGGTTGGGCATTTTCCGTACCATTTTACGCTTTCATAGCCGCAATTTTGGCATACATATAGTGATTTTTGTTTACTTGCCATATAAAACTCCGTTTGTACCTGCAAATATCGAATATGCCATTTTTTGCTGATATTCGCTGTTTTGCAGTAATTTATTTTCCTCCGGGTTGCTCACAAAACCGCATTCAACCATTATTGACGGCGATTTTGCTTTGTATAAAAGATAATAACTGCTGCCCGATTCTTTGTTTTCTCTTTTATTATCACTTTGAAGATTTGATTTAATGCACTGCAAAATCGAGTCCGCAAGCACTTTGCTTTTTGCGGTGTTTGCCGAATACCAAATCTGTGTTCCGTGTTCTGCGCTGTCCTCAAAATGATTTTGATGTATTGAAATCAAAACACTGTTTTCAATCGAATTTACAAGGTCCATTCTGTTATACAAATCAGACCTTGTTTTGTCATCATTTTTATCATAATATGTTTCGTAATCACCGCTTCGCGTCATAACGGCATTGATGCCCGAAAATCGCAAAAAATCATACAAACATTCAGCAATTTGAAGGTTGATTGTCTTTTCATTTGAGCCGTCGATGCCGATTGCGCCCGCATCTTTTCCGCCGTGACCGGCATCAATCACAACGGTGTATTCCCCTGCTATCTTTTTGGTAGCGTTGGCATTGCTCGCGCGGTGGATAAATAACGAACAACAAATCAATATCAAAACAAGTATGATGCATATTATCGGCAGTCTTTTCATAATACAGTCACCACTAATAATATGCTTATATTATACTATATATAATAAATTCTTTCAACAAACAAGTTGATTTTATTTTAATAAAGGGATATAATTGGGACATAAAATCAACGAGGTGATCATATGAAAATAGTTAATCTTGACGGATATACGACTAATCCGGGCGATTTAAGCTGGGATTGGCTCGGAAATTACGGCGAATACAAGGTATATGACAGAACAGCGCCGGAGCAAATCGTAGAGCGTGCAAAAGACGCAGATATTTTGATTATAAACAAATCTGTTATAACTGCTCAAATGCTTGAAAATCTTCCTAATTTAAAGTTTGTCGGCTTGCAATCTACGGGATATAATGTAATTGACTGCAAAGCGGCGAGAGCAAGAAATATAACGGTTTCAAATATTCCTGCATACTCAACAACGGGCGTAGCACAGCTTGTTTTTGCGTTTATCTTGCAGGTTGCGGACAATGTGTCGCTCCATTCTGACGCAGTTCATAACGGCGAATGGTGCCAATGCCCGGATTTTTGCTTTTGGAAAACTCCATTGACAGAGCTTGACGGAAAAACAATCGGAATAATCGGCTTTGGCTCAATCGGCAGGCGTGTAGCTCAAATTGCAAACGCGTTTGGTATGAATGTTGAGGTATTCACCCCTCACCCGAAACCGGATGAATATAAAAATGTCAACTTTGTTGATTTCGATACTCTGTTTTCTGACAGCGATTTTATTACCTGTCACTGCCCTTTGACAGAAAAAACAGAAAATTTGATTGACAAGAATGCTATTAATAAAATGAAAAAAAGCGCTGTTGTTATAAACACATCGCGCGGACCTGTTGTAAATGACGAAGATTTAGCATATGCACTTAATTCCGGCAAAATAAAAGCCGCAGGAGTCGATGTGTTGCGCGTTGAGCCGCCTGAAAAAGAAAATCCCCTGCTCCATGCAAAAAACTGCTATATAACCCCTCACATTGCGTGGGCGGCATATGAAACAAGAGCAAGGCTTCTCGGTATCCTCGAGCAAAACATAAAAGCATATATCGACGGCAATCCTATTAATGTTGTAAATTAAAATACTGTAATAAATAAAACCTCAAGGTTTTCCTTGAGGTTTTATTTTGGTGCCGGCGACCGGGGTCGAACCGGTACGGTATCGCTACCACTGGATTTTGAGTCCAGCACGT